>Ga0310690_10001059_pt1 | contig 51699 bp, 69 predicted proteins | sample AusTroGonzalo_MG_2_FD_207661 | JGI IMG/M metagenome (GOLD analysis project Ga0310690, IMG submission 207661) | Bovine rumen microbial communities from tropical cattle in Woodstock, Queensland, Australia - Gonzalo_04 (v2) (version 2) | ecosystem: Host-associated > Mammals > Digestive system >... | reverse complement strand
TGTCCACCAGGACGGCTTTGAGAATGAATTGGTCGTAGTCCTTGTTGTTGTAGCCTACCAGCAGCGGCTTGGTCTGCATGAACGCCATGACCGCTTCGTTGTCGTTGTGGACGACGGTGTACTCGTCTGTCGCCGCGTTCTTGAAGACGAACACATTGTCATAAGCGAAAACCTCACAGTCGAAAACATACAGATTGTCAAGCAATGGCATCACCCCTTCTATCATTTTCCATCTGAACCTTCGGTCTGTCGGAACAAGGCCGAAGTCCTCTGCTCGGAACCGTCTGTCGAAGTCGTGAACCGTATGCCCGTCCGCGTGAAAAGTAGTCGGTGAGTCGCTGTCCCATTTCAGAAGCAGTTTCCACAGATGGGGATAAGTCTTTCGCAGAAGTCGAAGCTGCTCCACACCTTGATTGTGACAGAACCAACACCCCCCCCGACTTGCCGTGGTATAGATCGGGGACAATAGATCGTTTTCCTCGCACCACTTTCGACAGTCGGCTTCCGTCCATCCGATCTCGACCAGAGGAAGTGCTATGCCGGGTTTTGTGTGTCTTTCGATACGCTCAGGCTCGTCGGCGGCGATACCGAGGTATTGCACAATACTTATATCCGCTCCTTGTGCAAGGGAGCTTCGGGAAAACTCCCCGTTTGAGATCGCTGGTACACCAGTTCCCTCGCATGATCGGGAAGCCGAGGATTGACCCCTGTTTTGAGCGCCGTACACCAATTCCCTCGACGGACTGAGATCGGGAAGCCGTACCAGCTCGTATTTGAGCTTCTTGCACCAGGCTCCGAGCGTGAGCGGGAAACCGTATGTCCCCCCCCCAGTCCTTGTTCTTGGGTTTACGCTTCGGGACGTGGTAGAACAGCTTTTCGTAGGTGAGCTTTTCGCCATCCTTTTCCGCGCACAGATGCTCGACTTCGATACCCCAGCGTTCCTTGATGATCTTATCAGCTTTCGCCTTGAACTCCACCATCGGCGGCGGGTCTGCGGGAATGTCGTCGGTCGCCCATACCTCGGAATGGATGATACGGTCGAGCGGAAGACCAAGCTGTTCAATCGCGCCGAGACAGGCCAGAGAGTCTTTCCCGTAGCTGATCGAGAGAATGTACTGAGTGTTCACGACTGTTTCTTATTCTGTTGCCGCTCCCACACGCCCTCGTCGAAGATCGTCGCGCCGACGTGACCGAGCTTTACGCGGGAGTCGCAGTACAGCTTCTTGCCGAGCTGTCCCATGCGCCAGCAGAAGGAATAGTCCTCGCCGAGAGCTGGCATCGGGTCAAAGGGCTGCATGGCGAACTTCCCGGCGACCTCCTTGATAACCTCGGTACGAATACAGACCATACCGAAGCCACAGGCTGCGATCTGGAACAGACTGTCCTTGGGGTAGTCCAGCATGGCTTCCGAGCCGTGCGTGATCTGACCTGTTTCCATATCCCGCTCCCAAGTGACGCTCTTGCAGATGATCGGGGCGGTGGGATATTGACGACGGAAGCTCAGAGCCGCTACGAGATCAAGCTGTCCTTCCTCCGCGTCCTGCACCAGTTTCAAAATTGCGTCAGGCTCGAAGGTCATATCGGAGTCCACCATCACAATGTAGTCGCACTCCTGCTCCAAGGCTTTCGCGGCGAGGTTGTTCCGGGCCACATGGGTCAGGCTGTTGACCTCCAAGGCGATCTGCATATTGCCGTTGGTCTTCACCATTAAGATCGACTTGAAGAACTCAGCCGTAACGGTTCCCAGCATGGGAATACCGAGTAATACTTTGGGAACATCAAGTCCCAACAATTTGTCTGAATACTTGCTCATAATCCCTCCACGAAGCGGCAACCGAGCTTTCGATAAGTGGTACACCGCTTTTTATAGCTGCGAATGAGATACTGTATCTTCTCGTCCACATAATCGTAGGCGACCGGCTCACCCTTGCCCTCACAGCTTCGGGCTATCCGTCCGATGCTCTGCGCCACGACCGCGTAATCTTTTTGCGGGGTCGTCAGATAGAGTCTGTCGAGCCGGGGTATATCCAAACCCTCTTTGGCGAGAGAGTAGGTTGCGAACAGATACCGTTTCTCACCCGATCTCATGTCTTCGAGAGCTTTCGCCCTCGCTTCCTTGGCCTTTTTCGAGGTCATTTTGCCGTCCACCATGACGGCTTGCGCCCTGAGCTTCGGCGGCAGATGCTCCATCAGGTATTCCAGATGTGCCAGCCGGTCGGAGAGTATCAGGTTGAAGTGGTCGGCGTTCTTTTCCAGATCGTCGATTATCACCTTGTTCCGTTCCTCGTCTTCCGACAGGCAGCTCACCAGCTTGGAGTAGATGATCGTGCCGTCCGTGTCCAGGAAGTCCCGGCTCAGGCCGATGTGCGTAGGCCGGGGGTAGACGTTGACCGTCATAATCTTCTCGGCGACCGCGCTCTCAGGCACAGTCCAGATGATGTTTCCCAGCAGAGCGTAGGTGGCGGCGATCATGCCGTCCGCTCTGTGAACCGTCGCAGACAGGCCGTACTTGTGCCGCGCTGACAGGGAGTTCAGCACCTTGGAGAACTGCGTCATAGCGGTCGGTGTCCCGGCTACCCGGTGGCACTCGTCCACGATGATCGTGTCCCATACGTCCTTGTACTGCGCGAGATCGAGTTTGCACATGGTCTGGACGGTGGCGAATGTGATACCGCGTCCGATCTGTACCTTGCCCTCTGTGATCGTCTCGGTCAAGCTGGGACTCATGTACTGCTCGGCGCGTTCCTTGCTCTGCATCAGCAGATCGTGAGTGTGCGTGAGCCAGAGCGTTCTCGTGCCGATGGACACCGCGAGAGCAATCCCGATCTGCGTCTTGCCCGACCCAGCGGGACTCTGCAAGATACCGTAGTAGCCCTTGACCAGTTCCTCCTTGGCTTCCTCCTGGTAGTCGTAGAGCGGGACTTTACAGCCGAAGTCGATGGACGTTGACGGCTTGATGTGGTTTTCCAGCTCCAAGTCGCCGCCCATGTTCAGAATGTCTCGCAGACAGCCATAGGGAAGAACCAGGGCTTCGCCGCGCCGCTCATACAGGACGAGCTTTTGCGGAGTGTTGCCGAGCCATTTGTGCATACGGAGCTTCTTGGCGTATTCGGGGTTGTCCACGACCAGATTGCGCTTGCACCAGGCTTCCACGTCGGCGGTCGGTTTGGTGATAAAAAGCTGATTGCTTACTGTGATCTTCATGCCACGCCACGCTCCATCCATTCGTCCAGAGAATAGCTGTGACGGACAATTTCAGATCGACCGAGTACGGAAGTGTGTGCCGACAAGTGCATGAGTTGTGGGAAGGAAATCATACGGATTTCTCCGTTTTTAAGTTCCAGGGCGAACCACCCATACTCGTTGCCGGTATCAGCCCACAAGCTCATTGCGCTGTACTGGTTCTCTTCGATACGACTGAGCTGAAAAATGTCATTCGCACACACCTTACAGTCAATGGGTACGGTATAACAGTTCTTCGCGGCAATCACATCAAAAGGTTGACCGGCAGCATTTTGAGCGAGGTTATGCGCCCACCAGCCGTTATCAGACAGGACGATGCACAGCCGCTTCTCGAAAGCGTTTCCCGTCTTGCGATTACTGTTTGTCATGGGCTTTTTCCTCCAACTCAGCTTCGAGATCGGCGACCTTCTTTCTCAGTGCATTGAGCTTTTCTTCGTACTCGAACCATTGCTCTTTCAGCTCTTCGTCTTTCTCCGCAAGAGCTTCACGGAAGAACTGAACGGACTCATAGCCCATGTACTTCTCGATCACATACTCGAAGTCCCGGTTGCTGAACAGAGTCTCACAGCGTCCGTCTTTCAGAGCAATGACTTTCGCCATATCTGACTCCTTTCCGTATCGCCTGTTGATTTTTCCTCACAGGCGCATTATACTGTCTCTGAGCTTTGCGCTTGCCGTCGTGGGAACTGCTACTTCCTTCGGCGGCTTCTTCATCTTCGTCGTAGGCGTAGGTATCGTCGAAAGCCCCGGCAAGCCAAGCGAACAGGCCGAAACAGATCATACCGATCATGGCGCGAAGAAAACCAGGCCACAGCGCGATAGCGTCTGTCTCGATGCTGCCGCAAACGCCGAAAGCGTAGAAAAACGATACGCCTGATAAAATGCCGAAGACTTTTCTCATGCTGATACCTTCCTTTCCAGACTGTCCAGGGCATTGAACACGGGAGCAAGCTGCCGAAGCTGATTGTACTTCCGTTTGAACGCTTCCAGCTCTTTGAGAGCCATTTCAAGCAGCCGCTCGGTGTCGTCCTGTTTCTGCATGATCGTGTTGACGTGCTGATAACCAGGGGACTCAGACGACACGATGTTGAAATACGCCCGGACGGGTTCTTTCTCTTTGCTGACAACGCACAGACAGTTGATGATGTGCCGCGCTTGGCTTTCTCGGTACAGTTCTGCCGCCGCGTTGTCGTCCCACTCGAAGCAGTTGTGAAGCGGAGCATTTTCATCACGGTTCGCATCGAGCAACGATCTCGGCGTGAGCGTACCCTGTTCAGCCAGCCGCTCACACATTTCACCCGCGATCTGTGCGTCCGCTCGGATGAAAGAGCCAGACTTGAACTGATAGATCATCGTTTTCCCTCCTTTCTCTAAAATCCAGCCGAAGCATGACATGACTAAACTCACCTACCCGTGACTCAGCCCACCATGCCAGCCTAATCAAACCATATCCAACGGCGACACAACCAACCTTGCCAGCCTCACCGAACCAGAGCCGACCTAACCATTACGCAACTCAACTCGCCATGCCAGCCACAACCCGACTGACCTTAGATCACCACAGCGGAACACGCACCGACAAACCATGCCAGCCTCGCCTTGACCGTCCAAACACGTCCGCGCCAAACCCGTCCTCGACAAGCCTTGCCCATCCACGCCAGCCGAACCACGATATGCCATTCGTACCCTTCGCGGCCTACCTTACCTTAATCTAACCCGACTTACCGTTTCAGCCTGACCTCTACGCGCCACATCTCGACTTACCCCGGCTTAACTCGCCAGCCGAACCCAGCCAAGCCACACTCACGCCTGTCCTCGGCCTAACTCGCCATGCGCTGACAAGCCATAGCTGCCGTGCATTACACGGTCGCAACGTGGAACTGTCCGTAGGTTCCACCCTTTTCCGCTCTCCACTCACCAACACCACAGGCGAAGCCGCCCACGTTAATCATGTTGATGATCTGGTCGAGGGAATACTGACCGTTCTTGTTATAAACAATCGTCAGATCGGCGTACCAGTTGTCGAACTGCGCCCGGTAGCGAATGTCAGCCGTACCCATGCCGACGCGCACCATATCCTCGCGCATGACCGGGGTATCGGCGTGGATTTCAGCCATAGCATCGGGCTTGTAGACGTTGGGAACAATGTCGATGCACTTCTTGTCCATGTCGATCTGTAAGTCCCCGGCGTAGTAGCCGCTTGCATCGGCCTGGATGAAGAACGCACCCTGGGCGCTCACCTTGTCCTTGGTGTACCCGGCACGGTAGGCAGACGCGATAGCTGCCGCCTTGAACGCGGTGACGGGGAAGCCGAACCTCGCGCCATCGGCGAAAGCCTTGGACACAGCTTCGGCGGTGAAGTCTTCGGGCATCGGGGTCAGCCAGTACATCGAGGAAATGAAGTCCTCGACAGGGTTCTTCGCTTCGCGCTTTTTGAGCGTCTTGAAGCCGAGCTGCTTTTCCAGCATTTCACGCTTGGCTTTCACGCTCCAAGCGTGGACGATCAGCGGGGAGTCGCCGACGACACGGATTTTGGTCTGCACGGTTTCGATGGGCTTGATCTCGATGATTTCTTTCTTACTGGTAGCCATTTTGACAATCTCCTTTTCAAATTAGATTTTTACTTTCTTCCAGACATATTCACGTCCGTATTTTGCTCTGTACCAAGCCTCGAACTCTTTTCGATGTTCGGGGTCTTGGAAGTACACACGAACCTCGTGTGCGAGGTATTTTCCCATAAGTCTGAGCTGGACTTGTTTTTCGGGAACCACAAGACTACTCACCGTTGATTGCCACGCCTAACCTCTCTTCATAATCGCAGAGAATATCCAGCGACCGCCTGATAATCTCTTCGCACTTGGCTCCGTTGCGAGTCCCGGCGAGGATAGAAGAAAGCTCGTATTTGTCGCTCGTCAGCCCCCGATCTCCGAGCTGTTTGATAAGCCATACCTGGGTCAGTCGGTTTGCGGCGATCTTGTCCTTGATCTGTGCAATCATCGACTGTCGCTCGTCCCAGGTCAGCTCAGGCATCGGGGCATCGGGAGTCCAGTATCTACGCTTCATCGGCACACCTCCTTTCCGCTTTCCTACAAAAGTTGTATTTATCTCTTGAAATGTGCGGTATCGTATGCTATAATCAGTCTTGCCACAGACGAATAGCATTAGATACTTCTCGCAAGGAGCCGTTTCGACGACCCCTCGGATTTCCGTTGCTTTCATACAACTTTTGAAGTTGTCTGCATTATACATCCCTAAAATGCACTTGTCAAGAGGATAAGTGCATTTTGCAGATATTTTTTTCGGGAGGTTGTTTTATGTTTTACGATAGGCTCAAAGCCCTCTGTGACGAGAAGGGGGTCAAACTTACAAAGCTCGTTGAAGAACTCGGCATGAGTCGCGGCAATATGTCTCGATGGAAAAGCGGTGGAGTTCCGAAAAGCGACACCCTTCATGCACTCGCTGATCGACTTGGTGTATCTGTTGACTATCTTCTCGGTGTAGAAGAAAAGAAAGAAGAATTGTTGAATATACTCGAACCAAATGCAGATACCCCGGAAGTGCAAGCGTTAATAAAATACTACCTTGGCTGTGACGGAGACGGGCGAGTTCGTATTATTCATTTTGCTATGAATGAATGGGAACGCTGCGAGGAAGAGAGAAAAAAGGAAGCGGAACGCGCTGTTGCAGAACTCAAATCTTCTTGACCTTGCGGAATGGAGAAAACTATTATGAAAGCACCTATCGACCTGAGTATGCTCACCGCTTCGGAGATCGCTCAGTTTGAAGAAAACAAAATCGTCCTGGCAAAAGGCGACTTCGACGTGGCTCTCTATATGCGCTTTTCGTCCGACCGGCAGACCGAGCAATCCATAGAGGGGCAGCTTCGAGACGCGATTGCCTTTTGCAAACTGCGGAAGTATCGTATCAAGGCTGTTTATGTTGACCGCGCCATATCAGCCCGTGGTGACGCAGAGAAGCGCCCCAGCTTCATGCAGATGATCGCCGACAGCGATAAGCGGCATTGGGAGATCGTTTTGGTTTGGAAACTCGACCGATTTTCCAGAAGCCGAACCGACAGCGCGGTTTACAAAATGCGGCTGCGGAAGAACGGCGTGAAGGTCGTGTCCGTCACCGAGAACATCACCGACAGTCCAGAGGGCATTATCCTCGAAAGCGTCCTCGAAGGAATGGCAGAGTTCTATTCTGCCGAGTTGTCGCAGAAGATCACACGCGGCCTGAGAGAGTCCGCTTTGAAATGCAACAGCGTGGGAGGTCATATCCCGCTCGGCTACAAGCTCGAAGATCACAAGCTTGTCATTGACCCTCTGACCGCTCCCGTTGTGCAAAAAGCGTTTGAGCTGTACGCGGACGGCTGGACGGTCGCCGATATATGCCGAGAGTTCAACAGGCGCGGGTACAGAACGGCAAAGAACGCAGAGTTCAACCGCAACAGCTTCAAGTCCATGTTCAAGAACAAGAGATACATCGGGACATATTGCTATCGTGATCTGGAAATTGAAGGGGGTGTTCCCGCCATAGTGGATAAGGAGTTATTCGACAAGGTAGGAGAGCGATTGAAGAAAAACGGAGAAGCCCCGGCGCGTGGAAAAGCCAAGACAACTTACCTATTGAGCGGAAAGGTCTTTTGTGGTCATTGTGGTGAAGCAATGAACGGGGAAGCTGGCACGAGCAAGACCGGGGTGGTACACAACTATTACAAATGCTATACGAGAAAACGCCACGGTAATTGCCGTAAGAAATCAGTCAAAAAGGAACTGCTCGAAGAATGGGTCGCCGAGGACGCGAAAAGTCTGCTGACCGACGAGAACATAGAGAAAATCGTCGAGGTTGTTATGACCCAGGCAGAGAAAGAGATCGCGGAAACGACAAATCTCCCTGCGCTCAAAGAGAAGCGCAAGGAGATCGAGAAGTCGATTGATAACATTGTCGGGGCTATCGAAAAGGGAGTCGCGTCAGATACCCTCCTATTGAAGCTCAATGATCTGGAAGATCAGAAGAAACATATCTTGCGAGAGATCGCGTCCGAGGAACTGGAAGTCTACCAGCTCGACCCCGACCAGGTTCGCTTCTGGCTCACGAGCTTCAAAGACGGGGACATTCAAGACGACAACTACAAACGGCAACTCATTGACCTCATGGTGAACAGCGTAACCGTGTGGGACTTGCCTGACGGCGACTTCGAGATCACCACGGCGTACAATCTGACCTCTTGCAAATCCAAGACTTTCAAGGCTTCGGAGAGGTTCGGATTTGAGAAGCCAAGCTCCACCATTGAGCGCATATCCGAACTCATAGTGTTCGGGACGTTATGCGTTCAGACCAAAAGACACTCCCTACCGTAACTGGTAGGGAGCGTTTTTTTTATTCTTCGCCGACAAAGCCGTTGGCCTTGGCGCACTTCAACGCGCCGAGTATGAGCTTGTCCTGTTTGAGCTTATTCCTTTTGGACTCGTCACCCATAAGAACTTGCTTCCTGTCCATGACGACAATTCCCTCAAACTCCATGATAAGATTGTCGAGCGTGATGTGTTTCAACAGTCTCATGCTTTGACGGTATAGGAGAGCTTTATCCAGCCAGCTCCGCTTTTCAACTTGCCCCAGCCATCAGACTCTTCGACGATGGTATAGATACCGTTGCGCTTGACAGTCATGGTGATTGTCGCCGAGGTTGACGGAGCCGAGCGGACATTCAGCACATCGGTATTGATACGCACCTTGTACGACTGGAACTCCGTCTGAGTCTCGCTGTTCTCGACCTCGGTTTCGACGATCACACCGTTGAACCCGGCAGCTTTCAGCTTTTCCAGAAGGTTTTCGGCGTTGCCTTTCTTGGCATAGGAGCCGACCTGTACGCGGTAGAGCTTCTTCGGCTCTTCGGGCTGTGCCGCCGCGTTCCCCGCGAGGTTGAACGTGACGCTGTTCGCCAGCTCGTCCATACGAGCCATCAGCCAGTCGCCAGGACACGCTTTGTTGGCGAACCACCGATGAACGGTCAGGAGCATTTCGTCGGCGGCGGGTTCATAGGCCAGAGCCTTATCCTTATCCGCAATCCAGATCAGCTTCTTCTTGCCGTTCCTCGCGCAAATATCCACGCACAGCTCAATCAGCCGAGCGTAGACCTTGCTGTTGAACGCCCACGGTGCGGTCGCGTCGGACGCGCACTCGATGGTGATTGCTCTCTGATCGTTGGCTTTGGAAGAGGTACACCAGGAGCGGTTCTTCTCTTCGACGAACATACCAACGCGCCCATCCACGCCGATACCGTAGTTCGAGCTGGCTTCGCGGGACTTCGGAAGAAAGATGTTGCCGAGCGTTTCAATCGAGCATTGACCGACGACGCAATGGGGCGTGATACGGTCGATTGCATGAGTGCGCTGGCCTGAATGGTTCGGGCTGAGAAGTGTGAACTTCACCAGCGGACTATTCGTATAACTCATCCTCGTCGTCCCCCTTCCCGTTACTCAGCTCTTCGAGCATTTCAGGAGTGACCTCTTCGGGGGTCGGCTCTTCAATCTGCTTTTTCATTTCGTACCTCCTTGTTGTACTGCGCGGTGGAGATACCCAGCAGCGCACCCAGGAACACGTCGATCACGGTGATCGTGCCGACAATTTCCTCGCCGTAGGGCAAGCCCCATATTTGAGACAGGCCGAAGTACAGCGCACCGAGAGCGGGGAGTACGATCTGAGCAATCCATTTCAGAACGTCATAGACCTTGTTGGACAGCATAGTAGTTTCCTCCTTTCGTATAATGTGGTGTGAAAAGTGAGTAAATGAGTTTTTCTGCAAGGTTTTTCTTCTATATGCGCGTATGTAGAAAAATACCTGCGATTTTCTGTATTTACTCACTTTCCTCACCGATTTCATCATTTCAGGGGCATAGAATTGACCTCTTTCATCAGATTATCGAGGTCGCCGTTACCGCCGAGTCCCTGGTGATAGCACTTGTGCATTTCATTCAGTATGCGGCGGTCGTCGAAGTCGATCTTCTTGGCGGCGATATATGCCTGACCGAGATAGCGTATGCGGTCATAGAGAACCCATTTCAGCCCCGACTTCAAGGCGGCTATGTCGTCGCTCTCGCCGTCGTCCTTGTCGAACTTCCGCTTACGCTTTTGTCTGATACCCTCGCCGATCTGGTTTATCAGCGCGGCGACGGCAGACCCTCCCAGCAGACCACCGATTATTGCGATCAGAACTGTCGTGTCCATCAGTCAACCTCCAATTCTTCAAGCAAGGCGATCACCGCCTCCCGCCACTTGACGGGAACCTCCGTCCTCGCCAGCTCGATTGCCTGAGCAACCGTGATTTCCCCGGAGTCGATACGCTCCTTGTAGCGACGAAAATAAATCTTTGCCATAGCTTTATTCCTCCACGATCATTTCAGCCAGCTCAGTCAGAGCTTCGTACACGTCGTCAAGAGCCGAGTCGTGACCCATGACCTTCTCACAGACCTCCCACATTTCACGCGGGATTTTCATTTCCTCCCAGCGGTAATGCTGCGGGGTAATGATTTCCTGTCCGTCCCTGACCTCTTCGACCAGGGTAATGTTGCGCCGAACGAAAACGTAGGCGCGGCTGGACGTAGTATCTACGTCGCCGGGACGAGCAAGGTTGCCGTTTTCGACTTCATACCACATTGTAGTTCCTCCTTATTGATACGGTTTTGATAAGAGCTTACACGCCTTTTGAGATACTGAAAGCTGACGAAGGGTTTGATGTACTTCTTGTACATTCCATAGGTGTCGGTGCAATCAATCCAGCCGAGGTACGAAAGCATCTGGCGACAGTCATGCACCGTCTTCCACGGTTTCTTTGCGATACGCCGAGCCTTGCGTGTCGCTTTGAACATGATGGACTTTCTCAGAATTGTCCTGTCCCGGAAGAAGCGAAAACCCATGAAGTCGAGGTCGCGCCCGACGTGAGAGCCGTCAGGTTTGGCGTAGTCGAAGAGGTAGATTTGCCAGTTCTCCTTCATCCGCAAGCCGAGCTTTTCATTGAGATACGCTTCGATCATGCGTCTGATCTCGTGAAGCTGCCGTTTGTTTCCGTGGAAGATCACCATGTCGTCCATGTATCGGACGTAGTATTTGACGTGCAAGACTTCCTTGATGTAGTGGTCAAGCTCCGTCAGATACCAGTTGGCGAACCATTGGCTCGTATAAAAGCCAAGCGGTATTCCCCGGTCAGTCCCGGTCGCGTCCACGATTTCATAGAGAACATCGAGAAACGCCTTGTCATGGATAAGCTCGGCGAGTTTTGCTTTGAGAATATCGTGCGGGATGGAGTCGAAGTATTTCTTCACGTCCATCTTCAAACAATACTTCATGTCGCGGTCGCCGCGTTTCAGCCATTTCTCAATCCGAGCTTTTGCCATGTGTGCGCCCCTGCCTGGAATGGAACCGTAGGAGTGTTCGTACATACCCTTCATAAAGATGGGTTTCAGCACGTTCACGACCATGTGATGAATGACTTGCTCCCGCATGGTCGGTACAAGAATGAACCTCTGCTTACGCCGTATGCCGTCGTAGATCACTTTCGGAACATGGTGGTCGTTCTTATAGTTCCGCGCTTCGTCGAGGTAGTAGTCCTTCAACTCGGCAGCGTGATCTCTGACGTACCGGGCTTTCCTGTACTTGCGCTTCTTCCCGCCCTTGTGACGGGTGGCGTTCCTGACACCGAGATAATAATTTTCCTCGGACAAGAACTGTTCCATCAGGTGATTGTATGATTTCATGCTATCCTCGCATGGTGTTACGCTTCTTATCCACTCACCCATTTTCGACCAGCTACTCACAGGTGCTTTCGAGCGTGTTGATTTTCTCCAAGGGGAGAGGATTACAAAGGGCATTTCGTAGCCGACAGGCGATTGATAAGAATGAGCCGCGCCGATGTTCCAGTTGGTGTTGTCAGGCGTGTTGTTCAGATTGACATAGAAAGCTCCGACATTACCCGTAGTATTGTTGCAATTCCCGCCGTGAATGGCGGCAACGAGGAACCCAGCACGACAGTCGCGCTTTGTAACCCTGAATTATTGATCGACCTTGTAGGGGGAGAAGTATCTCCCCCTACGCCGCTTCGCGGCTACCCCCTCTCACGAAAGCGGTTTGCAAGAAGGAGCCGCGCCGATGCCCCAGTAGGCGTAGCCAGGCGCGTTGCCCAGATAGACATAGAAAGCCCCGACACTACCCGTAGTAGAGTTGCAACCCCCGCCGCGAACGGCGTATCTGAGTCCGCTGTTCTGGTAGAAGTAGTCGCACCAGTAATGAGCGGAGTCCACAGACGTACCGCCGACAGTCTTGGTCATAAAACCGTTCACGTTGAACTCCATAGCTTTCACGAAGTCGTTCGTGGAAGGAGCCGTCGCGCCGGTCAGATAACCGTTGTAGTCGGTCGCGGTGGTGGACTGGCTGTAATCGTCGGCGGTGGAGCCGTCCTGACGACCACGGGTCATTTTGTACTTCTGAACATAGTTGTTCATAATGTGACCCGCATAGCGTCTCCATTGATTGCCCCACCAGTTCTCCATGCCGAAGACCTTGACCGCGCCGGTGTTCGCAGAGTAGCCGAAGAACTGCCCCTTGTCGTCCAGCGTACCCGTACCGAGCATACTCGACGCGGCAGAACTTTGACCGCAACGGCCTGTACCGAACGCCGTCTGCATATCCAGGGACTTCGCCATCAGGATAAGCAGAAGGTTGATGATCGTCACGTCAGCGTAGACCTCGGTGTACCACAGCTTGTCGGTGGACGGGTTGTTCAGCTCGGCAGCGGCAACCTCCTGAGCGGAAGTCTTACCCTGGCACAGAGCGGAGTAGGTCTTGCCGCTGATCGACCGCAGCTTGCCGTTGCTGTCGAGTGAGCCGTTGTAGATCGGGGTGTAGAAGTGATCGACGAGAATACCCTGATTGTTGATGAAGCTCCACGCATGGTAGTCCTCGTCAACCTGGTAGTCGGCGATATACACCGACGCGCTGGTGTTGTCGTCCGTGTCCGGGACGATCTTGTACCAGATTTTCTTGCCGCCCTGACCCCACTCCATCATAGCGTTGCCGCCGTAGGTGTCGTCAGCCACGTCGGAAGCGGAGCCGTCCCACTTCTTCGCGTAGTTGTCCGGGTCGAGGTAGTAGTCCACGGTTCCGTCGTATTTGAGCATACACGGACGCGGGTGGAAGAAAGCATCGCGCCAGCTTCCCCACAGGAACTTCCCGTTGGTGAAGTCCATGTGCGCGGGAGTCATGCCGACCGCATCTGCGAGGTAGGTGACGGCAGCAGCGGGGTCAGACTCCGAACTGTCGATGTGGAAGCCGAAGATGGTTCCTTTCTCGCTCCCGCCGAGCGCGTCCCGGATTTCACGGAGCGTCTGACGGGTCTTTGCTTCCTCTGTCTGGTACACGTCGTTGTTGAGCATTTTAGGCATAGTGTTTTTCCTCCTTAATCGTAGTCATAGCAAAGATCACCGTCAGCATCGAGGTACAAGCCAAGGTGATATGCTTTCTTCGCTTGGGACGTGCTTTTCATTGCCGCGCTCACGACCTTGTTCTGAACAGGGTTTGTCGAGCTATCGGACATAGCGTCGTCCACGTCGATCTCAATGTTGTCGAGTGCCTGTTTAACAGCATCCGACGTAATGAGTTTGTTACTGCCAGCCGTGGGAGCCGCATCAGGGGTTTCCCACGCGCCGTCAGAGGACAGATACTTGCCGCTTGCGGCGGGAGCGGGGACGATACCCGATGTACCGGGAGTCTCGCCAGACGGAGCGGTGAACAGCTTGTAGTCCGCGCTGTTCAGCTTCAAGTCGAGAGCCGCCTTGATACCGCTCGACTTGACGGGATTGTTGGAGCCAGCGGTCGGCGTGTCGTCGAAGGTGAGAACGCCCTGTTTCGTCGGGTCATGGGGTGTGACCGTAAACACGCTGCCGTCTGCCGTCGTGATCGTGATAGTCCCCGCCGCGTTGTCAACCGTGAACTGAGCCACGGTTTTCAGCAGGGCTTTCAGCGCACTCCACGGGATTTTGTAGTTGTGTTCGCCGTCGTCGATCACGAATACATCAGCATCAGCGAGAGTCGAGACAGACGAAAGATCGGAAATATACTTTGTTGCCATAGTGATGTTCCTCCTTTAATGCCACGCAAGCAGATTGGAACCGCTCACGAACACAAGCTGATCTCCCTCGTGGTCGATGAACTCAGCCCTGTCGCCGTGACATATCCATTGATCGAGAGAGCCGATGGTGTCCAAGATCATCGTAATCTGCCGGGGGACGTTCTCAATTCCCAGCTCGGCGAGAGAGACATTATGCGGGTTCCCGCTGACGCGCTGCGAGTGTTCGTAGGCCGTCATGCCGAGGTCGCCATAGAAAGCGGTGGTGTGCGTCGTGCCGAGCTTCGCCACGTTATTGATGATCTGGCACAGACGGCGAATGACCTTGCTGTTGCCGTTGTAGTAGATTTTCGTTGTGGTCGTCTCGGCGTAGTCGGCGGGAAGGACGCTTGCCGCGATCAGGATGGCCTTGCCGACCGCATCATAGGTGGCTTCTTCCAGTTCGAGCTTTTGAGAAATGCCGCTCGTGTCGGCCTGATTGCCGCTGAACCAGTAACCGAACGCGGTGATGTACCATGTGAAGCCGAGGTAGTCAAAGCTGCCCTGGCTGACGATACCACCGGGGTCATAGGCCGCAAGCTCTCGCTTGGTGGAGATCACAACCGGGCCTGTCCATCCTGTCGCGGACATATAGACCGTACAGAAGATCACGGAGCCGGTACTGAGCGTGTAGTATTGCCTACCGCTCACGGTGGAGATATGGCTGGGGGCGAACTTGTAGAACCGCTCGTCTACAACCCACCCTTGCCCGGAGTCAGCGTATCTAACGCTCATGTGTCACCACCCTCCCGTTACTCGTCCACGTCGGTCAGCGTGTAAACGATCTTCATAGTCTGCGCGGCGGTCTTGGTGACAGCCGAGGACAGGTTGTTGATCGTGCCGAGGTAGTTTGTCACCCAGTCTCGACCGATGTTGTGGTTATACGAAGACGTGTACCACGCCGTCGCGGTAAACATTATGAGATCGTCGGCACAGTCGGTCATATAAGGCCACCAGTTGTTCGTTCCGTTATTGTTCTCGCCGGGGATTTCAAGAGTGAGATACACACCATCGGGGTACAGAATACCGTTGTTCCACTCGGTTCCCGTCGAGAGATAGTGATAAATGACGTAATAGACACCGCCCTCGTGCGGACAGACACGAAGCAGATTGTCAATGTAGTCAGGCGAGTCGTCGGAGATAATGCGGATTGTGCTGAACGACGCGGGGTTGCTCAGAGGAATGATGTGGATGGTCTTGCGGGTCGCACCGAGCCGGTAATACACGCCCTTGCAGACGTGACCGTAGTACCGAGCCGGGTGACGACCGGCATCGTTGTAGGAGTAGTCGCCCGTTCCGACAACCGCTCTCTGCGTCGAGGACTTGGTATAGGACTCGTCGCTGTACTTGATCGTGAAATAGTTCAGATCGTAGTTGTAGTCGGTATCTCTCCCGGAAGTCACGCCGTTCCACATCGTATAGATGTAGCCGTCCTGACCGTCCTCGTAGTCCCAGGGGTCGTCGGCGTACACCGTCACGTCATACGCTCTCTCGCTCGACGTTCCTCTGTTCGTGTAGTAGGTATAGGTGAATACCGTGGTGTCCCACGAAGCAACGACCTCATACGTCCGAGCCACGTCGGAGTAGTCAGCCACACCCATACCCATCATCGGGATTTTGACACGCGCAAGACGCATCTGGTGAGTCGAGATGTTGCCTTTCAGCATATAGAGGTATGTGCCGTCATACCTGATCGGGAACCACGAGAGGTCGGCATCGGGTGCGCCGTTGTTCGTCTGACTGATAAACCGCGTCCAGAAGTACCGAAGCGGGTTCGCGCCGCCGATGTAGTGCGTTCTCGCAACGGACTTGATTACGCCGTTCGCCTGATTTGTACCGAAGTCCCAGGTGGACACGAAGCCGGTTGCCGTCTTACCGCTCTCCTGGGCGTTGTAGGAGCCACGGTGCGCGTCAGACGTATTCGTGTTCTGATCGGCATAGCCGACAAGGTGCGCCTGAGAGGTCGGAAAGTGAATGTTGTCCGCGTCCTCGGTCAGCGTATCGTCGAACAGCATAATGCCGCCCAGCAGCTTCGTCGCAATCGGCAGAAGATAGGAGTTCGGCTGTTGGTTCATTGCCATTGCGAGATTGATGATCTTGTCGATAGCGTGGGTAACAAGGTTTTCGTCCTCGTGGATTTCCTGTTCACCCGTTTCCACGTTCGTCAGGATGATTTTGGTTTTTCCTTTCATGCGACTCACCTCACACATAGTCAATTCTGATAGATTTCAAGTAGCCGTCTTTGACGAGCCACACGCGGAACTTGATGGAGCTGCCGACCTTCGACGACCACGCCGCCGCATTGAGTTCTTCAAAGCTGCGCTTGAAGCAACCGTCGCCCGTATTCGTCACCTGAACCCAGCTCCCCGACGAGACTTTCCACCATGTAGTACCGCCGTCAAACGAGACGTTGTACAGACTTTCAGCGTCGCCGGTGATCGTCACGCCCTTAATCGCGTCGCTCAGACTGACAGTACCGAACACGACGAGCTGGGGAACAAGAGGAACGGCGTTGACTTTCAGCTTCAAAGACGGAAGCGCGTCCTGGCTGTCTTGCCAGTAACACAGCTTCGGGTTCGTCAGACCGATCATCACGTTCGCGTCGATCTCGTCCACGCCATACGCTCGAAAGTTCGCCGCCGTCAGACCCCCGGAGATTGCCGTCAGCACACCGTCCACGACGGTATAGACCTGATTGCTCCCGTCCTGAATGAGATACTTGCGATCATACGGCTGATCGACTTCGGGAACATGGGCTTCATAACTCCACCCCTTGCCCTCGGCAAGATTGGACGGCGTGAAGATGTACTGGAACGGTGCGTCGCCGTTGTAACCGACCGGGAAAGACAGCGTAGCGTCTGCGATCAGTTGGTTTAGACCGAGATCGTCACCGTTCGGGGTACGGATGATGTTCAGCATCAGCCGCCCGTCAGAGATCAAGAACAGTTCCCACACAAGCCGGTGGTAGTCAGTCTCGGAGTTGTAATAGGAATAGCCCTCCCACCGTAGCTTCAAGAACTGATAGTAGCCGTTCCACAGCGTACCTTCCTGACGGTAGAGCTTGTGCATAGAACCGTCGCGCCGAACGATTTTGAGCTGTTCGGCATTGACCCCGAAGCCCACCCAGCTATTCGAGCTGACGTAGAGGGTAGAAGCCGTTGTGCCGTTGAAGTTGAACCACGCCACGCCAGACAGAGTGTTCGTGTTGTCGTCCTGTCTGCCGTTTACGATAGCGGTCATGCCGCTGACCGTATTGAGCAACGGGGCGAGTCCGTTATAATCAGCCATTGGTCTTCACCCCCTCTACGTCGTCGATCTCGCTGAATATCGACGTGTCCATCTGAACCGCGATCATACGGCCTTCATCGACCGTCTGCTCCGAGCCGACGAACTCATAGTCGTAGACCAGAGCAATTCTGTCCTCGCCGTCTTCAACGTAGGCGGGATTGTATGTCTCAGCGTCACCATGCTCCACGGTCGCCGAACTGTCCACGATTGCCGTGAAGATTTCAATATCCGTCAGGCTGGCATTTTCAATGAGAATTGCCTGAACCATGATCGTGCCATTGAGCTTTTCAGCCCATTGATCTTGCGTGATGGAGCGCATCGTCGCTTCAAACATACCGTACACGTCTTGCGTGTAATCGGGTTCAACCCAGCCGTTCGCATAAGTCCACCACGTCGAGCCGCCGTCGAAGCTGACGATGTAGGCAACGTCGTAGCCGCTGTGCTTCGACGTGATCTGGACGATACGGGACACCGCACAGTTCGGAGTCGTGATGATACCGAGTTCGCCCGTGTCCTCGACCACCCAGGTATTGCCCTGAACCACGACGTTGTTGTACGTCATGTCCCCGGCGTTGTAGAGTACGTCGAACTGGTGCAAATCTCTCAGGCCGACGTTCTCAGTAAAGCTCTTGATGATGGTCGAGAAGAAGTTACGCCGCAATACGTTTTGAGCCACATCGGGTTCGGTAGGCGTAGCCGTCGCCGTAGAAATGTTTTCGTAGAACGGCTTGCGAATGAGCGAGAAGTCGATCTTCGAGAAGTTCTGATTGACACGCACCGAGCCGTCCCACGCACCGTCGCCCACAAGACCGATACCGGCGATATAGCCACGAGCCGCGCCCTGAACGATTGTCACGGTACAGCCGACGCATCGGATTGTGACCTCGAACTCGCTGTTGATATTGCCCGAAGCCCACCAGGTATAGACCATATGGAGAAGATGCAGACCGTCGAAGAACGTGTCAACGGGGTAATACTCGGTCACGATTGCACCGCCCGATTTATACGTCACATAGATCACGCCGTCTTCCTCAGTATAGGTGTCAGTCGCTTCGTCGTAGCCCTCGGTGGTGTCCACCATGCACTTGACCTCCGCGTGGAAGTCGATATGCGTTTCCTTGGTGGTGATGTAATTGAACAGAATGATTTGCGCGGACTCGCCGTCGCCGATGGTAATATCCTCGGCGTTGGCGTAGTCGTAATAGTACATACCGTCCTTGTTGCTGTTCCGAGTGATCGACGCGATCTGCTTCTCGGAAGCCGTCAGGACGTTCAGGTTCGGGTCGGAACCGGCACAGACAAGCTCCATGCTCCCGTTGATGGTAATGACCTGTTTCGTGATCGCCGCCATCTTGCCGTTCACCGCGTGATTACCGACGAAGTTCAGCACGTCGCCGATCATCAGCGAGGGGTCACAGGGGACTTTCGCGGTGAACGGGGTATAGGAGATCGAGGAAAGCTGCGTGATGATGTTCGTGAGTACGGACTTTCTCACGTCGTCTGCGTTGAACTGAATGAGAGGGTTAGTACCCAGCTCATAAGTCAGACCGCCAGAACCTACGGTAATTGTTTCGCTCTCTTCGGTCACAGCGAAGAAAGCGCGGATAGCCGAGTAGAACGCTTCGTAGTCTTTCGGCTTGTACTCGAAACGCCAGTTCTCGTCAATGTCCCGCACAGGGTTCATCGTGTACGGGTCAAGGTAGAGCTTGCCGTCAACGCCGATATAGGCATAACAGCAGAGGTAGGAAGCCACAAAGCCCACCAGATCGCGGAAGGTGTAGATCGGCAAATCCTCGTAGGTGTATGTCTCTACGGTTCCGTTGACATAGTTTGCGATAGCTTCCTGGGTCGTCCCCAGCTCTACCCCACAGGCGTTGCAAGCATAGTTCAGGAGATAGTACGGGTTGCCGATCAGCGTCACGCCGAAGTCCTTGTTGAAGTTCAGCATAGCGTCGTAGGCGTGAATGGTAATCACGTTCATCGTCCGCTCAGGCGGCTCGGCAATCGAGAAGATACCAACCGGCACAGTTTCCCACGTTTGGTCATTGAGTTTGAGCTGGAAGAACAGCGTGACTGTTCCCTTGTAAAGCTCGTACCGGCTGACGTTCGGCAAATACAGGCTTATGTCCAGCTCGGCAGCGCACGTCGAACCGATCTCAATGTCCTCGGACGAGCAAATCTGCCGGGTGATCTTACCCGACCCCTCGACGATGATCGAAGGGTCGAAGGTATAGACTGTTCCGATGGTGGTCTTGATAGACCCGTACCAATTTGTCGTGACAGAGCGTCCCGCTATCTTTTCCAGATATGCTTCCGATACAGGGTACATACTCCACCACCTTACATTTCAATCACGTTGATCTTGAAGTCGGTGTACAGACCGCCCTCGCTTTCGTACAAGGCCAGCGTCTTTTGCTTATAACTGCATTTGCCGACATAGGCAGAGATCGTCGTGATCTCATTATCGACATAGGTGAATGTGAACTCCTGACCTTGCATCAGATTGAGCATATAGTCAACCTCGTCGCCGGTCAGATACTTGAAGGTCATGTTGACCTTGCGAATATCTGTTCGTATCCAGGTAATGTGCATTTCCCCGGACTCCACGCGCCCGGAGTCGGAGCTGACCATATTCTCATGTTGGATTTCCACTTCGGACGGAATGTAGATTGCCCGACCGTTGACCGCCCAGCGGCCTTGTGTATCAAGTTTACCGACAGCCATAGCATCACACCCTTATCGGGCTTGCGCCCGTCCTTTGAATTGCGCGGTTATTTTCGCTGACGACCACATTGAAGACCTCACGACCGTCAATGATGATCTTGGTGTCCCGGTCGCCCTGGCTGCTCGTCTGCATGAACGCGAACATCTGCTCCAAGAGAGAAGCGATACCGCTCATGCTCTCTTCCTCATAGTCGTCGTTGTAGCCCGTCACGGGATTGACCGCAGACGCACCGCTCGGAGTCAGAGACATAGCCATGCTATCGACAGAGGGGAGTTCAGGAGTCAGAGCCGTCGTGACGGAGTTTGCAATCTTGCCAGCCGTAGACAACAGACCGCTCACGCCGCCTTCCATGCCGCTTGCAAGGCCAGCGTCCAGATAACCGCCGATCTCAGCGAATACTTTGGAGGGAGAAGCCACGCCGAAGAGGTTCTTCACACCCGCCGTCAGACTGTTCACAAGGCTCGTCACCTTGTTCCACAGACCGCTCCATGCGTTCGAGATACCGTTTTTCAGACCTTCGACAAGGTTCGAGCCGATGCTTTCAAAGACCGTAGAGGGGCTGTTGATACCCAGCAGATCTTTGACACCGCTCACAAGGCCGGTGAAAGCGTCGCTGCACAGACCGAGAAGACCAGAACCGCCCTCACCGAAGTAGGAGTTCCACCCCTGCTTGAAGCCGTCCCACATATTCTGCGGCACACCGTCCCAGTACGTTTCGATCTTCTGCGTGAGAGCTTGCTGTGCCTGGTCGAAGTTCATGTTGGTCGTGTCGATCTGGTAGACCATTTCAGCCCAGGCATCGGCGGTTTCCTTGCCCTTTTCCTCGTACAACTTGGCATAGCTGGACAGCGCGGTATCGGTTTCATGCTGGTGTGCATCGAACGCCGCCTGATAGGTCTGCGCCGCATTGGTCAACTCCTTCACATCGTAGGCCACCAGCACCGCGTCGGCACACAAGAGAGCCGCCTTGCCGATTGCGGGAGCCATAGCCGCGATCTGCGGAGCCATACCCTGCAAAGCGGAAATGCCGCTCGACACGAAAGAAGTCACAGCAGAGACAAGGTGCGGCTGAACCAGACTAAAGATCAGCGGAAGACCCTTGACGGCGGCGAGAATGAGAAGGAAGATACGACCGCCGCTCGTATCGAGAAGACCGCTTACGACTCCCTTTACGACCTCGAAGATGATCTCAGCCACATCGGAAATGACCGCAAGCCAGTCGATATTCGCCAGCATCGTACCGAGTGCCGTACCGACCTCTTTCCACGGGATAGTCCTTACGGCTTCCAAAATCGCGTCCAGCAGAGGAACGATCGCGTTGGATATGCTCTGACCGACCTTCGCCCAGTCCGTCTCTCTCAGCCATTCACCGGCTTCCTCGAAGATACCTTTCAAGAAGTTCCCGATAGACTTTGCGACCGTAGGCCAGTCCATCGTTTCGATGAAACCGATGATGAAGTCAAAGAACGCGGTGAGCTTACGAGTGAACAGCCGACCGGCTTTGTCGAAGTCCACGTTGGCGAAAATGTTGCTTATGAGAGTTGCGATATTGCCGCCGATCTTCTTGAAGTTCACACGCTTCAAGAAAGCATAGGCGGTATTGATTACACCCTTGATCTTCTGACCGAGGTTCGTGCCGATCTTCGCCCACTTGATCTTGTCAAAGATTTCATTCACCTTGTCGCCGAGAAGATTGCCGAGTGTGTCCCAGTCGCCCTTTTCAAAGGCTTCTTTCAGCTTCTTTGCGAAGTCGCCGATACCGTCCTCCACACTCGCTTCCTCGAACATGGAGCTGGCATCTACACCGCCGCCCCCGCCAGACTTCTCCTGAAAAGCGTTCAGCTCGTCAAACCCGGAGATCAGCATACGCATTTCCTTCGCCGCACCCCCGGACGCTTCACCAAACTCCTTGGTGGCTTTCACCGCCTTGGTGTAGGTAGAATGACCGCCGAGCATTGCGAAGAGCTGCGCCAGAAGGTTCAGCACCGTTGCGATCTTTGCCGCGAGAGCGTCCAGCGCGGGAGCCAGAGCGTTCAGGATAGGAGCGACCGCCGCCGCGAAGGAGTTTTTCAGCCATTGCGCGTCGGTGGCAATCGTGTTCATGGACTGGTGGAACGTCGTACCAACGGCCTTGCTGTACGCATAAAGGTTTTTGATACCCTCCTTCAACGCCGTGGTGATACCGCTGATAAGACCACGCACCGCTCGATACATGGCGATACGACCGAGAGAAGAAATGAGCTGCTTCATCGGAGCAATCGTCTTCTTAATCTGCGCCGCCATGTGTTTGAACGGCATAGCCGCCATCTTGAAGCCGAACTTCCCGGCAGAAACCGCGCCGTTCTTCAAAATGCCGCCGACCTTTTGCATGACCGCCATGAACTTCTTCGCAGACTCAGCAGCTTGATCGGTAGCTTCGGCGTGTTCCTTCATGCTCTGCGTGGAACCATCAACGTGTTCCGTCTCAGGTGTGCCGGTCGGGAGATCGGTCGGAATGGTGTTGCCGTTGCCGCCAGCTCTGCCGCCATTACGGACACCCATAGCCCCGGCAATCGCGCCGATAGACTGAGCCAGGTTTTCGACGTTGGAGAAGTCGAGGTCGGAGATACCCTGCAAGTGACCACGAACGGTCATAATGCTTCGACTCGCTCTGGCTATATCAGACACCGCAGAAGCCATATTCAGCAGACCCCAGTTATGGTTGTCGCCGAAAGCATCATTGAAGTCCTTCATTTCCTGAGCGATCTTTTGCAGACCAAGCCCCTTGCCGGTGAGATTTTGCAGTTTCCGCAAAGACGAAGAGAGAGCCTTGATACCGCCGACAGCCTTTTCGGACTCGCCGACGATCTGGAACTCAATGCCTTGGAGCTGCACGTTGTCAGCCATGACTTACCCTCCCTTCTTCCTTTCTAAAAACTCTTTGTTGAACTTTGTGGCAAACGCTTCCATCATAGCTTTCGCCTTGTTATCGCTCTCCTGTTCCGTCTGTCTCTTCCGAACCTCGGAATACTCAGTTTTCAGCATGAACGGCTGATCGTGATAATCGACAGCCTTACGCGCCTTGGAGAACGCCCGGAGGATAGGAGCCACGCAAAGCAGAGCGTCATAGAAGTATTTGCCTTGGAGCCATAGCTTGAAGTTGTCCTCTTCCAGCTTCATGTCGTGCGCCTTGCGATACGCCTTGACCATCGTTGCGTCGCCGTTCCAGAACTGGTCATAGGTCATTCCTGCATTGATGTAATAGGGACAGAGCTGGTCGAAGTATTCTGTGTAACTTGTGAGAAGGGAGGAATGATTGTTACCATTCCTCCCCGTGTTGGACTCAGAACCCGTTACCAGTTCTGAGTCCACTCGACGTTTCCCTCGGCGGGTTCGTCGAGAAGAGAGCTGATAGGTTCGTTGTACATTTCAGCCAGCTTCTCGATCAGGAGCGGCTTGTTGGTCATGTGAGTGTAAATCTCGTCGATCACAGGCCGCTTCTCGAAGCGGTGATGGGCGAGGAACGCACCCCGGAACAGATCAGGCAAAACAGTCATGGGCTTCGACTCAATGTCGTTTGCCACAAAGCCGTCCGCTTCCATCATCCGCACCGTGGCGCGGGTGAACTCCAAAGTATAGTCCTTGCCGTTGTAGTTGAACGTGAGCTGTTTTGCCATGACGCTGCCCTCCCTTACGAGAAGGTGATAACGGTGGTCGGGGCAATGGTAATCGCCATGTCCACGACCTCGTTGACACCGCCGCCGCTGACGTGAACGGAAAGCTCACCCTTGAACTCGAACTTGCCGTTGGAGCCATCGGGGGTCACGACGTTGTTCGAGACGGACGCGCCGAACCAGATACCATAGTCCTGTTCGGAGCCTTCAAGACCCTGGAGAGTCTGAAAGTCGGACTTGGTATAGTTGGCGGTGAAGTTCAGACCCTCGTTGCTCTGAATACCGAGGATGAAGGTCTGCATCTTGTCGGAGAGGGTGGTGGTTTCCAGCAGCTCAGGGTCGCCACCAATGTCGGGGAACTCCTTAATGTCGATCAGCTTGCCCCAGTCGGTGCCGCTTTTCTTCATCAGGTAGACCTTATAAGTGGAAATAGCCATAAGTCTTTACCTCCTATAAAGATTGGTTCCGTCTGTTTCCGCTCTGTACCGGGCGGTCAGACGATAGATACTTGCGTTGTCCATATTCGGGATAGGCGCGAGGGAAATGCGGGTGAAGTTCATGCCGTACATGAGCGAGTCAACGGTCGCCATGATGGACTTGCACTCACTCTTCTTCCCAACGGCCTTGTTGGAATACACGTTGACCTCATACATCAGGGTAGCGAACTTCTCAGAGTCCGCGCCGTCCCTGTTTGCGAGGGTCATGTAGTTATCCGCTTCGACGATGCTGACAAAAGGAAACTCAGAGGGAGCTTTGACGTACTCACCGCTGACGGAAACGCCGCTGTGAGCGGTACGCAGAGCGGTAGCGATAGGCGTATAGATTTTCGCTTCAATGTCAATCACTACCGAACACCTCCCGTACCATACCAGGTAGCTTCTCTCTGAGTTGCTTCGCCGCTTCGTACATCGGCTTGTTCGCCGGGTTGCCGTGGGTCAGGACGACCTCTTTGCCCGACTTGTTGGTTCTTACCTCGCCGTTCGTGCCGGGGTCGCCATAGTAACCCCAGGTGGCTTGCTTTCCCTTACCCTTGCCGTAACCCCCTCGCACCATGCCGTGTTGACCGGCTTCGGGATGGTCGTCAGGATAGGTAATGCCCGTACCGAACTCAATGAAGAGAACGGCAGAGCCGACAGCTACGACCGCTTTGATGTTCTCGCCACGGTCTTCGACACTCACAGCAGAGTCGTTCGTGCCGTCGTAGGCAGCTCCCGTAAAACCCGCTGCCGCAATCTGGTAGCCCTCGTCTGTCAGACGGGTCAGAAGCTCGTTCGCTTTCGCTTTCAGCCACTTATCGTAGTTGTCGAGCGAGTTGATGAACTCGTCCAGACCTTCGCCCGTCAGAGCGTTGACCGTAAACTTGCGCTTCACGACACCTTCACCTTGCTCACCGCAATCGAGATCGAGTTCAGCGACTTTGCGACACGGCGCACGATGTAGTCATAGAGCGGTCTTCCGTCCCCGTCATAGGCGGGAGCCTTGTCGATGAACAGAACGGTATTCTCGTCAATCGGACAAGACATATCGTCGGTGACGATCACCTTGTCGTAGTTTTCGAGATTGCCGAACTGCTCAATGCTCGACTGGCCTGTTGCGGGAGAGATATTCGCCCTCATTTCCACGGCCTTTTCGTAGGTCACGTCGATCTCGCCGGTTTCGTCGCCGCCCGAAGTCGTTACCGCAGACTTGCTCTTGTAGAGCATATAGCTGAACGTCTGCTTGTTCCGCTCCATGATCTTCACGGCTCGTCACCGTCCTCTTCACCATCAGGCTCAGGTTCGGGTTCCGGGTCGGGCGTAGGCTCAGGTTCGGGTTCCGGGTCAGACTCAGCCGAGAGAACACCGATGAACGGTGTGATCTGACGCATCAGCGAGTTCGGCACGTCGCCGTTCTCATAAGTCCGGGAGATACCGTTCTCGCTGTGCGTCTTCTCACCCTCCGCGCCCCGCTTATTCAGCAGATACGCGGCGATCTCGACTTGAAGGGACTCGTATTGCGCGGGAACCGTGGTAACGGTCGGGTCGTAGGGATAAGCCTTACGGCACACCTTCGACGCGGCAAGAGTGAGATAGGTGGAAAGCACCGTTGCGCTACTCTCGCCGGTCATAGCGGTGAGCATGGCCTGTTTTTCAGCGTCAGTCATACCTTCCACCTTCCTTCTTACTGCTTCTTGGATTTGCTCTCTTTGGGAGCTTTGGTCTTCTCGGCCTTGTCGGTCTTTTCGACCGGCTTGGAGCTATTGATTGCAACCGCCATCAGAGTGTCCTCCTTATGCGTTATTCAGGGTGAGTCCAGTCAGACCGTACTCCTTGACGACAGCTCTCTCACCCTCGTAGGCGACGACCCTGATCTTCTGCGTAGCCTTGTTGGTGATACGCACGATGATAAGGCCATCGGGGTCAAGAGTGACCGGGTGTCCGACCGTACCGTTGATAAGCTCGACGGTAATCCTGTCGGAGCCGGGAGCCGCGCAATGCAGCGCGAGGTAGTTGCCGCTCTGTTCGGAAACGTCGCCGCTGAACCCTGTGTACCCCGTAACGTATTTCAGAGTGCCGGTGATCTCACCGTCGCCGATCTCGATGCTCGACTGCAAATCAGTTACGGACTTGCCGAGAAGGTCTGTCCCTGCCGGAATATCCGCTTCAACCGACAGGGCGATCAAAAAGACGTTACGGTGATCTCGTAGTAGCCCTTGTCGTGCGGGTTGCCGGTCGGGGAGTTGACCTTGACGTAGCCAGCACCGGAAGCCTGATAGTAGGTCTTGGCGTTGTTCACGCTGGTATCAGCGGTGACACTCGCGGAACCCACGACCAGCTTGACGGCCTTGGTCGCGTTGGTCAGAGCGGGAAGGTAATACTTCCGGGTGAACAGGCTGTTCTTACGCACGTTGGCATCAGCCGCAGAGCGGTTGTTGACCTGGTACAGCTCGGACTCCACGCCCTTCTTCACGAACATGGTGACGGCCTCGCGGGTGGCGAGACAGATCGTGCCGGTCACAGCGTCCTTCTTGGTGTAGAGGTTCGTGCCGCCGATCGTGCCGACATAGCCGGTACGGGCGAAGGACTCCACATACTTGAGATCGCTCTTGAGAGCCTTGCGGATTTTCGCCAGCTCGGTCGCGTTCACGAACGCGAAGGTCTGCGGCGCACCAGCGTTGGTTTCCTCGATGTTCAGCATGGACTGACCGTCAACGAACGCGGCAAAGTAGTCGCTGTCGTTGATAAGCACGATCATTTCAGCCTTGTTGAACTCGCCGAAAATGTCAGCGTTGACGGTATTGAACATATCAGTACCGGCGTGACGGGCGATCACCAGGCCGATCATCGGGTCGGTCATCTGCTCTTCGTCGTACCATACGCCCCTGTTCTGAGCCAGGAGGATGGTGTAGGACTCCTCGGTGTAGCTGGCTTCGATGGTCTGGCTGTTGCCCTCACCAAGACCCAGCTTCTCCGTGCCGTTGGTGGCAGAGTAGCGATGGATTTTCTTGGTCATACCCGCCACGCCGACCAGGGAGCGGTCGATGGTGCAGAACGGGTTCAGATCAAGATGGGAATTGAACTGATCTTCGACCTTGTTTTCAAGGACGAAATTGGAATACGGGGAATTAGCCATAGTTTTTACTCTCCTTTCTCATAAAGAGCCTTGTATTCGTCCGGGTGTTCGACCGCGAACTTGTTGTACTCTTCATCGGACAGCTTTCTCAGCTTTTCGAGAGTCATGCCGCCGTCCCCACCGCCACCGGCAGGGGGCTTCGGAGTACCTTTCAGCGCGTCGGCCTTGATCTTCTTCGCGTATTCATCAAGGAACTTTTGCTGGTTGGCAAAGACCGTCGCGGTGTCGCCGTTCGCCATAGCTTTCGCGGTCGCGTCAGCCAGATCTTCGGCATACCCCTGAGCGATAAACTTCGCCTTGTACTCGGAAATGGTCTTGTCCTTGCGAAGACCTTCCAGCTCCTTCTCCATAGAAGCCAGCTTTTCGGCGGCTTCCTGAGCCTTGCGCTCGTCCTCGGTGAGCTGTTCCTTGGCCTTTTTCTTCAAGGCCGCAAGCTCCGAAGCGGTTGCGTCGAAGGTTTCCTTCTTCACCCAGCCGGTGAAGTCCGGGTCAGGGACGGAAGCTCCTTCGAGAGCGGCGATCTTCTGTTCCGGGGTCATGTCTGCATAACCCGCGATCTTGCTGGTGTCAATCTTTGCCATGATGTGTTCCTCCTTGCGTTTTTAGTCGGCTTCTCTGCCCTCATGTTGTGTTTGAAGTCTTCTCTGACTCTTGCGATTAAGGTCTTCTCTGACCGTTCAAACGCCTTGCGGCGATAAAACCAAAAGAAAAACGGACTATCGACGCGAAGGTTTCCCTCCCGTCAATAGCCCGTAATGGCTGTTCCCACCGCCTATGCGATAGGCTGTTCGTATTTCTTTTTATTGCTGACCGCCCATACGACGATCTTTCCGTTTCGGACGGCAATCTCGACAGACTTGCCGCTTTTCAGGATTTCCTCGATCTCGGCGATCAGTTCAGGTTCGAGACTTATCATGTCGCCCTCTCCGTCCAGCACCGACAGCCGGGGTGCGGCTTCGGCGGCACAGCGTCGGAGTCGAACACCTTGCCGTCCAGGTGGTGACACACGCTGCATACCTTTTCGTCATGTTCCGAACGCCAGATCACAAGGTCAACCTCGTTGTCCTCTCTGGCCTGAGCCACCGCCGCGTCAGCGACCTCGACGGCGAACCACCCGACCATCTGCGTCCAGTAGCGCATTGCTTTGTCGATCTCGGCGACCGCGCCCTCGGTGGCGACCAGAGCTTCCACCAGGCGGTCGCGTTTCCGCACGACTTCGGCATCGTAGCTGTACTTCATCACCCGGCTCGGAGTCCGCAAGACCTCTTCGAGCTGCTTCTTCGTGTAGGAGCCGAGCTTGCCAGCTTCTTCGCGGTAATAGTGAAGAGCAATCTCCATATACGCCCGAAAATTGGCATCTTTCAGCTTTTCGTAGAGCGAATTTGCCGAAGGAACGATATTCAGCTCGTCAAACGGCAGCTCCCGGAAGTCCTGAAAGAGACGGTAGATTTCCCGAACCAGCTTTTTCAGAACGCGGTCAAGGTACTCATACATCGTCGTCCTCACCGCCCTCGTCACCGTTCACCCCGGCGATCTTAGTGAGCTGGCTGATCTGCTTCGCTTCCTGTTCCTCGGCGTACTTCTTGCTGACCTGGAACGCGATCTCCGGGTCTACAAACATACCGCAATGCTGGAACGCAAGCTGCGGGGCGATCTTATTGTTGTTCAGCATGGTCGTCAGGACGTTTGCCTTTTCGACGATGTTCTCATAATTGCGGCGGGTGAACCTGATCTCGATGGACGAGAGCTTCAAGTCCAGATCGGACAGATCGCGGCAGATACGAAGGACGAGTTTCAAGAACTCCTTCTCGGACTGTTTGAAGATCAGCTCCGAGTCCTTGGCTCTCGCTTCGGCGGCAGACCAGCCGTCGCGGAAGATTACCGCTGTGCCGGTGTCGCTCGTGGAAGAACCACCGTTTCGGTTCGGCATACCACAGATCGTCAGCACCGTATCATACAGATGGTCAACGAGAGTCTGAGTCTGTTGCTGGTTCATTTCCTCGACCAGATACTTGATCTCTGCTTTGAGCTGCGCGTCAATGTCCTTGAACTTCAACGCACCCTCTTTCTTCAAGTCGGAGAAGTCTTTCGCGGAAATATCGACGTTGTGGAAGAGAAGGAGTGCCTGGATAAACTGCTCCACGCCGTCGAGCCGGTTGGAGTCCACGTTATTGATCGCGTCCAGCAGAGGAAGCACAACCTCGAACGCGCCGAGACGAGCGGTGTTGGCGGGATATTCGATGATCGGAATACCGAAGACTTGCTCTTCGTCCTTCACAATCTCGTCATTGTCTTTGATCTCGTAGTAGTGGTCTTTGGTGTAGACCGAGTAGATGATACCGTCCTCGCGCTCAATGGACATGACACCCATCACGGGCGGCTGACCCAGGCTGTTGTGATAGACCACGAACGCGAAACGCGGGTCAAGCGTGTAAATCTCAAACGGAGCTTCGTCGGGGTCAACCTCGGCATTGTCGTCGGGAAGAACCATGCGGAACGACGTACCGCTGATATGCGACCAGTCAGCCAGCTCCTTATCCTTCGCGGCCTTGTCCTCGCCGCTCATGTAGGCGTTGAGCCGGTTGATGCTCTGCGTCAGAGCTTCATCGTCGCCCCGGCTGACGTACTGAATGGGTTCGCCCATCAGATAGCCGACCTTGAAGCTGACGATCTCATTCGCCCGATTTTCAACGACCATGTTTTTGATCTCAGGCCGAACGTCCTTGACCCTTTGAAGGATAGGCTGTCTGCCCTTGTAGTAGTCGTACAAATAGTCGATCTCACTCTTGTTCGCCCAATGCGTAGCAAGAGCCTTACGAAGAACGTCAGCGACATTCTCTCTCGTAATCTCGTCAACGTCCGTCTTGATTATCCGACGACCGAAAAAAGTATGCACGAGAGACACCCTCCCTCCTAATTAGTCACAGTAAACATAACATATCTCCAATGGTTTGTCAAGAGCAAATAATCTAAAACCATAGGCGATTTATACAGGACGCTTCATAACCTCGACTTTTCCACCGATCAGACCTCGGAGCTGGTTTTCCAGCAGCGAGAGGGAGTCGGGCGCGTCGTCATGCGGAACCTTGCCCGTCCGAGTGTAGGTCGTGACCTCCCGCATGAACGCCCAGTATTGACTCCCGCGCTGATAGGTGGAGGGGTCTTTGAAGAAAAAGTGCTTCTTGATATTGTCAGCGGCGAACTCAATGCGGGTCTGCTTATTGCTGACCGTTCGCTTCGTCCGTATACCGAGCATATACCCTCGTCCCGCGCAAAGCTGCGCCACGTCACGGGCGTAATAGGTTCCCGCGTTGTTCGACTCAAAGGTGGCTTCGGCGACACGGTTGGAGATCAGGCAGTTCGCACACTCAGGCTTTGTCACGTCGGCGGGAGCATCGTCGAACACCACGTCGATAATATAAACCTCGTCACCATAGATCGCGGCGACCGGCATGGAGGTCGAGTCCGCGCCGCTCTCGGCGGTGTCGCAGACGGCAATAATCGTGTCGGGGTCGCGGTCTACCGGGAGGGACATGAAGTAGTTCAGCTCAGTCTTGTTGAACAGCAGACCCTTCGCTTCAAAGGGCTGTTGCTGGAACTCACTCTCGAACTGCTCTGCGCTCAGAAGCTCCCGCTGTTCCCGGAAGTAGGCGGTGGTGAAGACCTTCTTGCCCTCACGCTCGTATTCGTAATTGCTCTCGTCGGTCACAGGGTCAAGAGCCGGTATCTCGATTGCTCTCCAATTCCAGCCCTCCTTTTGAGCGTGTTCCTGAATACGGCCTATCGGGTCATACAGAGAGTAGCGGGTTCCCGTGAACACCATCGGCGTACCCTCAATGGCACGACCCATAATGTCGCCTGAGATCACTTCCCACTTATCGTCGAGCCGCTGCCGGTTTTTCGCTTCCTCTCGACCCTCCACACAGTCGTCCAGCAGAAGGGCGTTGGTCGCTTCGGACAGACCGACTTGCCGGGAGTCGATAGAGCGGCACATGATCGTTGGAAACCTCGACCGGCTGTTCAGGTTGATGGTCTTCAAGTCGGCGTTGGTCTGCACCAGCTTCGCTTCGGGGAAAATCTGATAGTAGTTGTACTCGTTCGGCGTGACGAGGTATTCCAGACACCCGGCGTAGAACGACTTCACCAGATCGTCGCCCGTACCTTCCATGAGAGAAGCCCTGTCGGGGTAGCGGCCTGACAGAAGCAGAGTGAACAGTATCTCCGTCTGGCTCTTACCGGCTCGTTTCGGCATGGAAACGGTCAGCAGACGCAGCTTGCCGTCGAGAATGTCCTGGTAGCCCTGTATCATCGGTCTGAGATAATGCCGACGCGGAGCATAGAACTTCTTCTCAGGCTTGCGGTCGAACTCAATGGCTCTCGCAAAGTCGTCCAGGCAGTATGGCGCGGTATAAAACAACGTCCGTCTGAACAGATCATACATGGACTCCATGAAAGAGAAGTCGTTGTTCGAGCTGGCTTTCGCCATAGCGCGGTTGATCTTCTCCATGAGAGCGTGATTGAAGTCGAGCGGCGGCGAACCCCGTTCCGCGCCGATGTTCCGTACACAGGCAAAAGCGTCCTCATACAGCACCCGGTCGAGCTTGCCGTCCATGCGTGTGAAGATCGCCTGTAAAATCTTATCGTTGTCCATATCTACCTCCAAAAGAAAACGGACTACCCCGAAGAGTAGCCCGTTGTGGCTCTTCTTCCCGTCTGTACGGGAAGGTCAGTCGTCGTCCAGAGCAACCATGATCTCCAAAGCGCGGTTCAATGCTTCCTGTTTCCGCTTCTCAGCCAGCTTCGCTTGCTTCTTCCGTCGAGCTTTTACGGCTCGGCGGGTCTTTTCTTTTTCGTCGGTGAGACAGGAGTGAACCATAAGTGCGAGGATAATCAGCCCTATAATCACTTTCATAAGCACACCCGCCTTTTTGTTTTTGCGCGGTTTTCAGAACTCACTCTTCGTACTCGCGGTAATCGTCTTTGTAGTCCGCGCCCACATCAGACAGCTTTATCCGACCGCGCTTGGCTCTCGGCACGTCGGCGGGAACAGCGTCGCTCAGGATAGGTTCATGCTGCCCCTGTACCCACTCGCCGTTGCCATAGCGATACTCACCGCGATAAGTGCGCTCGTTGTTCCAGATACTTTGCACCGTGGAGATCACAAACGGCTTTCCGCGCCGGGTCTTGTAGCCGTGATCGTTCAACGCCTTGACCGTCCCCAGCATGGTCGTTCCCTGAGCTTTCAGGTCGAAGATATATCTCACGACTTTGGCTTCTTCCTCATTCACAACGAGCTTGTGGTCGATCACCTTGTACCCCATCGGAGCCTGACCGCCAGAGTAACCGCCCTGAGAAGCCTTGACCTTTCGACCGGCAGACGTGCGCTTATTGATATTCTCACGCTCCATCTGAGCCGCGCAGATCGTGAACGCTTCGAGCATGGTGGCAAACGCGCCCATCGAGCCAAAGTCTTCCGAGATCGAGACGAGCTGAATGTCCTTCTTCAACAGGAGCATCTTGTAGTAGTAATACACGTTAATATCACGCGCCACTCGGTCAGACTTCGCAACGATCACAGCTTCGTAGGGAGGATTGGACACGTCACCGTATACGATCTCGTCAAATCCAGGACGTTCCTTCGCACCCGACTCGCCCTTATCCTTGACCCACCGCACGATGGTCATATCATGCTCGGCGACATACTCTTTGATCTGTTCCTCCTGGGCTTCAAGACCGAACTTGTCCTCTTTGGCCTGTTTGTCGGTGCTGACGCGGATATAAGCAATAACATTCTGCATGGTCGATACCTCCTTGTTTACGTCTACTATAACACAAGTACACGTATACGTCAACCCCCTTTTCACGTAAAAGTGGCGAAAGTGATAGTTTAACGATTTTGCAGGTTTTTTTTTTTAATACGCGCATATAGAGAAAAATATATACAAAACATAGAGAACTATCACTTTTTTGGTACGTCTAATCGGCTTTTGTAGACGTAACCTTACGTGAAATCGGCAAAAGGTAGACGAAACCTTACGTATACTGCGCTTACGTGTAAATAGGTTACGTGTAATACGATTAGACTATTGCTCTGTTACGTTTAACAGAAACGATTAAACGTAATGGGGCTTTTTATATTTTGCGGTATTTTTCGACCTTACCCCCGCCCCCGCCCCGGCAGCATATCCCCCCGCCCCCGGCGACCGTCAGACCGTCCACAGAGGGCGCAGAGCTGGCCAGGAAGCCCCGCAGAAGATCAGCCGAACCCCGACCCCACCCACCAAGGAAACCCCCGCAGAACGCGCCCAGGACAGGCACAGAGGGCGCACAGATCAGCACCGACCCAGGGCAGAAGGGGAGCCGGGGCAGCTCGAAAAAAAATTACGTGAAATCTTGATTTCCCTATTGACAAATTACGTCTAATCGGTTATACTGTTCACGTAATCAAGGAAAACCCGCCCCGCCTTTTATCGTGTCAAACCCCACGGCGCGGCGCAGAACGGACAGCCCCACAGAGGGCAGAAAGGACATAGAACCATGAAAACCATTGAAACCATCAAGAACATGATTGCCACCGAGGGCGCACCCGCATACAGGGCGCACCGTGACGAACTCCGCGACGCTGTTTCTTTCCTCTGCAATCAGTACGAAGTTGACCGCCTGGGCGCGGTCGAACAGACCCCGGCGCACACCGTCACCGCCTGGGCTGCTCAGGTAGGTTACACCCGCGCCGCCGTCGTCCTCGCGTCCCTGGTGAACCGCTCCGCGTGGGACGGTCGTATCTCCCGCGAGGTCAAAACGTGGGCGGCTGGTGTCGCTGACGCTTACGACGAGGAAGCCGCCGAGCGTCTTTCCCTGAGCTGTGACACCATCCACAAAGCGCACCTTGACCAGCTCGCCGCCGCGTTTATGAAGCTCACCCCCGCCGACGTAGAAGCCGCCCAGGAAGCCGAGAAAGCCACCGAGAGCGAGAACCCGACCGAGGACACCACCAACACCGAGAGCGGCGCAGAAGCCGCCCAGAATGAGAAAGGAGCCGACACCATGACCACCAACACCACGACCGCCAGCCCCGCCGCGCAGATGTTCCCGCACCTGTGCGCCGAGATCAGAGCCGACGAGCAGCGGCGCAAGGAGAACACCGCCGCGTATATCCTCCGGGGATATATGCCGACCTGGGCAGAGCGTGAGCGCACCGAGGGCGACAGGGGCTTGAAGCAGTACAGCACCCCGCGCCGCTGGGAGCAGTACCAGCGCGGCGAGATCGACCGGGCGAAGGCCGTCGAGCTGGCGACCAAGAGAGCCGCGAAGGAGATCGAGAAGGACACCGCCGCGAAGCTGGCGCAGCTCGAAGCCGCCGCGACCGCGCCCCGGTTTGACTCCGTGTCTATCTCCGTGACCTGGGCGAAGTCCCGCACCTGGGGAGCAAACCCGACCGCCGAAGTGCTGAACCTGGGCGACCGTCGCACCGTAGGCCATGCCAGCGGGTGCGGCTATGACAAGGAGAGCGCAGCAATCGCCGAAGCCCTGAACCAGAACCCCGCCGCGCTGCGTGTCCTGTACGAGCTGGGCGAAAGCGCACTTGCTCAGGGCGACAGCCCCCGAAGCAAGACCGCTTGCACCGGCTACCATTGGGGCGGGTGCATCGGCTACGGGGCGGGGTATAGCGTCCTTCCATACTTCGAGGGCGGCGTTGGTTCCTCGTGCTTTTGGTCGATCTTCCAGAAAGCCGGGTTTTCCGTTCGTCTCGCTGGCTCCGGAAAGATGTTCGACTGCTGGACGCTGCAAAAGGGGGTGGCCTGATATGACCCCCGCCAACATTCCCGCATACCTCGCCGACGTGCAAAAGGACGTGGCGCAGATCATCAGCGCGGCAGAGAAAGCCGCCGAGAGCATCGAGAACAGCCCCGCATATGCTGACCGCTTGCACCCGTTCCACGCTGCGGCGGTGTCCACCTTCAACAGCCTTGTAACTGTCCTTTTGACGGTGGAGGGCTACGCGGTGGAGGGGGTGACGGTGTGAACCTCTGGAAGAGAACCACGGGCGGCGGCTTGAAGTCGTCGCCCCGCGTTTATACCTCGCCGAGCGGGGAACGCTTCACCCTCTACGCCGATATGCTCAGACAGCCGCATTTACTCGTAGCCGGTGCGACCGGGAGCGGGAAAAGCGTCGTTTTGAACGCCCTCATATATACCGCCCTGTATCAGCACCCAGGCGACAACCCCGGCGCGGTGTCGTTCATCCTGATAGACCCGAAGCGCGTCGAGCTGGCGCAATATAGAGAGCTGCCCCACGTCCTACGGTACGCCAGCGAACCCGACACCATGCGCGGCGCGTTCGCCTACGCCATGAACCTATGCGAAGCCCGATATAAAGCCATGCAGCGCGACGGCCTGAGAAAGTACCCAGGCGGGGACGTGTACATCATCACAGACGAGTGGGCCGACCTTATGACCACCCAAAAGCGGGAAATTATGCCGACCGTCCAACGTCTCGCGCAGATCGGACGCGCCGCCCGTGTGCATATCATCATGGCGACGCAAACACCAATCGCTGCCATACTGCCGACCGCCATAAAATGCAATTTTGACTCCCGCGTTGCTCTTCGCACGAGGTCAGCCCAGGACAGCCGAAACATTACCGGCTTGAAGGGGTGCGAAACTCTCCCGCGCTACGGGTTCGGGTACTACATGACCCCGGAACGGTCAGCGGTCGAAGCTCTTCCCATGTACTCAGACGCAGACCTTGCCGCCCGTGTGCAATGGTGGACAGACCAACAAAGCCGACACAGAAACAGCCGCCCCGCATAGATCGCGGGGCGGTTTCCTTTTGCCGTGGAGCTGGGGCGCAGCTTGCCCCGCTCAGATCATGCCGCCGCGCTGGGCGCATTGCGCGCCCCTCTGCGGGGTTTTTGCTTTTGGTGGTGTCCCTATACCACCCAACACAGAAACGCGCCACAGAGGGCGCAGAGAGCCGCAGAGAGGGCAAGCCAGAAGACGACCCCGACAGCCCCGGCAGAGCTGCGGGAGGGGGTCAGGCCGTCAGGGGTAGCGGGTGCGGGGCGGGGCGACCCCCTCTTGCCTGGGGCGACGGGAGTGAATGTCGAGCCGACCGTCCGGGAAAAATGATCGGCAGAAAAGCCCTTTCTGCGCCCTTCTGCCGATTTTTGATTATTCGCTTTCTGCCCTTTCTGCGGACAACAGCCGGGACAAAGCTCTTTCTGCTTCCTCTTTGGTGTCAAAGTCTTGGCGAGAATAGAACCTCATTCCCTTGATCTTCGCACAGATTACCATAGACACGCCCTGCTCTACGACGAAGAACCGAGCGGTGACCTTTTTCTGCTTTACGATCATTCGTTTTCTGCCCTTTCTGCGCCGTCTGTGTCAACAGCTTCGAGGTACTTTCTACGAAGTTCCTCGGAAGGTGTATCTTGTCCGAGAGGATTGCCGGGAGCAACTGTGAACTCTTTCTTATCTTCATAGCCCAGGTTGTTCTTCATCAGGAAGATACCGGCGACAGGGTTGATCTTTCCGTTCTGCATATAATCTTCCATCTGAGCGTTCAGCGCAATATACGCCTGTTCGAGAGCTTTTCTGTTGGCTTCTGGCACACTCTGTATCATGCCATTCACCCAGTTCCACAGAGTAGCGCGAGTGACACCAAAGGCCAGTGCAAGCCCCGCGATACTGGGCTTCATGTCGTTTTGAGCGCATAAACCGAAGTACGCTTTGACGCGGGTTCTCACGTCTTCGGGGGTGGCGGTGGCGATCTCCAATTTTTCTTCCGACAGCTCGGACACCGCCATGTTGTGCAAGAGATAGCGAGTATTATCGCCGGGTTCAGTCTGGACAGACATTTGCTCAGACTTCTTCGGTCTTTTCTGCGGTACGTCGCTCATTTTCTGACTCCTTTCTCACATTGCGGACAGATCAGCCGCCCTTCGGGGATTTCCTCGCCACAGCACACACAGAAATTGCTATGACTCGGAGGATGAAGCGCAAGCTGCTTCTCGCGCACCAGTTTGTCGATCACTCTGCCGATATTCTTACCGTAGCCGCTGACCGCCGCAAGCCGTTCCAGGTGATAGAGCGTCTGCGAGTTCAGCACGACGGACACGCGGCGATAGTTCTTTCTGTCCATGTCAGGTTCCTTTCAGAACGATATTTTTATAGCCGGGGTAGCCGTTGCGGGTGACTCTCCCGCTGTGCCATTCGGGGTGCGTTTCCATTTCCGAGTTGAACCGCCGAGCGGTGGCGACATAGTAGCCGTTGGACTTGCACCACATCTTGAAGCTGTCATAGAGGGATTTCTGCAAGGTGAACGCGCCGTCCTGAGTCTCGCACTTCTCTTCGAGGAACTGCAAAACAATGTCGTTGTCCTTCTTGTAGGCGTTTATGACTTTCTGCATTTCTGCCGACATACTCAGGCCGTCAGCGAGATAGTCATAGTAACCGGCAAGGAGCCACGAAAAGATACCCTGCATTGCTTCCATTTCCTGAAACTCGTTTTTCAGGTTCTTGTCCTGTTCCTCCTGGGTGAAGTGTCGGTTGAACTCGATCACGCGAATACGCTCAGACGCGAACAGGCTCTTGTCGCTGACGCTCGGCAGATCATTACAGGACAGCCAGAGCGTGAACTGCGGACGAAACGTGATGGGCTTCTCATGCAAGTGCCGAGCTGTGATCTCTTCGCCGCCCGTGAACTGCTTGATCGCTTCCTCGTCCAGCTTGCCGTACTGATTGCTTTCTGCCATCGTGACGAAACGACGGCCTTTCAGCGAAGCGAGGACAGGCGACGGGGCTTCACCGTCCCGGCTTCTGTCGGACTTGCAGATGATCGCCACGGGAGCCACAGACGCATAGTCGCCGAGAAGGTGATGGATTGCCGAAAGCAAGGTGGACTTTCCGTTCCTCGTGGTTTTGCCGTGAAGGATGAACATACACTCTTCGCTTGCCGTTCCAAGGATGGAATAGCCGAGAGCTTTCTGCAAATACTTCGCCTTGTCCTTGTCGCCCTGGGTGACTTCGTTGATGAAGCTCTTCCAGCGGGGGCAGCTCATGTCTTGCAAAGTGTACTCGAAGTTCGTCTGCATGGTCAGAAAGTCCTTCCAGTCATGCTCTCGGAACTCTCGCGTTTTCAGATCAAACGTGCCGTTCAGACAGTTTATGAGATAGGGGTCTGAGTCGAACCGATTGCCGTACACCGTCAGCAGTTCATTGTCAGCCGCGTCTTTCAGCACATTCTCACGGAACTTCCGCGTACCGAGCCGAGAGACGAACTTGACGTACTCGGTTCTGCGGTTCACGTCCTCGATCTCGCTGCAATACAGCACCATGAGCTGATAAAACTCGGTGATCTTTGCAGAGACAAGGTGTGCGCCTACGTCCTTGCGCCATGCCCCGGCTGAATAGGTGTACCAGCTCTTCGCTTCGGGACAGTACCGGGTATCGTTGGAATAGCACTCGGCGAAAAGCTGTGCCATGCCGCTCTCGTTCCATGAGTAGCCGGTCGCGCTGTCCTGATAGCTTCTCTCAGGCCGTTGCTCCGAGATATAGGCCATCTTCTCGGCGATCAGAGGGTTCTTGATCGCATAGCCGTTCTTCAATTCAAACTCGTTGTCTGCGTTCAGACCGCCCATTTAGTTCACTCCCTCGTATGGGTTCGGCAGCGACCAGTCCCATATATTGCCGCCGACATACTGATCTCGAAAATAGTTGTGCTTGCCGTCGCCGACAAAGTACAGATACTCTTTCGGAAGCACCCGTCCGACGTTGCCGATACAGTCTTTCTCAATCTGCCATCTGATAAGTACGTCTTTGACGAGAGCGACGTTTTCCTCGGTGACGGGGTTGTTGTACCGATAGCCCTGGAAGCGGTTGGGGAAGTTCAGTTGCGCCATAATGTCGGCACAGTCATAGCCGTCCACGTAGTTCAGTACGCACCAGATCACAGCGGCTCTCTCTACGAGCGGAAGTCCACCGGCTTCACCGTACACGCACTTGGCGAGAGCTTCCACGGTATCGCTATCATACGGCTCAGGCGCAAGCTCAGGAACGATCAGCACCGGGATTTCTGCGATCTCCACAGGGGGTTCTTTTTCTACTTGAACGGGCTGTTCTGGTTCGTTTGACACTTGAACGGTCGGTTCTGGTGTTTCTGCCGCTGGCTCGAATGTCGTCTCGGTATCACGCACCGTTCCGGGGGAACAGGCCAGCAGACAGGACAGCACACAGAAAATGAATAAAAATACAATCAGAAGTTTTCGCATAATTACCTCCTATACTTGGTCACGCTGCTCACGATCAGTTCAACCTCGGAGCGGTCAAGCGGGGGCTTGCAAGCCACGGAGTTTGCGTATAGCAGCTCGGCATAGATCGCACGTTGCGGATAGCCGATGCTGTGAAGCTGTCCCGCGAGGGAGGTCAGAGATAGGTTTCTGCCGCCTTTCTGAATGGGTGGGTAGGTCGGTTGAACGAATATCTTTCCTCCCTCTGGCTTGGGATAGATCGGGCTGTATATCCTCTGAGCCGTCGAGTCCCCTTCCTCTCGCGGGAGTTCGGGGAAGTAGGTCGCCACGACGTAATCAATGGCTTCCTGGTTCTCGACGATCTCAGAGAATAACATCTTCTTGCCGGTCATAATGAAGTACCGGCTGGCTTTGTAAATCTCCACGCCCTCGCGGTTGTTCTTGCCCTTGAAGGGAAGGTCGCCCCGAAGCAGAATATGAAAACCCCGACCGCTGCGGCTTTTTTCGGTGTAGGAACAGCACCGACCGATAATGTCCACGGCGACAGAGGACATAAAGCCGTCCTCGTCGTAGCCCGTGTCTATGTCAATGCCGATCACACCGTTGTCATGGAAGACGTAGCCGATACCGTGATAGGTCTTGTCCTCGACGTTCTTCACCGCGTCCTCGAACGTCCCCCATGTCTCAGGCTGAACCGAAGACGCACCCTTGCGAACGGTGGTCTGCATCGGGATTTTCGACCAGTTCCACACGTTCACCCATGCTTTCTCGGCTTTCAGTTCGGGCGGGAGATTTTCATACATGGTCGTTACCTCTTTCTTTTGGGCTTCTTCTCAGGTTCCGGGTCGGTCTTCGGCTCAGGCAGTTCGGGGAAGAAGAACTTGCCGTTGACACAGACCGGGAAGCCGGGGTGTTCATCGGTCTTCTCGACTGTTTCTGCCTGTTCGATCATGCGACGGATATTGCTTTCGAGAGTGGAGCTTCTGACTATATCCTTACCGGCTTTCATCAGATACTCGATCTCACCCTTACTGTTCGTGCGAACCATTTTCACTTTCCTCCTTGTTCCATTCTTCAATATCAAGCCCGTATTCTTTGAGCTTGTAGGTACAGAGCCATACGGAGTCTTTCTTCTCCATTTCGTAGCGATTGCATAGAGCGGCGATCTCGGTAGCAAACAGATCAAAGAAGCGTCTCAACCGTTTCATGCCGAAGCCGAAGTTCTCATGCAAGAGCCACAGGATGATCGCGTCGATTTCCAGCACGTTCTTTCGGTCGTAGTCGGCGCATTGGAGCTGGATTTCCGCATTGATCGCTTCCTGTTCCTTTTTGTTGAAGTCAACGCCGTATATTTTGCTCCCGGCTTTCTTGAACGTCATACCTCAATGTCCTCGAAGAATACGGGGTAGCTGGCTTTGAGAGCGTTCAGTAGCATACCGGCGACCTCCCGCATCTGCGGGTGTGCCGCTTTGGAAGCGCGGAGTTTGCAGAAGTGCCGCCACTCACGCAGATTTGCGGTCATAACGATCTCCGTTTTCAGGCTGTTCGGCAGAACGGCTCTCGCTTCCTGGGGTGTCAGCCCTTCGTTCAACAGAGCGAAGTAGGTATCTTCTGCGTTCTGCATAGCGTCTCGCCACAGGTTATAGCAGAAGGTCGCCGGTTTCAGATACAGCGGCTCGATCACGGTGATCTCGGCTCCGAACTGCTCATTGGAGTAGTTACAGTAGCGGGTTGACTCCTGGCAGTAGGAAGCCAGACGGTGACGGACGATCTCATGGGTCACACCCCGGTCGCAGACAAAGCGCACCGAGAGAGAGCCGTGTTCAATGACGGCTTCGTGACCGCGCTTGATGATACCCCGGACGAACTTCTCAGCGGTTCCCTCGGCGATCTTGTTTTCGCTCTTATAGCAGACACGACCGGCGATCTCGACCTTGTGAAGCAGCTCGTCATAGCTGGGTGGGTCAATGAGTTCGATGCTCGGACGAATGATTTTCATGGGGTTTCTCCTTTCTTGTGAGCTTTTCTTTGAGCCAAAACTTGATGATGTACCAGCATTGCTCGATGTAGGTATATCTGCGGTAGCCCATCACGGAACCTCGACGATATGAGCCGCCATCATGTCGGCGGTGTGCGTCCACAGCACATTCGGGTATTTGTGAATGGCGCGGGTGTAATCGTTCCATTCCTCCTTCGGGACAAACGCACCCATGTGATATTTGATGCACAACACTTCCTCGTAGGTCAGATCGGTGAGCGTCGCCGCCAGCATGACGGACTTCTCGCCGTGGCCTTTCAGCAGCATATCCTTTCGGTAGTTCCAGCCCTCGCTGAACACAGGCTCGTCCATCATGGTACGTCCGATTTCCTCATGCTCGTACTGGTCGCACTTGCAGAGATCGTGGAACATACCGACGATGTACGGGGACTCAGGCCGTCGCCAGCGAAGTCCCATCTGCTCGGTCAGATTGAGCAACGCCGTGGTCACGTTGTCGGAGTGCTGGAACAAACCGCCCTCCCAGTTGCCGTGATAGCACGTCGAAGCGGGAGCCGTGAAGAAGCCCATATCCAGCAACTTTTCTATGATCTCTTCCAGGGGAAGAGTCTTTCCGACAGGAGCCATAAGCACCATGAAGCGATCAATGCGGTTATCGAGTTCAATCATGGTCTTCTCCTTTCTCGTATTCGGGACGGTGAACACTCCGCTCGATGGTGAAGCCGTCCGGGTATCTCGCTTTCAGCTTCTCGACGTTCATCTGGAAGATGGAGTCGAGGTTGTAACCGATGGAATAGGCGGTGACGGCGAGATACCAGGCTACGTCGCCCAGTTCTTCGGCGAGTTTCCGGGTATCAAGCTCGTGTCCCTGGAACTCGAACTTTTTGACCAGATCGGCACACTCGCCGGTTTCGCCGCACAGACCGAGGACACCGTTCACCAGCAGCTCGGCGTTGTTGCCTGTTCCAGCCGTCCGAAGCGCCGCGATCTGGTAATCATTTCCCGTCATTCTCGGCAACCTCCATTTCCACGATGGTCATAATGGCGTAGTTGGCGAGGTCGATCAGGGTGTCTCTCAGGGACTCGTCATTGACAAGCTGCTTCTCCTTCCGGGACAAGGACTTGAAGCGGGAGAGCTTGTCGCTCAGTCTGATACGGCTCATAGCCAGCCCTTCTTCGAGGAACGTCTGGTGGAAGCTGTCGCCGTAGTCGTGGTTCTTCTTGCGGTAGAGGTCGTTGATCTCGTCGCAAATCGCTTTATGCCGTTCCAGCTTGGTCGGCGCGAGTTTGGCACAGGCCATAGTATCTTATCCTCACTTTCCACATAGTTTTCAACAGACCATTGGAGAGGGAGAGCGTGACCGCCCTCCCTCTCAGGTCAGCGGTCAGCCCAGGAGGGCTTTCAGATCGACTTTCGGCTTGCCGCCCTCGCTCTTGACCTCGGCTTTCTTCGGCGCGGGAGCCTGGGTTTCCTCCCAGCCGTCAGACACGCGCTTGTCGGCGAGACGGACGAAGGTGACAGTCTTCTTCGGGTCTTTGTTGGAGGGCTGAACGTCATGCTCCACGTCGCACTCGATGAAGTGACCCACGAGGTCTTCATGGTCGATCTCTTTCAGAGTGAAGTCATTGAGCGCGGTCTTGGCGAAGTAGGAGAACGCATTGAGCGCACCCTGATTGGTGTCGCCGTTGGAGGACAGGAGGGAAAACCGCTCGACGTGTTTCAAGCCGTCCTGGGTTTCCATGTGGACTTCCATCTTTCCAAAGCCCTCCTTGTACTTGACCTCGGTAATTTTGAAGACGTGCGTTCCTTCGGGAATGAGAGTGAATGTCCCCTCAGACAGTCCGATTTTAGCCATAGTGTTTATGCTCCTTTCACAGAATGATGGGGAAGATAATGCCTACCAGCTCGTCGTCCTCGTCAGGAACAACGGGATAGACCTTGACCAGCAGGGCTTTCGCTTCCATGCTGTTGCTGTCCAGATCGTAGGCGTACTGGATTTCCGTCAGATCGGACTTCTCGATCAGAGAGTAGTCGTCGTTGGAGATCAGGCAGCGAATGTCACCGGCCTTGTTTGCGTACTCCCTCTGACAGTCCTTGATACCGCCGTCCGGGACAGGCATATAGGCGGCGACCAGCGTTGCCGCGTCGGAACGACCGAACTGAGAGATCATCTTTTCGATAGTCTCAGGCATCTTGTAGATACCCACGGCTGTCACGCTCTTGACGGTGGGAGGAATGAGCATATAGCAGCTCTGCGAAGCCAGCCACCGCTCACCGTTCTCCCGCTCATAGATCGTCCCGGTGGAAGCCAAGGACTTGACAAACTTCTCGAACTTCATTCCTCGCCGTCCTCCTTGATCTCTTTGGCTGTGAGAACGTACTTCGGCTTGGTCGTGACGTACTTCTCGAACACGCCGTCAGCTTTGAGCTTGGCCTTGTCCACCGTCTCGGTGGTCTGCCGGTTGACGACCCAGTTGAAGCGCGTACCGGGAACGGACACGTTCTTATCGCCCTCGCGGAACTGCTTCACCGCCGCCTGTTTAATGAGATCGGTCACGACCTTGTACCGCTTCTCTTCCTCGGCGACCTCGGCAGCGTGGGCTTCCAGCTTGGCTTTCAGTTCCTCCGCTTCCTTGACCAGATCGGCGAGGTCGGTCTGCGGGGTCAGGTTGTTCGTCCGAAGGACTTTCAGAATGTCCGTGTCCGCTTTCTCGTCATAGGCGGGGGAAATGCCGGTTTCCACATGGTCTTTCCACCATTTGAGAGCGGGTTTAATGTACTTCTTCTCGAAGTTGGGATAACGCTCGGAGAGCTTGAAGCTGCGGGTGATCGTGTTGGTCGGGGCGCAGACGTAGTTCTCAGGGTGGTCGTAGTCCTTTTCGTCGAGGAAAGAACAGACCATGATTACATCGTCAACGCCCAGGAGATAGGCGTACAGCGCGGCTTGCAGAGCGTAGTATTCGGGAATGTCGTCAGCCCAGTCCTCGGCTCTCTTGGTGGTCTTCATTTCGAGGACGGTGGTGGGCTTCTTCTCCTTGTCTACGAAGAGGTAGTCCCACATACCGCCGACCACTTCACGTTCGGGGAAGAAGTCGCCCCAGGTCTTCTTGAAATAGTCCGCGCCCCACACGTCGGTCGGGGAGATCAGAGTCTTCCAGAAGTATTGCTGACGCATATACTCAGCCTGTTTCGGCTCGATGATCTTACCGGCTTTGGTGTAGATCGTGTCGGTGAAGGGTTCCTCGTAGGTGCGGGTGATCGCACACCACGCTTCAAAGGGGGTACTCCATGTGTTCAGCCCGAAGATCGCGGCGAACCGGGTTGCGGTGATCTTCTTCGGGTTCTTCGGCGGGACGACCTTGATTTTGTTTCCGTCAAGCCATTCCATCGGATAATTGCTCCTTTCTCATGTTCTTCATGCGTTCCGCGAGTTTTGCGCGGTTTTCCTCCGAAACTACACGGGGTGGTGACACCTTCACCCAGCGTTTGGGGCAGAGATATTCCCGCCACCCTTCGCCCTCACGAACCACAGTAATTGCTTCGCTCTTTTGACGCATAGCGTCGAGTTTGCGAATGAGTACGGGGTCGTGCGTGTAAATCGAAGCGGTCTTTTCCTCGCGGTTGTAATTGATGATTGTCTCTTGCTCGTAGAGTGTGAGTGCCATGACTCAGCCCTCATAGGCGGCGATCATTTCCTTGACACCCTCGATCAGAGCCGCGCATTGACTCTTGGTGATCTTCTTGAAGCTCTCGGTCTTGACGGCGACAGACTGGACGAACTCTTCCTGTTCGGGGTCAAGCTCCATGAGCTTTTTCAGATTGGTTTTCAGGTCGGCGATAGCTGCTTCGTCGGCGTTGCCGTCCTCGCCGGTCAGCTCTTCCTTGATCGCCTGACGCTCCTGGGCGGTGACGGGCTTGGTCTTTTTCGGAGCGGGAGTCGGGGCATCGTCCTCGTCGGGGAGGTTCTTGCGACCGTCCTGACCATCGAAGCCGTCAGACTCCACCAGATCGAGGACGACCATGTAGAGGTAGCGGCGGTAATAGGTGACGACCGCGCCCACACCCTGAACCTCGTTCATGCGGAACTTACCGGGTTCGGCGATGAAGATCAGAGGGATGGTGAAGTCGATGCACTCTTCGGGCTTGTCGGTGTTGACGATGTGCGCGGTGGCGTTGCCGTCAGCGAAGAGCGGCATGAGAAGCAGACCGTACTTCTTGAACAGCGGCTCGGCGACCGGCACAATGTCTTCCAGCTCGAAGTACATGAACTCCGCGTGAAGGTTCTTGCCGGTTTTCTTTGCGCCCGTCTCGTAGAACTCCGAGCGTACCGCCAGGAGCTTCGCCCACACGTTCATGCCGGTGGTATCGACGGCGGGGGCTTCATCAGGGGTTTTCTTGGTTGCCATTGTGATTGTCTTCCTTTCGTCTAAGATGTTGGGATATAGTTCACGGCACGTTTTCCTGTCAGTTCTTGGCACATAGTCAGGGAAAGACGTGGATTTGAAGAGGATTGGTGAATTGCTCCACCGTTGAAGGTCAGTCAGAAATTGGTCTTGCGTTCCCTTCTGATAGATCATCACATAGGGGTGAAAGCCCAGCTCTTGAACCTTGCGAACACGATACCAGTCTTCTTCGTGAGTGGTATCATAATTGGTCAGAATGTAGCAATTCAGGTTCCAGCGCGATTTCTGATAGAGTCGATTGAAACAGGTCAGTCCTCGCAAAATTGCCTTTTCGTTCTTCATAAAGTCGAACGCGAAGTGAATACTTTGCACTTTCATTCGGTTCAAGAGTTCAACAACCGTTTCGTCTGTGAACCTTGCATCCAGTCCTTGTGTGAAATCCACACGCGCCTTGCTGTTCACAAGCTCTTGAAGAAGTTGCTCTCGATCTCGACAGGCCAGAATGTTCGGGTCTAATAACTTGATCTTCTTTTGCCCTCGCCAGAACTCACTCAGATCAGCCACTCTTTGACTACATCGACCTTCTTTTGCGGACACGATGCAGAAGCCACACGCATTGCAGCACCCTCGCGTTAGGAACCCATAGGCGGTATCTGCATAATCAGGATAGAGGTTATAATCTGGATAGATATGCTCGATCTCGTGCGGAAGTGGAGTATCACGCTCTTGATGAAATACCTCTCGACCGTTCACGATCTCGATTGCGTAACCTGTCCCCCCCCTCGTGATTTCGTCTGCGAAGAATGGTGGCGGCGCGGTCGGGATTTTCTTGACAGCCGGTAGGTTAAACACTTTGCTCAGGTAGGCTTTGTCATAATGACCGCCCTCTGTAATGAACTCGACCGTATCTCCTTGGCTTTTATGAAGAGCGGAGAGCTTCATCAGAGGGAGAGAAGGAAAGCCAACCGTATCGCCCCATACTCCGACCTTCATTCTTCCACGGTTCGCGGTTCACGCTTCCGCGCTTTCCGAGCCATGATCTTCATGTAGTTGTCGTGGTACTTTGCTCTGGCCTTGCCAGCGGCGCGGCGGTTGGAGAACATAAGATTGCGGCGTTCTCTCCGTCCGGGGTTTTTCTTCATTGGTTTGTTTCCTCCTTATTCGTTGGAACCATTAGAGACTTCCAGCATAGCAAGAAGCTCCTTTTTCTTTTTGTTCAGCTTCCTCGTGACCGCGCCGTTCTTCCGGGGCTTGATACCGAAGAAGTCATTGACGTACCGCTTGGCGAGTCGGATATACCAGTCTCGGTCGATCATGTCCAGCGTCATGTGATTGTCGTTGTCCACGAGGACGTGAGCGGGAAGTCCAGATACCTTGCGATAATTGCCGGTGTCCGGGTCTACCTGATAGAGCGTACCGTAGTCGTAGTCCTCCACGGCGTACACGCGGTTGACGCGCTGCACTTCCTCCATAGCCCCGAACTCTTCATGGACGGCGTTGCCGCATTTCGCCCAGGTCTTCGCTATGATCTGGAAGTCGAAGATACTCTCGCTTGCGCGTATCGTGTCCTCGACCGGGGTTCCGTAGGCGATACAGTCCACCACGGCTTTCGAGACGACCACGGCGTTATTGTTGATCTTGAACGCGCCGCCCATCAAGTTTTCCCACGCCGGGAAGCCCATTGCGGTGAAGTCCACCTTGCCGTTGGTCACAGCCCCGCGTACCAGCACACCGCCCTTGATCTTCGGTTCGCCCTCCATCGGCAGCTCGACGTAGTTGTTCACGTCCTTCTGACAGATCATCTTCACAATGTCCTCTTCCAGCGTGAACCCCGTGCGGTCTTGCCACTCTTTGAGAATTGCGTCCCACGTCGGGCTATCCGTCAGATCGAAGCTGCACATGATACCATCCGTATTGAGCTGAATGACTTTCAGCGTCGGACACTCGGCGAGTAGGTGGTTCGCCAGTTCCAGGAGCCGAAGCTGTCCCGTGATGCACACCGACCGCCCCATGAGCGGGTCATAGAGATCGTTGTACTGGTTCAGCATAGCCCCGTAGGTGGTGTTGGCAACCAGCTTCAAGGCGTTGGCGAGGGACTTGTCCCCGGACTTTTTTGCCGCCATGCGCCGTTCCAGCATATCCTCGTAAACCTTGAACGAAGGAATGTTGCGGGAGGAATAGCCGTTCAGCGTCATAAGGTGGGGGTAATAGCTTCCCACGTCGGCGTTCTTGATCTGCCGTGTCTCGGTGGTTTCCTCGCGGTAGGCCGGTATAGCTCCGTGTATGCCGCCCCAGGCCAGCCGGGTCACACAGTCGCCTACCTTCACGTCGAGATACTGTTTCCACAGAACCTCGTCGGGGATGGTGGGGTCGTGTATGCGGTCGAAAAACTCTCTGACCTCGGCGGGTATGTACTCCCACAGAATGTCGGTCGGGAACTGGTAGTCCCGCTCGTCGTCATGCTCCTTCGCGGTCGCGTCTAGGTAGGCGGCGGTCAGTTTGGCGTTGGTCATGTAGAGAGCTTTCGCGGGTTCCAGACCTTTTTCACGACCGAGGGTGAGCTTGTTGGCGATATACACCTGACGGAGTTTCAAGAGAATGTGCGTCGCGTCTACGTCGTGCTTGCAATAGTAGATCACTTCGTCCAGTTCTTCATCGGTGAGCGGCCTGTCAATGTCGAAACGGACAGTCGTTTCCCGTATGTCCATACCCAGGTGTCCTTCAATGTCCTTCAAGCTCGTGCCTTGCTGGGTGTCGTCCATGAGATCGAACTGGTCAAGGTACACGCCACAGTCGCGGAGTTCGGGGATATTCCAGCCGGTGATCTCATGCTCGATCAGTAGATCGTTGACGCGCTTGACCTCCGGGGGTGTCATGTCCACCAGGACGGCTTTGAGAATGAATTGGTCGTAGTCCTTGTTGTTGTAGCCTACCAGCAGCGGCTTGGTCTGCATGAACGCCATGACCGCTTCGTTGTCGTTGTGGACGACGGTGTACTCGTCGGTCGCCGCGTTCTTGAAGACGAATACGTTGTCGTAGGCGAATACCTCACAGTCGAAGACGAACAGATTGTCAAGCAGAACTCTCACCTTCTTTCAAGATTTTCGCCCATCGTTGCTTGTCGCACGTTGGAGCGGTTGTGTTGCGCGGTCGGGAGGGCGTATTCCATGTATGGCCTTTAATGTCGGCTTCCTTGTGCCATCCTGCGGCTCTCAGGCTTGCGCCGTCCTCGGTATCGAGAATATAGGTTATGATCTTGGAATAACCGAGGTTCTTTGCCACTCGCGCCGCCGCGCTATAAAGGAAAGAACAGGCGTTGTGTGTACCGTCCGTACAGCACCGAACAACCTCTAAAGTCTTGCCGTCACAGAGCGCACGAGCGACTGGGTTCCCGACTTGAATTACTCCAACGAGTACCCCCCCCTGTTCCACTCCTATGCGGAAACGATCTCGTTTCACAGGGTCATGGTGTCTGTGAAGACGATCTACGAACTCGGCGCACTCTGTACGCTCCATCGGAACGAGCTTCATAGTCTGTCCTCCTTACGCGAATAGGTCTAAGAGCGACCGTTGCATAGCTGAAAATGACTTTTTCTTTCCGAGCCTGTTGTTCGCCCATTCGACCTGATTTTCGGAGATTTCCGAACCGAGGAAATGAAGCGACAAACTCTGACAAGCCTTTGCTGTCGTCCCGCTCCCCATAAACGGGTCGTAGACAAGTCCGTTGGGGGGGGGAGTAGAGCTTTAACAGTTTTTCGCACAATTCCGTAGAGTAGGTGGCCTTGTTGAAGGGACACGGTTCGTCGTTATTGGCGGCTTCAATAAAATTGTAGATGTTCTCGTATGCGGCCTGTCCCGTCTTTCGATATGACGTGATCTGTTTGTTGCAATAAAAGCTCTTGATCTCGCTTCTACGGCAGAAGACGAACACGAACTCGATCAGGCGGGTCAGCTTGTTCGGACTACATGAGTTTGGCAAGGCCGTCCGCTTTTTCCATGCAATACAGTCGGCGAGAGTGAACCCTGTCTGTTTCAAGATTTCAGCTATCGCAAGGAACATTCCCTCGGTATTTTCGGAGCCATAGTTGATGTTATAGAGAACACAACCGTTTGGCTTCAAAATGCGCTCGAACTCATTGAACAACCGTACCGTGAAAGCGGAGTATTCATCATTCGTCATGTTGTCAACGTGCGTATCGTAACGAACATAATCGTACTGGCCAGACTTCACGGAGGTATTCTTCAAAGTCCTGTTCTTACCGGCTTTCTTGTTGGTGTTATAGAACGGCGAGGTCATTACAACGTCGCAATATCCATCTGGCATACGCGCCATTGTCTCGAAGCAATCCTCACAGTAAATGCGGTCGATCATTCTGAGTCACCCTTTGCGAGAGGTAGAGGTTTTCGTCATAGGTCAGCGTCCCGATGTGACCGAGTTTGATCGAGCTGTCGCACCACATCTTTTCACCGATCTCCCGGACGCGCCAGCAGAAGGAAAAGTCCTCGCTGAGACTCGGCATCGGCGTGAATGGCGACGTACCGTAGGCTTTCGCCAGCCGCGTAATCAGGTCGAGACTCGTCAGGCAGCACCCGAACCCCGCTCCCGCGATCTCGAAGACCGAGTTTTGCGGATAGTCCATGTACGCCCTTTGCTGACTGGTGAAGCCCTTCGCACTCTGCTCCCATTCCAGCTCTTTACAGATCACAGGAGAGGTCGGCAGATTGCGACGGAAACAGAGAGCCGTGACGAACTGCTTGCCGTCTTCCGCGTGTTTCTGCATACGGGTCAACAGATCTGGAGCAAAGATCATGTCCGAGTCAATCCAGAGGATATTATCGAACTCTCCCTCAATGGCTTTCATCACGAGGTTCCCACGGGCGATATACACCAGCGAGTCCATTTCGATTGCGAGAGCCGTTCCGGGCGGCTTCTCCATAGCCATCAGGCTCGTCATAAACTGGACGTGGACGGTGCTGAGAGTAGGGATTGCGATAAGTGTTTTCATGTCAACTCCTTGAAGCGGCAGTTCAGTTTTCGGTAGGTCGTACACCGCTTCTTGTACGCTCGAAGAAGATATTGGATTTTCTCGTCAACGTAGTCGTAGGCGATAGGCTCTTCTTTGTCCTCGCAGCTTCGGGCGATACGCCCCACGCTTTGAGCGACCACGGCGTAATCCTTTTGCGGGGTCGTGAGATAGAGCCGGTCGAGACACGGAATGTCCAGACCTTCTTTCGCCAGGGAGTACGTTGCGAAGAGATAGCGTTTCTTCCCCGTCCTCATGTCTTCGAGAGCTTGCGCCCTCGCTTCCCTGGCCTTTTTCGAGGTCATTTTGCCGTCCACCATGACGGCTTGTTCACGCAAGTCTGAC
>Ga0310690_10001057_pt1 | contig 51743 bp, 38 predicted proteins | sample AusTroGonzalo_MG_2_FD_207661 | JGI IMG/M metagenome (GOLD analysis project Ga0310690, IMG submission 207661) | Bovine rumen microbial communities from tropical cattle in Woodstock, Queensland, Australia - Gonzalo_04 (v2) (version 2) | ecosystem: Host-associated > Mammals > Digestive system >... | reverse complement strand
CACCCTTAGCCATGGTGATGGAGGCACCCATGCACACGGTAGTATCGATGGCATGCATGTTGAAGCCCAGGGTATAGCATCCGATGTCGCCAAACACCTTGCCTCCCTTATGGTTGGCCATCACAGCATTGAGAGCGTTGTAGCTGTCAACGTGAGGGCAGCCTTGGCAGAGCGCCGGAGGACGGTTGGTGACCACCTCGGGAACGGCGGCACCGCTTTCAGCCTTCAGGCCAAGAGCCTTGGCCACCTTTTCGGCGTTCAGCTCGCCATCGCGACGAATGGTCTCGTCCAAACGGCCCATGACCTTCTTGCCCTTGCCGAGGAAACCCTTGATCAGCTCTTCGACAAACGGCTGGCCATCTTCGAGTACGAGGATCTCGTCAACCTCGTCATACAGCTTGTTGATCATGTTGTAGGGCAACGGATATTGCGTGATCTTCACGACTGGATAAGGGCATTTGCCACCTTGGAAGTTCTCCATCAGGTAGTTGTAGGCGATACCGGTGGTAATGATACCGAGTTTCTTGTTCTCACCCGGGATGTATTTGTTGTAGCCTGATTCCTCCGAGGCCTTGGTGAAGGTCGGTTGTTTGTCGATCAAATCCCGATAGAGACGCTTGGCATTGGCTGGGAGCAGCACAAACGACTTGGCATCGGCGGGTTCGGTAAGCTCATTCTGCTTGCGGACGGGCTTGCGCACCACTCCAGCACGGCTGTGGGCCAAACGGGTGGGGATGCGATAGAGTACCGGTGTGCCGAGCTTTTCGCTCAAATCGAAGCCGAAATGCACCATATCGTAGGCCTCCTGCTGGTTTGAAGGTTCCAGCATCGGGATCATGGCCCAATGGCCGTAGAAGCGGCTGTCCTGCTCATCCTGCGAAGAAAACATGCTGGGATCGTCGGCAACGACAACGAGAACGCCCTTGGTACCGATGATGGCGGCGTTCATGAAGGGGTCGCCACAGACGTTGAGACCCACGTGTTTCATACAGGTCATGGCGCGCTTGCCTGCGTAAGCCACACCGATGGAAGCCTCCAGAGCCGTCTTTTCGTTGGCGCACCAGTTGGCGCGAACACCGAGTTCCCTGGCCTGTTTGGATTTCATGACATATTCAGTAATCTGAGTGGATGGTGTGCCGGGGTAACTGTTGATGGCACTGCCTCCTGCGTCGATAAAGCCTTGAGCGATAGCTTCATCTCCGAGTAACAATAATTTCTCCATGTTGTTTCTTTTGCATTATGTTGTTAACGCACAAAGATAAGAAATATTAACGCACGAACAAGCTTTTTATCGAATTATTCTTTTGATCCAGGACTTCCCATCGCTCAGCCTTGTAAATCTGGCGATATAAGTACCCCTTTGCATTTGGTTTTCAGGCACTTCCCTGCCCATAACATCAAAATACGTCACTTGGCAGGGTTCCATTGCCGGATCGAAGTCCTCATCCACTTCACTTACACCGTCCACCGTCCAAACAGCTCTCCATCCTGACGCGGTGGTGGCGCAGTCGGAGCGGAACTCCACACACAGGGCATTGCCCGAGGAAGTGACTGATCCGGGACTCATCGTGTTCCAGCGTCCAATTTGAGGGGCATAGACATTGTCGCCGTCATAGATCCAAAGGAAATCATAGTCGGTTTCCAGGTCGAAGCTGCTAAAGTCCAGCTTGATCCTCGAACCAGGATTGCCCTCGATCACCCAGATCAGGCGTTCGTCATTCCCATAGTTCTCATGGTTGAACTCGCCATTGGTCACGCCCGAACCACCCAGATGGATAATCGGCGTTCCTTCGTTGATCAACTTATAATAATGGTTCCAATTCCAGAACGGCCCCGGATCGGTATGGGTTTGATTGGGATAGTGTTGATGACCTTTGATTTGGAGGCAGTAGCCCTCACCGCCCAGGTCATGCAATCCCGAATCGAGAGCAGTACCGTCGTCAAGCGTATCCGTACAGAAAGTACGGTAGCCGTTGATGGCGTCATAGCGCGAACAGATGCTCCGCATCAGGTCTGCCGACGAGGCATACATCTCAGGGGTAAAGAAACTGATGATGTCGCCATAGGCCTCATGTTCCACCCCAATGGTATAGCCATTGGCGCTACCGGCATGCCAGGCCTTGTCCCTCTCCCGAACCATCTGTGTCACCTGTCCGTCGGACGACCTGATGACATAATGCGCAGACACTTGGGAATCGCAGTTCTGGAACCAGCTGATGCAGCCGGCGTAGGAGCCTTCGGTGTAATGGATCACCACGGCACTGACCTCCTTGGTGCGTTCCTCGAAGTTACAATCCGGTGCGGGATTCCAGATGGCGTTGGGATAGTCTGTTTCTTTCGAGAACGACATTCCATCACCCGAAAGCAAAGGGTAATCCTCGCCAAACATGACCCTCAGGTCAACATCCAGCCTGCTATAGACCGAATAAAGCATCATCTTCATCGGCAATTCGTCCTTTTTTCCGTTCATCGGCAATTCCGACAAGGCCTCAATCACGGGTCGATAGTCCTCAGCTTTCCGAGATCGGATCCCTAGTCGCGAGGCGACCTTCACACAAGCCTTGGCATAGGCCAACACATTCACGGCAGGATCTTCAATGATCTCCTCCTCCGAGTAGCCTGAAAGCATCGCCACCGTCTTGAGGTTTTCCCTGAAAACGCCCTTGCCGTCGCGCACCAACCCCATCATACCGTATGCTCGGGGCATGGCCGTAGGGTCGTCGGCAGGAATGGTATAATCCGCATCCGTCAGATGATGGCATTGCGTGTTGGTATAGGAGACAGCTTCGAGCAGTCCTGTCGGCAGCGACGGACATTGCCTTTCAGCCAATTGAAATACTGACAAAATTACCAGAATGACCAATTTCATAGCATCATACTCGTTTTATGTGCAAAATTAGCGTTTTGGAATAAAATTTGTCGGTTTTTCTGTAACTTTTCCGAAACTCAAACGTTATATAGGGCAACTTACCATAAAAAACGATCATAAAATGAGCAACAACAAACGACTTGAAAGAGACCTCCAGAACAAGGTTCTTGGTGGCGTATGCTCCGGTTTGGGCAATTACTTCGAGATGGATCCCACCTTTTGGCGGGTGCTGTTCTTCTTCCTGTTCTTCTTCGGCTGTTCAGGACTCCTTATCTACATCATCCTTTGGATCGTGATGCCGGCCCGACAGCCGCAGCTCAACGGCGGAGTCCCCGTTCAGGACGACAACATTTCCGACAACGGCAACGAGCCTAAGAAGGGCAAAGGCAACATGACTGCGGGTTTGGTGCTGATCGGCATCGGTATCATCAGTTTGCTGGCCAAATACATCCCCCAGATCAGCTGGCGCGTGGCATGGCCTATCATACTGATTGTCATTGGTCTTATCCTCATCGTTCCTAAAAACTTGAAGTCATGAAAAGCAAGAATCTCTTTACAGGCATCCTGATGTTGTTTGCCGGCGTGGTAGCTTTGCTGTCGGTACTCGGTGTTTTCACATTCCATTGGTCCATCGTTTGGAGCTTATGGCCCATGATGCTGATCATTTTCGGCATCGCCCTCCTGCCTTTCAAGGAATATCTGAAGGCCATCTTACTGTTAGTGGCCTTGGGCGCGGGTTGCCTGCTGTACAACTTTGAGGCCAAGGATTATCATGGCAATGTCTTTACAAGGGCTTATCACAATATCAAGTCGTGGAGTTTCAATTCCAACGACGATGACGAAGAAGACGAAGATGCAGTTGACGACGAGGACTTTTACAGCATCGAGCAGCGCTTTTCGGAGCCATATGCCGATGTGGAGACCGCTTCGATCGACATCGATTTCGGTGCCGGCGACCTCGTCCTGACGAAGCCTTGCGCCGAGTTGGCCAAGGTGGAGGCCGAGAGCAATTTTGTGAAATACAGCTTCCGAACTGAGAAAAGCGATGACATGACCGCCATCTATGTCAGCGGGAAAGGCCATACCAAACATGCGGGCAGAAACAACGAGAACGACCTTGAGATCGCCCTTTGCGATCAGCCCGTGTGGAATTTCAGCCTTGACATGGGAGCCGCCGATGCAGAGCTTGACTTCTCCCCCTACAAGGTGTCGAACATCGAGATCAACGGCGGCGCCTGCGACATCGACATGACGTTAGGTGACCGTTGCGATACCAAGGTGGTGATCGAGACTGGCGTATCAGATATTGACATCCAAGTTCCGGAAAACGTTGACTGCCAGATCAACATGGAGTCGGCCATCACCGGAAAGGACTTCCCCGACTTTGTGAAGATCGAGCGTGGTTTGTGGCAGACCCCCAATTACGGACAAGGCGAGCGCACCATTGTCATCGACATAAATTGCGCTGTTTCCGACATTTCGGTGAAACGTTATTGAATTCTTGATTTTTCGGCCGATTATTGAGTTTTTTTTTGTTACTTTGCGCATTTAAAACTCAATAATCGGCCGAACTATGCATAGGATCAAACTTCAACGGCTTCTGTTTACTATAGCTATTGTTTTCTGCTCAGCTCTCTCATTCGCACAGGACAACGACATCAAGGGATTTGTTTATGAAGAATCGACGGGTGAACCCGTGATGTTTTCCAACGTCTTCTTGAAAGGCACCACCTTAGGTTGCTCGACCAACGAGAACGGGTATTTCAACATCACGCGTATCCCCGACGGGAAATACACCCTTTACATCACCTGTGTGGGTTTTGACACTTTGACGGACCATATCAGCTTGTCGCATGGCCAAACCATCAACAAGAAATACACGTTGAAGGAATCCAGCCTGACGCTTGAAGCGGTCAGCATCACGGCAGATAAAATCGAGGCCAAGACCGAGACCAAGACCTCAGTGATCACAGTCACGCCGAAGACCATCAACAAGATCCCGAGCGTGGGCGGCCAGGCCGACTTGGCACAGTACCTTCAAGTTGTCCCCGGCGTCGTCTTCACGGGCGACCAAGGAGGCCAGCTATACATCCGTGGCGGTTCGCCGATCATGAACAAGGTGCTGCTTGACGGAATGGTGGTTTACAATCCTTTCCACTCCATCGGTTTGTTTTCGGTTTTTGACACCGACATCATTCGCAATGCCGAGGTCTTCACAGGAGGTTTCGGCGCCGAATATGGCGGCCGCATCTCCTCCATCATGGACATCAGCACCCGCGACGGCAACAAGAAACGTTGGACGGGAAAATTAGGTGCCAGCTGCTTCGGTGCCAAGCTGACCCTCGAAGGCCCGCTTAAGAAAGCCAAGACCAACGACGAAGCCGCTGTCACCATGGTGCTCTCAGCCAAGAACTCCTACTTGGAACAAACCAGCCGAACCCTTTACAAATACGCTTCGGAGGACGGTCTCCCCTTCAACTACAACGACATCTACGGGAAAATCTCACTCAACGCCCCCAATGGTTCCAAGGTGAACTTCTTCGGGTTCTCTTTCAACGACGATGTAACCAATTACAGGGCTTTGTCGAGTTTCGGGTGGAATTCCTGGGGAGCCGGAACCAACTTCCTGGTCATCCCCGGCAAGGCTCCTGTAATGATCGAGGGTAACATCGCCTATTCAAGCTATACCTCAAGCATGGGCGAATCCAACAAGATCGACAAGCCCCGTTCCAGCAATGTTGACGGCTTCAACATGGGCTTCGATTTCAGCTACTTCCTTGGCAAGAACACCTTGAAATACGGCATTGAGCTGTCGGGATTCAACACAAGATTCACCACCTACAGCAACTATGGGAACATCAAGATTGAATTGAAGAACTACTCCACCGAATTGGGTGCTTACATCAAATACAAGGCCTCTTTGGGCAACTTCCTTTTGGAACCCAGCATGCGTCTGCATTATTATGCCGACCCGCACAACAAACTCTCCCCCGAGCCACGATTCGCTTTCAAGTATAACGTCAACGACTGGATGCGCCTCAAGGGTGCCGCAGGTATCTATACGCAAGACTTGGTGGCGGCCACCAGCGACCGTGACGTGGTCAATCTGTTCTACGGCTTCATCTCGGGCATCTCAGGTATCCCACGCACCTTCAAAGATGAAAAAATCACCTCCAGCCTCCAGAAAGCCAACCATTTCGTGTTAGGCTCAGAGTTTGACCTCTCCAACAACTTGAACATGAACATCGAAGGCTATTGGAAGCAGTTCACCCAGCTGACCAACATCAACCGCAACAAGATCTATCCTGACAACACGGAGAATGCTTTGGTCAACGACCTGATCAAGAAAGACTTCATGGTTGAGGACGGCGATGCCTACGGCTTCGACCTGTCGATGAAATACGAGAACAAGCACTGGTATTTATGGGCGGTTTATGCCTTGGGATTTGTCAACAGGGACTACGAGAAATACGAAACCGGCACCGTCAAAGTGGTTACTTACCAGCCCCACTTTGACCGCCGCCACAATGTCAATCTCATCCTGACCTACACCGCCGGTGACTTGCGTCAGTGGGAGTTCAGCGGACGTTGGAACTTCGGTACGGGCTTCCCGTTCACCCAAGTCCAAGGCTTCTACGAGTTCCTCTCTTTCCAAGACGACATCTACTTTGACTACACCACCGCCAACGGCGATCTGGGCTTGATCTTTGCCGACCTGAACCAAGGTCGTCTGCCCACTTACCACCGCTTTGACATTGATGCCAAGCGCAAGTTCTTCTTTACCGAAAACATGACCTTGGAGGTTGACCTCAGCGTCACCAACGTTTACAACAGAGCCAACGTCTTCTATGTCGATCTGGTCACAAGCGAGGTCGTCAACCAGCTACCCATCCTGCCCTCTTTAGGCTTGACCCTGACATTCTAACCAACAAAGCATATCCCAATGAAACGAATACTCCTCATCATATCCACATGTCTGTTGGCTTTCAACAGCTTCGCCCAGAAAAACAACTATAGTGAAAACGACATCAAGCAGTTTTACAGGACCATTCAGGGCGACTATAAGGGTCAGTTGAACGATTCCACCAACTTGACGCTTCATTTCACTCCCATTTGGGAACGCGAGGGCGATTTGTTCCATTGGATCTATTTGGAGGCCGTCAACGATAAAACTAAGGAGATTGTCACACAAAACGTCATCGAAATCAAGCCCATCACCGACATCACCTTCAACGTTGTGGTTTACAGGCTCAAGACGCCCGAGTTGTTTGCCGGCAAATGGAGCAACCGCAATTTCTTTGACGGTTACACCTCCCGCATCTTGAAAGGCAAGAAGAAGTTTGTGTTTATGAAGACCATGGACTTCGAATACCAAACCGGATGGAACAGCCGCAAGTCGCTGAAATGTTTCCCGTCGGGCGACAAGATCCATTTCAAGTTTGTGCAGGAGGATGAGAGGCTTTATATCAAGCGAGTTCCCGTACGGTCGTCACATATTATCGGCTACACCTTCTTCAAGGAACTCACTGACTGAGCTTGAAAACCCAAGCCGCATCACTCGTTAAGTCACCATACTTCAAACCACTGGTATCAATGATCAATTGGCCATCGCGATATGTCCAAGGAAGAGTCTTTGTCGTGCCCAACAGTCGGATTGTGGTGTTTTCGGTTGGCTGGTCGATATTCAGGATCAATTGATCTTCAGGATAATCCAACGCAATGGCATACAGGGCGTTCTTTCCTTGAGTGTAGCACAACCGAGGCTGCTCGCAGGAATATGTGGCCCTCAAGCCTTGGGTGGGCAACATGGGACCCATCTGGAAGCCGTCCATCACCTGCTTGGGCATTTTCTTCGAGGACCAATAGAGGCTAATGGTGGCTTCAAGCTCATCCTCTTCGTAACAAACCTCAATCCTATGTTGTCCTTTTGACAGTTTCATCTTCCCCTGGTTGGCTTTCCGGATATCCTCAATGACAATTTTCCCATCAATGGCAAGGCTGGCTTTGTCATCCGTCTGAAGCTCAAAGGTATAGTTGTCGTCCAAACAAGAAAACGAGCCTTGCCAACGTGCTTTGAAATGGTCGCAACTGATGGTGGGATCGGGAGAATTTCGCTTCCAATCGAAGTCGATTTGCTTGTCATTACGGGTGACGGTGACCGGCTTCATCTCATAAAATTTGTGGTAAGGCTTGGTACCATAGATGGCTTCGCCGTTGATTTTCAGCCACTTGCCAAGATCAAGGAGACGTTCCTGCTGCAAGAGCGGGATTTTGCCATCAGCGGCCGGTCCCACGTTGAGCGTCATGCCGCCGCCTGCCGCCACCAAAATGCAGAAGTGACGGATGAGTTCCTCGGAAGTCATGTAGTTGTCCAACGGCTCGTTGCGGTTGAGGCCAAACGAACGGCCCAGTCCTCGACATTCCGCCCAAGGACGGTCGGTGAGCGTGATGCCAGCGCTATATTCAGGGGTTCGGAAGCCATGTTGTTGACCATTGCCCCAGCGGTCGTTGACGATGGCCTCACTGCCCACCGTGTTGTAATACCATGAGATCAGCTCGGTGGCGTGCCATTGCTCCGCGCTGTTGCGCCATTCGCCGTCAGTAAAGAGTACAGTCGGCTTGTAGGCGGCGATCAGCTCCTTGAACTGCGGAATCATGTGGGTATCGACATAGGTGGCGATGGAATCGTCGGGATCCACATACCAAGTATGGATCTTGCTCGTCCATTCGGGGAGGGAATAATAGAAGCCCATCTTCAGGCCTTGTTTGCGGACGGCTTCCGTCAACTCGCCGCAGATGTCGCGGTGAGGGCCGGTTTCCACGCTATTCCAATCCGGCGCATATCGGCTTGGCCAAAGGCAATAACCATCGTGGTGCTTGCTGACCAAGAGCACGTATTTTGCCCCTGATTTCTTGAAAAGCTCGGCCCATTCGTTGGGATCCCAAAGCTCGGCTTTCCACATGGGAACGAAGTCCTCGTATTGGAACTCCTCGCCATAGATGCGTTTCTGGAAGTCCTTTCGGTCGTCGCTGGTCATGAGGCCTCGGTAGTACCATTCGGCGTAACCCTCCTTGCTGGCGAAAGCAGGAACAGAATACACGCCCCAGTGGATGAAGATGCCCAGCTTGGCATCGGAGAACCACTGAGGATAGCCCCGTTGGTTGATGGATTCCCAGGTGGGGAGGACTTTGGAATGGTTCTCCACGGTATTTTGGGCGAAAGCCTTGGGGTGGAACAAGGCGGCCTGAAAGGCCAACAAGCAAATAGCCCAGGGCAACGCCCTGGGGCGATGAATTCGTTTAGCATTACCGCCCTGAAAGGGCAACAGATTTATTGACATGGTCGTTTTTGCTTTTGCCCCTTCGGGCCGTTTACCTGGACAAAAATAATAAAAAAGTAGAGACGCAATGATTTGCGTCTCTACCGTTATTTGATATCCTAACAAAAATTAGAGGTTGTAGTAAATTCCGATTGAAGGAGCAACAAGCTCGCAATTCAAATAGAATCCGTTTTTAGGACCATAGAAGCCATGATCATAACCGGCAAAGCCAAAACGGAAGGCTGCAGTGAACTTTTCAGTAGCTGCCCAAGCAACACCGGGATAGAGGCTCACTGCCCAACCGGTTTTGTCAATCAAACCGAAATCACCAGCCAGATCCACGAAGAGAGAGAACTTCTTGCCGATGGTGCCGCCCACGTAACGGACATAGGGTTCAAGGGAAAGATTGTTAGTTGTAACAGTAGTCAAAGTCTTGTCTTGTGTAAAACCATACTTTACACCGAGAGCGACCTGCCATTGGTCATTGATGACATAGCCGGCTTCAGGATTCACACTGAAATGCATGTAGTTGTCATAAACCTTGGCACCGATACCGCCACCAACCCAAATCTGGGCGTTTGCTGACATAACACCTGCAAAAACGATTGCGAGAACTAAAACTAATTTTTTCATGATCATTTGATTTTAGTGAAACATTATTTAATTAGGTTATTTTTCGATAAATGCGATGGTTTCGCCCTTGGCAACTCGCTTGCCTTGCGGGGCTGTAGCTTCGACAATCTTGCCCGACCATAAAGCATAGACGGGTTCCATGCCGTGCTCACTGTTGATGGCACACAGCAGGTCGCCTTCCTTATAAACTTGGCCTGGAGCGGGAGCAATCGACTTGTCGTTGAAATCGACTTCCCACATCACGAGGCCGCTCACAGGGGCGATGACAGGTTCGGCGTTCGGGTGACGCAGGGCGCGCAGATCAGGGATCTTGACCTCACCACCGGCCTTCTCGAACTTGGCCTTCATCTTGGCTTCAAGCTCTTGGTTGAAGCGACGCTTGGCCTCGCCCGACTTATACTCGCGGTACTGCTTCTCGTGCATGGCGAACTCGAAGAGTTCCTCATCGTCCTGACCACGATCCCAGCCTTCCTTCTTCATCATCTCGATGAAGTGCGGCAAGGCGTCGGGGTAGTTGTCCTGTGGGTTGCCCGTGAAGAACTCAAGCCCTTTCTTCTTGGCCAGCTCCACAATTTCGGGAGCCAAAGTGCCCGGCAGCTTGCCGGCCTTGCCGAGGATCATGTCCCAAGCAGCGGGGTCGATGCTGGTCTCGTAGCGCGGCTCGCCCTTGCTTAGAGCGAAGAGGTTCATCAAGGCGATGTTCTTGGTGTATTGGCTGAACGGTGTCACCAAAGGCGGGTTGCCGAGTTTCGGCCAGATATCCTGTACTTCCTGGAACAGCTCAACGAGCATCTCGTCTTCGCTGAGTTCCGAAAGGCCTTCTTTCTTACGGTTCATGTTGATGGCAGCGTGCACCGGCTTAAGGTCGGCCATCAACGAGCCCATCATGCCGCCTGGCAGGCCGCAGCCCAGCAACAGCGAGTTGATGTAACGGTTGCGCGGGTCGATCCAGTAGCCGAGAAAATCGTCAATGAAGCTCTGCGTCATGCTGCGGGCAGCCATGTAGGTCTTCATGTCGATATCCTTGACGAGGAAGCCTGCATCTTTCAGCATAGCCTGTACGCTGATGACGTCGGGATGGACTGTGCCCCACGACAGCGGCTCCATGGCCACATCAACGTAGTCGCAGCCGGCCTTGCAGACTTCGAGCATCGAAGCCATCGAGAGGCCGGGAGTGGTGTGGCCGTGATACTGCACCTTGATTTCGGGGTGCTGTTTCTTGATATGCTCGACGATGCGGCCCAGGCTGACGGGGCGACCCACGCCAGCCATGTCCTTCAAGGCGATTTCTTTGGCCCCAGCCTCAATGAGCTGGTCGGCGATATGCATATAATACTCAGCGGTATGCACCTGCGAGTAGGTGATGCTCATCGCTGCCTGGGAGATCATGCCAGCCTCGTTGGCCCAATGGATGGACGGGATGATGTTGCGCACGTCGTTCAAGCCGCAGAAGATGCGGGTGATATCGACACCTTGGGCTTTCTTCACCTTGTACATCAGCTGACGTACGTCGGCAGGCACTGGGTTCATACGCAAGGCGTTGAGGGCACGGTCGAGCATATGGCACTCGATGCCTCCTTTATGCAATGCAGCTGTGAAAGCACGAACTGAAGGATTGGGATTTTCGCCATAAAGCAAGTTGACCTGCTCAGCGGCACCGCCGTTGGTCTCCACACGGTCGAAGCAACCCATATCGATGATCAAGGGAGCGATTTGCTCCAATTGGTCCTTGCGTGGCACGTATTTTCCTGACGACTGCCACATGTCGCGATAGACCAGACTAAACTTTACTTCTCTTTTCATAAGTAAGATTCAGACGATTTGCAAAAATAGCAAACAGAATTATTGTATTAAAAAAAACTTTTCAACAATTACCGCTTTTCAGCGTGTTTACGGGTTCTATGACGATCCTTAGCCCACAAGCCATACACCTCGCTCACGTTGCCTGCGGTGGTGAACGCCTTGATATCGTTCTTGCCAAGGTATTCCATCAACTTCGAGAATTCGTCGTTGGTGAGCAACGCCTCCAACTCAATCGACTTCTCGTTGGTATAGCCGCCGATGACCTCGTAAAGCGTGCAGCCACGATCGAGATCGTCGATGATGTAACGGCGGATGCGGTCGTAGTCTTTCGAGACGATGCACACACGCTTTCGTTGGTTGAGGTTGGCCGTGAACATATTCACCACCATGCCATTGATCCATGTGGCAATGAGGCCGATGACCACCATCTGGAAGGGATTGATGAAGAAAGCCGTGAGGCAGATGATGGCACCCGCCACGCTCACCGACTTGCCCATGTCGAAGTGCAGGTATTTGTTGACGATCTTGGCCAAGATGTCGAGACCGCCAGTGGAAGCGTTGATGGAGAACATCAGTGTTTGGGCGGCGCTGAGGATGATGACGCAGCAGAGCAGGTCGAACCAAGGGTTGCCCATCACCGAAAAAGCTTGGCTGGGATCTACACCCATGTTTATCAGGTAGCTGTTAGGCGTAGCTAGGTTTTCCCAAGGATAAATCCATTCGCAGAACTTAGTCATAGGACCGAGGATCAAGGCACAGTAAACCGTTTTGAGGCCGAACTCCTTGCCAACGAGCAGGTAGGCCAAAACCAACAGGATGGCGTTGATGATGGTGATCATCATGGACAGGCTGATGTTGATACCCATGCCGTTAAAGATGTTGGTCAGCACGATGGAAAGACCCGAGATGGAGCCAACGATCAGCTTGCTGGGAACCAAGAAATAATAGACGCAAACACCCGTCATAAACATACCGAAGGTCATGATCAGCAGCTCTACCCAGAACTTCTTGCTGATCAGCGCTTGACCGACTTCATTCAAAACTTTATTCATAACTATCAAAAAAAGAATTATTTAAATTCACCAGTTATTTCAACCCCATAACCTTTAAATGTATAGGCACGGCTATGCAGCACATGGATCAGTTTCATTGTTCCATCCTGAATAGTGCCAATCACATGGTCATAATCCATATCCCCCATGGTAGCACTGACCTTGGCATATTCATCGATTACCGAACCTGATTCCGAAAACAGCGCGGCCTTTTCCGCCTCGGTGGTAACGCTATTCCAGGCTGAGGGGTCAAACTCCATCAACGTAACCCCTTCAAGGGGACGGATGCGCGCATAGATATCTCTACTGTTTTGGTTCCAATATAGCCCAAACTCAGCAAGTCCTTCTCCAGGAGCCCCTCCTATCCTACTCCACTCGAAAGCCATGGTTTCCAACGTCGTTTCATGATAAACCTGAATCGTGAATGACAAACTGTCGGTAATAGCATTATTATCGGTTACCACGGCCGTGAAAGAATGTTCTCCGACAATTCCTTTATCCTTGTCAAACGATATTGAGGTTTCATAAACAGCGGAGGTCTCTCCCCAAAGAAGTTCATAGGCTATAGGGGTCTCGTCCATCAGTAGTTTTATTGAGAAAAGCCCTGCAGAGGCTTCCATCCGAAAACCGAGATTGTAATCAACACCCTCTTCAACAACCATTCCATCAGCCAGATAGCCTTCCCCCTCGATCAACGCAATCATGGGAGCGGCCTTATTGACCTGAACGGTAAACGAAGCACTGCTTGAGTCCCCGTACTTATCGTAAACCGTGGCAACATAGGTGATTGAGCCTATGATCTCCCTGTCAGCCCCAATGCCTCTCCCGTCATGGACATAGGTATAGGAAGTCTTTCCTCCTAAAAAAACAAAATCCAGTTCTTCAGTATATTCGAGACCGTCTTCAACAATATGTTTTGAGACATTCAAAGAACCCAGCCCTTTGGCAGACGACATTTCAAAGCCAAACTTCAGTTGGGAATTATACTCAATGACCATTCCATCGTACATGAAACCGTCACCTTCGATCACCGAAATTTCCGGACGGCCTTGTTCGGTGGTGAAAGTGATTTCCTGACTATAGGCGACACCCACTTTGTTAACGGCATACGTTTTCAGATAATAGGTGGTGTTTCTTTCCAAGCCTGTCACATGGGCGACAAAGCTTCCGACCCCGCCTTCCACGGCAAGGTGCGAATCGGTAATTTGCGGATTTGTGGTTTTGCTCCAGCAAACGCCACGTTCGGTCAAGGATTCACCGCCGTGGGAGGTAATCACGCATGCGACGAGCGCACTGGAATCAGTGACCGTGCTGACAATAGGCGTTCCAACGACTGCCAATGTCGGGTCAACTGTCACATCGTTTTCATTGTTCTCGTTGTTTTGCGGGTCCTTTGTACAGCCAACAAACACGGCTGTAGCAGCTAAAACAATGGTTATGAAAACCTTAGCAAGCTTTCTCATAATAAAAAAATAACTCGTTTTCAAAGGTGCAAAAATATAAAAAACATTGGATAAAACTCCAATTCTTTAAAAACATTATTTTTGCACCAAATAACTAATGATGACCTTGCTGGACTGGCTACCGATCACCAAGAAAGAGACCGACCTACGCGGGTGGGACGAGGTGGACATTGTGTTCGTCACGGGCGATGCCTACGTGGATCATCCTGCTTTCGGAGCAGCGGTCATCGGGAGGATGCTAGAGAAAGCCGGATTTAGGGTAGCACTGATTCCACAACCCAACTGGAGGGACGACCTCCGTGACTTCAAGAAGTTCGGCAAACCACGATTGTATTTCGGTGTCTCGGCCGGATGCATGGATTCGATGGTGAACCACTATACGGCCAACAAAAGACTTAGGAGCAACGATGCCTACACCCCCGGCGGCGAAGCCGGTTTCCGTCCCGACCGAGCCAGCGTGGTGTATAGCAACATCCTGAAGAAGCTCTATCCCGATGTGCCCGTGGTGATCGGCGGCATTGAGGCCTCACTGCGTCGCGTGACCCAATACGACTATTGGGATGACTGCCTGAAGCCCTCCATTTTGGTGGATTCCAAAGCCGACATCGGGGTTTATGGCATGGGCGAATACACCATGGTGGAAATTGCCAAAGCCCTTGCCGAAGGACGTAACATCGAAACGTTGACCGACATCCAGCAGACCTTTTTCCTTCAGGATCAAAGCCAGCCATTGCCCGCTTTCGACGGCGAGACCATCGAGTTGGTATCGCATGAAGTGTGCTTAAAGGACAAGAAACGCTATGCCTCCAACTTCAAGCATATCGAGGAGGAATCCAACAAGAAACATGCCGCCCGACTGGTGCAAAACGTCGGTCGCCAAAGAGTGATCATCAACCCGCCGTTGCCAACCTTTACCACTGAACAGATCGACGCTTCGTTCGATCTGCCCTATACCCGCCTGCCCCATCCGAAATACGCCAAGCGAGGTGCCATCCCGGCTTACGAGATGATTAAGCACAGCATCAACCTGCATCGGGGCTGTTTCGGCGGTTGCGCCTTCTGCACCATCTCGGCACACCAAGGCAAGTTTGTGGCCTCACGCAGCAAAGAGTCCATCATGCGCGAGGTGGAGAAAGTGGTTGAGATGGAGGACTTCAAAGGCTACATCAGCGATTTGGGCGGTCCCTCGGCCAACATGTACCGAATGAAGGGCAAGGACGAACGCCTTTGCGAGAAATGCGCCCGACCTACTTGCCTCCAACCCTCGGTGTGCAAAAACCTGAACACCGACCATCATCCCCTGATTGAGATTTACAAGGAAGTCGATGCCCATCCCAAAGTGAAGAAAGCCACCGTGGGATCAGGCATAAGATACGACCTGTTCTTGCATGACAGCACCCCGGAGGAGAACAAGGCCATGGGCTATGACGAATACTTTGAACAGCTGGTGAAAAGGCATGTCAGCGGACGTTTGAAAGTGGCACCCGAACACACCAGCGATGCCGTACTGAAGCTCATGCGCAAGCCCAAGTTCGACATGTTCGTCCGACTGAAAAAGAAGTTCGATGCGATTAACGAAAAGGAGCATCTCAAGCAGCAGTTGATCCCCTATTTCATCTCGTCGCATCCCGACTGTTACTTGGAAGACATGGCAGACTTAGCACTGAGAACCAAGGAGTTGGGTTATCATTTGGAGCAAGTGCAAGACTTCACTCCAACCCCAATGACCTTAGCTACCGAAATATATTATTCCGGCTACAATCCCTATACGTTGGAACCCGTTTTTGTAGCCAAGAGCAAGGAGGAGAAGCTTGCCCAGCAACGGTTTTTCTTCTGGTACAAGCCCGAGAACCGCGAGTGGGCGAAGTCCATGCTGAGAAAGTTGGGGCATCCAGAATGGATAAAAAGACTGTTTGGTAAATAAAAAAGCTGTAATTTTGCCGCAAATTTTCAAAACATAAACCAAGAAATGAAAAAAACATTCATCGGAGCCATGTTGCTCGTCGCAGCCTTGATCGTGACCGGTTGCGGAAACAAGAATCAAAAAAAAGAAAACGTTGAGAAAGTGAAAGAAAACCGTATGCTTATCATCGTCGATCCACAGATCGACTTCACCACCGGAAGCCTTGCCACCGCCAAGGGTCCCGAGGCCATGGACCGCCTTGCCCAAGCCATTGACGACGGCGCATTGGACAACTACACTTGGGTCATCGTCACCCAAGATGCACATCCCACCAACCACTGCTCCTTCGTGGAAAACGGCGGTGTGTTCCCGCCTCACTGCGTGCAGGGAACCGAAGGTATGAACGTGTATCCCGCCCTTCAGCAAGCTCTTGACGCCAAGGCTATAAACCTTGACATCCATTATATGACCAAGGGTGATTTGGCCGATAAAGAAGAGTTCAGCATCTTCCAAAACGCCCGTAGCAGCGAAAAACTGACCTTTATCATTAAAGAAGAGATCAAGTTTGAAGGCATTGACGTTTGCGGCATTGCCACCGACTATTGCGTCTATGAGACCGTCAAGGACCTGATGGCCATTTATCCTGCCAAGCAGATCCGCGTGGTGACCAACTGCATTGCCGCTGTTGACGACAACGACACCAAACTTGCTGATTTGATGGCTGAGAATGGAATTGAGGGGATTGAGTTTTAAGATAAAAGATAAAAGATAATATAAAAGTGGGAAGGTTCAAGGCTTTCTGTGAGCGGAAAAAGGTTGACATCACCTGGCGCGCCTACTTTGTAGATGCGTTAGGGGCGATGGCCTTGGGCTTGTTTGCGTCGTTGTTGATCGGGACGATCTTCCAGACCTTGGGCGACAAGACCGGCTGGGATGCGTTTGTCACCATAGCGAAATACGCCAAAGCCGCCACGGGAGCCGCCATTGCCGTAGCCATCGCCTATAAGCTACGCTGTGAGGGCTTGGTGCTGTTCAGCGCCATTGCCGTGGGCATCGCCGGCAACGAGTTAGGTGGTCCCATGGGTGCCTACGTAGCCGTGCTAGTGGCCATCGAGTTAGGCAAGATGGTCTATAAGGAGACCCAGGTTGACATACTGGTCACCCCGGCCGTAGTGATCATCAGCGGCGTGCTGGTGGCGTTCGCCATCGGGCCTGCCATCGGCAGGCTGATGACCGCCCTTGGGGCGTTCATCGAGCACGCCACCCTGATGCAGCCTTTCCTGATGGGCATTATCGTCTCAGTGGTCATCGGTGCCGTACTCACCCTACCCATCAGCTCCGCCGCCATCTGTCTGGCCATCGGCCTCGGCGGCATCGCCGGCGGCGCAGCGACCGCAGGTTGCTGCGCACAGATGATCGGCTTCGCTGTTTTAAGCTTCAGGGAAAACCGCTGGGGCGGCCTGTTGGCACAGGGCTTAGGCACCTCCATGCTCCAAATGGGCAACATCGTGAAGAACCCCCGCATCTGGATTCCACCTACCCTTGCCGCCGCCATCACCGGACCATTGGCCACTTGCGTGTTCCATCTTGAAAACATCCCCATCGGCTCCGGCATGGGCACCTGCGGACTCGTCGGTCCCATCGGAATCTATACCGCCATGCCCGATGGCGGAATGAACATGTGGCTCGGCATGCTGCTGGTCTGCTTCGTGCTTCCCGCCGTGCTCTCATGGGCTTTCGGATTGATACTGAGAAAGATAGGTTGGATCAAGGAAGGCGACCTTAAAATCGAGTGCTGATGACCAAGCCTTTATCGCCCGACCAAATCTTGGACAAGATGGCCAAGTTCTGCGGCTATCAGGAGCGGTGTGTAAAGGATGTGACTGACAAGCTTAAAACGTTTGAGATCTCCTCAAAGGATCGCGAAGACATCCTTAATTATTTGATTGACAATCGTTTCGTCAGCAACAAACGCTTCGCAAAGGCTTTTGTCCGTGGCAAAATCAACCAAAGCGGCTGGGGCTTGAACAAGATCCGTTTCCACCTGATTCAGAAAGGTATCGCCAAAGAACTAGTTGACGAGGCTTTGCAGGATTTCGACGAGGAGAGTTACCGTCAGCGGCTCATTGAGGTCTTGAAGACCAAGTCAAAGACCGTGAAGGCTGCCAACGAGTTCGAGAAAAGCCGCAAATTGGCGGCGTATGCCATCCAAAAAGGCTTTGAGGCCGGTTTGGTTTGGGAAGTCCTCCATCATTACGAGGAGTGAAACGACGAAGTGATCCGTTTTGACTTTTAGTTTTTTTTCGTATCTTTGCCGTCCCAACGCGGAAACGAAACACCATGAAGCTCCGAAAAAACCTCATCACCCAAACCCCGGAATGTTTGACCGACACTTTCAGTCAGGCTCAGAACGTGGTGATATCGGTGCTTTTCGCCTTGGTGTTTCTGACCGCCTACACCCCATTTTCCGACACCTCGTGGTTCCAGTTGGGCACCAACAGCCGTTTCATCGGCACGGTAGGTTTCGTCGGTGTCGGCACATTTTTCCTAGCTTGCAGCCGTACCTTGATGACCTATTGCGTCAAGAAGTTGAGGCATTTCGCCATGTGGGCCTATCTCCTTTGGCTTTTCCTGGAGATTGTGCTGATTGCGGCTTTCCACACCTACTTGTCCTATTTCGTGGTCAGCGTCACCACCTACTCCCTGAGTTACATCTTCGGCAAGAGCCTCTTGGTCACCTTCATCGCCTTAGCGGTGCCCTACACCATCGTTGACCTGATGATCTTACTGAACGATTCCCGCCGCAAGTTGACCCTCACCAAGAGCGACGCGGTGGAATCGGACGACGAGGTGCTGCCCGAACACACCGAAATCATCAACCTGATGGACAACAACGGCAACCTAAAGCTGTCGGTGAAGCTCGACAACCTTTATTACATCAAGGCAGAGGACAATTACATCAACGTGTTTTACCAACGCAACGGACAGATTGCCAGCTATATGCTGCGTTGCAAGATGAAGACCATCGAGGACAACTGCGTGGATGTCAGCGCCTTGATGCGCTGCCATCGCTCCTATATCGTCAACATCAAGAAAGTCAGCGTATTGCACAACGAATCCGATGGCTTTTTCTTGGAATTCGAGCGCGAGGGCTTGGATTCCATTCCGGTTTCAAAAACCTATGCCAACAAGGTTTTGGAGGCTTTCAACAAAAAATAAACAACTAGAATGAAGTGCCTGAATTGTGGAAACGAGTTTGAGGGGAAGTTTTGTCCCGAATGTGGACAAAAGGCCGACACGGGTCGGTTCACCATGCGGTTCATCTTTGAGAACCTAGCTGCAGCGATCATCAGTCGTGACGGAAGCATTTGGCTCACCCTAAAAAGCTTGTTCACCCGACCTGGGGCAATGATTGTTGACATCCTCAACGGAAAGCGCAAACGGTATTTCTCGCCTTTCCCGATGCTGTTTTTTGCCTTGACGCTTTATATCGTCATCACTTCATTCACCAGCGGATTCGTGCTCAAAGACACGTTAGAGCATGAATTGCTCGAAGACCCTGATTTCTTCAACGAGGCTGAACACAATCCCAAAACCATCGCATTCATGCATTTGGTTCATAAGGGGATTGTCTTTTTCAGCAACCATTACACGTTATGCTATTTGCTGACGCTTCCTTTGCTGGTGATGGCAGCCAGGGGCGGTTTCGGCAAAAGCAACCGCAAACGTTACTACTGGGCGGAATACATCATCGCCGTGGTTTATGCGTCGGTCATCGTGGTCTTGTTCCGCTGTCTGGTCAAGATGATCTATCCCTTTGCCCCTGACCTATCCATGGAAATCGGTCTCCTTATCGCACCCCTGGTCATCATCCCGGCACTCACTGCCTGTTTCAAAAAGATGACGGGCTTCAGCATTGTCAAAACCGCTTGGCGGAGCATCTTGACCTATATACTATATAACCTGATATTATTAGTTTTGGTCTTCATCGGGATAATTGTCATAGCGATCGTGTTACATGATAACGTTCCCCTATCGTTGGATATAGAAGTAGGGTAGATTGTTTGTTACTTTTCCCATTGATGGAAAAGTAACCAAAAAAAGCACCCCAATCGAGGTGCTTTTTACCAAATATAATTCTGTCGTTTATTAATGTTCTAGCAATTCATGCCGCCACAGCAGTGGATGACCTGACCCGTGACATACGAAGAGAGGTCGGAAGCGAGGAAGAGTGCCACATTGGCGACATCCTCGGGAGTGCCACCACGACGGAGCGGGATCAAGCTTTCCCAAGCCTTGCGGACATCCTCGGGAAGGGCGTTGGTCATAGCAGTGATGATGAAGCCGGGAGCAATGGCGTTGTGACGAATGTTACGCACGCCCATCTCTTTGGCTGCACTCTTGGTGAAGCCTATGATACCAGCTTTCGAAGCACTGTAGTTGCACTGGTTGGCATTGCCTGACACTCCAACCACGGAACTCATGTTGATGACGCTACCGCCGTTCTGCTTCCACATAACGGGCTGAACAGCCTTGGTGAAGTTGAACACCGACTTGAGGTTCACGTTGATGACAGCGTCCCACTGCTCCTCAGTCATACGCTTGAGGGCGGTGTCCTTGGTGATGCCCGCATTGTTGACCAGCACGTCGATGCGACCGAAGTCCTTCACGATTTCGTCAACCACCTGCTGGGTCTCAGCGAAATTGGCGGCGTTGGAGGCGTAAGCCTTGGCCTTGATACCCATGGCTTGAAGCTCTTTCTCGGTCTCCAGCACGACATCGTTCAAAGCGATGTCGGTGAAGGCAATGTTGCAACCCTCCTGGGCGAAACGGATGGCGATGGCCTTGCCGATGCCACGACCGGCACCCGTGATGAGAGCCACTTTATTATCTAATAATTTCATAGCATTAATTAATAATTTAGAATTTAGAATTTAGAGGGTAAAATTATGTTTTTTTTCGAACTCTCTAAATTCTAAATTCTTAATTCTAAATTATTTTACGTTGTCTTCAATGAGTTTGAAAAGGTCTGCGACAGTCTGGATCTTCTCAGTATCGCTGTCTTCAAACTTGAGGTTGAATTCGCGTTCAAGTTCCATGGAAAGCTCAACGACGTCCAATGAATCGGCGCCGAGGTCGTTGACGAGGCTCTTTTCAGGAGTGATTTCACTTTCGTCGATGCCTAACTTCGAAGCGATGATGCTTTTGACTTTGTCTTGTGTTGTTGCCATTTCTATTTGATTTAAAGATTTATGATTCAATGATTTAAAGATTATTTGTTGCGAGTATCGGGGAGCAAAGCGAATGACAATTCGCCTCTGACGCAGAGCTTGCCGCCAACGCTCAGGGTGGCGGAGCAAATGTAGATGTTAGCACGGTGCAGGGTCAGGGTGGCTTCCACCTCGACGGTGTCGCCCGGACGCACGCTGTTCTTGAAACGCACCTTGTCGATGCCGGTGTAGAAGGTCAGCTTGCCGATAAGGTCGTCCTTCATCAGCAGGGCGCATGACTGGGCCATGATCTCGCAAAGGATCACACCGGGAACCACGGGTTCGCCCGGGAAATGGCCTTTCAGGAAGAATTCCTCGCCAGTCACATGGTATTTGGAGTGGGCCACATGGTTTTCGTCGAGGATCATCTCATCGACCAGGAGCATAGGCTCGCGGTGCGGGAGGTACTGTTTGATTTCTTCTCTATTCATATGATATCTATTAACTTTTATCTTTTATCTATTATCTTTAAATCTTCCTCAAGGCCACGCAGGCGTTATGTCCACCGAAGCCGAGTGAGTTGGAGATAGCGATGTCAAGATCAACTTTGACAGCCTTGTTGGGTGTGTAGTCGAGATCACACTCGGGATCGGGTTCGTCGAGGCCGATGGTAGGCGGAATGATACCTGTGTTGAGTGCCATTACAGAGGCCACCAATTCGATGCCACCGGCGGCGCCGAGGGCGTGGCCCATCTCCGACTTGGTGGAGCTGATGTGCGCACGACGGGCTTCTTCCTCACCCATCGCAATCTTGATGGCCTTGGTCTCGCCGCTGTCGTTCATCGGGGTACCGGTGCCATGAGCGTTGATATAAAGATTCTCGCCTGCCTTATAGCCAGCTTCATCAAGGGCTTGCTTGATAGCCAGGCTCTGGGTAGTGCCATCCGGACGCGGGGCGGTGCTGTGGTAAGCGTCGCAGCTGTTGCCGTAACCGCAGACCTCGGCATAGATCTTGGCACCACGCTGTTTGGCATGTTCGTATTCCTCAAGGAGCAGGATGCCAGCACCTTCGGCGATGACAAAGCCCGCACGGTTCTTGTTGAACGGCAGGGAAGCTCTCATCGGATCCTCCGATTTGGTCAAGGCCTTGCAATTGGCAAAACCGCCAATGGAAACGGGGTTGATGCCAGCTTCAGAGCCACCGGCGATGATGGCATCGGCATAGCCGTGTTTGATGGCGCGATAAGCCTCGCCGATGGAGTGGGTACCAGTGGCGCAGGCCGTCACAATAGGAAGGCATGGGCCTTGGGCATTATAACGGATGGCCACACTGCCGGAAGCCATATTGCCAATCATGGTGGGGATCATCAAGGGGGAGATCCAACGCACGCCTTCGTCATGATATCTGATTACGCCATTCATAATGGTGTCGAAACCACCGATGCCCGAACCGATATAGACACCCAAACGGCTGGGATCCATCTGCATATCCTCGTTACCCTGCATTGCCTGAGCTGCGGCGGCCATGGCATAAACGGCGAATCGGTCGTTACGTTTAACGAACCCTTTGTCGATACCGGCCTCGACAGGATCAAAGCCCTTCAACTCGGCAGCTATCTTCACGGGAAGGTCGGTGGTGTCGAACGAGGTGATCGGGGCGATGCCGCAAACACCATTAATAAAACTATTCCATGTGGTTTCAAGGTCGTTGCCCACAGGTGTGACAACACCCATACCAGTTATTACTACTCTTCTGTTCATATAAGAAAACTCTTATCTCTTAACTTTTATCTCTTATCTTTACTCCCACTCCCAAAGGCATGCGGCCGAAACAAAACCGGCACCGAATGCACTCATCACAATCTTATCACCTTTCTTAATCTTGTTTTCAGCGATCATCTCATCCAGCAGGATCGGGATACTGGCCGATGAGGTGTTGCCATACTTCTCGATGTTGGTCGGGAACTTCTCCTCGGGTTGGCCCAGGATGGAGCGGATACCTTCGATGATGCGTTTGTTGGCCTGATGCAGCAGGTAGTAATTCACCTCGTCGGCATTCACCTTCTCATCATTCAACACCCGTTGGATGTCCTTGGCTGATTCGGAGACGGCTGTACGGAAGAGATCCTTACCCTTCATCATAAGCGGCTGACCCTCAACCTGTTTCTCTTCAAACGGAGTCTTCTCCATATGACGCTCATAATATAACACGTCGCGATCGGAGATCATGGTGAGATGCACATCCTTGAAAGCCTCGCCGGGACCGAGCACCACAGCGCCGGCACCGTCGCCAAAGAGGATGCTGGTGTCGCGTTCCTGCCAGTTGCAGTATTTTGAAGGTTCCTCGGCGCACACTATTAATACGTATTTGGCACGACCGGCTTTCATCATGTCGTCAGCCAACATCAAGGCGTTCACAAAGCCTGCGCAAGCCACGTTGATGTCGAGGCCGGGGCAGGTGACACCGATGCGCTTTTGGATGATGCAGCTTAAACCGGGGGTGATATGCTCGTTGGCCACATTCGAGACCAAGAGGAAATCGATCTGTTCAGGTTTCAGGCCTGAGGCGGTGATGGCCTTGTTGGCGGCTTCCACTGCCAGATCGTACAAAGTTTCGTTTGACAAAAGATGACGGGTTTTGATGCCCGTGCGGGTTGATATCCAAGCGTCGCTGGTATCCAAAAAGGTGGCAAGATCGTCATTGCTCACGGTAAGTGACGGTAATGCGCTTCCTGTTCCAATAACTTTCATGTTCGTATCAAATATAAATTTCGCTGCAAAAGTAGATCGGTTTCATCACACAAAAAGAAAAAGGTGGCCATTCCAGCCAAAAAGTGGCGAAAAACGGCATTTTGGGACGAAATACCCTATTTTTAGGGACGAAAAACGGGATTGAAGTGAAAAAACGGCTAAAAACAGTGACAAAAACCCTGTTTGTTTTTGAATTTTTTTGACTAATTTTGCAGTTCCAATTGACAAAATGGACGCACATTTCTCCTACATGTTGTTTTTTGCGGTGAATCTAACCTTCATCGTGACTAATCTTTACGGTTGGTTGCTGAAGCGTTTTTTCGTGCCCGACGCCTACAAGAATAATGTCCATGAACTCTATCCCGCACAACGCTCCGTTGCCAACCTCTACCTTTTGCAGTTGGTGGAGGTGCCCTATTTATTGATGGTGGGACGGCCTGAAGCCCTGTTCTATGTGAACGGTACGGCTTTACTGCTGTTTTCGTCCTATATCCTGGTAATGTTGAAAAATTACTTCTTCCTCCAATCACCCAATCAAGGCAAATCCATATTGCTTTGGTTTCCTGTATGGTTGTGTTGGCTGGCATTGCTACTCCCGTTGTTCAAGGTAGTGGAGTTTAGCAATGAATATCAATGGATTATGACGGGTATCATTCTAACCCTCTTTTTGTGTCATTTGGTATTTCTCAACCGTTTTCGCCGTCAGTTGATGCGTCGCATCCGAGCCTTGGACGAGGATGAGTATTCCAACGAGGAAGACTTCCCTGTGACTTTTGCTCGAAGCGTCAAGTGGCTGCCGCTGATCCTTTGCTTGATTTCGGTCATTAACTTCCTGTTTAACAACCCTTTTGTAAAGATGGCGCGTGACGTGACCTTCATCTTCATCAATGTATGGTTTGCCATCTACACCTTGAATCCCCATCGCAAGATCAAGCAATTACCGATGGAATTGAAGGGAAAAGAGGATGTTGAGGATCCCAAGCATCATCTCAATGAAGAGCAGCGTCAACAAATGGAGGCACGTTTGATGGCGTTGGTTCGTCAAGAAAAGCTATATTTGAACGATCACCTCTCGATGAATGACCTCATCAGAAGGTTGCACACCAACAAGACCTATTTGAGTGAGGTGATCGCCAATAGTGAATACGGCTCATTTTATCAGTTAATCAACACTTTACGTATCGAACACGCCTGCTGGATGCTCGGCGAGGATCCCAACCTCAAAATGGAGCAAGTAGCCTTGGCCTCGGGCTTTTCATCAGGCAGCGCTTTCTCGCAGGTCTTCAAGCGGATAAAAGGCGTTTCTCCTTCGGAATATTTGCATAAATAAGGTTAATTCATTGACACCCAGTAGTTTTATTCTGCGTCAATTGACGCAGAATAAAATGATTTATACCTAGATTAAAACGTTTTTGACGGAGCGTAAAGTGATTTTACGTTCAGATTTGGAATTTTGCAGCCAAGAAAAACAAAAAATAAATAAGGCATGACAACATTTCAAGTCATCGGATTGATCGTAGTGGCACTTCTGGGCTTCTACGTTTTTTATTGCATTTACGACCTTGAGAAGTTCAACAAGAAGAAAGGCAAACGCCATAAAGATAAAAAATATATAAAATATTAAATTAAATGAAAAAAACAATCATCACCTTAGCCATCATTCTTGGAATTGCACTTGGTGCTTCAGCTCAAAACAAAAGCCTGTTCGACCTCGGTCCCGAACGCGAAACCTATGACGACAACTATTCTGACAACCATGACGGCGGTGTGTTTGGCTTCAGCCTGCCCACCACCCACGGATCCAACGATGATGTTACCGATCCCCTCGATGGCGGAGCCTTGTTGCTCATCGGTTTCGGTGCCGCCTATGTCGGCCTGAGACGCAAAAACCTCAACCTCCTCTCGGCGGTGCTGCTGCTCGTGGCGCTCGCTTTCGGACAGACGGCGCAAGCCATGGTATCGACTCCTATGACCTTTGAAGGACGCACGGTTTCTTACGGCAACACAAGCCAATACACTTGGTACATCCATGGCTTCTTGGGATCGCAAAACCAGCCTTCGACATTAGGCAATAGCCAGACTTTCAACAATCAGCAAGTTATCAGCAGTGGAGGCAACAGCGTGACCATCGACGGTAAACTCTATTTCGCCGAGGCAAGTTCCTTAACCGATGTCACCACCGGCAGTGAAGTCACACTGGTATTCGAAAGTCCAAATTATTGGTTCTATGGAGCCATGGTCAAGACTTTGAACAACGCCATTGTCACCGAATGTACATACTCCATCAGCAACGACAACCACACCGTCACCGTTACCATACCCTCGGACAAGACATTCGGCAAGTTGTATCTTGACTGTGTGAACCACGCACCGATGACCGACCAGAATACCACCATCAGCGGTATTGAAGAGAGTTACGTTTACAACGGCAGTGCCGTCACACCGATGCCCACCGTCACCTACGGCACTACACCGCTCATCCAAGGCACCGACTACACTGTGAGTTATGCCAACAACAACAACTTTGGCACGGGCACCGTCATCGTTACTGGCACGGGCAATTATATCGGATCGGTCTCAAAAGACTTCAGCCTAATCCCCGACTATGCCGCTTTTTGGGGGGCAGGTAACGACGGTAGCGAGGCGCATCCCTATACCATTTCCACTACCGCAGGCCTCGACATGTTATCTTTTGAAGTCAATAGAGGCATTCCCTTCGACGGTAAGTTTTTCCAGCTCGGCGACAACATCACCTATTCCTACACCAACAACTGGAACGAGTTTACCGGTGCTGATGGCAACTTCCAACCCATAGGCTATTCTGACATCCTGGGACAACGTAGTGCGCCCTTCAAAGGCAACTTTGACGGCTGCGGCCACACCATCAGTGGCATCCGCATTTGCAACATAAAAAGTATTTCATCTGAAGATGTGTTTCGGGGACTATTCGGATATGTAAAAGATGGTTCTGTGAAGAATCTTGTGCTCGACGATGCACAAATATGTGGTTATAAACACGTTGGTGGTATTGTGGGCGAGTTTTTTGGCAGCATTGTCGAAAATTGTCGCGTCACCGCCCATGTTGCCGTCTATGCCAATTATGACTACTCTTGCTATTTGGGGGGCATTGTGGGTAATAACCTTGGTAATATAAGGGGCTGCACCAGCTCAGCCCTCGTCAGCAGGAACGGACATGCCATGAATAGCACTTTTGGGGGTGTTATAGGGCGTGCAGGGTTAATGGAGAGTGGCAACCATTTTGTTCACGATTGTTTTGCCATTGGCGCTAGCGTGGATGCTTCCCAATTAGGCGGTGCCCTCTTTGGTGAAAACAATGATGATTATCCATATAATTCCTCAAACTACTACCATAACTGCACCGCAAACGGTATTGGCAACAATGTTGGCTCTGGAAACAGGGGAGACCAGGAAGGTGCCTGCCAGGCCTACAGTATCACGGCGGGAGACGGTGTCAGCCTATCGCTTGTCGGCGCCCCTGTCGCCACCTACAACGTCAGTGGGATCACGAGGTACGACGGCTGCATCAGCTACGGAGACATGATTTATGCCCCCTCGGGTGCTACCGTCACCCTCAACCTCGAAGGAAGCCACTCGGGCTTCTACGCAACCAACTATGGCACCATCGCCGCCAACGGCAACCACTTCACTCTCACCATGGGAGCCGGCAACACCGTCATCACGGCCATCCCCTGCGCCACCCCCACAGGCCTCGCCAAGAGCGACATCACCCCTCACAGCGCCACCCTCAGCTGGAATGGCAACAGCGAGGGCTACATCGTGAGCATTGCACGGGAAAACGACGACACTTGGACCGATTATTTCACCATTAACACCAGCTACACTTTCAACAACCTCAAAGGCGACACCAAATACTATGTGAAGGTGAAAGGCGACTGCGACAGCTACGGACAAAGCAGCGAGACGGACACCATCGGCTTCACCACCCTCGTCTCGTGTGCCGTCCCCACAGGGCTCCACATCGTTGACAACAGCATCACCGCCCACGGCGCCACCTTCGCCTGGGATGCCGAAGAGGGTGCTACCTTTCAATATGCTTTTGGTCTTGCAAGCGAAACCAACACCCAGAATGTGACCTTCAACAGCGAGACCTCAAACAACACCGTGACCTTGACTGAGCTGGAGGAAAACAGCGAATACAGGTTTTTCCTGCGCAAGAAGTGCGGCGAGGACGACTACAGCCGTCTGCTCGACCTTTCGTTCCAAACCCTTATAGCCTGTCCCGCGCCCACCGATTTGGCAGTCTCTGATATCACCACCCAAACCGCCACCCTCAGCTGGTCGGGCAGCAGCGAGAGCTATCAGGTGTCGTACAGGACAGCCGCATACGTGGACGGCTTTGAGGAGACTTTCCCCACAAACACCAGGCCCATCGGCTGGGAAGAGAAAAGCGGATTGTTAAGCAGCGTTTTGGCTGGAGGAAGCTTTACATATGGTAATAAATGGAAATTCGGTTCAAAGAATGGCGTATTCAACATACATACTTGCCTCGAAATATATTATACCAATACAAGACAATGGCTTATTTCCCCAGCTTTCACCGTGCCTCAGGGCGGCAACCTTGAATTCGACTTGGCTTTAGCCAAAGCTAACGATTCCAATACACCAACAGCTCCGGAATTGAACGGAACAGATGACAGATTCGTTGTACTCGTCACCACCGACAACAAGGCCAGTTGGAGCATCCTGCGCGAATGGAACAACAGCGGTTCAAGTTACATTTACAACACCATCAACCACACTGCCTTGGGCGAGCATGTGTCCCTCGACCTTTCCGATTACGCAGGACAGATGGTACGCATCGCCTTCTATGGAGAATCGACTGTTAGCAACGCCATTAACTATATCCACATCGACAATATGGTAATAGGTACCACTGTGCCGGCCAGCGCGTGGCAGAACGTCAGCACCGAAAACAATACCGTCACGCTCAACAATCTTACACCCGCCACCCCATACGAAGTCAAACTGCAAGGCAACTGCGGCAGCGAAGGCCTCAGCTTGGAGACGAAAGTGCACCGCTTCACTACCACAGCCAACAGCTACACCAAAAGTATTGTGGGCTACCCAAACAACACCAGTGGCTGGCACCTTGTCGCCTCACCCTTGGCAGGCTGCATCCCTGCCACAGCGGTGACTCACCTCACCGACAACACCTACGACCTTTACTACTTCGACCAGACGGGGAGCAACAACGGCTCGGAATGGAAGAACTACAAAGCCCACGACGAGTTTGTCAACCTCGAACCTGGAAGAGGCTATCTCTACGCCAACAGTGCGGATGTCACCCTTGCGTTCAGCGGCCGTCCATATCATGGCGACGGTGTGGTGGCATTGGCCTATTCCACCGCCAACCCCAACGCAGCGATGCACGGCTGGAACCTTATCGGCAACCCCTTCATCACCGATGCCATTCTCGAAGGCAGGTCTTTCTACAGAATGAATGCCAACGGTTCAGAGCTCATCGCCGCCGATGGTAGCACCGTTTACGCCAAGGAAGGCATCTTCGTGAAAGCCACCTCGGCCAATGAGACGGCGACTTTCGCCCAACAGCGCAGCAGAGCGACAGACGAAGGGAAACGCATCATACTTAATGTAAGCCAAGGTAACGACATCATCGACCGCGCTATCCTACGCTTCGACGAAGGCACGACATTGCCCAAATTCCAGATTCACGAGGACAACCCAAAACTCTACATCCCTCAAGATGGCAAGGAATACGCCATCGTCAGCGTTGGCAGAGACGGTGCGCTCTCTACAGAGATTCCCGTGAATTTCAAAGCCAAGAAAAATGGTGAATACACGTTGACCGTCTTAGGAACGGAAAGTTCTCAGTTCTCAGTTCTCCGTTTAATCGACCACCTCACCGGTGCCAACATCGACCTTCTCACCACTCCTTGTTACACCTTCACCGCACAAAACGACGATTACGCCTCGCGTTTCAAGCTAGTATTCAACGCCATCAATGACGAAAACGAAGATTTCGCCTTCATCAGCAATGGGGAGATCATGGTCAATGGCGATGGCATCATTCAAGTGATTGACATGTTGGGACACGTTCTCGTTTGTAGAGATGCGGCGCGCCACGTCTCTACCACAGGGATGACCCCTGGCGTATATGTGTTACGATTGGTCGATGAGGCGAATGTGAAGACCCAAAAGATTGTCATCAGGTAAATCACTTTCCGCCCATGCCTTGCGGAGCACCTTGGGAGTCATCGGCGCCCTGTTTGGCTTTTTGTTCGAGTTCCATCTTACCGAAGCGGAAGGTCACACCGACTGAGACGCTACGGCTGTTGTATTTGGAGCTGGAAATGGATTCCACGTAGGGGCTGTAGTTGCTCTCGCCCCATCGGTTGGTATTGAAAATATCGCTGGCATTGACAAAAACCGACATCTTACGGTCGAAGAAATCAGCCTTGAGGCCGGCGTTGACACCGAAACGGGAGCCCCACTCGTAAAAGAGAGAAGGCGTAGGCGAGCTGTAGTAACTCGAAGCCGTCACCTCCAGCCTGTTCCACAACTTCGTCCAGAGATTCAAGCTGAAAGCATAGGCCCAGTCATTGAACTTGTACTCCTGTCCGCCAAACACCGTTTCAATATCCGAATTGTAGAGGTTGGCAGAGAAGCGCAAGTTGAAGAAACCACTCGGGCGGTACATCATGTTGCCAGAAATGCCCAGCTGTTGGGTCTTGCCCACGTTGACGGGATAGCTGTAAGGCACTACACGGCCATATAAAGGATGATAGACGGACATTTGTATCGTGCTGACCTCGTTCGACTTGCCACGATAGTAGGCGGACAAGCCCACCGATCCGAAGTTCATGAAATACTTGGTCCAACCTGCTTCAACCGAATTGGTATAAACACGGTCTAGGTTGGGGTTGCCCGTACTGAACTCGTCCTCATCGTAGAGGGGGAAGCTGCTCAGCGAATTCGCATCGGGAGCGGCAATACGGCGTGTATAGCTCAAATTGAAGTTGTGCATCGACTCCGTTCGATAGGACAGATGCAGTGAAGGCCTAATGCTGAAGAAAGACTTGCTGAAATTGTATTGGGTGGAATCAACATATCGGCCGCCCTCCAGCTCATGGCAGAAACGGATGCCTGGCTTCACGGTGAAGTTACCAAACTTATGCTGGACGGTGATGAAAGCATCGTTGGTCAGGGTAGTGAATGTAGCATCGTAGGTACGGAAAGCATCGTTCACCCAGTTGTCTTCACCCACCAAGGTGTCGTTGACACTAAGCACCTTTTCAGGGCTGTAGCCCGTGTTCCATCCTACCGAGATTTCGCCGTTTTCAGAATAGGGACGGTTGTAAACCACTTCCACTTCACCGCCCGTGCTACGTCTGGACTGGGTGGAATTGATGGCCCTACGGTATTCAACAGGAAGGGTGAAGCGGCGATCGACCAAACCTGAGCCTTTAAAGCCCCAGCTCATGGCATTGGCACTCACGGAAAGGTTATGCCCGTTGTTGTCAAACTTATGCTGATAATACAGGCCGCCATTAACAAAGAAACTATTGTTGTCAGAGGTGGTATGAGTACCATAGTTTACCAACGAAGGTGTGGCAAAAGGAATGCCGTTGGCATCCAAGAACTCCTCCCTAAAGGAATACCTATTGCTCTCGCTACTGCTCCAGTCAGGCCATCCGCTCACCCAGACATTCAGGCTATTGGCCGTATCAATTTCATAATCAAGGCTGAAATAGCCACCCGTATTGTAACTGTTGCTCTGGTATATCGAAGAATCGATTTCGTGGTTGGCAAGGATATGGTTATCGCCAAACAGATTTTGATCTATTGCGCCATTACCCTTCCAGATGGAATAGCCGCCATTAAGATAGGCATTGAAGGTCAACTTGTCATTGGACCAGACATATGACATCCACGGGGTAACTGAGGGACGGGTGGAGCCGTTCACACCAAAACTGAAAAACTCGTTCTTTTGCACTTTGGCATTCGTTACGATGTTGATGATGCCGTCGGCCTTGGAACCATAGCGTGCCGAAGGGTTGGTGATGACCTCCACATGGTCGACGCTGTTGGCCGGCATGGTCTGGATGTAGGTCTTGAGGTTCTCGGCAGTCATGTGCGAAGGCTTGTCGTTGATCCACACCTCCACGCTCGAGGTGCCGCGCAGGGTGATGTTGCCTTCCACGTCGACGCTCACACCCGGGGCGTTCTGCAAGGCATCCGACAGGGTACCCGTTTGGATACTCGGATCTTCCGCCGTGTTATACATGGTCTTCTCTCCTTCCACCGCAAACAAGGGGCGCTTCTCAGCGATGACCACCTCATCGAGGCGCATCGTTCCTGCCTTGAGTTTCAGGGTACCCACGTTCATGTCGCCTTTCACCGTCAATGGCATCTCAAAAAGTTCATAGCCGATGGCGGAGATTCGGAGCTTCATCTCCCCTTTGGGAACATTTTGAAGGGTAAAGACACCATCGAAATCCGCGGCTGTACCACATACCAGCACACTGTCCGAGACCCGAAACAGCCCCACATTCACGAAAGGTACGACATCGTTGACTTCCTCGTCGATGATTTTACCCGTGATTTTGCTTTGGGCGAAGGCCATTGAAATGGTGAGGCAAGCGAAAATGAAAGAAAGAAGCAGTTTTTTCATTGTTTTAGGTATTGACGTTGTAATAACTAAATTTTTAGTTTTATAGTATTTGGATTTGAAAATAATTTTTGTTTATAGTGTATTAGTAACCTAGTACGCTGCAAAAGTACAGCTTTTTTGATTGCTGTCAAGAAAATAATGAAAATTTTTGAAAAAATTTGTATTTACTGATGGATCAGCATTTTACAGAACGCTTTAGCGCCGTCTTTCGTCCAACGTTTCATCAAGAAGAACGTACCATTGGACAAACCTCCTTGGATAAACAACGATTGATACACCATGCCGTCAAGGGTGATGGCGACATACGTCTTACCTGTTTCCGATGCTTTTTTGGTGTATTCATACCATAAATCCTTTGCGTCGGGAGTCATGAAGACAATGATTGGCGTGGTTTCTGAATCGCTATACGAAGCCAATGTCACTTCTTGCACCATCGGTTTGCCGCCGATAACCGCTGAGCTGAGAACAGGACCTTCTGGGGTAGTCTTTTTCAAGGTATAAAGCTTCACCTGCAACCCATTGTCTTCCTTCCAAGAATGGACTGACAGATCATCCATCCCAATCACACCATCTGGGTTCCTTTCAACCATAAATGTAAGAGAATCATTAGGTTGCCATTGCTCCATAAGCATTGAAGCCTCTTTAGCAGAAAGTGTGGTGTCCGCATAAACCTCCCAAATCTCCAGTTTTCCTTCGGTAGTCATGTCGTTCTCAGGACGGGTATAATCTGTGGGCTTCATGATTTGATAGACAAGGCAGATACCTCCTACCATCAACAGCGCCATTCCACCCAAGAAGCACCAGAAGGTCCAGTTTTTCTTTGTGGTAGGCCTTCCTTCGACGGCATCGATCTGACGGATCACATTGTTGCAATGTCCCACAAAATTGCGGTATGCCAGGATGGCAAAAATCAGCAGCAACACGCCTGCAAAACCAACTGACCACATCTCACTCATGAATTGCGCACCCCGAAGATTAAAGCTGTCAATCTTTTTGAAAGTAAAAGCCGCTACGAACAAAAATCCCACTATTAGCAACAAAGTGGTATAGATGGCGTAACCCGTTTTCAGTTTTTGCATGTTTTGCGAGAGCGTCAGCAAATCGGAATTTTCCATTTCTTGCTTTTTGGTGTTGCGGGTCAGCCAAAGCTCGACCACAATCATCACGGCCAGTAGTAGTACAAAGCAAATCGCAAAAGACCAAAAACCCAAATACGCCATGTAAGCAAATCCCAGCAATGCCATGATAGGATAGGCGATTAGTGTCGTTTTTCGGTTTTTCATAAAAAAGTCGGCATCGGTCTGTATGGCCGATTTCATCAGCCTATCGTTGACGATTTCCTGCTGGTCGAGCTGCTCTTTCAGCGTCTCATATTCCGCTTTCAGTTGTTCGAGTTCGTTCAGATTATTGTTTTCCATGATGATTCCCTTTCATTGCTTTTTTGACATTTGAACCAGTTTTTCCTTGATGCGTGCCAGCCTCACCCCTACATTATTAGGTGTGATGCCGATGATGGCTCCGATTTCGTCGTAGCTGATGCCTTCGAGCCAAAGCAGGACGAGGCTTCGGTCAACAAGCTCGAGTTGCGTGATCAGGTCGTGAAGCTTGCGGACTTGCTCTGTTTTGGGATTATCAGCCTCAAAGGGGTCGATATCCACCGTCAACGGCACCGTCTCGATACGTCGGCGTTCCTTCTTGTCTTGGTTAATGGCGGTGTTAAGCGCCACACGATAGACCCAAGTACGGGCACTACTACGTCCTTCGTAGTTGTCGAAGCCGTTCCAAAGACGGATCAAGATCTCCTGAAAAAGGTCGTCGATCTCGGCCTTGTCGTGCGAGAACATGTAGCACACCGTGTAGATGGTCCGCTTGTGCTGCCGCACCAAAAGTTCAAACTGATGTTCCTTGTCGTTGTTCATAATGCGTTTTTCGTTGCAACGTTCATCATGTTAGACAACAAAGGTTGGGAAAACTTACATCACAGTGACAAATTCTGTCAAAATTTCATTTTTGGTCTCTATTCGAATCAGATACAATCCTCTCTCCTTTCCACCGAAATCAACTTCATAATCATCGCCACTGGCAGCGCTTTCATACACTTTCTCACCTAATAGATTATAGATGCTGATATGACGGATGTTCTCCGCCTCGATGGTCACCCGACCTTGGGTGGGATTGGGATAGACCTTCACTGGTTGGTTCTCGGCCTCAGCAACAGAAGCGCAATCTTCGACGATGTCGGTGAATTGATCATGCCAAGCGGAAGCTTCATAAACCGAAATGCATCCGCAAGGCACCACAAGGGTGGTACTACCAAAGCCGTCAAAGGAATACATACCCAAATCCGATGGCGTTTCCGTCAACGCAACGGCATCCGTGAAACCCGCGCAACTCGCAAAGGCAAAATCGTCCACGTAGGTCAACACTTTAGAAAGGAGCAGCGTGCCGTTAAAGTTACCACAACCTTCGAATGCACTGATACCAATGGTGGTCACGCCTCCGGGAATCTCCAGAGAACCCGTGAAACCACGGCATTGCTCAAACGCCCAATCGGGGATGGTCGTCAAGGCATTGCTGAGGATCAGCCTACCGTCGAAGCCATCGCAACGTGCAAAAGCCGATTCGCCAATCTCCAACACGGTGTTCGGAATGATCAAAGAGCCTGTCAAGCCCGAGCAGCCTTCAAAGGCATATTCGCCAATGGAAGTAATTTGTTCAGGGATGACCAACTCACCCGAAAGTGTATGGATAAAATAAAAGGCAAATTCGCCGATACGGGTAACACCATCGGGGATCACCGAGTTTTGGCAACCCGAGATCAGTTCATTGGTGCTCGTTTTGATAATGGCGTTGCAGTCGTTTCTAGAGTCATAAACAGCATTATCGCTTTCCACCGTGATGGAGGTCAAATCAGCGCATCCAGCAAAAGGGTTCGTACCAATAGATGTCACGGTACTTGGAATATTAATACTTGTGAGCCCAGTATACCAAAACGCCCATCCGCCGATGGTAGTAACAGAATTGGGTATTGTGATGGAAGTCAAACCGCTCACAAGCATAAAGGCATCCTCTTCAATGGCCACAATCGTATTCGATATGGTTGAATTTTTACAACCGATCACTAGTTTGTTGCTATCGGTCAGGATAATGGCATTGCAATTATCGCGCGAATCGTAGTAGGCGTTGGCGGGATCGACCACAAAACCATCAATGCCATTGCAGTCGTAAAAAGGCGTATAGCCAATCCATTCCACCGAAGCAGGAATAGTGACAACACCTGTGAATCCGCAATGGCTGAAGGCGTCATCGCCAATTTCCTCAATAGTATTGGGAATCACCAATGTCCCAGTGAGACCCCTGCAATAACTGAAAGCATAGTTGTCAATGACGGTAACCGTGTAGCCATTACCATTGTAATAGGCCATCGTCGGGATGTTGAGCGTTCCCGTGGCTTCGTAACCATCCACGTGACCCCTCACTGTCACCGTGACGTCATCGTAATTAATGGAGTATTCCAAATCACCGTAGGTGAAGTCTTGGGCGTTCATTTGAGCCCATCCCAACACCAACATCGTCAATAAGAGTAAAATTTTTTTCATCGTCGTAAGGTTTTCGTGTGGACAAAGATAACAAAATCCCACATTTTTCACTACTTTTGCACCCGAATTATTTTTAGGAACTATGATCACTTTAGACCAACAAAAAGAATTATGTAAGAGGGTTGAGGCCTTGAGGAGGTATCTTTGACGTGGACCGTCGTACCATAGAGGCCCAAGAACTTGAAGAAAAAACCCAAGACCCACAATTTTGGAGCGACCCGAAAGCAGCCGAGGCGACCATGAAAAAGGTGCGCGAGGTGAAAGGCTGGCTCAACGGCTACAAGAAGGCTGAAGATGCCTACAACGACCTGGCCGTGCTGTTTGATTTCGCCAAGGAAGGCGAAGCCACCGAAGAAGAGGTGGATGCCCAGTATGCCGAAGCCTTGAAGATTGTGGAAGACCTGGAATTCAAGAACATGCTTCAGGAAGAAGCCGACCCGATGAGCGCCGTGCTGAAAATCAACGCCGGCGCAGGCGGCACCGAGGCCCAAGATTGGGCGCAGATGCTGATGCGTATGTATATGCGTTACGCCGAAAACCACAAGTACAAGCTCACCATCTCCAACTTGCTCGAAGCCGAAGACGCGGGCATCAAGCAGGTGACGATGAAGCTCGAGGGCGAATACGCCTACGGTTACCTGAAAGGCGAGAATGGGGTGCACCGCTTGGTGCGCGTGAGTCCATACAATGCCCAAGGCAAGCGCATGACCTCGTTTGCTTCGGTATTCGTCACCCCGCTCATCGACGACACCATCGAAATCGTGGTCGAGCAATCGAGACTGTCGTGGGACACCTTCCGCAGCGGCGGTGCCGGTGGACAGAACGTCAACAAAGTGGAGTCGGGAGTGCGTTTGCGCTACCAGTACAAAGACCCCTATACGGGTGAGGAAGAGGAAATCCTCATCGAAAACACCGAAACCCGCGACCAACCCAAAAACAAGGAGAACGCCCTGCGCCTCTTGAAGTCGCAACTCTACGACCGCGAGATGCGCCACCGCATGGAGGAACAGAACAAGATCGAGGCCGGCAAGCTGAAGATCGAATGGGGTTCGCAAATCCGCTCTTACGTGTTCGACGACCGCCGCGTGAAGGACCATCGCACCAATTACCAAACCTCTGACGTTCAAGGCGTGATGGATGGAAACATTGACGAGTTCTTGAAAGCTTACCTGATGGAATTTGGAGGAGGGAAAAAACAATGATTAATCCACAGGAATCTAGCATCCCCTGACGGGGATGCGGAAAGATCATCGTAAAAGCATCCCGCAGGATGCTAGCTCTGTAAAAAAACAAACTAAAAATGATAACCTTTTTCATAGCACTTGGGGTATTAATACTTGGTTACCTCATTTACGGAAAGATCGTTGAAAAGCTTTTCGGGGCGGATCCAAACAGGGCTACACCAGCCACCACTATGGCCGATGGTGTGGATTATGTACCGATGAAGCCTTGGAGAATTTTCTTGATCCAGTTTTTGAACATCGCTGGCGTGGGTCCAATCATCGGAGCCATCATGGGTGCACAGTTCGGCACAGCCTCCTTCCTGTGGATCGTATTAGGCAGTATCTTCGCTGGTGCCGTCCACGACTATCTGGCCGGTATGATCTCCCTAAGAGACAAAGGTGCCAGCTTGCCTGAGATCCACGGAACCTATCTTGGCAATACCGCCAAGCAAATCATGCGCGGCTTCACCATCATCTTGATGATCTTGGTCGGCGTGGTATTTGTGAACACTCCTGCCACCCTGCTCAACGACCATTTTACTCAGGGTTGGAATCCTTATATTTGGATTATCATCATCTTGGCTTATTACTTGATAGCCACCCTGTTACCTATCGATAAGCTCATCGGCAAGATCTACCCCATCTTCGGCATCCTGCTGCTGGGCATGGCTGTAGCCATCTTCGTGGCTTTCATCCTTTATAAACCCGAGATTCCCGAGCTATGGAGCGGCTTGCAGAATCGTCATCCCGATGCGGCCAACAACCCTATTTTCCCGATGATGTTCATCAGCATCGCCTGCGGTGCCATCTCGGGCTTCCATGCCACACAGTCGCCGCTGATGGCGCGTTGCATGATCAATGAAAAACAAGGCCGTCCCATCTTCTACGGTGCCATGATCACTGAGGGTATCGTCGCTTTGATCTGGGCTGCCGCCGCCGCCTATTTCTTCGGTCCTGACAGCGTGGTGGATGTCACTGGCAAGAGCGGGGCCGCCATCGTAGGCGTCATCGCCAAAACCTGGTTCACTCCTGTCATCGCCACCATCACCATCTTGGGTGTCATCAGTGCTGCCGTTACCTCGGGCGACACTGCCATGCGCTCTGCCCGACTGATTTTCGCCGACTTCCTGCATTTCGACCAAAAGCCCATCAAGAACAGGTTGATCATCGCCGTCCCGATGTTTGCGGTTACGGCTGCCATTTTGGTGTATAGCATCGCCGATGCCAAGGGCTTCCAGCTGATTTGGCGTTACTTCGCCTGGGCTAACCAAGTGCTGGCTACAGTTACGCTGTGGGCTATCACGATCTATCTCGCCAAGAACAAAGGCCAGCTTTGGTATCTGATTACCTTGATTCCCGCCTTGTTCATGACCATGGTGACGGGTTGTTTCCTCTTCGTAGCCAAGGCCGCCGACGGTGGATTAGGCACTGTGCTGCCACGACCCGTAGGTTACAGCATTGGCGTCGCCATCACATTAGTAGGGTTGGTGACGTTTTTGGTTTGGAAGAAAAAACAAAAATGTGTTGCCCCTACAGGGCGGAAATAATAAAACCTGATCCAACCGCCCAAGGCGTTGCCCTGGGATAAAAAAACGAAATAATAATTCGACCTGTAAGGGCAAAAGAAATGATCTCCATCCAAAACCTGAGCATGCACTTCACCGGTGAAGACCTCTTCACCAACATCAACTTCCTGATTCGGGAGAAGGATCGTATTGGCTTGGTCGGACACAATGGTGCCGGAAAGACCACCCTGCTCAAGCTCATCTGTGGGCTGGAACAGCCCTCAAAAGGCGATGTCATCATCCCTGAAGGCATCACTATCGGGTACCTTCCTCAGGAAAAGAACGTAAACAGCACCAAAACGGTGCTGGATGAAGCCATGTCGGCCTTCGACGAATACCACCAGTTGGAAGCCGAAGTGGAACGGTTGCAGCAAGAGATGATGGAGCGCACCGATTATGAAAGCCGTGAATATCAAAGGCTGATCGAACATCTGAACCTGCTCAACGACCGCCTCGCCATGATGGGCGGCAACTCCATCGAGGGTGAAGCCGAACGCATCCTAGTGGGATTAGGTTTCGAGCACGACGACATGCCCCGACCCATGCGGGAGTTCAGCAATGGCTGGCAGATGCGCGTGGAACTGGCCAAGATTCTTTTGCGGAAGCCCAACCTGTTGCTCCTCGACGAGCCCACCAACCACCTCGACATCGAGTCCATCCAATGGCTAGAAGGTTTCCTGAAGACCTATTACGGTGCCATCCTGATGGTCTCGCACGATAGGGCATTTCTGGATAACATCACCATCCGTACCATCGAGATCAGCAACGGCAAGATCTACGATTATAAGGCTTCTTACTCCGACTACGTGAACCTGCGTGAGGAGCGCGTGGACATGCAACGCAACGCCTACAACAACCAGCAGCGCGAAATCAAGGAGATTGAGGCTTTCATTGAGCGGTTCCGCTACAAAGCCACCAAGGCCAAACAGGTGCAGAGCCGTGTGAAGCTGCTGGAGAAAATGGAAGAGATCGTGGTTGATGACATCGACAAGACCGCCATCCACTTCAAGTTCCCCCCTGCGCCGCATAGCGGGAAGGTCACCCTGGAACTCAACCATGTGGGCAAAGCTTACGATGACAAAGTCATTTTGAACGACGTCAACCTCTTGATTCCACGCGGCGAAAAGATCGCTTTCGTAGGCCGCAACGGCGAAGGCAAGTCCACCCTTTCAAAGATCATCTGCGGTGTACTTGACCATGAAGGCGAAGTGAAGTTAGGTCATGAGGTGAAGATTGGCTACTACGCCCAGAACCAGCAAGACATGCTCGACATGAACAAGACCGTGTTTGAAACCTTGGACGATGTTGCCGTCGGCGACATGCGACTGAAGGTCAAGGGACTGTTGGGAGCTTTCCTCTTCCGTGGCGATGACATCGACAAGAAAGTAAAGGTGCTTTCGGGCGGCGAGAAAGCCCGTTTATCGTTGGCCAGGATGCTCCTCTTCCCTACCAATCTTTTGGTGCTGGACGAGCCCACCAACCATCTGGACATGCTCTCGAAGGACATCCTGAAAAACGCCTTGATCCAATACGACGGCACCTTGATCATCGTCTCCCACGACCGCGACTTTCTGCAAGGCTTGACCAACAAGGTGTATGAATTCAAGAAGCCCCACATCAAGGAATACATTGGCGATATTTACGACTTTTTGGAGCAGAAAAATCTCAGCCACCTGAAGGAGTTGGAGATCACAGCAAAGCAACAACCTTTAAAAGTCGCCCCAGAACCCGTCTCCCAAAACAAGATCAACTACGAGCGCAAGAAGCAGATTGACGCCAAGTTGCGCAAAGTTGATAAGGAAATTCAGCGTTTGGAGGATGCCATAGGCAAGTTGGAAAGCGAGTTGGCTGAACAAGATGCCATCATGGCCAATCCTACGATGCATCCCGAAGTCAAGATCGACAACGACTGGTATTGGGCTTATGGCAAGAAGAAAGAGGAATTACAGCGATTAATGGACGATTGGGGGGAACGCCAGATTGAACGGGACACCGTGATGGCCGAATACGATTAAAAAGGAAGATCCTTCGTTTTCCCAGGGTAGGGCTCTCTTTGTTCGCCCAACCCTGGGCTATTTTTCTGGAACCCTTCGGGGTTCTCTTTTATTCGATGACCAAGTCGAATGGCATCCGTGCTTGAATACCGGTGTTCTTCTGGACGTTCTCAAGAGCTTCGACGTAGTGGTAATACACGCCTAGTTTCTGGCGCATGGCCGCTTCGAGGTCATCGTTCTTGTTCATCGATTCCATTACGCGGGTAAAGAAATCCTTGGCCTTAGGCAACTCAACCACCTTGTAATCATCGCTAAGGTTGGCTTTCTCGGCGGCAAAAGCGATGGCATCCTCCATGTCGCCCAATTGATCCACGAGACCCAGCTCAATGGCATCAGCGCCTGCCCACACACGGCCTTGACCGATACTGTCCACATAGGTCTGGCGCAAGCCACGGCCTTCGGCAACACGACGGGTGAAATCGTCATAGGTCTTCACCACATTTTCCTGCAACTTGGCATATTGGAACGGGGTCAGCGGCTGGGCTATGCTACCGAAATCGGCATTCTCGTTGGTCTTGGCCACATCAAAGGTCAGGCCAAGCTTGTTGTTGAAGAATCCTTTCATGTTCGGGAAGGTGCCAAACACGCCGATGGATCCAGTGAGTGTGGTAGGATCGGCGAAGATGTAATCGGCCTTGGCCGAGATCCAATAGCCACCCGAAGCGGCATAGTTGCCCATCGACACGATGATCGGCTTCTCAGCCTTGGTCAAGTCAAGCTCACGACCAATGATGGCCGAAGCCACGGCGCTGCCGCCAGGGGAGTTGACACGAAGCACAATGGCTTTGATGTCGTTGTCCTCGCGGGCTTTACGAATGGTCTTGGAGAGGTTTTCGGAATAAATATTCGACTCCTCGTCGCCCTTTCCGTCAAAAATTTGGCCAGAGGCATAGATGATGGCCACCTGATTCTTGCTGGGGTTCTTGATCCTGAACGATTTGGAATAGTTGGCATTGTTGATGGCGTTGACTTTGTCATCGCTGCCCGTCATCTTTTTCAGTTCGGCCAGCACCTGGTCTTTGTAGTACAGTTGATCCACCAAGCCATATTCCAAGGCCTTCCTGGCATCGGTCATCAGCTCCAGTTTGTCGGCAATCTGGTTGAGTTGTTCCACGCTGATATTACGAGTCTCGCTGATGCCTTGCAGGATGTGTCCCCAAACGGTGCCCAGCAGCTTGTCCATCTGCTCGCGGTTGGCCTCACTCATCTTGTCGAGGAAATAAGGCTCCACGGCACTCTTGAAACGGTTGTTGGGACCACGGACAATCTGCATTTCGATGTCAAGTTTGTCAAGCATGTGCTTGTAGAACATGATTTGCGAAGCCATGCCGTGAAGGTCGAGCACGCCCTCGGGATTAAGCCAAATCTGGTCGGCGATGGAGGCGATATAATAAGCGGTTTGGGAATAGTTCTCGCCATAGCAAACAATGAATTTTCCAGTCTCCTTGAACTCGACAAGCTTATTGCGGATCTCTTGCAAAGTAGCCGTCGAGGTCGGAATGCTGCTCAATTCCATATAGATTCCCTTGATGTTGACATCGTTCTTGGCATGCTCAATATTACGGAGAATGTCATTCAAACCAGTAGCTTCCAACGACTCCATGGTGTTGAAGTTAATGGCTCCGAAGGGATTGTCGGTAGTACGGTCCTGAATCTCGTAATCGAGCTTCATATAAAGGACAGAGTTGGGTTTCACCACTGTGGTGGTCTCGGAGCTGGACGAAAATCCTGAAATCATGGCGGAAACCACGCCAATTTTCACAAAAAAAGTGATCAGCATTGCGATCAAGGTGCCGATAAATGCGGCAAGAACTACTTTGGAGAATTTCATGATGTTAGAGTTTATTTTTGAGCCGCAAAGTTAAACCAAAATCCTTATCTTTGCAACATGACAAGATGTTATATCTTATTCGGATCGAACCAAGGCGACAAGGAAGCGTTGTTGGAACAGGCCTGCACCCTTATTAATAATAGGTGTGGGATGCTGGTGGAGCGTTCCAAGGCCTACACCACGGAGCCTTGGGGCTTCGAAGCGGAAGAATGGTTCTTGAACGAGCTGTTGGTGGTGGAAACGGAGATGGAACCCGACGAGTTGATGGACGCCCTGTTGGAGATCGAGAAATCGTTGGGGCGTGTTAGGCTCCCTGAACAACAAGGCTACACTTCGCGCACCGTTGATCTTGACATCTTGTATTACGGAGACCAAGTCATCCAAACGGAGAAAGTCACCATCCCGCATCCCAGGCTGCATCTCCGCGAGTTTGCCCTGTTGCCTTTGTGCGAGATTATCCCCGACTTCTTGCATCCAGTTTTCAATGTAAGTCAAACGCAATTGCTTGAACGACTATGAACTACAACTATATCGCCATCGAAGGAACCATTGGGGCGGGCAAGACCACGCTCTCAACACGCATTGCCAACGACTTTAACGGGAAATTGGTGCTGGAGGAGTTCGAGGCCGACAAAAACCCATTCCTTCCCAAGTTCTACAAGGAGCCTGACAAGTATGCCTTTCAGGTGGAGATGACCTTCTTGGCCTTGCGTTTCCAGCAGTTGAAGGACAAGTTGGCCAACCTCGACTTGTTTCACGACTTCATCATCTCCGACTATTATGTTGCCAAGTCGTTGATTTTCTCCAGAAACAACTTGCAGGAAGACGAATACCAGTTGTTCGCCAGATTTTTCAACATCATTTTCTCCACCATGCCCAAGCCCGAGCTGATGGTGTATCTGTATTTGGATGTGGATCATCTGCAATACAACATCCGTAAGCGCGGACGCACCTACGAGCAGGACATCACCAACGAATATCTGGAGAGCGTGCAGCAGGGGTATTTCGATTTCATCAAGCAGCAGCAGGATGAGATGCGGATTTTGGTGTTAGACACCAACCGGCTTGATTTTGTTGCCAACGAAAAGGATTATCGGCAGATCGTCGAAGCGATCAGCCAGCCATACGAGGTAGGGGTACATCGCATCACCTTCTGACTTCTTGCTTCTATCTTCTGACTCCTAACTAAAAAAGGCCGCTCGATCGAGCGGCCTTTTTCGTTCTTCACTACTCAAGATTACTTGATGTAAACTTCAGCGCGACGGATCAGCGGGAGGATATCCTTTTCAAGTTCAGGATAAACATTGATCATGTTCTTGATCTCCTGCTCCTTCTTGGCTTGGCTGCCAGCGTTGTTGATGACGCGGACGATTTGATCCTTATCCTTGATGTTGGAGTTCTCGACGAGTTCGATGAACTTATCCCAGTCAGGACCATTGCCATTAGGCGTGAAGGTGAAGTTCTTTTCGTTCAGTTTCACTTTCTTGAGCTGGTTCTTGATAGCCTTCGCAGCGGCATCGGCACGGTCGTTGGCCAGATCCTGGTTGAGTTGGAGTTCACCTTCAGGTGATGCCCAGCCTTGGATTTCGAAACCGTTGATGGCATTGCCGGCAACAAGTTTAGAAGCCATAGCCTTGACAGCTTCCTTGTTCAGCTTGGTGTTGGACTTCAAGTTGGATGAATTGTAGTCGAAGTAGAAAATGAAGTCAGGTTCGACAACTGCGGGTTCGATTGACTCGACAGTATCGACTGGGGTATTCTCAACGATAACAACTGGCTTCTCATACTTGACACCGTCAGCGATGGTCTTTTCACCGCCTTGAGCGAAGTAAACGTTATTGGCGATTTCATCCTGTGTAGGATAGATGGTGCCGTCGTAAACATAGAACATAGGAGTGCCGACGAGCTTGCCGCTTTCCATCTCAGGAACGAAATCGGTGCAGTAATGCTTGGTGAATTCGCCACCATTCTTGTAGTTTACTTTGAAGTCAGCGTTCGGATCATTAACTTTTTCACCCACGAAGGTCACAGGATCGAGAGCAACTTGACCACCATTGTAGGTGAAGGTAGGAGTGATGTTCATCACGGCTTCCTTCTCGAAGTAACCGCCAGGGATGTTGAAGATCACGTCGAAGCAGACCTTGCCGTCTTTTTCCTCGAGCGGATCAGGTTCGGTTCTCATGGTGATTTCGTTAGATCTGTTGGCCATGTCGTCAATGTTGCAAGGCTTCTTGTTGAACTTGAGGCGGAGACCAGCGTTCAATGAGCTGTACATATCGTTGATCACTTGGAGGTCATCAACCTCTTTTTGGACTTGGTCAAGACCATCAGAGCCAGTCCATGTGAAGGTATAGTCAATGTAGAAATCAAGCATTCTTGCAAGGTTGAAGGTAAGTTCAGCACCAACAGGAACGGTGAGAGCCCAATCGCGAGTGGTCTTAGCCTTGAGGTTGGGTGCGGCGGCACCAACAGTGCTATTCACAGCACCTGCTTTGTAACCAAGACCGCCAACACCGATGTGAGGATTGAAGTTGAAAACTCTTCTCGGGTTGTAGCCAAAGAACAAGTTGAAGAAATTGAAAGTCAAATTGAGGTTACCTTCAAGCAATTTGGTGTCTTCGAACTTGGCATCTTCAAAAGCCTTGTTGGCAGCAGTTGTTGTTTCGTTAACGATCAGCATTTGGCCATGCTTTTCGCCGCCCAAAGTACCGATTCCGAACTTACCATTGATACCGATCACTTTACCCAATTGGTAACCGAGACCGATCTTACCGTCAAAATTCTTGAGGAGATAGTCGTCAATAGTGAATTTGTTGTTCTGGATAAAAGCGACACCACCATAATTGGCGAGGTCAGTGTGGTTAATGGAAAGACCTCCTTCAGCTGAAATGTAGAAGTACTTCTCAACTGGAACCGACTGTTTCTTTTGGGCAAAGATGCTCAAAGGAAGGATTGCCACAAGAGCAATCAGAATCATTTTTGTCAAATTCTTTTTCATAACGAAAATGGTTTAGTTTGTAATTATTTTGATCTACTTGTCTTCAATACCCATTAAAAAACGAACAAAGATAGAACCTTTTTTCATTCCCTCCAAATTTTTTATGTTTTTTTCACTCCAAATTATCAACAAAAAAGCGTTTTCAGTGAAAATCCAATTTTATTTTAAGAACAGTTGTTTAAAAACATGCCACATGATTATTCCTGAGCAAACTGAAACATTAAGGGAATGTTTGGTACCTTCTTGTGGTATTTCCAAGGCAAGGTCGCAAAAAGGAAGGACATCATCACCCACGCCTTCGACCTCGTTGCCCATGACAAAAGCCATCCGGGGTTCCGCCTGAAAGTCCTGCAGCATCACACTGCCCTCCACTTGTTCAACAGCCACTATCTTATACCCCTTTGACTTCAATTCCATGCAGGCACCCGCAGTCGTTTCAAAATAACGCCACGGCACTGTCTCGTCGGCTCCCAACGCCGTCTTATGGATTTCACGATGCGGCGGACAGGCCGTAATCCCGCAGAGAAGCACCTCTCCGATCCTGAAGGCATCAGCCGAACGAAACACGGCACCCACATTGCTCAGCGAACGAACATTGTCGAGAACCACTGCCACCGGCAGTTTTTCAACATCCGCATACGCCTCTTTCGTAAGCCGATGCATTTCTTCCGTTGTTAATTTATGCATGATAACACTATAAATAATATACAAAGGTAAGAATTTTTCGTATCTTTGTCACAACAAATCGAGAAAATGACCAAGGAAAGCAACGACACCCCGCTGATGCGGCAGTACAATTCGTTCAAGGCGAAATACCCCGATGCGATGCTGCTATTCAGGGTTGGGGATTTTTATGAGACCTACGGCCAGGATGCCATTCAAGCCGCCGATGTGCTAGGCATTGTACTGACCAGACGAGGAAAGGGCACCGCCTCTGAGACAGCCATGGCGGGTTTTCCCCACCACGCCCTTGACACCTACCTGCCCAAGCTCGTCAGGGCCGGGTTGAAAGTGGCCATCTGCGAACAGCTGGAGGATCCCGCTCTCACCAAGAAGTTGGTGAAACGCGGCGTCATCGAGATGGTAACCCCTGGCGTGACCTACAACGACAGCGTGCTCGAGCAGAAAGAAAACAACTTTCTGGCCTCGGTCCACCTTGACAAAGAGACGTCGGGAGTGGCGTTTCTTGACGTTTCGACGGGTGAGTTCTACCTCACCCAAGGCAACAACGAGTATATCGACAAGCTGCTGCAAAGCTTCAGCCCATCGGAGGTGTTGATCCAGCGTAACAAGCGCCGCGACTTCATCGAGCTGTTTGGCGGGAAGCAGTTCCTCACCGTTTTTGACGACTGGGTTTTTACCGAAGACTACGCCAACGAGGTGCTGAACCGGCATTTCAACACCACCTCCTTAAAAGGTTTCGGCGTGGACGACTTCCCGAAAGGCATCATTGCCGCCGGGGCATGCATCCATTATCTGATCGAGACCCATCACGACAAGATCAACCATATCACCGCACTCTCGAGGATCGACCAAGGGCAATTCGTGTGGCTTGACAAGTTCACCATCAGGAACTTGGAGTTGTTACACACCGCCAACACCAATGCCAAGACCTTGATCGACGTCATTGACAAAACCGTGTCGCCCATGGGCAGCCGATTGATGCGCCGTTGGATCGCCTTACCCTTGAAAAACAAGGACCAAATCATGGCGAGATACGAAACGGTTGCCTATTTCACGCAACATCGTGAAGCCATAGAGCCTTTCCAAGAAGCCATTCGAACCATTAACGACCTGGAGCGGTTGATCTCCAAGGTGTCGCTCTCGAAAGTGAATCCACGAGAACTGTTGCAAGTTGGACGGGCACTATCGCAGATTGAGATCCTCAAGGGCTTATGCACCGAGAGCCAACATGAGTCGTTGCATGTCTATGCGGAACAACTGAACCCTTGTGTCACCATTAGGGATCGTATTAATAAGGTGTTGAATCCCGAGGCACCCGCATTACTTTCCAAGGGGAACATCATCGCCGAAGGTGTTGATGCCGAGTTGGACGAGCTTCGCAACCTGTCGCGTTCAGGCAAGGATTACCTGACGAACATCCAGAAGCGGGAAGTGGAGGCCACGGGCATCACTTCATTGAGAGTGGGCTACAACAACGTGTTCGGTTATTATCTTGAGGTGACCAACACCCACAAGGACAAGGTCCCGCCCGAGTGGATCCGCAAGCAGACCTTGGCCAACGCCGAGCGTTACATCACCGAAGAGCTGAAGGAATACGAACAAAAGATACTTGGGGCCGAGGAGAAGATCTCGAGCATCGAACAAAGGCTGTATGCCGAACTGGTCGGGGCTGTCACCGAATTTGTGGAGCCGATTCAGTTGGACGCCGCATTGGTCGCACGGTTGGACTGTTTGGTCAGCTTCGCCGATATTGCATTGAAATTCAATTATGTAAGGCCTACCATTGACGATTCTTATGTACTGGACATCAAAGACGGAAGGCATCCTGTCATTGAACAGATGTTGCCCATGGGAGAGAATTACATCGCCAATGACGTATATTTGGACAAAGACAAGCAGCAGATCATCGTCATCACCGGCCCCAACATGTCGGGCAAGTCGGCACTGTTGAGGCAGACCGCTTTGATTGTGTTGATGGCTCAAATGGGCAGTTTTGTGCCTGCTACGTCGGCACGGATCGGCTTGGTCGATAAGATTTTCACACGCGTGGGAGCTTCCGACAACATTTCTTCAGGCGAATCCACCTTTATGGTTGAGATGAACGAGACGGCGAGCATTTTGAACAATGTGTCATCAAGAAGCTTGGTGTTGTTGGACGAGATCGGCCGTGGCACCAGCACTTACGACGGCATCAGCATCGCCTGGGCCATCACCGAGTTCCTGCACGACCATCCCGTAAGTCGCGCCAAGGTGATGTTTGCCACGCACTATCACGAGCTGAACGAGATGGAAGCTTCGTTCCCGAGGATAAAGAATTACCATGTAACGGTCAAGGAAGTCGGCAACAAGGTGGTGTTTCTGCGCAAGTTGAAGCGTGGCGGCAGTGCCCACAGCTTCGGTATCCACGTGGCCGCCATGGCAGGCATGCCCCGCAAGGTAGTGGAAAGGGCTGAGAAGCTGTTGACCTTGTTGGAGAAATCGCACACGGGCGACCAAGTGGAGAAGGCCGCTTTGAAGCAGGAGGAACCCATGCAATTGAGCTTCATCCAGCTGGACGACCCCTTGCTCCTACAAATCAAGGAGGACATCCTCAACACCAACATCGATACGTTGACGCCGGTGGAAGCTTTGATGAAATTGAACGAAATCAAAAAATTATTGAACCGATAGTATTGACTTTTTAAAAGAATATTGTAATTTTGCCTAAACAACGACAAAAAAAACACAAACCTTTAAATATTAATCACATGAAAAAACTATTGCTTTTTGTGGCAGCTGCAGCCATGATGCTGGCCAGCTGCGAGAAACAACCGCAGTCCGAACTCAACTTCGTTGACATGAAGACCGCCACCATCCAAGTCTTTGTAGAGTACAACCCAGGTGAACACCAGGTAAACGGTGTCCTTATCAATGGCAACCTTCCGTATTCAGAGGCTGAAGTAGTGGCAAAAATCAACTATTCGGAATACAGCGACGAGGCTGAAGGCGTTAAGCAAATCGAGGCTGAAAATCTCGGAAACGGCAAGTATGAGGTTAAGGTTCCTGTCGGGCAGAGGCCCATCGACCTAGAGATCTGCGTCCGCGGATTCAACGCCAAGTATTATGAAGCCAGCGACTTTACCGTCGATGCTTTCTTCGAGGCTAATCCGGAACCCGTCAACAACGTTGTTAAAGACGACCTCCGTTCCGTTTCCATTACCATGCAGAAATCCTCTTCGGTTACCAATAACAGCATGACCAAGAAACTCAAAGTCCTTGGCACCACCAAAGCCCAAGTTGAAAAGATCGTTTACTATGATTCAAACCTTACACCCGCTACCGGATTGAACGACGAGAACAACATCAACAGACTGGAAGTCGCTTACATCGCCAAAGGATGCGATTATGAACTGGAACTTTCCAACACCACCGACAACAGCCGTAAGATCACCTACACCTTCAAGAGCGATAAAACCACAGGCGCTTTCGATGAAACAGTTAAATACTATGATTCATGGAACATCAACGACATCACTGTCACCATCAGACCCGTTGCTTTCATTGACGCATGCCCTCACCGCTATTTGAAGTACAATGTAACCGATGAAGTTTACCGTGCCGACACCCAGTCCATCAACGGTTACTATTCATCCAACGGCAAGTCAAAACAAGCCAACTCTGGAGACCTGCTCATTGGTGTCAGAATGGGCGATGTGAACCTCCTTTTCACCGAGGAGAACACTGCTGACATCAGAGGTCTTGGTTCCAACACCGGAGCCGACATTAACGGCCACAATGAATACAGGCTCATCTACGGTGGCTTGTGGTGGAATTGATATAAGAATCACAAAAAAGCAAAATCATGAAAAAGATAGCATGCTTTTTATTTGTGGCGACATTGGCAATGACCATGTTTGCCACCAGTGCGGTGGCCCAGGACACCCCACAGCCTGAAAAGACGCAGTACCTCCCCACTCAAGGCGAATTGCAGATTGGTTTCGGTCTCAACCCACTCACCAGATACATTGGCAGTTTTTTGACCGCTGGCAACGACCTTGACAACCTTGCTGGAGATCCTCTCATTGACGATCAGACATTCAGCGGCGCGGCAGTACCGGCATTGGTTTCCATTATGGGATCCTATATGGTTACCGACAACCTCGGCATCCGCTGCAATTTAGGCGTGAACTACAACAGCACCCGTCGTCGTTACGAAGTGCCCGATCAACTGGCCATTGCACAAGACCCGTTGTGCAAAGATTTCGTTACCGATATTAAGAGTACCCAGAAACTCAACCTCTCCTTGTCGGCAGGCGTTGAATACCGTTTCGGCGAGAACAGATTCCAAGGCATTTTCGGTGGCGGCCTCATCTACGGTGCCAACGTTTTGGAAAAAGTATCTTACACCTATGGCAACGCCATCACCGAGGCTAATCAGGTTCCGGAAGTGGCTGGTGCCATGCCTGGCTATGACGTCGTGTCAAGTTACGAATACATTCCTCAAGCCCGTAAATTGTCAGGCTATGCCGACAAAGGCACCCACTACATTGGAGCCTATGGTTCAGTTGGCGTAGAGTGGTTCGTGACACCCAAGGTTTCCCTTGGTGCCAATGTGAATGTCATTCTCGACTATGCCTTCCAGCCAAGCTATATGGAAGTGTATGAAGGATGGAACGTGCAAACCATGTCATACGAGAAGTTCTACAAGCAAGGTGAGCTCCTCCAGGACAGCTTCACATTTACGACCGACAACATTGGTTCAAACCTCTACATCTCTTTCTTCTTCTAAGAAAAAGAGCTTTTAGGCTTGATTGTTAAACCCAAAGGGAGCGCGACAGGATCTGTCGCGCTCCTCTTTTTTTAAAAAAAACTCAAAAAAAGCTTGCATAACCGAAAAAAGTTGTATCTTTGCCGCGCAATTCTCAAGCGGAAATAGCTCAGTTGGTAGAGCACGACCTTGCCAAGGTCGGGGTCGCGAGTTCGAGTCTCGTTTTCCGCTCTGCTACTGCGGAAATAGCTCAGTTGGTAGAGCACGACCTTGCCAAGGTCGGGGTCGCGAGTTCGAGTCTCGTTTTCCGCTCCACAAGGTCCCGATTCAGTTCGGGATTTTTTGTGTAAGTGCCTGAGTGGTG
>Ga0310690_10001055_pt1 | contig 51814 bp, 40 predicted proteins | sample AusTroGonzalo_MG_2_FD_207661 | JGI IMG/M metagenome (GOLD analysis project Ga0310690, IMG submission 207661) | Bovine rumen microbial communities from tropical cattle in Woodstock, Queensland, Australia - Gonzalo_04 (v2) (version 2) | ecosystem: Host-associated > Mammals > Digestive system >... | reverse complement strand
CGACGGTTCCCTTCGGGATTACGCCGTAGATACCGTCATCGATGCGGAACGATATGTGCTTCGACGTGTCGCTGACATAGACCGTGCCGCCGTTCTTCCTCTGCAGGAAAAGGACAGTCGCTGAGTCTTCAGTTATCATTATAGGATCGCCAAGCTCCGGGCCCATGATCGGGTCGCCGAGCTCAGGATCAGTGGCCGGCTCTCCGTCGTCACCGAACATGATCGGGTCGCCGAGCGAAGTCCTGCCGTCATAGACAAGCTTTGCCCTCGCCGTGTATTCGCCCGGAGTCGATGCGGAGAACCTGTAAGTAGCGGTATTGCCGGTTTTGTTTTTCAGGCTCCATCTGATCTTGAAGCCGGGTGCGATTTCCGTGCTGCCGCCTTCAACGCTGAAAAGCGCACTGTTGTCAGCCGTTTCGCCGATAACGATTTCGGTTTTATCTGCAAAGACAGCAAATCCGTTGAAAAGTTTCACGAACTCGCGGTTTTCGCTCTTCCGGACATCCGCAGCGATCTTTTCCGAGAGAGTCTTCGCATCGTTCGTGCCGAGGAGCGAGGAGAGGATTTTCAGACCTTCCGAGATGCCGGAAAGCTTTGAGTAGTCGAGCTCGCCCAGCCATGCACCGGTTCCGAGTTTTGTGTAAGCTCTTACCTTTATCTCACTTTTGCGAAGACTGGAACATGTATCGTCGATCAGGTAAGCCGCAGTCGTGATCTCGGAGATATTGGCAACGTGGTCGCTGAGACCTTTGAAGCAGCTTGCAAGGTCGCCTGCCTTCACGCAGTAGGTTTTGTTTGAAGAAATATCTGCATTGAAACTGAATCTGCCGTTTTCATCGGTATTGGCGGAGGCGATCTCTTCGCTCTTTCCGCATTCGACAAGAGCGGCCTTGACCCCGTAAACTTCGATCCCCGCCTGAAGCATACCGCTTATTTTGTGGTTTTCAGTCGCCTTGGGATCTGCCGGAGTGCCGGAGTCGCTGTCAGGTCCTTCCTGATCCTGATCGACGGGTATGACCGGCTCGTCTGAATCCTCAAGTTCGTCTGAGTCCGCGGGTTCGCCAGGCTCATCGGAGTCAGCCGGTTCAGAAACGTCAGAATCAGCTTTTGCCGAATCATTGTCAGGATACTCATAGACATTTTCATTTTTACTTCCGCCGCAGGCGGTAACCAAAAGCACAAGGCACAGAGCGAAAGCGATGCAGAAGTTCTTCATAGGATCTCTCCCAAACATAAAGTTACTGAAATTGTTGGAATTTTTTTGAATTTTGCAGGCTAAAAAACTTGACTTTGACTTTAAATTAAATATAATTAAACAGTGATTTCTGATTTCTGATTTCTGATTTCTGATTTCTGATTTCTGATTTCTGATTTCTGATTTCTGATTTCTGATTTCTGATTTCTGATTTCTGATAATATCGTTTGGCTCTAACAAAATCCCGCTCCTAAAAATTTGAATACAACACATGATAATGATTGAGGATTTGGATGCAAGTTTTTGTATCGGCTGCTCCTGTTCCGGCGGTTCGGCCTGTTTGGCAGGCTCTCCTGCCGGCCGGAGATGTTTGTAAAGTTAGATCTGTAGAGTTTCGATCAGCTCTTTCAGTCCGCTTCCCCTGCTGTGGCTGCTTTTCAACGTTTTTTCGACAGTCTCGCCTGATGCATATAGCGAGACTCTCTTTTTGGCTCTTGTAACAGCCGTGTAGAGGATCTCTTTGGTGAGCATCGACGAAGAGTTGATGTCGTCGGGTATCAGAATCAGGACGGATTCAAATTCGCTGCCCTGGCTTTTGTGGATCGTCATCGCGTAGACGGTCTCCACGTTGCCGAGCTCGGAGATGGCAAAACCTTCGTCGCTGTGCCCTTGAAAATAGGCTCTTTTTGTGCCGTTACGTTCGAGAATGACGCCGCAGTCGCCGTTAAAAAGTCCTGTGCCGTAGTTGTTTTTCGTGACCATGACCGGACGCCCGCTGTACCATGGATCCCGCTCGGGATCGATACCGAAGGCGTTTTCGGCCAGCCTGTTGATCTCCGCCACGCTTTCGTTTGTCGTCGTGAGGATCTTGAAGCTGTTGAGTTTTGCGAGAAGAGCGGCAGGAGAATCAGCTTCGAAGAGGAACCTGTAATTTTCCCCGATAATTTCTGCAAGCTGCCTCTTTGTGTCGGGAGAGTCGGGGTCGATGGAAATATTTTTAACGAAATCGGCCTCGGCTGTTTTGACTGATTCTGCGATTTTGCGGATGTTTCCGTCAAAGCGGTGCGTCACGGTAAGTTCCGCGATGTTGTTTTTGAAAACAGTTGTTTTTGAGGCGTAGATATCCGAAAGAACGTTGCCTACCGCTACGCTTGCCAGCTGGTCCTTGTCGCCCAGAAGGACCAGCGAAGTCTCCTGACCGACTGCGTCAAGAAGCGCGTTCATCATTGAGATGTCGACCATGCTGGCTTCGTCAACGACGATCAGGTCGGCGGTCAACCTGTTGTTTTTATTAGATAAAAATTTGCCGTGGCTCCACCCTAAAAGCCGGTGGATAGAGCACCCTTCGAGAGCTCCGGCTTTGTCTAGCGCCTCCTCTGTTACAAGCTTTGGAGATATTTCCCGAATGTCGGAGACGATTTTTTTCAGAGACTCGTTCATTCTCGAAGCCGCCTTTCCGGTCGGCGCGGCAAGAAGGATCTTTTCGTTCGGTTTGAGCGAGAGCAGCGCAAGTATGATTTTTGAAATGACCGTCGTCTTTCCCGTCCCAGGGCCGCCGGTGATGACTGTCAGCCTGTTCTTTACGGAGAGTTCGGCGGCTGCCTTCTGCTCTGCGGAGTTTTCGTTGAACAACTCATTGAAAATACTTGAAAAGCTGTCGGCTTCAGATGCGTGGCTGCCGCTTTCGGAGGCAAGTCTGCGGAGCTTTTCGGCAAGAGATTTTTCGTGGTGCCAGTATTTATAAAAGTAGAAACGGTCCATAAAAAAGACGAGTGGTTTGAACTCATTAAAAGGGTCCGCCGTATATAAACCGCTGAAGATACTAAGTTCCTGAAAATCCTTCCACGCAGGGAGCTTTGAATCCGGATCGAAGGAGAGCGAAAGTTCTTTGGAAAACTGCTTCAGCTCCTCCCTGAATCGCCCGTAGGCATTTTCGGTAAGGCAGGAGCTTCCCGCTTCAGCCTGCATCGAGACAAGCGCTGCCAGAAACTCGAGGGTCTCGTGTTTGTCCTGATCACCCCCTTCCGACTCTCCGGAGAGGAAGCCGGCAATCCCGAAATCTGTGGCCGAGATCACCTTTTTTTCAAACAATTCTTTGATTATACTAGCCATTTGCCTTGTCCCTGTTGTTCGCGAAAAGCCTCTGTATCGCCTTTATGGTTGCAAGTTTCGGACGGTATCTGTAGAGACCTGTCTCTCTGTCGGGATCATCGCTCATCCCGCGCAGGAATATGTATACGACCTCACCGAAGCATTTCTCGTAGCTGTAGCCCGGATCAGCCTTTGAAAGGTATAGATCGAGTGCCGCCAGATAGAGGAAAAACTGGAGGAAGTAGTTGTGCTTTTTCATTTCGGCAACGAGTTCATCCTGATCGTACTTGGACAGCATATTGCCTAAATTATTGGATTTCCAGTCCACCAGATAGTATTTGCCGCCCGCTTTCAGAACAAGATCTATGTACCCGACGATGAAGCCGTCGACCGAGTTCTTCAGAGGGGAGAGCTCCAGATTTTCGTTCTTCCGGATGATCGAGCAGAGCTTTTCTAGGTCGGCGCCTTCGACCCGGCAGTAGAATTCGCACTCCGAAAGAGTGTCGCGCTCCCGGTTCAGCTGAGAAAGGGATATCCCGCCGAAAACAGGCTTTTCACAGACTGTTTTGACGTTTGCCTTTACGGAAGCGCGGATCTCGTCAAGATCCTCACGGTTCTTGAAGAGCAGCGGGTTTTCATTCAGAAGGGCCTCGGTCACGCGGTCCCTCTCCTCGTCCGGTGCTCCGAAATCGACGACCTCAAAGATCCGGTGAAGCAGAGTCCCTGCTTCCGGACCGCTCGGAAATTTGAGCGTAACTGCTTCATTTGATTCGATATCCTGCTCGGGGATCTCATCGTTTATGCTCTCCGCGGCCTGCTCCTCGTCGGTAACGGGGGAGGAGCTGTCTTCGATGTTTTCTTCGGCCGGGGTCGATGCGCTGATCCCGCTGAAGCTTGTGATACCGCGGTAGGAAAGCCTCTTTTCCAGATGTTCCTCCTCCCAGTCGAGCGTGAAGCTGCCGGGGAGGGGAGCGGGGATCCCGCCTGATGCCGTTCTGTAGAGGATCGTTCCGCCCGACCTTGCGCAGAAGGCGTTCATATCGTCCGATTTTGTGATCTCCTTGAGAAGAGTCTCCGATTTTTTTGAGGATTTTTTATAGTAGAGCAGCGTAAGGAATTTTGCTCTTGTCGTGAGGACGTAGAGCAGCCGCATGTTTTCTGCCAGATTCTCCTTTTTGACGCTCTCTTCGGCATCGCCGCCGGAAAGCGAGAGGTACTGGCGGCAGTCCTCTTCGTTGTGGTAAAATGCGAACCCCGCCTTCTGTGAGCTTCCTGACGTCATTATGTCCGGAGAAAAAACAATATTAAATTCAAGACCTTTGCTTGTATGAAGGGTCAGGATCTTTACTGCGTTTCTGCTGTCGTTGTCCAGACGCGAATCCTCATCCTCCTCTTCCGCGTCTTTCCGGGAGCAAAGCTCTCTGTAAAGATACTTCGCAACGTCTTCGACCGGTGTCCGGTTTGTCTTTTCATACCGGTTCAGGAGCTCGACAAGCTGATTGAAGTTGGTGAGGCACTGGCGCTTGCTTCCGGCAAGACGCTCGGAAACCTGGTCTGTCCTGATGAGTTTTGAAAAGGCGGAAAAGAGACCGTACTCTCTCCAGTTCCCGCAGAAATCGGCGAAATCGCTGTTGGTCCCGTTCCCGTCCCGGGTCGGTGCGCGGAAGATCGTGAGTTCGACGGCCTTTGTCTTTTTTCTGTCGTCAGGATTTGCGGCGGCATCAAGAAGGATCAGGAGATCTTTTGCTTCAACGGTGCTGAAAATCGATTTTCTGCTCCTCAGAACGGAGGGTATCCCGTATTTACCGAGCTCGTTTTTTATTTTTTCAGCGGTGTTGTTGCTCCGCACGATTACTGCGAAATCCGAGTATCTTATCGCTCTCGCGGCGCCTTTTTCGACGATCCTGCATTCGGAATCCGGCGCGGTCATGCTGCGGATCCGCGAAACCATGTCGGCAAAGATGATCTTTTCCGCATCCTTTTTCAAGGGGGCCTCGCCGTTGCTCAAGGTGATGTCGCAGATCTCCATTCCGTGGTCGCTGCCGTTTTCAAGGATGATACGGTCCTGCGTATTGTGGTTCGAGGGCTCGTATCCGAGCTGGCTTATCTGAAAAACGCCCTTCGTCGCGAAGAGTCGGTTCACTGCTTCGACCGCTTTCTCCGAGGAGCGGTAGTTAGTGCTCATCTCGTACTTTTTTTTCGGATTTTCCAGGTCGTTCGAGACCTTTAAATAGGCGAAGATATCGGCGTTCCGGAAGGAGTAGATCGACTGTTTCGGGTCTCCGATATAAAAAACGGTATGGTCCGGATCATCGAAAAAGCGGCTGAAGATTTCAGTCTGCATAGGATCTGTGTCTTGAAATTCATCAATAAAAACAAGCGAGTACTTTTCTCGGACAGCCTTGATCAGGGCCTCTGCCGATCCGTCTGTTTTTAAAAGGATCTCATAAATGACTGCAATAAGGTCGTCAAAGCCCAGAAGTCCTCTGCCGGATCGGTAATCCCTGACGGTCTTGTCGATGAACCCGAAAAATTCGCTCAGAAAAGAGGCCGTTTCGTTCTCTGAGTCCTCTTTTTCCTCTTCCTTCAGGCTCAGAAGCGGGTCGGCTAGGCGCTTTTTGGCGGCTGCAGTAAGGTCTTTGACGTTGAACCACGATTTTTCAAACAGGTCGGGGAAGCTGTTTGCGCGGTTCCTGAAGAAGTCGATCACGACACGCCGGGCGATCGCCTCGGAGTCGTCTTTTATGTCGAGGTCGAAGCTGCAGCCCGATTCGAAAGCGAACTCCTTGATTATCCGCGAACAAAAGCTGTGGATCGTCGAGACGGAGACTCTGTCGAAGCTGTCGATCGCGGTCTGCAGCCGCTTCGAGGCCTCCTCTTCGGCCGGATACTTCCCTGCCTCCCGGAGTTTTTCCCTGAAGTCCAGGATCTTTTCCCTCTTCTCTGTATCATCAAGACATTTCGGGTCTTTGAGCACTTTGAGGTAGAGCAGTATCCGGTTTTTCAGCTCCTCTGTCGCAGCCTTAGTGAAGGTCACGACCAGGATTTTATCGGCGGGAATGCCGCTGCAGATGACGGCTCTTGCGAAAAGTTTTGCGATGGACTCGGTCTTGCCGGTCCCCGCGCTTGCCTTAACTAAGTTTTTCCCTGTAATTTCAACATTCTTTATTACATCAAAAATTTCTGGCATAACACTCCGCAGCAAAGTTTAAAGTGCCGAACTTTGGTGTATGTTATTTTTTTCGAGATAGTTTTCCAATTTAGTGAGCGCCTCCTGCGTATTCAACTGCCAGACCGGTGCAGTTAGATATTCGGCAGGAGTCGTTGTGAAAAGCCTGAAAAATACGATGTCCTTCGGCGTCAACGATATGATTTTACTGACTATTTCGATATATTCGTCTGCGTCTAGGAGCTTGAATGGTTTCTCCGAATAGAGCCTTTCGAGCTCTGTTCCCCGGTGGATCTGAAGGTGGTGGATCTTTATGCCGCGGACGACTTCGCTTTGAATGCTCTCGCGAACGGTTTTCAGCATGTCACCGGTCGTCTCTCCCGGGATCCCCAGAATTATGTGGGGCGCGATCTTTATTCTTGAATTTCCGTACCGTTCAACGTTTTCGACCGCTTTGAAATAGCAGGCGGCGTCGTGACCGCGATTCAGTAATTTCAACGAGTTGTCGTTTGTGGACTGAAGCCCGAGCTCTATCCAGATCTCATCGATGTTTTCCGGAACGGAGCGGAGGATCATCTCTATCTCCCTCTGATTCAGGTAGTCCGGGCGCGTCGAAAAAATTTCTGCCACCACGCCGGGGATTTCGCCCGCCTGACGGAAGAACCTGCTGAGGACATCTTTGTCGCCGAAGGTCGCTGTCCCGCTTTGAAAGTAGGCCGCGAAGAACTCGTTTTTGTAGCGTTTCTTCAGGAAATCCATGCTTTTGACGAGCGTCTCCTGCCAGCCCGGTTTTGACATATCCGCCGTGATATCGGGCGAAAACGAGTCCCTGCGGCAGAAGACGCATCTGTTCCACGGGCAGTTGAAGCCGGTATGGAGCGCGACTCTGGCGACTCTGGCACCGAATTTACGCTTCATATAGCTGTTGAAAGTGAATATCTTGTCGTCAAGCATGATCTGTTATGGAATTTTCGGTGGGATAAAAGGGGAGAGGGCGGATCCGCTTAGCCGCAGGATCCCTGTGGCTGGGGTTGTTTGCCGTCAGCCGGAGGAACGATCTTGTTTGCTTCCGAGCAGCCCTTGAATTTCGGGTTGTGGTCGCAGATCATCTTCTGGATAGCCGGAGCTGCAATGCCGCCGCCCTGGAACTTGTTGTTGATGAACCATGTCGGGCTGCCGCCGATGCCGAGAGCGTTTCCGAGCTTGATGTTCTCGCTGTGAAGCTTCTTGCCCTCGTCGCCGTTGAAGCATTTTTCGATGACGTCAGCTTTGATCTTGCCTGTTGCGCACTGTTTCCACTCGCTGCTCCTGATGTTTTCGTTACGGCACCAGATGTAGTCCATGTAATCCTTCGGGAAGTGTTTGATAGCGCAGAGCTCTCTGATGTTTTCATCGACTTCGCCCTGTCCGTGAAGCGACTGGAACTTGCCGTCGGCTGTTTCGTTTGCGATATAGTTTACGTGGAAGTCGAGCTTGTCGCCTTTGAATGCCTTCAAAATGTCCTTCATCGCGTTGAGCGCAAGGACGCCGTAGGGGCACTGGCTCATAACGAAGAGGTCAACTCTTCCGGGGATCTCCTTTCTGCAGACGGTAGCCTCTTTGCAGTCGTCGTCAGCGCAGTCGATCTTGCCGTTGCCGGTATCGTCGATCTGGTTGTCGCAGATCTCTTTGGTCGGGTCGAATTTCGCACCGACTCTGAGGAAGAGTTTGCCTGCGCCCTCTTCGATCCAGCGGGCAACCTTTTCAAAGCCTTCGTCATCCTTTGCGACCGGATCGAGTGCGATGATCGGAAGGAGCTTCTGGCCGGCAGCTGCGTACTTGTCATACTCCTCTTTGCCCTTCGGTTCGGAGTAGTCGAGGATCTCCTCTTCCAGGCCGGGGAAGAAGGACTTCAGCTGCGGAACGAGACCCTGGACACGGCAGGTCGGGCAGCGTTTGTCGGTAAGAAGGATCGCGTGGACCTTCTTGGGTTCCGGGATCTCGGAACAAGCCTGCGGTTTTGCAGTTTTGTACTCTGCGCAGAGTGCTCTCATGAAGTCGTTCGTTCCTCTGCCGCCTTTGTAGGGCTGGTCGTTGAGGAAGATCGTCGGAGAACCGCTTGCGTTTTTGCTTTTCGAGAACTTGTAGCTCTCTTCTACGAGAGTTTTACCCTCTTCACCCTCGGAGCAGCCTTTGATCTTTGCTGCGTCGATCTTGAGCTCGGCAGCACATGCATCGAAGGTCTCGGGGATCTTTCTGTACTCTTTGTTCATGCAGAACATGAGGTCAAGAGCCTGTTTGGGAGCATATTTTTTCATGCAGACAGCGATCTTGTCGCCCTTAAGCTCCGTTTCGCCGTGCATCGGCATCCATGAACCGTCTCTTTCGTTGCCGATAAAGTTGATCTCAAGGTCAAGCGCGTTGCCGAGTTTGTCTTTGACCGGCTTGACTGCGTTTGCGACCTGAACACCGTACGGGCATTTGCTCATGATGTGAAGTGAAAGTTTTACCTTTTCCTTTGCTTCGGGCTCCGACGCCGTCTTTCCGCACCCGACGAATGCAAGCATGGCCACAGCAACTGCCGCAAACAAAACAACGAGTGATTTTTTCATTAATAAGCCTCCAAAAATCGTGTTAATAAAAAAAAACGCAGTATTCTAGCACTTTGCAGTAAAAAAATCAATTCAAATTAAATGCTTTTCATCCGAAACTATTGCATTTGCGGAGAAGTTGTTTAAATTCGTTACGGCTTTTTTGCTTAATAAGGCAAAGCCGCCGGCGGTCCGCGGCTAACGAACAATCTGCGGAGAAAAAATATTCCCGGCTCCAGAGCTGTTTTTATAGGAGGTTTCTATGGGTTTTCTGAGTTTTCTGCTGCCCAAGGAGAAGGTGTACCCGGTCGAGCTCAACGTCGATAACTTTTATCCGTCGATAAAGAACTCTCCGGTCCCGGTCATTGTTGATTTTTATGTCGATAAGTCTATGCCGTGTGCACAGCTTTATCAGACGCTGACCAAGTTCGCCACCGATTTCAAGGGACGTGTCAGGGTCGGCGCCTTCAACGCTATCCAGGATACCGAAGGTAAGATACTGGCTCCGCTTAAGATAAAGGCGGTCCCGACTCTCGTCTACTTTTACAAGGGTGAGCCGGTCGAGGTCTCTGAAGGGGTCGCCGGCTATCTCGTGATCCAGGAAGTTATTGAAAAAATTGAAGCAGGGAGCGGTGCTTCGGCAAAAAAATAGAATTTAAGACATTATTGACCATAATCTTTGTTCTGTGGTTTGATACAGGGAGGATTTTATGAAATTTAAAATGTGTTTTTTGCTTGTTTTAGCGGTCGTTCCGCTTTTTCTTGTCTCCTGCGTCCAGGATTCAGAGGAGCAGTACGACATTATCGACTACCAGACCGACGAAGAGTCCTACTATAAGGAATATCAGGACGAAGATGTCGTTTCGGATGATCCGATGAACGAGCAGTCCTGGGATGTTACGTTCCAGTTCTTAGGCACGATAAACGACGGCAACACTGCGCCGGCGGATATGAATATGGGACAGGGGCTTCTGATCTACCGCAATCTCGAGGGCAACAGGATCTCCGTAAACTACGCTTCATGGGTCATCAAGAAATCGATAACGCTCAACTCCGGCGTCGAGATCCCGATCCTCCAGATATTCTTCGCCGATGATCCCGCTGCGGTCGATGACGACGGCAGGGTGCTCTACTGGGTCCTTCAGCTGGAGGGTTCATCGCTTGCGAAATCGGAGACCTATTTCCTCAACAACGACAAGCTCTACAAAACAAAAGTAAAGCTTGCTGAGAACGGTACGATCTCCGAGATATGCTATCTTCAGGAGCCGGAATCTTCGCAGGGGAAGGTTACGCTCTATACGAGCAACATCCGTATCGGCGAGGAGCTGAGACTTGACGGCTACGCGAACATGAACACCATGGAGACCGCTGAATGCAAAAAAATGAACTAGCCCGATCGCCGAAGTCTCTGCGTTCCTGCCGGAAAGTTGAGTTGACCCGGGAGTTTTTCGAAAAGCTCCCGAAGTTCGACCTGCATGTCCATCTTGACGGTTCGCTAAGGCTTGAAACGGTCTGGGATATAGCTCAGCGCGACAAAATCGATCTCGGCGTAAACTCGATCGAGGAGCTTCGCGAGGCGATATCTCCCGGCAAGATCCACAAGTCGCTGAACGACTATCTCAAGAGCTTCGAACTTACGCTGAAGGTGCTCCAGACTGAAGAAAACCTCTACCGTGCGGCTTACGAGCTGGCGGAAGACTGCGCCAAAGAGAACATTCAATACTTCGAGGTACGCTATTCGCCGATACTTCACGTTCAGAAGGGGCTTTCGCTGCCGGCGATCCTGGAGGCGGTCATCGAAGGACTGAAGGCGGGGCAGCGCGATTTCGGCGTTAAAAGCGGCGTGATCGTCTGCGGGATCAGGAACATCTCGCCGGAGATCAGCCTGCGGATGGCAGAGCTTGCGGTCGCCTTCAAAAACCGCGGTGTCGTCGGTTTCGATCTTGCCGGAGCCGAGTACAACTACCCTGCGCGTGACCACCTGGGGGCTTTTTCCCTGATCCTTTCGAACAACGTCAATGTCACTATCCATGCCGGCGAGGCTTACGGTCCAGACAGCATCCACCAGGCGCTGCACTACTGCGGAGCGCACAGGATCGGTCACGGCGTAAGGCTTCGCGAGGACGGAGATCTACTGAATTACATGAACGACCACCGGATCCCGCTTGAAATGTGTCTTCAGAGCAACATTCAGACCGGCGCAGTCAAAAATATTGCCGAACACCCCTTCAAATTTTATCTTGATCTGGGTCTGAGAGTCACTCTCAACACGGACAACAGGCTTATTACCAACACGTCTATGACTGACGAGATGTGGCTTGCCTATAAAACTTTCTCGCTTTCGCCTCAGGATATTCTTGATATCACGATGAACAGCGTAAAGGCTTCGTTTATCCCGTTCGAGGAGAAAAAATACCATGTCCGCGATCTGAAACGCAGGGTCATCGCTCTTTTCAAAAGTGACGCCGGCGTCGATCTTAAACTGTTCTGATGGCAAAAAGTGACGAAAAACGGCTGCTCGAACGGGCTGTCGCAGGAGATGTCCAGGCCTTCGGCGAGCTTGTAAAGTCTTCTGAGACAAAGCTTTTTTCGTTTGCTCTTTCGATCTGCGGCGGTGCCCGTCAGATCGCCGAGGATGTCTATCAGGAGGCGCTGACGAAAGCTTTCGTCAGCATCAGAAGGTTCAAGGCGGAATCGTCGTTTTCGACCTGGCTCTGGACTATCATAAAAAACTGCTACATCGATTTCATGACGGCTCAGGGCCGCGAACTCCTGCTGGATGATTTCAATGGATACGAGCCCGTGACGGCCGAGCACGGAGAGTCTTCCCTCATACGCAAGGAACGCGCCGAAAACCTCCGCGAGCTGATCTCAAGGCTGCCTCTGACATACTGCGAAGTCGTGACTTTGGTCGATATCAACGAGATGGATCATGCAAGCGCGGCAGAGCTTATAGGGATAGACAAAAATCTGCTGAAGGTACGTCTCCACCGTGCTCACACGGCGTTGAAAAAGCTTGTGGAAAACAGCGGCAAGATTTTTAAATAGCTGAATCTGCTAGAAATTGATCCAGTTTTTATATTCTATGAAAGGCGAGATCCACTCCTGATCCTCAAGGTTGTTCTCCTCGAAGAAATTCAGGAAGAGCTTCAGAATGGAGAAATCCATGCCGTTCAGCGCGTTGTAGAATCCGTCCTTCATAATGTCTTTCCAGTCTTCATTTCTGGTGAAGCGGATCTTGCCGATAAGGAAGAGTATCTTCGACTTGAAATAGGTGACTCTGAACCTGTCGGCGGCGACCAGGACCTCTTCAAGAACCTGAACCGCCTGGTCAAGGTTGTTCAACGTAATGCACAGCTCCGCCATTTTGCAGGCGATCCTGATGTAAAGCATATAGATGAACTCGGCCGGCTTAAAGTTGCGGGTCTCGGATTTTATAATGATGTCGTGCAGGAGCTTGTAGGCGCGGACGATGAAGCTGCTGGCGTCGAGGAAGCGTTTTTTTCCGATCAGGATGTCCGTGATCTTGTCGATGAGCCTGAGCTCGTCCTCGTAACAGCCTGCTGCGTGAAGTTCCTTTACGGTTTTTGCAAGCTCGGTTATGGATTCCTGCTTCAGCAGGAGCTCTGATCTGGAGAGCATCTCAAGCTGGTAGTATGAACGTGTCTTCGCGTAGTTGTTGAGCCTCTGCCAGAAGACCTGCGCCCATGACGGCTCGACGATCTGCCAGAGTCTGGCGTTTTTTATCTCGGGCAGGATGCGGAAGTCGTCGACCAGGTCGTCGTTCGAGAAGGAGGACATGATCGTCTGGTAGCTCCTCTGCGCGATGTCGAAAAATCCCAGCTTTTCCATGTAGACGGCCGATGAGAAGAGGAAGGGGTTCAGCTTGCTGTCAACGATCTCGCCGAGGTTGATGTAGCTAAGGATCAGCCAGTGTTTGTTGAGATTGTATATCTCGGCAGGCATCCCTGCGAGCTTGTCGACGATCCTGCGGTAGAATGCGCGCTCTTCGCTGCCGATCCTGATATTGCTTTTAAGGATGGAAAAGACCGTCTGCGAGGTGAAGGAGATCGATTCTATCGAGCGCATCAGGAAGCCTTTTGATACAAGTGCGTCAACACAGTCAGGAGAGGTCGATGTCGCGATGGAGAAGAGCGATTCCGGAACCGAATAGAGATTCAACAGGGTGAATTCGTGCAGAGTCTGTCTCAGATCGTCGGGAAGCAGGTTGACGCGCATATAGATCAGCTGCTCGAGGCTGTCCGGACAGACGAAATCGTCCGGCATCTTTGAAAAACGCCATGAGCCGCGCATCTCGAAAATAAGCCCGAGATCCTTCAGATATTCGCAGAGCTGTGCAGCGAAGAGCATGTTGCTGTCCGCCTTGTCCTGCAGAAGCTTTTCTATATCTGCCGGGATCCTTGTCGTATTGAGCGACGAGAAGAGGAACTCGATAAGTCCTTCTTTTGAAAAACCGTTGAAATCATAGATGTTTTCTGCATCGGTATAGTTGAGGATCTTGGAATCGTAACCTGCCGAGCAGACCATCGCCATCGGTGCCGTTTTGAAGAGTCCCTGTTTCAGTTTCGCGATGAAATGGAGCGTTCTTTCGTTCAGGGTGTCGGCGTTGCTGACGATCCAGAGAACGGGTTTCGTGCGGCACAGACAGTAGAGCACGAATGAAAGCAGATATTCTATGTCGTGTTTCGGCATCCTTGTTTTGACCGGCGCGAAATTGAGGCATATCAGTGCGCTGAGAGTCTCCTTTTTGCTGTCGGGAAGGGAGTCTCCGAATATCGTATCAAATTTTTTGCGGACAGCGGCGACATCGTTGCTCGAGATGTTCATCAGACTCTTGACGAGGTTTATGAAGATCATGAAGTCGAAGTCGAAAACGTTAGCGTCGGCAACGATGACTGTGCAGTCCGTATTGCCCTTCATCGTTTCTGCGTACTCCTTGACTGCACTTATGAACCTGTTTACGCCGCGCCCCGGTTTGCTCCTGAAGCAGTAGAGACCGCCGTTGCAGTGACGGAGGTTCTCCTCGATCGCCTTGAACATCGGTTTGCAGGAGTCCTCGAAGGGTGGCTTTGCAATTTCGTCAAGCATGGAGTCGAATGAGACGTCGTAGGTCGCATCCACGCGGACCGGCGTCAGCGGGACCTGTACCTCTTCAGGGTCGGCAGAGTATTCGCCCGACTCTTCCGAGTGCGGCTTCAAAAGGCTTGCCTCGGCGAATGAACGCGGGATCTTGTTCCCCTCGCTGTCGTAAAGATCGTATTCTGAGCCTTCGCTTGGACGGATTATTGCTTCCGGAGTCTTGGGTTCTGCCGGGATCGAGGGCATGGTGTTCCTGCGGTTCGGATCTGCCTGCGGCGGGATCGTGACTGCCGGACGCCTGGTACCGAGGTCGTTCACGGAGTTGAGAGCGGTGAAAAGGTCGTCGAAATTGATGGAGATATCTCCGTTGTCGGCTCCCTGCGGTTTTTTTGTATCGTGCTGCTTTTCCGCCACCGGATCCCTTGTCCATTTTGTGATGAATTCAGTGCTGATCTTCGGCTGCGTTACCCGGGTTTCCCGTTTTGCCGGCTGTTCAGGTTCAGCCTGATTCGGGCTCTCCTCTTCGAGGACGAACGAGGTCTCTTCCGTCGTATTATCCTGCATCGTAAGCGATGATTTCCCCTGATTGTCGCCGAAATCTATCTCGATGAAGGATTCGCCTTTTTTAGCCGTGCCGTCGGGATTGAATCTTGACGACTTGTCGAAGTGGATCTCGATCTGTTCTTCGACATCCTCGGTTTCGATAGGGATCTCTTCCTCGACCTCGACCGGTTTTGTCTTGAGAACAGTCAGTTTTTTTCCGCAGCTCATGCAGAATTTCGCGGTGCTGTCGAAGGCGAGTTTGCACTCCGGGCAGTAGCTGACAAGCTGCTTGCCGCACTTGCACCTGCCTGAATCCAGGCTTTTCAATGGTTTTTCGCAGTAGAAACACTTCATTCGTTATACCTGATCCGCAATTTTTATTGTTGCCAGTCGATCAAAAATCGTTCATCGCCGCTCAAACTATATATCTTGACCGCAAACTTTTCCATAATTTTTTTTACGGCGGCTTCATCGTAAATCGCAACCGCAGCAGCCGTCGCCGCGAGGTCGGTTATCATGGCGTTTCTGCCTGTTACGGTGACTGAGTGAACGTTTTTTACTGGCTTTCCGGTTTTGGGGTTCATTATGTGCGAATAGTTCTTGCCGCCTATCGTGAAAAATCTTTCGTAATCTCCGCTTGTTGCGATCCCTATGCACTCGTTTTCGGCTCCGAATTCGATTTTTTTCAGCATCTGCTGCGGATTTTCCGGATTTTTTATCCCGATAGTCCATTTTTTTCCGTTTTTCTGACCGCAGACTAGCATGTCTCCGCCGTAATTCACGATGAAGTCGGAGATCCCGTGCCTTTTCAGTATCTCGCCGGCGCGGTCGATGGCGTAGCCCTTGGCGACTCCGCCCAGATCGATTTTTACGCCGTCGTATTTGAACCTTATGACGTTTTTTTCGCAGTCGATCTCGATCTTGTCTCCACCGACGAACCGTTTTTTGTCCTCAAGTTCCGAATCCGTCGGAACGCTGCCCCCGTTCTCTTCCCAGAGCGCCCCCTGGCTTTTGTAGGTGATGTCGAAATAGCCGCCGCTCTTCTCGCCGAGTTCAAGGCTCTCCCTGATGAGCCGGCAGACGTGATCCGGAACGCTAACTGGCTCCTTCGCCGCGTTTTTGTTCAGTTTCGATACCCAGCTGTCGGGTCTGTAGTAGCTGAAATCGGCTTCGACCGCCGCGGCATCGGCTTTGACTTCGTTTTCTGCGCTGCTGTCGGCTTCACCCTGATATACGACGTTCAAAACGGTCCCTAGCCCCGGAAAGGTGATCGTACTGACCTCGCCTTTAGGTGTGCAGCCGAGGATCAGTAAGATCGTGAAAGGTAGAAGGAATCTAGCTTTTGACATCTTTTTTATACTCGTTGAGCGCTGATGTGACAACAGTGTCAAGGTCACAGTATTTTTTCAGAAAAGAGGGGTTGAATTCGCGGTTAACTCCGAGCAGATCATAGATCACGAGCACCTGGCCGTCCGTGTCTGGTCCCGCTCCGATGCCGATAGTGGGGATCTTGAGACTCTTCGTGATTTTGTCCGCCAGCTGATTGGGGATCGATTCCAGAACGATGAGATCCGCTCCCGCCTCTTCGATACACCTGGCGGAATCAAAGATGAACTTTTTCTCCTCACTGGTCTTGCCCTGCTTTAAAAAACCGCCGAATTTGTTGACGAACTGCGGAGTGAGCCCCACATGCCCGCATACCGGGATCCCTGATCTGGTAAGGGTTTCAACAAGTTTTGCGATCTCTTCGCCGCCTTCGAGCTTGACCGCCTCCGCGCCTGCCTTCAAAAGTCTTACGGCATTGCGGACCCCTGATTCTATCGAGGTTTGGTAGCTCCCGAACGGCATGTCGGCAATTAAAAAGGCGTTTCTGGTCGCCCTTCTGACAGCCCTTACATGATATTCCATCTCTTTGATCGAGACGTTGAGGGTGTTTTCTTCGCCTTTGATGACCATTCCGAGACTGTCGCCGACAAGGACGCTCTCGATCCCGGCCTTTTCGACCAGCCTTGCAAACGAGGCGTCATAGCAGGTAACCATGGAAATTTTATCATGCTTTTCTTTCATTCCCTTCAGAACGGGCAGAGTGATTTTATTCATTTTTCCTCCGGTAAATCTCCTCCTCGAGCTTGAGAATCGTCTCCCAGTCGAGCTCTTCCGACCTTCTGGCGGCGATATCTCCGTATTTTTTCAGTATTTCAGGATCCAATCCGTTGATCTTGAAGACGTTCTGCATTGTTTTTCTACGGTTTGAAAAGAGGATCCTTGCGGTATTTGCAAAACTTTCAAGCCTTTTTCTATCGAAATCGTGTCGTTCAAAGGTTATCTTCAGAAGTCCGCTTTCGACTTTAGGCGCCGGGTAAAAGTCTGCAGGCGGCAGAGTAAAAAGGTAGTCGGAATGCCCTAAAAAGCGTATCAGGGCAGCGACGGGACCGAAATCACGGCTCTGCGGCTCAGCCGAAAAGCGCTCGGAAACCTCTTTCTGAAGCAAAAAGAGTGCTCCGTCCAGGAATCTGCTTTCGAGGCAGGTGTTCATCACGATAAGCGAGCTGACCTGGTAGGGCAGATTCCCGAAAATGTAGCCCCGTTTCCCGTTGAAAAAAGGTTCGAGCCGCAGTCTAGCCCCGTCTGCTTCGATGACTGACGCGCTATCCGAAAACCTCTTTTTCAAGATCCCGAGCATCGTTTCATCGATGTCCGTCACGGTGAGAGGTGTCAGAGAGCGTTCCAGGGCCTTTTCGGTCAAAGCCCCCAGACCTCCGCCGATCTCAACGTAAAACCCCGAATTCTGCGGGATCGCCTCGGCGATTTTCCGGAGCGAATCGTCGTTGAAGAGAAAATTCTGCGAGAAGCTCTTTTTGGCGTGAGTGCCGTTTTTTGCAAGAAACTGTTTAAGCTCAGACAGGTTCATAATCTCTCCGTTTCATCTTTCGCGGGTAAAGATAGCACTATCCGAAAAAAAACCAACCTTTACTGCCGTTCCGCTCCGCCCTCTGCTCCCTGCCCGGTTTTTTCCGGTCCGGTTTCCCTTTCTGTTTCGGAAGCCTCCGGCGTTCCGGGGAGTTCCGAGATGATGCGGACGATCTGCTGGTCTGCGAAAATGGCGTGTAATTCTCGTCCGTTTGGCAGCTTGAACCTTCCTTCGCCGTGCCACTTGCCTTTTGACCATTCGCCGGTGTAGCGGGCTTTGTCCGTGTAGTTGAAAGTCCCCGTACCGCTGATTTCGCCGTCCGAAAACTCTCCGCTGTAGCTGCTTCCGTCAGGAAAGATCAGCGATCCGTAGCCGTCCATTTTATCCGAATGCCATGTACCGTTGTATTTGACTCCTGAGGCGTAGATGTAGATCCCGTGCCCCTCCTTTTTCCCCTCTCTCCAGTGACCGTCGTAGATGTCGCCGTTTGCGAGCACGAGCTTGCCTCTGCCGTCACGGACACCGTTGAAGGTCTCTCCGTAGTATCCGGGAGCGGTCTTCGGTTCGGCAGTTTCCGGCTCTTTCTCTGCAACAGGCTGATTTCCTTCGTGTTTTTTGCGGTCGGCAGTCTGCTTTACGGCGCTGTCCGTGCTGACCTCAGGCGCGGGCGGCAGAGCTTTTCCGTTTGCCGTTTCAGCATTTTCCTCCGGTATTGCGGCAGGGGATACGGCTGCCGGTACCGGTCTGTTTTCATCATTTTTTTGACTCTTTCTGCCCTTTTTTCTGTACTTGGAGGGCAGCTGGATGAGTTCCTTATCGATCTTTCTGTAGTCTTCGCGGTAGCCGTTTATCCGTTCGTCGCACTGCTCCGGCATCTCTCCGATACTGCGGTTTTCAATATCGAAATCGTCTGCCTGAAGTGAAAAAAAAGTCATAAAAAAGAGGAGGAAAAGTTTTGTCATAACGGCGGAAGTTCGTTGTTGCTGCTTTTTTCCGTGCAAAATCCTCAAAAATCAAAAAAACGCCTCTGGGATCCGGCGGAGGAATTTTGAATAAAAACGGCTTACAGTCAAGTAAAGTGTTTGACAGAATAAGTTAGTAAAATAGAATTGCAGGCTATTTTACGGAGGATACGATGTCTATACCTACTAATAACGGGAAAAAACTGGGACGCGGAATGGGTGTGCTGCTCCCGAAAAGGACCAACGAGATGGTTTCTCTCGATATTTCCGAGATCGTTCCCAATCCGGATCAGCCGAGGAAATATTTTGACGAAGAGAAGCTTGCCGAGCTTGCCGAATCGATCAGACAGTACGGTGTCATTCAGCCGCTTGTCGTAAAAAAGGACGGAGACAAATACCGGATCGTAGCGGGTGAGAGGCGTTACCGTGCGGCAAAGCTCGCCGGGCTCGCGAAGGTCCCTGTGGTAATTTTCAATGGCGAAAACGAATACCATGTTTCGCTGATCGAAAATCTCCAGCGCGAGGATCTCAACCCGATAGAGGTCGCGGAGGCTTACAACGAGCTGATGAACGATTTCGGCTACAATCAGGAGGAACTTGCTCAGAAGGTGGGGAAAAGCCGCAGCGATGTCAGTAACTTTACCCGTCTGCTCAGCCTTTGCGAAGAGGTCAAGGAGCTCGTCAGGCTGGGACAGCTTTCGGTCGGCCAGGCGCGTCCTCTCATCGTTCTGCCGGAGAAGGAGCAGATCTTCTGGGCAAACGAAATAATCCGGAGAAAGCTTGCCGTCCGCCAGATCGAACAGCTTCTTGCGTCAAAGAAATCGGATTTGAAACCTCAGCCGGCAAAGATATCCGCGCAGGATTTCTCGAAATATGAAAAAAGCCTTTGCAAAAGGGTCGGCGCGAAAGTTTCGGTCAAGCCTAAAAGAAACGGCGAAGTGGCGGTCACGATGAATTTCAAGGCAGTTGCTGACTTCGAGAAGTTCTCAAAATTGTTGGAAAGTTTCACAAAATAACCGGCGTTTCACATGAAACATTCTGTTCTTTTCCTTGTTTTGCTTCTGTTTGCGTTTCCGCTTTTCGGGGGTGAAAAATTCGTCGTCGTCATCGATCCGGGACACGGCGGGAACAACATCGGAGCGGTCTCGGGAGAGCTTGTCGAGAAGGATCTGACTCTTGATCTGGCAAAACGGGTCAGCGAGCTTTTCAGAAAGAGACCTTACAAAAACCTGAAGCTGCTCTATACCCGCCAGCAGGATGTCTCCTTTCCTATAAAAAAAAGGGTCGAGTTCATCTCCGAAACCGAGCCGGATCTTGTCGTCTCGCTGCACTTCAACAGCCAGAAGGTGCTGACCACGAACCGCGGCTTCGAGATCTATTATCCGTCCGATTTCCTGACTACAGACGCAAAAAACGTCGCCTTTTACTACGACAGGGCGAACAGGTCGTTCCTCTATGCCCAGATCTTCCAGGATGTCTACGCCAGACGGAACATCGAAAAGGTCTGGAAACTGCCGTTCAACATGATCTCGCAGCGTGAAAACCTGATGCTTTTCGACGATACCCGCTCGCCTTCGCTGCTGCTTGAGATCGCCTATCTGACTTCGCCTGAGGACAGGGCCTGCATCGAAAATCCCGAGTTTCTGGATGATATCGCTGCCTATATCCACGATGCGATCGCGGCGGTCCTGATCTACAACAAAAACTTGAAAACAGAAAAGTGATGCCGGCGGAAATCACAGTAAAAACCGCTCTGGCTGAGGCTTCGGCCAGGCTTTCCGGCTGCTCAGGATCCCCTCGTCTCGATGCCGAGATCCTGCTTGCGCACACGCTGGGTGTCAGCCGTTTCGATCTTTTTAGCCGGGAGGGGCGCACTCTGGACGAGGCGGACTGTTCCAAGTACCGCGGATTTATCGAAAGGCGTGCAAACGCAGAGCCTGTCGCCTACATCACGAAGAACAGGGATTTTTTCGAGGATACTTTTTATGTCGACGGGCGTGTCCTTGTGCCCCGTCCGGAGAGCGAATTTGTTGTCGAAACAGCGCTGAAACTGCTGCAGGGTGTTGAAAAACCTGAAGTTCTGGATGTCTGCTGCGGGAGCGGCTGCATCGGTCTGAGCATCCTCAGGGTCATTCCGTGCCGGCTGACGCTTGCCGATATCTCCGCCTCTGCACTGGAGGTGGCGAAAATCAACGCGGAGAGGCTTTTCCCTGCTGATCCTGCGGTAAATTTCGTCGAGAGCGACCTCTTTTCGGAAATTCCTGGTGAATTCGACCTGATAACGGCTAATCCGCCCTATCTTTCGGCTGCGGATATGGCTGAATTTGTTAAAGGTCCGCTCGAATTCGAACCTAGAAACGCGCTTTTCGGCGGAGAGAACGGCTTCGAGTTCACGGAGCGGCTCATAAACGAAGCGGAAAGCTGCCTGAAGCACGGCGGATTTCTGGTCACAGAGCTCGGCTACGGCGGTGAAAAATATGCAAAAGAGAAAAAGTATGGGCTTGAATTGGTGAAAATAGTTAATGATTACGCCGGTGTAGGCCGGGTCGCGGTTTTTGGGCGCGGTTAACTATTGAAAAAAAGATGAATGTGATTAAAAGAGAGACACACGAATCAATTGGAGGAAAAATGAAAAAAAACGATAAGACAAAAGCCTCTCTGGTGCCGATAGTTGTCGAAAAAGAGGGCGGCGGCGAGAGATCGTACGACATCTATTCGCGTCTGCTGAAGGACAGGATCATCATCCTCGGCGAGGAGATCACCGACGATGTCGCCAACGCGGTCGTTGCGCAGCTCCTTCTGCTTGAGGGCCAGGACAGCGAGCAGGAGATCAAGCTCTACATCAACAGCCCGGGCGGATCGGTCACTGCGGGGCTTGCGATCTACGACACCATGCAGTACATCAAGCCGGATGTCGCGACTATCTGCATCGGTCAGGCGGCAAGCATGGCGGCGGTGCTTCTGGCTAGCGGCGCGAAGGGAAAGCGCTATTCGCTGCCGAATTCTAGGCTCATGATCCATCAGCCGCTCGGCGGATTCCGTGGTCAGGCGACCGATATCGAGATCCACGCGAAGGAGATCCTCTTCATCAAGGAACGGCTGACGCAGATCCTTCACGAGCACACCGGGCATGACATCGAGGAGCTCAAGCGCGATATGGAGCGCGACTTTTTCATGTCTGCGGATGAGGGTGTCGGCTACGGTCTGATCGACAGTGTCGTTACCAGGCGTTGATCGCGGGATGTGAAGATGAGTCCGAAGAAAAACAGTACGAATATGCCCTGCTGCGACTTCTGCGGGAGACCTCAGAGCGAGGCGGGGATGCTGATCGCCGGTGCCAACGCCCGCATCTGTGCAGACTGTGTTACGCTCTGCAGCGAGGTCCTGAGCGAGAACGGATCCCGGCAGTCTCAGCAGAAAAAGGAGAACAGGCGCCAGCAGGCGCACAAGCCGGTCGATGTTACGCCGGCGCAGATCATGCGGCATCTCGACGAGTATGTCGTAGGTCAGAGTTACGCCAAAAAGGTGCTCTCCGTTGCGGTCTACAACCACTACAAACGTATAAATTCACCGCAGAGGCCGGATAAAGCGGTCATCCAGAAGAGCAACGTGCTCCTGCTCGGGCCGACAGGTTCAGGCAAGACGCTGCTAGCAAAGTCTCTGGCGAACTTTCTCCAGGTGCCCTTTGCGATTTCGGATGCTACGGCGCTGACCGAGGCCGGTTATGTCGGCGATGACGTCGAAAACATCCTGCTTTCGCTGATTCAGGCTGCCGGCGGGGATGTCAGGCTTGCTGAGCGTGGAATAGTCTATGTCGACGAGATCGACAAAATCGCCAGAAAGTCCGAAAATATGTCGATAACCCGTGATGTGAGCGGTGAGGGCGTACAGCAGGCGCTGCTCAAGATGATCGAGGGGACTATCGCAAACGTACCGCCGAACGGAGGCCGCAAACACCCCTACCAGGAGTGCATCAAGATCGACACGACGAACATCCTCTTCATCGTGGGAGGCGCGTTCGTCGGCATCGAGGGGATCATCGGCAGACGTATCGGCAGGAAGAGAGTCGGTTTCGGCGCGGACAATTCGGAGATAAAGCGGCAGGAGGAGCATCCGCTGGCAGAGCTTCAGCCCGAGGATCTTCTGAAGTACGGTCTTATCCCCGAACTGGTCGGCAGACTGCCCGTCACGGCCTATCTCGAGGAGCTGACGCACGACGAGCTTCTGCGCGTTCTGACGGAACCGAAGGACTCCCTGATCGGTCAGTACGAACAGCTTTTCCGCATGGACGGGATGAAGCTTACCTTCACGGATGGGGCTCTTGCCGAGATCGTCAACAAGGCTGAACGGCTCAAAACCGGCGCCCGCGGGCTTCGCAGGATCATCGAGACGGCCATGCTCGACGTCATGTTCAAGGCTCCTGACGAAAAGGGGCTGATCGACGAGCTCATCATTACGCCGGAGGTGGTTTCAGGCAGCGCAGAGCCGAAAAAAATCATGAAAACCAATCTGAACTAAAGGATAACTTTTATGCCTAAAAAAGATAATGTCAGACTTCCGATCCTCCTGAACGAGGATTTTGTCGTCTTCCCGGAGACGTCGGCGGATATCTACCCGCCGGCAGGGGAGTTTTATGCCGTCGAACACTCGATCACGGCGAACGGCGATCTGTTTTTTCTGGTCTACCGGAACCCTGATCCGAAGGACGATTTCAACGTTTTTCTACCGTACGCCACGCTCTGTCACATGGATGACCTGGTCGAGCTCACGAACGGAAAGTGCAAGCTGACTCTCAACGCTCTTCACGTCGTTGAGATCGGAGATATAAAGATCGACGGCAACGGCGGCTTTACGGCCGGGACCAGATCTTTTCTGACTCCCGGCAGAGGCGGCAGCGGTCTTGCGGCGAAGGCCCGTGCACTCAGGCTGACGGCCCGCGAATACCTCAAGGCCTACAATGCGCCTGCCGATGTCGTCGAGAGCACGTGCGCTATAAAAGAGATACGAAAGCTCGTGAACGTCTTTGCCTCGCTGATCCGCCAGGATGATCTTAACTCGTTCTATCAGCTGCTGATAGAGAGCGATCCCGGCAAAAAAATCGATATGCTGATGGAGCTTGCGAAGATGGATCTCACGACTCACAAATACGAAAGCGAGATCGACCGCCGCGTGCAGGATCTCTTCGACAAGCGCCAGCGCGAAGCGTTTTTAAGCGAGAAGATCCACGAGCTCAACGAGGAGCTTTCCCAGCTCTATTCGCCCGATATGCGGCAGCCTTCCGCGGATCCGTTCGCCGAGGAGGTCTCTGAACCGGATCCCGAGTCGGAAGATGATGATCTTATGTTCGCCGGACCGCAGAACTACGACAGCCAGCTTCTCCGCAGGATCAAGCAGCTCGAGGCGCCGCAGTTCGTCAAGGACCGTCTCCGCGACGAGTTCCGCAAGCTGACGCGCTCGAACCCGTTCGGTCAGGACCAGGAGGTCGTCAGGAACTATATCGACACGGTCGTTTCTCTGCCGTGGGCGAAGAGCGAGGAGACAGTCATCGACATCAGAAAGGCGAAGGCTCAGCTTGATGCGGATCACTTCGGGCTGGATGACGTCAAAAAGCGGATCCTTGAGTATCTGGCGGTTTTGAAGCTTACCGGGAACGATGTCAAGGCTCCGATCATCTGTCTTGTCGGACCTCCCGGAGTAGGCAAGACGAGCATCGCTGGCTCGCTTGCGAAGGCTCTCGGCAGAAAGTTCATACGCCAGTCGCTCGGCGGCGTCCACGACGAGGCTGAGATCCGCGGACACAGAAGCACCTATGTCGGTGCGATGCCCGGCAGGATCATTTCGTCGCTCAAAAAGGCAGGCGTAAACAACCCGCTTTTCCTTCTCGACGAGATCGACAAAATGAGCAGCGACTACCGCGGTGACCCGGCTTCGGCGATGCTCGAGGTTCTGGATCCGGAGCAGAACGCCACCTTCGTCGACCACTACATCGACATGGAGTTCGACCTCAGCAAGGTCATGTTCATCGCCACGGCAAACGATGCGCACAACATCCCGCGGGCACTTTACGACAGGATGGAGATAATCGAGATCGACGGCTACACCAACTTCGAGAAGAAGAACATCGCCCTTGACTATCTCGTCGCGAAGCAGAAAAAGTTCAACGGGATCGAGGGTTTCGACCTCAAATTTTCGGAGAAGGGGCTTGAGACTCTGATCAGCCGCTACACGATGGAATCGGGAGTCCGCGAGCTTGAGCGCAAGATCGGCGAGATCTGCCGGAAAATAGCCTTTGACAGCGTGGACGAACCTGAAAAGCTGAAAAACTCCGTCGAGATCACCGAAAAAAACATTTCGGACTACCTCGGGATTGAGAAGTATCACCAGAACAAGACCGGAAAGCAGGGAGAGATCGGCGTCGTCAACGGCCTCGCGTGGACTCCGTACGGCGGCACGACACTCGAGATCGAGGCGATCCGCTACCCCGGCAAGGGCGAAGTGAAGGTCACCGGCAGCCTTGGCGAAGTAATGAAGGAATCAGTAGAAATTGCAGTAAGTTACGTAAAAAAATACTCGTTGATCCACCATGAGATCGATGAAAATATCTGGACGAATTCGACCTTCCACCTGCACTTCCCGGAGGGCGCGACCCCGAAAGATGGTCCGTCGGCAGGCTCGGCGATATCGCTGGCAGTGGCATCGCTCGTCTCGGGGATCCCGATCCCTTCGAACCTTGCGATGACGGGAGAGATCACGCTGCGAGGCAGGATCCTTAAGATCGGCGGTCTCAAGGCGAAGATCATGGCGGCAAAGCAGGCCGGTATCAGGCGTGTGTTCATTCCCGAAGAAAACGCTGCCGAGTATGACGAACTCCCGGAAGAGATCAAGCGCGGGATCACCGTGAAACTGGTCTCGAACTGTGACGAGATCCTGTCGGAGTGTCTTACCGCTTCAAAGAAAAAAGCTCGGTAAGCAGCGCACCCGGAGTCCCTCCGCAGTTTTTGAAAATCTTATCCAGAAAAATAACGACTTCGGTAGTACTTTCAAAAGATTTTTCCGTAATTACAGGTACATCCGGAAAAAGCGACAGCAGGGTCGCGGCAAAGAACCCGCTTGCTCCGGCAGAGATCAGTTCGCCCGTAGAGTAGTCGTAAAGCTTCGTGTTTTTCACTCCGCAGCTCGGGCTCTTTCCTTTGAGGATAAAGCCGTCGAAGCTGCCGGCCGACCTGATGAAGTCTGTCGAAAATCTGACCATCTCTTTAGTAAAGAATTTTCCGGATGCCGGCTGCAGAAGCTCGAGAACCCCATCCTTCCTGACGACGCGGATCTTTTCTCTCGGAGCGGGAAACCCTATCCCGGTTTCGGGGCAGAAATCTCTGAAATCAATATATTTTTTTATGGTTTCGATATTTTTGTCGATGACCCAGTCGCCGTCGTAGCGGCACTTCGCTATTCCGAAGCAGCGGCTTATGTAAACAAGCGGTTTTTTCATCACGATCCACCTCCTTTCTGTGATTTTCACACGGAAAACGAAAAAAAGAAACAAAAAAAGAAGCTGATTTCATTAAAGTTTTTGCTTTAAACTTGACAACGGGAACTTTTTGTCTATAAACAGCGGGCTTTTATTAGGGTTATTACCTGTTTATTTTATATTGATTAAGGAGGATATTTTGGCTCACCACAAATCAGCAAAAAAGAGAATCATTACAAGTGAAAAACGCAACCTTTACAACCGTTCGATCAAATCACGCGTAAAGACCTTCTCTCACCACTTTGAAGATGCTGTAAACAGTGAAAATCGCGAAGAATCACAGAAGACTTTTGCAACAGCCGTCAGCGAGATCCAGAAGGCTGTAAGCAAAGGCGTTCTTCATAAAAATACTGCTGCAAGAAAGGTCAGCAGACTTGCACGTCAGTTCAACAGAACCTTCGCGGCAAAGGCTGAGCAGAACTAACTGCCCGAAGATATTGGCTTATTCTCTTATTCTCGAAAATATATCCGAGATTTTCACCTCAAACGGGGATGATCCTGTACTCAAAGGCGGAGCTCTGTGCATCGCCGCAGATACCGACGGGAAAATCTCCTTTGTCGGCACTACTGCCGGTTTTTTGAAGATTGAACCCGATTTCAGATCCAGGTACGCCGAGGCGGTATTCGACGCCGGAAACAGAGCTGTCTATCCGGGGCTCGTTGACAGCCACACGCACCTTGTTTTTGCGGCGACACGTGAAGACGAGTTCGCGATGAAGTCCCGCGGTGCGACCTACGAAGAGATCGCGGCAGCCGGCGGCGGTATCATCAACAGCACCGGAAAGACGAAATCAGCGACGCTTGAGGAGATCGTCCGGCAGGCGTCACGGCGTCTCGAACAGCTTATCTCTTACGGTGTGACGACTGTTGAAATCAAGTCGGGATACGGGCTTGACACTGAAAGCGAACTGAAGCTCCTTACCGCGGTCAGGGAACTTCAAAAGGCCTATCCGATTGAGATCGTTCCGACTTTTCTCGGTGCCCATGCTTATCCGCCGGCATTCAAAAACGATCATGAAGGGTACATCAGTCTCATCAACAACGAGATGCTGCCGGAGATCAAGGCCCGCGGACTTGCCGAATTTGCCGACGTCTTCTGCGAGGAGGGATATTTCTCGCTGAAGGAGACAGAAAAGCTTATGACCGCTGCAAAGGATATGGGGTTCAAGCTGAAGCTCCATGCGGATGAGTTCCACTCTCTCGGCGGGACAGAGCTCGCTGCGGAGATGGGGGCCGCATCGGTCGATCACCTCGAAGCGGTAAGCGGGACCGGAATGAAGAAACTTGCCGAAAACGGCGTCGTTGCCGGAGTTCTGCCGATAACATCGCTCTTTTCGAGGCTTCCGTTCGCTCCGGCTGCAAAAATGCGCGATCTCGGCGTGACTGTGGCGCTTGCGACCGACATGAACCCCGGAAGCTGCATGTGCGGTTTCCTTCCGCTTGCGGCAAGCATCGGTGCGACGCAGCTCCGTCTTTCGGTCGAGGATGCTCTGAAGGGAGTCACTATAAACGGTGCAAAATCCCTGAAACGTGACGACCGCAAGGGTTCGATAGAGATCGGTAAGGATGCCGATCTGGTCGTTATGGATGCCGAAACGGTCTCATATCCGGTTTATCATTTCGCCCACAACCACTGCAGGAATCTTTTTGTTAAGGGCAGACTTATATATTCAGACAAACAGCTGTCTCATCTTTGAGAGAAAAAGACTGACCGAATCCTTGGAGGGGAGGCTGGCTTGGTCTATCAGTTCCGAAAAGGCTTTCCGCGTGTCTGCCAGAGATTCGGTTACCGCTGTTTTTTCCGCTGCTGCCGGGAAGAGTTCGTCCACATAGGAGACGGTATCGGCGAACTGCTGGAGTGAGATCGCGTACTGTGCGGGAGCGATGTGTCTGAACACGTCCTTCAGGTAGGGAAGCACCGCCTTTGCCGTGATGATGTATTCGCGGAGCTCCGAAAGCCTGTTATTTTCAAGGTTCGAGCCGATCTGCACAGTCAGGCTTGCAATAATTGCGGCTCCTCTTGAGAGCTCCTGTTCCGGCGTTATATGCTCTTGTGCTGCGGAGAGTTTCTCCTCAACGGTCTGTAAAAACTCGCCAGCCATCGTTTTGACGTTCGAATCTTTTTCAAGCAGAGCGCGAAGGCTCTTTTTTATCTCGATCGTTGAGATTATTTTTCTCAGATCTTCGACGAAATTTACTGTCGTGTAGTTTTCCGAGCTTTCTGACGTCTGCGGCAACTCTATAAAATTATTTATCTTTTTCTTGAAGGTCTCGAAAAATCTCTTCTTGTCCCTTTCGTTGGCGAATGATGAAACCACCTCAAGCCATGCGGCGTAGTCTATCAGCTCCGCAAGCTGCGGGTTTGCCTTGCCGAGGAGGAAGCGCAGCCTCAGAAGGCCGGGTTTGTTCCGTATCAGAGAGCGGGGATCTATTGTCTTTTCCAGAAGAGGCGACAAGACGAGCATCCTGTCGATCGACTCGATAAAGACATAGCTCGGGATCAGGTGATGCTGCTTTTTTTGAAGCAGGTTGCTGATGTGCGAAATGATATGGTAGAAGAGCTTGGCTTCACGCCCGATGTAATAAAAGTCTCTGTTTGAAAGTTTTTCGCTCAGGTCGCGGATCGTATTGTTGTACCTCTTTAAAAAGGGGTCGATCTCTTTTACGAATTCCTGCGAAATGCTCTCCCTGTGCTGTGTCAGGAGCGAACGGGTCAGGTAGACGTAGTAGTCGAGCTCAACGAAAAATATAGGCGTAAAACCCTGGTAGGTCGCTGAGACCTCCAGCTTCTGCCTGTGAATGTAATCTGGAAACGACTCGCCTTTGAGAGCGTAAGCCTCCTGGATCTGCTTCAGCTGTCCGGTGTATGCGTTCAAAACAGGCTCCTTTGCAGCTCCCTGGGGCTGACGTTGAACTTTTCAAGCGTTTTCTGGGTCACGACCCTGCCCTTTGTCGTGCGGGCGAGAAATCCCGATTTGATGAGATAGGGTTCGTATACCTCTTCCAGTGTGCGTTTTTCCTCGCTGACGCTTGCCGCGATCGCGTCGATACCGACCGGGCCGCCGTTGAAGGAGTCGATGATCGTCATCAGGATGGTCCTGTCCATCTGGTCGAGACCGTCTTCATCGATCTCCATCTGGTTCAGCGCGTATTTCGCGATCTCGAGGTCGACTACACCGTTGCCCTTGACTTCGGCGAAGTCGCGTACCCGCTTTAAAATCCTGTTCGCGATCCTCGGAGTGCCGCGGGATCTGCTTGCGATTTCGGTCGCGCCCTGCGGGTCGATCTCGACGTTGAGGATCTTCGCCGAACGTTCGACGATCATTTTGAGCTCTTCGACAGTGTAGTAATCCATCCTGAAAACGATCTGGAACCTGTCTCTGAGCGGACTTGAGAGAGAGCCTGTCTTGGTCGTCGCGCCGATCAGAGTGAAGGGTTCTATCGGCAGCCTCATGCTTTTTGCGTGTGCGCCTTCGCCGAGCATAATGTCGAAAAAGTAGTCCTCCATCGCGGAGTAAAGGCTCTCCTCGACTGCCGGATTGAGCCGGTGGATCTCGTCGATAAAGAGTACGTCCTTCTCCTTCAGCGCAGTCAAAAGCCCTGCAAGATCACCCTTTTTTTCTATTGCCGGCCCTGACGTGATGTAGATGTTCACGCCCATCTCGTTGGCGATTATCTGGCTCAGAGTCGTCTTCCCGAGCCCGGGAGGTCCGGCAAGAAGCAGGTGGTCAAGCTGCCGGTCATTTTTTTTCGCCGCCTGAACAAAGACCTTTACGTTGTCGATGACCGCCTTCTGACCGATGTAGCCTGACAGGTTATGCGGCCGCAGACCGCCGTCGAGAAAGGAATCTTCGCCCTGCTGTTGTGAGCTTACCAACCGTTCGTCCATCCTGCACCTACTGATTTCTTATGATTTTAAGCGCGGCGCGAACAATCGCCTCCGCCTTCATTAACTCTTTTCCGTCGATAAGATTCAGCGCATAGCGGATCTGCTGCGGTGCATAGCCGAGGGACGAGAGACCGCTGACTGCGTCCTGAACATTTGCATTCTCCCTGCTTTCCGGTTCGGGGAGCGGCTGGACCTGTGTGATCTGAAGCTTTGTTACTTTGTCCCGCAGATCGATAATGATCTTTTCCGCAGTTTTGAGACCGATCCCGCTGATATTCTTGAAAAAATCGACCCGACGCGTCGTTACGGCGCCGACGATCTCCTCCGATGTCCCTGACGAGAGGATCGTAAGGGCGGTTTTGGCACCGACCTTGTTGACGTCGCACAGCAGAAGGAAGAGCTTTTTGTCGATCATCCGCTCGAAGCCGTAAAGTATTATCCCGTCCTCGCGGACCGATGTCTCGATGAAGAGTTCGACAGAATCGCTTGCCTGGGACTTTGCCGAGACGCCGGCGGGAACAAAAACCGTATAGCCGACACCGCTCTCCGTCAGGATGGTGAGCTCCCGGTCCTCTGAATAAATGACTGTTCCTTTCAGATATCCTATCATGGCCTACATTGAAAAAGCGTGGGTTAAAGCAATCGCCAGCGCATCCGCTGCATCCTCGTACGGAGGTTCCTTCAGACCGAGCAGAGTGCAGATCATCGCCTGGACCTGGTATTTCTCCGCCCGTCCGTGACCTACGACCGACTGTTTTACATGGGTCGGCGTGTATTCGAAAAGCGGCAGACCGTGGATGACGGCGGCCGACATGACGGCTCCGCGAACGTGACCGAGTTTCAATGCGCTCTGAGCGTTTTTGGCAACGAAAATATCTTCGAGCGCGATGACGTCCGGGTGAAATTGTTTAATAACATCACAGACTTCGCTGAAAATAAAACCGATACGGTCCTTAAAGACCATATCCTTCGGCGGAACGATTAGACCGTTTTCGATGTGCTTGTAGGAATTGGCTACGACCTCAATGAGTCCGAAACCTGTCTTGACGCTCCCGGGGTCTATTCCGAGAATGGTGTAGCCGGTTCTATCCAAGAGAGCAGTTAATCCTCGTCGGGAATCTGAGAGAAGTCGATGTCGTAGTCAGCATAGACATCCTGGACATCGTCGCTGTCGTCGAAAGCTTCAACGAGCTTCAGAACCTGCTCTGCGACCTTTCCTTCGACCTTCGTAAGGGTCTGCGGGATCCTTGCGATCTTGGCTTCTTCAAACTGATAGCCCTTCTGCGTGAGCTGGTCGGAAACAGCGTAAACGTCTGTCATCGCTGTGAGGATCTCCCAAACGTCGTCTCTGTCGATAACGTCGTCTGCGCCTGCCTCAAGCGCGTCGTTCATGATCTGCTCTTCATCGATGCCCTCTTTCGGAACGATGATCTGACCCTTCTTTTCGAACTTCCAGTTAACGCAGCCGTTTTCACCCATATTGCCGCCGGCCTTCGTGAAGATCCTTCTGATCTCGGAGACCGTTCTGTTTTTGTTGTCGGTCAGACAGTCGATCATCATCGCGACTCCGCCCGGTCCGTAACCCTCATAGGTTACCTCTTCGTAGTTTGCTCCCTCGAGCTCGCCGGTTCCCTTCTTGATCGCTCTGGTGATGTTGTCGAGCGGCATGTTCGCAGCCTTTGCCGACTGTATCGCCGTCTTCAACCGAGGATTGCCGTCAGGGTCTCCGCCACCGCCTTTCGCCGCGATAGTGATTTCTTTGATAAGTTTTGTGAAAATTTTACCCCTTTTAGCGTCTGCTGCACCCTTTTTATGTTTAATGGTGCTCCATTTGTTATGACCTGACATTAAATCCTCCTGTCAAGATGGTTACAAAAAAACGCGGGATTCTACCATAAAAGCCGTTTTTTCGCAAGTTAAAATCGCTTGATTTCCGGCTCTACCGCTTTTTTATCGAGGCGAGCCGCTTGAATTCGTTGACAAGATCGTCCATAAAGCTTTCCGAGCTCCTGATCCACATCGGTTTCAGTCCGATTTTTTTGAGGCTCTCCTCTTTCAGGGCCGTGAAATAGCGTTCCTGCATCCGGGATGGCGAAGAGAAGTCGATAAGCTGAGTCTCGCCCGTTTCGGGGTCGATAGTTCTGATCGCTCCGTCGACTACCGGCTTGAAAAGGATGTCGTCAATGATGCCGATCGGCACGATCTCGTGCTTTGAAGCCGTGATCCCGAGCGAGTCGGGGAGCCCTTCGAAGAGCATGTCCGAAAGGAAAAAGAGCAGTGTCTTGCGTTTCATGATCTTGTTGAGAAACCTGAAGGCGACGTCGGGATCGGTCTTCCGGCCTTCCGGTTCAGTCGTAAGGAGCGTCCGGATGACCGTCAGCAGGTGGTTTTTGCCTCTGCGGGGCGGGATGTACTCTTCGATCCGGTCGGAGAAGAGCAGCAGGCCGACCTTGTCCGAGTTTTTTATTGCGCTGAAGGTCAGTGACGCCGCGATCGTCGCCAGTACGTCCTGAACTCCGTAGTTCATCCCGTAGCTGGTCGAGCCCGAGATGTCTGCAACGATCATCACGACGAGCTCGCGTTCCTCGCGGTACAGCTTGACGAAGGGTTTTCCGCTACGCGCCGTGACATTCCAGTCGATCATCCGGGCGTCGTCGTTTTCAGTGTATTCCCTGACCTCCTGAAATTCGAGCCCCTGACCCTTGAAAAGCGTGTGGTACGACCCCTGGAGGTAGCTGTCGACGTTCTTTTTTGCGACAAGCTCGATACGTCTTATTTTCTGCAGCAGCTCTTCGTTCAGCATCTCAACCTCAAAAAACAGGATAAAAACAAACCTGAAGTAGAAAATATTCCGAAAAATTTATCTGTCTATCGTGAACATCATCTGGCGGAAATTCAGATCCGGAAAGATCACGGAGAGTGCGATCGATGCCTTCTGCGCACCGACGGAATCCGAAAGTCCGTCAAAAAAATCGCGTGCGACGTCGACACCCCTTTCCGCAGCCTCCTCTTCGGTGATCTCGTTCCTGTACCAGCTTAGGAAGATCTCCCTGCTGTTGTCGACCATCTTGTTGTACTCTTCGACCGAAGTGGCGATCTCATTCTCGGAAAAGCCGAAGCCGACGAGCTTTTTCCCGAGTTCCGGCCCCCAGACCTGCTTTATCACGGAACTCCAGCCTTCCCAGATCTTTGCCTCCCGCTCCCTGTATTCCTGCGTCTGGTGCTGCTGCTGCTGCTCTTTAAGCTTTTTGATCTCGTTTTTCATCGAGTTGAATTTCTGATCCAGCTCGACATTTTTCTGGGCTTTGCTTGCCGACTGCATTTCGAGCAGCTGCTTGTTCAGTCTTTTTTTAAGTACCTCAAGGTCCATTTTCAGCGTCTCGTTTTCTTTGGCACAAGCCTCCGAATACTCCTTGAGCGATCTTAGCTCGGAATGGTTCCTGTATAAAAACACTGCTAAAATCAGTATGATGATGGTGAGGATAATGTTAGTTCTGCTCATATCCGCAAAGACCTCTGTTTAAAAGTTTCTCTTTCCACCATGCCAGGCTTTCATCGGAGAAGTCCAGCTTTTTCAGCTCTCTGACGGCGTTATCGTCAAAGGAGGATGCGTAGAGTAGCGAAATCATCGTTACGGCTGCTGGTTTTATATTTTTCGACTGCTGCATGTCAAAATAAAGCCTGCCTGATTCACTGTTCTCTTCGGGGTAGGGGAAGCAGAAGCGGTTGAAGAGTGCCGCAAAACGGGTCCCGTCAACTTTTGAAACAGTGTTCTCCACCCTGAGGTTCGATGCCGCGCTTTTGGTGAATCCGCGTTTCGAGGCGGCAAGTTTGGTTTTCGACAAAACCGTGAGCGGGATCTTGGGGAACTCCTCGGAAACTCTGACGGAGACGAAGTAGACGCCCTTTTCGAAACTGCCCTTCAGCTTTGCGTGATCCGTCTCTTTTTTAAGCGAGATCCTACCGCGGGAGCTGCCGTTTACGGTTATCTCCCCGCTCTTTATCCCGAAAAATACGATCTCTACATCTGTGTGCCTGTCGAACTCGAGGTAAAGGTAGCCGAAGGAGTCCTTTCCGGCCATCCCCCTGGTGATCTTCAGTTCGGCAGGGTAGACGAAGGATCTTTTTTTCTGCGACGGCAGGTGGTATATGTTTACGAAAAAGTCCTTAAAAATGTTATTCTTTTCCTGCCCGATCCACTTTGAATAGAGCTTCGGGTCGTCGTAAAAGATCCTGAAGTAGTCGTATAAACTCTCTTCAGCCGACAAAGAAAAAAATATAAAAAACAGGGGGAGCAGAAGCCCCCCCCTTTTAAGAAAAAAGTTCATCTTTTCCGAAATTTGCCGTTACTTGAGCTCTTCAAGGAGCATCATTGATTTGAGGTAGAACTCGTCGGTCGGAAGGAGGTTCTTGAGAAGGTTCTCAAGGATCCTGACAGCCTTCGACTTGTTGCTGTCTCTCATTCCGAATGCCTCCCAGTACATCGACTGAGCCTTTGTAGAGATGGCCTTCATCCCCTCTTTTGCCGGTTTGCTGCTGCTGTCAAGGAAGAGTGCCTCAACGAAATCCTTGCGGGCTTCGCCGATCTTGTCCTTGTTGAGCTTGTCAAGGCCGGATTTCGAGTAGGCCTCTGCGGTCGCGGATTCGATCTTTTTGGTGACTTTTGTGACCTGGACCTCTCTTACGCCCTCTTCCTTGTACTCGTTTTTGAATCTCTGCTTGACCTGCTGGAGCTCTGCCGCATTGACCTTGTCGAGGCTTGCCTGATACTTTTTGTTGACCTCCTCTTTCTTCGCCTTTGCGGTCTCTTTGTCTTTTGCCGCGCTGTCGGGTTTCTTTGCAGTCAGATCTTCGATCGAAGCGGCAAGCTTTTCGTCCTGAGCCTTGTATGCCGCCTGAGCCTTCTCCCATTTTTGCTTCTCTTTGTCGAGAGCCGCCTGTCTTGCAGCCTTTCTCTTCTCTTTTTCGGCAAGGAGTTTGTCTCTCTTCGCCATCATCTGCTCTTTCTGCTTCTCTCTGTTCTCCTTCTCCTTGACCTCCATGTTGTCGTATTTGTCAACTATGGCTGTCTTGCCGTTTTCATACCATTTTTCCTTGTTGTCGGCAGCCTTCTGCCATTGAGCCTCCTGTCGTTTCGCATCTGCGTGCTGCTTAGCCTTCGCATCGTCAAGCCTGCGGGCCCAGTCTGCGTTGATTACGGCGATCTGAGCGGAGATCGCGTCGATCTGCTTGTTGTTTTCGTTGAGCCGGTTTTTGTCGGCAGCGACCTTCCTGTCGAATGCAGCAGCACGGGCGTCCTTTTCCTTGTTCCATTTGTCCTGCTGCATAGCTCTCTCTTTCCTTCTTGCCTCGAGCTTCTGGTCTCTCTCTTTCTGAGCGTTGTTTACCTGCTGGTCAACACCCTTTTTCTTGGCGTTCTTTTCAGCAAGGAAAGCCTTGTGCTGCTGTTTCGCGGCAGCCTCTTCGGCTCTCTTTTTCTTCTCGAAATCGGTGTTCGCCTTCTGAAGTCTCATGCTTTCGTTTGCAAGTTTCATGTCGAGGTCGTTAAGCTGCTTTTCATACTTCTTGTCAACCTGAGTCACCTGCTTGCTGACGAACGCATCGTGAGATTTTTCGTGAGCCGCAAGCTGCTTGGAGACCTTCGCGTGCTCAGCTTTCAGGGCGCCGAGCTCCTTGTTCCTTGTTGCCGTCAGCTTTGCCATTTCGGTCGCAAGGGTGGCTTTGAAGTTCTTTTCCGCAACAGCCTTCTTTTGGATGTTCGTGTTGGTGTCTGCCTTCAGAGCGGCAAGTTTCTGCTTCTTTTCAGCCTGAAGTTTTGCGATATCGGCCTTGATCTTGCCTCTGATCGTGTTGAAGTTATTCGCGATTTCAGCCTGAGCGGCCTTTACCTCCGCGTCAACGCCCTTGGTCTTGTTGATCTTTTCGGCCTTCTGCGCGTTGAGTTTCGCGACATTCTGCTTGTGGACATCGGAAGCGGCTTTGAGCTTTGACGCCTTTTCAGCCTGAAGACCCTTCTTCTGCTTCGTGAGCTCGGCGATCTCCTTTTCGCGGGGAGCAATTACAGCGTTGAGCTTGGCCGGATCAACAACATTTGACCTCTTTTCCCAGGATTTGATCTCCTTGTTGTTCGCGGCGATCTTCTGCTGCTTTGCGGCAATATCCGACTGGATCGCAGCCTTCTCTTTTGCGGCGGCAGCTTTGTATTTGTTGTTGATGTTCGCTTTTTCCGTGTTTATCTTCTTGATTTCGTTCGCTTTTTCTGCAGCGACCTTAGCCTTTCTGCCCTTCGAGCTTGCCTTTATCGCCTTCTCCTTTTCAGCGGATCTAGCGGCTGCTTTCTTGGCTGCTGCAGCGTTTGCGTTCATTTCGTTTTTGTGGCTTGCGCTGAGGGCGTTCGCCTTTTTCTGGTGAGCTGCGATAGCCGCGCTCTTCTCTTTGTTCAGAGCGGCGAGCTCTTTATTCGTGGAGATGAGCTCGAGGTTTTTCTCCTTCTCGAGTTTTGCGAGTTCGGATTTGTTCCTTGCCATCTGCCTTTCATACTTCGCCTTTTCGTTTTTGATCTTTCTGTCGGCGCTCTCCTCTTCGAATTTGATCTTTCTTTCAGCGCTCGCCTTGTCGTTATCCATCTTTCTGATAGTCGAAGCGTGGTCTCTTTCGATCTTCGCCATCTCTGCCGGATTGTTCTTTATCGCCTCTTTTTTGTCAGCGAAGATCTGATTTTCGTTGTCTTTCGCCTGACTGATGGCGTCGATGACCTCCTGAAGCTTGTTGGTCGCCTCGATTTTCTGGTTTTCGAGCTCGGAGACCTTCTGGTTCATCTCGTCGGTAACTGCGTCAACGTTGTAGGGAGCCATCTTCTGCTCGTATTTCTGCTCGACGGCCGAAGCCTTCTCCTGAACCTTGGCGATCTTCTGGTCGTAGGAAGCGGCGATCGAACCCTCCTCGACGGAGAGAGCGTTTGCCTTCTTGGCGTACTCGCTTTCGAGCTTTCCTCCCTGAGCGGCGATCCCCTGGATCTCGGTGGTCGTATCGGCATGGAGCTTGTCTATCTCTTTCTGGATCTCGTCGTCGACTGCGTCAGTCTTCTTCGCGTAGTTGTCTTCAATAGCCGCAGTTTTTGCGTCGAGCTTGTTGAGTTCATCCATCTTCTGCTGGCTGTACTTCGCGTCGATTTCGGCAAGCTTGCCGTTGGATTCGTCGATCTGGGTCCTGAGTGCCTCGTTTTCGTTCTGAAGCTTGTCGATCTCTTTGTTTACGACATCGCCCCAGTTCGCCTTGAAATTCTCTCTGTCGTCAACAAGCTTTTCCTTTGCGACGATGATCTTTTCGTCGATAGCCGCCTCTTTGCTGGCGTAGTCGTCGTCAAGCTTTGCCTTGAATTCGTCGAACTTGCCGGCTTCGTTTGCAAGCTGGTCCTCGATTGTTGCGATTTCGGCGATAAGCTTTTCGTTCTTGGCGCGGATCTCGTTTTCCTTGGCGGCCTTCTGGTTCTCTTCGTCGTCAACGCTTCTCGATACGAGGTCCTGAAGCTTTGCTATCTTCTCCTCATACTCCTGCTCGATCTTGTCCGACGACTCCTCGTTTGCCGAGATCTTTTGTTCGGCAGCGACGATGACGGCCTCGTTGGCCTTGATCATCTCGTCCTCTTTTTTAGCCTTCATGTTCTCGGTGTCGTCGGTGTGCTTTGCGATCGCGTCTTCAAGTTTTGTCTTCTTGTCGGCGAGCTGGTTGAGAGTCGTTTCGTACTCTTTTTCAGCTTTCGCGTTTACGTTCTCCTTCTCTTTTGCATATTCGGCTTCGATCCTGGCTCTGTCTTTCTCGATGCTCTCCTGAGTGTTACCGAGAGTCGTTGCGCTCTTCATCATGAACTCTTCGATCTCCTGCTGATACTTCTGGAGATCTCTTTCACGAGCCGATTCCTGATCGTCGAATTTTGCAAGGTCCTGGTTGTAAGTATCGAATTTCTTTTGATATTCCTTCTCAAGCTGAACGCTGTACTTTCTGTCTTCGTCCTCGTTTTTCATCCTTACGGCTTCGTTGTCGGACATGACTTTGCGCTCGTTTGCCTCGAACTCGTCGTTCTGTTTCTGGATTTTTTCGTCAAGTTCTCTGTTTTTGTTCTCGAGTTCCTGTTTTCTCTTCTCGAGGGCGGCGATCTTTGCCGTTACCTTTGCTCCCTCGACATTTTCGAAAGTCTTCTGCTTTTCGTAGTATTTGTCTTTCTCTTTCTGCTGAGCGCTCTTCCAGTCGCTGTAAGCCTTCGAGTGAGCCTGAAGTTCCTTCTCCTTTGCCTGTTCGCGGCTCTTGTTGGAGACCTTGATGATGCCCTTTTCGCGCTGTTCGATCTGCGTGATCTGGCTTTCAAGGTTTACGATCTCCTGTTCGATCGAAGTATCGTCCTTTTCCCACTGATACTTCATCTCCTGGATCCTTTTCTTCAGATCGGCTTCGTCTGCCTTCTGCTTTTTCTGGTTCTCCTTCTGCTGTGTTTTGAGGTCGGCGATCGCCTTTTCGCGTGCCTTGATATTGTCGTTCAGCCACTTGTCGATGTCGGCGAGCTGTTTGGTCCTCCATTTTCTTACGTCGTCGATCTTCGCCTTGAAGCTCTTGTGGATCTGTTCTACTGCCTGCGCATCGTTCGGATTAGGTTCAAGGTAGCGTTTGCGCATATTTTTGTCTTTCTTGTAGACCATGTTTTTGTAGCCGAGCTCTCTTAATTCGTTGTCGGCCGTTCTGACGGATTCAAGGGTCCTCAAAGCTGCCTTGTAGTCGCCGGAATCGAGGGAGTCGGTTGCATTTGCAAGACCTTTCTGGATCTTTTTGACATCTGCCAGAAGGGTTTTTGCCGTTTCGTTCTGAGCACATTTGCAGTTCATTTCGTTCGCTGCACGGTCGAAGATCTCCTCGGCCTCTTCGATGTTGCCGTTGTCATAGGCGGTGAAGCCTTTTTTGATCTCTTCTTTTACTTCGCTGTAGGAGAAAGTCTTCGCCGGAGCGGCTTTTGCAGCCTTGGGTTCGCTCTTTTCGCCGACAGACGCGAGGAGCGTTTTCATCGCGTTGATCATATCGGAAGCGATGTCTTCACTGTCTGTACCGCCTTCCGCCGTGATGGTTCTCGAACCCTTCTTGGCAGCGGATTTGTCGTAGAGTGTGATCGAGACCTTTGTCTCTTTGTGCTTGGAGATTTTGGGAATGAGAACAAAGTCGTATTCATCACTCTTTGCAACTGCCTGTACGATGCATTTGAGGTCGGTTTTGCACCGTGCAAGCCCGGAAGAATAGGTCTCGACCTTCGCTGTCTTGATGGTGGAAAGCAGGAGAGAGAGGTTTTCGTCAATCTCCTTGGCAACCTTCTTTTCCGAGTCTGAGTTGGCCACTGTCGGGGTAAGTGCGACAGAATCCTGCGCAAAAATCGTAAAGGAAATCAGTGTGAGCGAAATGAACGCTAATAACATTTTAGATTTTCTCATGTTGTCCCCACATCCATAATTTTTAATACTCTGCCAATTGATATGTTATGAAATCTCAATCCCGTTGTCAACCTGAATGGAGCAAGATTTTATCAGGTCTGATTTTCTGAGTGAAGAGTCGCCGGGGCGGAAAAAGTCAGTCCATCAGCGTGTCAAGTTCGGCCACTTTGTTCCTGAAATCGGAAAGTTCTGCGGAGGGGACGGAAGAGACTGTCGTCTTGTGGAAGACAAAGGGATCCTGCACCTTGCCCTTCTGACCGATATTTATCTGGTAGTGCAGATGCGGCGCCGTGCTCTTTCCGGTGTTTCCTGAGTTGGCGATGTGCTGTCCGGCGGTTACCGTCTGCCCTGCGTCAACAAGAACTTCGCTGAGATGTAAGTATTTGAAAACGAACGGTTTTCCTTTCTCCTCGATCTCGATGCAGTAGCCGTTGTACTTCGTCTTCCAGTTGATGCGTGCGACTCTGCCGTTTACGGTCGAGTAGACCGGAGTGCCTACCGGAGCCTTGAAGTCGACACCCTCGTGCTTCGGAGCTCTGTCGCCGATCGTACTTGTGATCTGGATATAATTTTTGATAGGCGGATTCGGAGTTATCCTTTTTTCGATCATCGTGCCGTCGGAATAGTAGTATTTCGAGTTTGAATCCTTAGTCGTGTATTTGTAGATACTGATCGTTTTGCTCAGCTTGTGCGAATAGTATCTGACGGCAAGGATCTCCAGGTCGTCCGGCAGATCGGTGCGCTGCTTTTTTTCGTTGACGGGGATCGTTCGGAAGACAAAGTCGATCGTGTCCTCCTTCCGTGCGTCGCTGCGAAGCGAGACGTCCCAGATCAAAAGCCTTGCTATGTGCGCGCTCAGAACATCTGAAAGCTTGGCTATATTAAGGTCCTGCGATATTTTTTGGATCTCTTCGCTGTGGTTGAAGGCATTGTAGAAGTTGTCTGCTATAACGACGGAAGATGCGATCGGCTCTCCCGCAGCGTATGTCCGGTTTTTGTTCTGCGGAGCTGCCGGAGACGGTGCGCCTGCTGCCGGCGGCTCTCCGTTTTCCGCCGTCTGTGCTGCCTCTGCCGGCCGTGAATCGGAGGTGACTTCTGCTGTCGCTGTCTGTTCCGCTGGTGTTTTTTTCTCCTCGGGCCTGTTATCTTCGCTGTCCGGGAACTTGTAAAAAATTATGAACGCCAGAAGGATGATATTGACGACAAAGGATACTCTGAAAAGAGTCTTCCACTTTTTTAGTTGAGGGTCGGTAAAAAGCGGCTGATAGTTCATTTCATCCTCCTGAAAAGTGCGGAATATAAGACGGAATCGACTGATGATATCGCGATCGGAGCGGCAGTCCCGAATTCATAGGCTATTTCATTGAACACGTTTTCGTTCTGTTTTTCAAAAAAGAAGAAGGCGAAATCCGCATCATGAAGGCTGTTCACACCGATCAGATCCTTCCTGATAAGCCCCTCTTCCTTCATGAAGTTGAATGAGTTGCGGTTCAGGCCTTCGTATGCGCCCATAATGAAGACTTTCGAACGTAAAGGCGCATTTTTATTTAAAGTTTCTGCCAGGTCGATCACGTCGTATCCCCAAAAATTACGCTGCATCCTGAGCTCTGCGGCCCCCTCGGCGCCTCCTATCAGCAGGTTATAAAACGCAGGTCCGCGTTTTGCGAACTTGACGTTCGGCTGAACCAGAGAGACTGCTGCCGCAAAAAATACCAGTGCAACAAAAACGTCTTTGTATCTATCTGTTTTTACTAAAATTTTCAAGTTTTCGCCCACAAAAAAAACACCGGCCGTCAGCATAAGCGGATATCCGGTGAACCAGTGTTTGATCCCGCCGAAGATCGGCACGGAGGGCATGGCGATCAGAAAAATCGGAAACAGCGAGCCCGAAATCATGGCAAGCGAAGCCTCCTGATCCTTTGCCGAACCTGCGTTTTTAAACTCTTTGCAGAACCAGAGGATGCCGGCGAAGAAGCAGAGAAGCTGCGGGAGAGGAGTCGTGAAAAACGTCATCGCCCACGGGAAGCTGAAGGGGAACGGTCCGGTCGCGAGCTCCTGCCCGAAATAGTAGTTTGTGTAGTTCACGTGTTTCGTGTGGAAGGTTATATACCCGCCGATGCGGTTGAGCGTGTCATGCCACATCCACGGCCAGAGCAGGAAATAGACCGGGATCGAAATAAGGACCATGAAGTAGAAAACTTTCGGGACCGATTTAAAAAAGTGCTTTAACGAGAAGCTCCGGACCTCTTTTCTGTACGAGAAAAAGTAGAAGCACAGCCACGACGCGAAGAGAACGATCGGGATGAAGAGAACGTTGTGTTTCGTCGCCATTGCGAGCGCGAAAAATACAGCTGTGACGATATGGACAGAGAGCCTGTCGGTTCTGATGCAGAAAATGTAGAGTATGAAGGTGGCGCTCCAGAAGAAGAGGATAGGCACGTCGAAACAGGCGAGGTGCGAATGAAAAAAGAGGTGCGGCATCATAAAAAACAGGAGCGGAGCGGTTACTGCGGTTATTCGGTTGAAGAATATCTGCCCGAAAAGGTAGATCATCAGGGCCGTCAGAGCGGCAAAAAAGGCCGAAACGAGCCTTGCCGAAGAACCTGTCTCCAGGATTTTGAGTTTTCTGTGAAAAATGTAGTTCGAGAGTCCGAAAAGCTCCTTCATGAAAGGCGGATGCTCGTGGTTGTAGCTGAAGTACCTGTCCGTCTGCTTCTGCGAAAAGGGTTTGGCAAACTCGCCTTTGGCAAAGCTCTGCTCGATCAGCACATACCAGTCCGCCATTTCCTCTCCGGCATACATATAAAAACCTTCGTCACGGACAAAGCCGATCGCATCCCGCGTACAGAAGATCATCAGGAAAATGAAAACTGAAACGATAGATGCGAGTACGATGTCTAACTTTCCGATTTTATTCTTGAAATTCATTTTGTTACATATCCTTTGAAGGTGAAGTGGCGCTGTCTGTCGTCATTTGTCGTTATCTCGATTCTGAGGGTCTGAGCCCCCTGGGGAATGCCGGCCTTCCTGTTGAAAGAGTTCCTTACGGACTCGTTTTTGTAATCCAGGATCCTGGTGTCGCCGGCAAAGACCGAGACATGAACCGGAGCTTTGTTTGACGACATCCAGCCGGCTTCGCGGAGGACCGATTCGAAAACCAGATTCCCGCTCTCCGGAGGCAGTTCAAAGACGATATTGAGCTTTTCTTTTGCGATCGGGTGCGCCCAGACGGCTCTTTCCGGCTGTCTGCTGTTGAATTTTGCGGTAGATCTGCCGACGTAATTCCAGTTGTTTTTCGAGCAGCTCCATCTGCCGTCGGTCTGCAGCAGGCAGTCGCGCCTTTCGTCATTTTTTACAAAGTAGACCTCTTTTGCCTTGTTGATGTCGCGGGCGAAGACAAGAAGCTTCGAAGGTCCGGAATCCTCCTCTTCGGCGAGCAGGACAAGTCCGTTCCGGACGCCGAACCTTTGAATTTCGCGCAGTTCCAGCTCTTTCAGCAGGGCTTCGGCCCTTCCTGGGTTATTGAGAAGAAAGAATATCCGCCCCGTGTCTTCCTTGAGATGCGCGATATCTCTGCTTTTCAGCTCCTTCAGAGTCAGGTAGACAGGAAGGATCCCGTCGCTGAGTTTTTTTGTGAAGTCGAGATCCCAGTCGTTTTCGGGAAAAATGATGTCGCCCTCCTTGAAGTTTTCGTTCAGGATCCTTGCAAAATCTTCTTCAGTCGCGGGGTCAAGTTCGCCGTAACTGCTTGAAAAGTGCCAGAAAATGAGCGAAAGCGGGATCGAAGCGATAAAGAGGACCGCAAGCGTCCGCCCGGAAAAACGAAAGAATTTTGCAAAAAAATCAGTCAAGTCAGCCTCCTGCTGAACGATTATGAAGAGCAAGCGCGGCTAAATCAAGAAAAAGAGTTGAAGGGGATCAAAAGGGATCGTTTTTTGAACTTGTCCGGAACTTATTTCGATGCGAAACGTCTCAATGCCAGTGCTGCAAGAAGTCCTGCCGCTGCAATAAGCATAACGAAGAGATTCTGTGAATCGTCGACAACTGTAAGAGCGCATCCGCCTTCGTCGTCGCCGGCCATGATATCATCTTCATAGACGTACTTCTTTGAGTTGAGAGGAGTTCCGATCACCTTGTCGGTGTTGCTCAGAGTGAGGTTTTTGATCTGAACCTGGAATTCCTGACCGTTCGTCAGCGCGAGGTGTGCTCTGACCGTGAGATATTTTTCCGTGTCCGCCGGAATGTCATAGTTAAGGTTGAAGCGGTGGGTCATGTTGGCATCGAAGGAGCTGGTCGTAGCAAGTTCGACATCGCCTACGCCGTCGTTGTCGGTATCTTCATAGATCGAAAGGCTTGTGATAGCTGATCCGAACTGAGCCTGGCTCGATTTCGGAACTGCAACGGTGACTCTCTTGATAGTGTCTGCCTGACCGATGGAGAGGAGCTTGACCTGGAAGACATCGTGTGTCCCGTTCATCTTCGATTTCGCGGGAACTGCCGGGTCGTGCTCGCCTGTAGTGACTACGAAGCCCTCAGTCGGCATGAACTGGTACTTCGCGAAGCCTATTGCTTTGCCGTTTTCCGTTGCCGCTGCCGCTGCTCCGCCGTCGGAGATCTTGACAGCTTCACTCTCTATTGCGGGAGAGAATGACGTGCTGTTCGTGATGTTTGCGCCGTTGAAGTTGGCATTTGCAACGAAAATGATGCTGTTCCTCTTGTTTGCCCAGAGCCTGTTGGTCGGGTTGGAAGAGGTGAATCCTGCATAGCCTGACGAAAGGGCGTCTGCCGAACCGAGAAGGACGTCGCCGGAGTCAAGCTTGCCGTCGTTGTTCATATCGTTGTACATCTTGAGGTCGGTGATCGCGATCGAGGGATCGTTTACATCGACTCTGAGACGGATCGAATCAAGGTTGAAGTAACATTCGCTGCTCGTGTCTGCCGCCGTGATGTCGATCTGACCGAGAACAAGATCCGGTGACGGGTTCGGGATGATTATGATGTTGTCGTCGCTCGGGCTGTTTTTGCCGATCGCAACGGTAGCTGCCGTGTTCGTGCATCTGACGATCTTCGGGTCGTCGATGCAGGAGCCGGACTCTTTGTCGCAGATGGAGCCTTCGCCGCAATCATCGTTGGATGTGCATGAAGAAGCGCCGACACCGCCGCAGTCAGAGAGGTCGACGGCATCCTGCGAGGTCGCGCAGCCTGTCGAGATCATTCTGAGCTTTGAAGAGATGCCGAGGTTCGTCTTGTAGTCAACAACGCCGGGTGTTCTGTAAAGCGCGGTGTTTTCGATTACGTGGTTTTTAGCCGTATCCTGTTTGACTTTAGCTCTGAATCTTACGATGACGAGATCCTTGCAGGAGAGGTAGTCGTCTCCCTCCTGGCAGAAGTTGAGCGTGTCTGCGACCTTGACTCCGTTTACAAGCGGGAAGCCGCCGGCATCGTCAGGGATCGGGATCCACTTTTTAGCGATCTTTTTGCCGTTCTCGACGACGAATTCGTTTGCATATTCGGTCGAGCCCGGAACGTACTCCATTCCGCTCGGGATCGTATCGATTACAGTGATGTTTTTGGTAAGGTCGGTTCCCCAGTTCTGGATCCTCATCGCGAAGGTGTGTTCGATGTTGTTCTGGCACCACTTGCCTTCGTACTGCTCTCCTGCTGAAACGCCTGTGTTGGCCGGAGTGCAGGCAACCTTCTCGGGCTGGCCGGGGATGTCGAACTGCGGGGCCTTGGTGTCAACGCTGACAAGCATGAAGTTGGTGATCGCCTGGTCCTGGTTCGCGCCGATACGAAGCTTGATGTTGGTTCCGCCCTTGTGGAAGTGCGCAGCCATTCCGCCGTCGTTAACGGTGTCGAGAACGAAGGTGTCCATATCCATACCGTATTCGATCGCGTCGTAGTTGAGAGCTCCCGGAACGCCGCCGATGCACTGCAGGTTCAGGCCGGAATAGTCGTAAACCGACGAAATCGAGTTGAAAATCTCCGTGTAATAAAGGGTCGTGAAGCCGTCGCTGATGTATGCCTGCGGGTTGCAGTCGTTGCTGATCAGGATCCAGTCAACGCCGTCGCCCTGAACCTGGATACCCTCTTCGTAGAGCATTCCCGTTTCGGGATTGAGTGTCGCAAGTCCCGGGTCGCCTTCGTGGGATGCGAGTGTCAGTCTGATTTCGGGGTCGGTCGGGAACTCGAAGCCGGATACCGAGATTTCGCTGAGCTCATGATAGTAGGGCTTGAAGCCGTCATACAGGTAGATTTTCTTCGGGCTGATAGTAGCGGATGTGTAGATCAAAATGATCGACCAGCCGGAGACCATCTCCGTCGACCCTTTGTAGATAGAGTCGCTTGCGCATTTGAGACCCGAAAGTGTGTAGGAACCGTAAAGGTACGAACCGTCGAACGATCCGCTCTGATCGGTCTCGGTCTGACGGCCTTTGTTTTGCAGATCTCTAAAGAAATCAAGCACTTTTACTCTGTAAGTGAACCAGCTTTTGTTCGGCTCTTCGGCATCTCTGAAGGCATCGAATTCGAAGTCTACGAAGCCTGCTTCGGAGACCTTGTATGCCTTTTTGCCCTTGATAACCTGAGTCGAAGAGATCGCCGGGTTGTTCTCGTGCTGGAACGAAAGGGAGACCTCGTTGTCGGTGGGATCGTCCTTTTCGACTACCGGAACCGCACCTGTCCATACGAGGTAGGCATCCTCAATAACGGCATCCAGCGGGAGGTATGTCGCATCAAGAACGTAGGTGCTGGAATCAAGGCAGGTGTCGCCCTGAGGGTTGTTCTGGTCGGAATCAGCCTCGGTGTTCGCGAGGAGCGACTTGAACATGACGTGATAACCGTAAGCTCCGTCCTCCCATTTGAGATCCGTGCCTCTGTAGTTCGAAACAGAGGGACCGATCGCTTTTGCGGAGACTGCTAACGGCAGCACGCAAAGAAGTAAAACCAGAAAAAATTTAAAATTTTTCATCTTTAGCCCCATAAAAAGTTAAAAAACAGACAAAATTGCGGACCAATCATAGAAACAACGCTTTTTTTGTCAAAACAATAGGCACATTTTTTTAATAATCCTTGAAATCGGACGAACGAAAACTAAACTGTGCCAACAAAGTGAAGTGAAAAGGCTATGATAGACTCCCGAAACGGCTGGATCACCTGTCTGGACTCAGATTTTTGCGACTTACTGCCGGGAACAAAGGTCCATCTGACGCAGTGCCTTGCCTGTAAAAACAGGTTTTGTCCTGTAAAATCAGAGGTTTTTGCTGTTTGCTTCCCTGAATGGATCTCGCTGGGTGATGCCAAACTGAATGTAAAAATAATCGAGCTTAACCGAAAGCTCCAGCAGAGGAAGAGGCCCCTTGCGCAGCTCTGCTGCCCGAAAAAAAAGCAGGTGACGGGCTGTTCGGCGGGGAGCGTTTTCTGCAAGTACAACCAGATTTGCGGAGTTTATCAGAAACGAGAGGGTGCCGGGTTTATAAAATCGATAAGGTGGAGGAGAGAGATGATCTATTACGTTATGTATTCGGACGGAACTTCGGAGATCGTGAACCGCAACGATTTCGCGAATGTCGACATCGAGAAGGTGGACAGGGTCTATCCGGGGAACTACGAGGTCCGCGTCGTTTCCGAGCTTGTTCCGCTCGGCGAGGAGCAGGCGAAGCTGAGCGAGACGATCGCCGGTTTCAAGGAGAAGTATACCGGTGAGGTCGTAACGAACGAAGGGCTCGTCGAATTCCAGGAGTGGTTCGAGAAGGCGTCGGTCGGAGAGAGCGCCGTTATTCCTGACAAGATCCTTGTCCCGCAGAAGACTTACCGCGTTGTGAAGATCAAGGATGTCGAACCTGAACCGCGGCCGAAGGAGGCTGCTGAGCCTGAAAAACCCGCCGCAGAGCCGGAAATCATCGTGCCCGAGCCGGAGGAGACAGCGGCTAAGAGCGGGGTGACGGAAAAACACCAGAACAGCGATTTCGAACAGGCTACGCTCTTCGGAGAGGATGACGCCGCTCCGAAAAAACGCGGCAGGAAGAAAAAAGCGGACGAATAAAAATGCTTTTGAATAGGGATGAGATCCCCGGATACCGGAGCGAGATCGAAGCCGTCGGGGAGCTCTTTTTCGGCGGCGAGACCAGATCATTCATCACATATATAATAGGTAATACAAATAATAGTGAATCGTGCCGGCATCTTTTTGTCAGGTCCGCCGGCGGTCGCATCGTCGCATTTCTGATCCTTTCGACTGTACTTGACGAGTCGGAGATACTTCAGGTGGCTGTGAAAAAAGAGTACCAGAGATCGGGATTCGCAGCCGCCCTGCTTGAAGAGGTTTTCGGTTTCTGCCGGGAAATGGGTATCTCGAAAATTTTCCTTGAGGTGCGCGAGGGTAATCTGCCGGCAAGGTCGCTTTACGAAAAATTCGGATTCGAAGAGGCCGGTCTCCGGAAGGGCTACTACGAAAACCCCCGCGAAAACGGCGTGATCATGGCAAAGAATCTCCCCGATTCTGCACCCGAAAAATCAAAAAAATAAAAAAAAGAAAAATACCGTAAAAACAACTTGGTAAAATTCTTTAGTAATTACAATCTATTGAAATAAAAAACAGCCAAATCTTTGACAGTTTGAGGTCCCTCCTTATAATGCCGCCCGTTTCTTGGGAATGGTACATATTTTTAGGAGTAGAAAATGCCAACCATTAATCAGTTGATCAGAAAAGGTCGCAAAGACCAGCAAAACAAAAGCAAGTGTCCGGCACTTGTTTCGTGTCCGCAGAGAAAAGGCGTTTGTGTCCGTGTATACACGACGACGCCGAAGAAGCCGAATTCGGCTCTCAGAAAGGTTGCAAGGGTCCGTTTAACGAGCGGTTTTGAAGTGACTTGTTATATCCCCGGCGAAGGCCACAATCTTCAGGAGCACAGCGTTGTTCTTGTCAGAGGCGGCAGGGTCAAGGATCTGCCGGGTGTCCGTTATCACATCGTCAGAGGCACAAACGATACCTCCGGAGTAAATAACAGAAAGCAAAGTCGTTCAAAATACGGCGCCAAGAGACCGAAGTAGCAGGGGGTAAACAATGCCAAGAAGAAAATGTGTAGCAAAAAGAGAGGTTTCCGTAGATCCGAAGTACGGAGATGTTCTTCTTCAGAAGTTTATCAACAAGATAATGCTTCAAGGAAAGAAAAGCGTAGCAGAGACGATCGTTTATTCAGCTATCGAAACTGCCGCTCAAGGTAAAAAAGAGGGTCCGGTCGAGGTCTTCAAGCTTGCTCTCGACAACATCAGACCCCAGGTCATGGTAAAATCGACGAGACTCGGCGGCGCTACCTATCAGGTACCGACAGAGGTCTCTCTCGAAAACAGCCAGGCGATCGGAATGAAATGGATCATCACCTTCTCACGCAAAAGAGCTGAAAAGGGAATGGCCCAGAAGCTTGCAGCCGAGCTTGACGACGCATTCAACAAGAGAGGAAACTCTTTCAAGAGAAAAGAGGAGACTCTCAGAATGGCAGAAGCAAACAAGGCATTCGCACACTTTAAGTGGTAAAAACAAGGTGACGGCAGACTTGCGATGACGACTCAGGAAAGAAACATAGCTCTTGAAGATATCAGGAATATCGGCATCATGGCGCACATCGATGCCGGTAAGACTACTACGACGGAGCGTATTCTTTTCTACACGGGCGTGTCCCGCAAAATGGGCGAGGTCCACGAGGGTACTGCCGTTATGGATTGGATGGATCAGGAGCAGGAGCGCGGCATCACGATCACGTCGGCTGCAACGACCTGCTACTGGAAAGAAAAACGCATCAACATCATCGATACTCCCGGACACGTAGACTTTACGATCGAAGTCGAAAGGTCTCTGAGAGTCCTCGACGGTGCGATCGCTGTCTTCTGCGCTGTCGGCGGTGTCGAGCCTCAGTCGGAGACGGTCTGGAGACAGGCTGACAAGTACTCCGTTCCGAGACTCGCTTTCGTCAACAAGATGGACAGGATCGGCGCGGACTTCTTCCACGTCATCGACATGATGAAGACCCGTCTCGGAGCCAACGCCGTTGCGGTCCAGGTCCCGGTCGGCAAAGAGGATGATTTCTGCGGAATAATCGACATCATCGATATGAAGACCTGCTACTACGACAGCGATGTCCTCGGTTCGGTCTATCGTGTCGAAGAGTCGGTCCCTGAAGAATACAAGGCAACGGTAGACGAATGCCGCGAGAGGCTTTTCGAAGTCCTTTCGGATTACGACGAGGAGATCATGGCGAAGTTCCTTGAGGGTGAACCGATAGAACCCGCCAAGATCCGCAGCGCTTTGAGAAAGGCTGTGATCAAGAACGCGATCTTCCCGGTCTTCTGCGGCAGCTCGTTCAAAAACAAGGGCGTCCAGCTCCTGCTCGATGCAGTTGTTGACTACCTTCCGTCGCCTATCGACGTTCCGCCCGTAAAGGTTCACACGGTAGACGGAAAGGATGCCGGCACGGTTTGCGCGACCGATACCTTCCCGGGAGCCCTGATTTTCAAGATCATGTCCGATCCTTATGTCGGCGAGCTTGATTTCGTCAGGGTCTACAGCGGTGAGCTCAGAGTCGGTCAGCAGTACTACAACTCGCTCTCCGGCAAGGTGGAGAGGATCGGCAGGCTCCTCAGGATGCACGCAAACAAACGTGAGGATGTCGATTTTATCCCGTCGGGCAATATCGGCGCAGTCGTAGGCCTGAAGTTCGCGACTACCGGTTCGACGCTCTGCGAAAAGCAGAAGGCGTTCGTCTTCGAGAAGATCGCCTTCCCGGAGCCGGTGATCAGCATCGCGATCGAGCCCAAGACGAAGGCTGACGAGGAGAAGCTCTCCTATTCGCTTGAAAAGCTTGCGAAGGAGGATCCGAGCTTCCGCGTCAACACCGACGCCGAAACGGGTCAGACGATCATCTCCGGAATGGGCGAGCTCCATCTGGAGGTCCTCGTCGAGCGTCTCCGCAGGGAATTCAAGGTTGATGCGCATGTCGGTAGCCCGATGGTCAGCTACCGCGAAACCTTCTCGACTCCGGTCAGGATGGAACACAAACTCGTCAAACAGACGGGCGGAAAGGGTCAGTACGCTCACGTCGTTATGGAGTTTGAGCCGCTTCCTGCCGGTTCGGGTATCGTTTTCGAGGATAGGACGAAGGGCGGAATCATTCCGAAGCTTTTCATCGGCGCAATCGAAAAGGGCGTCGAGACGGCTTCGTTCGGCGGACGCTACGGCTTCCCGGTTGTAGATGTCAGCGTCGCGCTCGTTGACGGTTCATTTCACGAGGTCGACTCCTCCGAGATGGCGTTCAAGGTCGCGACGGTCAACTGCTTCCGCGAGGCCGAAGAGAAGTCCAAGCCGAGAATTCTGGAACCGGTCATGAATGTTGAGATCACGGTTCCCGAACAGTATATGGGTGATGTTATGGGAAATCTTCAGTCCAAAAGGTCTGAGATAATCGGCTTTGAAGATGCTGCCGGCGGAATGAGAATCGTCAAGGTCTCTGTGCCGCTTGCGGAGATGTTCGGCTACATGACAAGCCTTAGATCGCAAACGCAGGGCAGAGGAACCTTCACGATGAGCTTTTCTCACTACAAGGAGATTCCCGAGGCGATAAAAAAACAGAAATTCGGTATAACTTTTTAACTACTCTAGAGGGAGGAAGGAATGGCAAAAGCGAAATTTGAAAGAACGAAACCGCACGTAAACATCGGCACGATCGGTCACGTAGACCACGGCAAAACGACTCTTACGGCAGCGATCACGAAGACGCTGGCGGCGGTAGGCGGAGCGGAATTTGTAAGCTACGACAATATCGATAAGGCACCGGAAGAGAAGGCGAGAGGCATCACGATCGCAACGGCGCACGTAGAGTATGAGACTCCGAAGCGTCACTATGCACACGTAGACTGCCCCGGTCACGCTGACTATGTAAAGAACATGATCACAGGAGCCGCTCAGATGGACGGAGCGATCCTCGTAGTAAGTGCACCGGACGGAGCGATGCCGCAGACAAGAGAGCACATCCTTCTTAGCCGTCAGGTAGGCGTACCGTGCATGATAGTCTTCCTCAACAAGGTAGACCTTATGGACGATCCGGAGCTTCTTGAACTCGTAGAGATGGAGCTCAGAGAGCTTTTGACGCAGTATGATTATCCGGGCGATGAGATTCCGATAATCAGAGGCAGCGCGCTCAAGGCGCTCGAGTCGGATGATCCGAACAGCGAAGACTGCAAATGCATCCATGAGCTTATGGACGCTATCGACTCCTATGTACCGGAACCTCAGAGAGAGATCGACAAGCCGTTCCTTATGCCGATCGAGGACGTATTCAGCATCAGCGGCCGCGGAACAGTTGTAACAGGCAGGATCGAGCGCGGCGTTATCA
>Ga0310690_10001053_pt1 | contig 51967 bp, 38 predicted proteins | sample AusTroGonzalo_MG_2_FD_207661 | JGI IMG/M metagenome (GOLD analysis project Ga0310690, IMG submission 207661) | Bovine rumen microbial communities from tropical cattle in Woodstock, Queensland, Australia - Gonzalo_04 (v2) (version 2) | ecosystem: Host-associated > Mammals > Digestive system >... | reverse complement strand
CTATTAAAGTGATTGCACAGCGCCGAGTGCTTAAAATCGGCAAGAATCCGGGTGCGAAGAAGTTCGTGATGCGTCCCGACCTCTACATCCCCATCCAGGAGAAGAAGGTGTTTGCAGAGGCTTCTACTCACTCAGGCATCTCCGCAGGTGTGATTAAGGCGGCTTGGGATGCTGCTGGTGAAGTGCTCCGTACGTGGGCTACCGAGGGTCATTCCATCCCCCTGCCCGGCTTGGGAACCATGCGTTTCGGTGTCCGTTCGAAGGCCGTTGAGAATCTGGAGGATGTGAAAACAGGGCTGATCACCACCCGTCGCATCGTGTTTACGCCGAGTGTGGAGGTGAAGGATGAGTTGAAGAACACCTCGATCCAGATTACCTGTCTCGATGAGGACGGCAGCGTGCTGAAGCGCGTGACTTCGAGTGACAGCGGCGAGGTGGAGGATCCGGAGAATAGCCTCACCCCCGACCCCTCTCCAAATGGCGAGGGGAGTGAAAACTCCGGAGGCGGAGGCAGCGGTTCCAATACCAACGATGACGAGAATCCCGAAGATACCGGCGATTAATCAGAAAGGAGGTTAGCGTATGAAGAAGAAGTTTCTGGAGGTTGTGGTGAAGGTAGTAGTAGCCGCAATGACGGCCTTCCTGACGGCCATCACCACCACGAGTTGCATGGGCAGAGGCCCGTTTTAGTGAAGAATTAAGATAATAAAAAGACCGCTGACTCATGATGAATCAGCGGTCTTTTTTGAAGTCGGGGCGACAGGACTCGAACCTGCGACAGCCTGGTCCCAAACCAGGAACGCTACCAACTGCGCTACGCCCCGATTTTCTAAGCGGGTGCAAAGGTACACATTTTCTGCGACCCTTGCAAATTTTTCTGCAATTATTTAATGATTCCCTGCTCTACGAAGATTTTCTTCAAGGCAACCACAGAACGGTCTACCTGCTCCTTGGTATGCGTAGCCATCAAGGCATAGCGCACCAGCGTGTCCGTAGGCGCACAAGCAGGCGGAATGACGGGGTTGATGAAGACACCTGCCTTGAAAGCAAGAGCCGTTACCAGGAAGGTCTTCTCAACATCGCGCACATAGAGCGGAATGATGGGGCTCTCGGTATCACCAATCTCAAAGCCCTCCTCGCGGAAACGCTTCAGAGCATAGTTGGTGACATCCCACAAAGCCTGGATTCGCTCGGGCTCGTTCTGGATGATATGCAGCGCGGTCATGGCAGCAGCCGTAGCCGCTGGCGTATTGGAAGCCGAGAAGATATAGGTACGGCAAGTGTGACGCAACCAGTTGATGGTGTCGCTGTCGGAAGCGATGAATCCGCCAATAGAAGCCAGCGACTTAGAGAAGGTGCCCATAATGAGGTCTACCTCGTCGGTCAGACCAAAATGGTCGCAGACACCCCTACCCTGTTTGCCGAAGACACCAATGCCATGAGCCTCATCGACCATGATAGAGCAATTGTACTTGTGCTTCAACTCAACGATCTCTGGCAGTTTGGCAAGGTCGCCCTCCATAGAGAACACACCATCGATCACAATCAACTTGATGGCCTCCTGAGGCAGGCGCTTCAGCACGCGCTCAAGATCCTTCATGTCGTTGTGCTTGTAATGCAACTGCTTGGCAAAAGCCAAACGACGGCCATCGATGATAGAGGCGTGGTCGCGATCGTCGCAAATCACGAAATCATCCTTGCTCAACAAGGCGGGAATCACGCCCTGATTCACGGAGAAACCCGTAGAGAAGCAGAGGCAGTCATCCTTTCCGATGAACTTTGAAATCTCCTTTTCCAGTTGCACGTGCAGGTCGAGCGTTCCGTTAAGGAAGCGGCTGCCGGCACAACCAGAACCGTATTTGTCGAGCGCAGCCTTAGCGGCATCGATGATGCGCTGGTCGCCTGTCAGGCCTGTATAAGCATTCGAACCGAACATCAGCACCTTGTGGCCGCCCATCTCAACTTCAGTTCCCTGCTTTCCCTCAATCTCGCGGAAATAAGGGTATACGTCGGCCTCCATGAACTTCTGAGGTTCACGATAATGCTTGTATCTTTCTTGTAACTGTCCCATTCCGATATAGGTAAGTTTTTAATTTTTTATTTCAGCCTGCAAAGTTACACATTTTTTGGCAAAACGTGCAAGAAAAATATAATAAATGTGGCATTAAATGATTTTTTCTTCTATTAATCATGCATTTTTCATCCGTTTTTCGTATTTTTGCATCGAATTATGAGGAAAAAGAGAAAGATATCATTCATCATCAACCCTATATCGGGCACCCATTCGAAGGATGAAATACCCAAAATCATCGAAACGGTGCTCGACCCCCAACATTTTACGCCCGAACTGCGCTTCACCGAATATGCCGGTCATGCTTCCGAGATTGCCCAGGAATGCGTGAGGAAAGGTCAGGATATCGTAGTGGCAGTGGGCGGCGACGGCACGGTGAACGAGGTGGCCCGCTCATTGACACACTCGGATACCGCCCTTGCCATCATACCATGTGGCTCAGGCAACGGTCTGGCGCGACACCTTTGTCTGCCCATCGACGTCAGGAAGTCGATAGACATCATCAATGCCTGTAAGATTGAGAACTTCGACTATGGTGTCATCAACGGCATGCCCTTCTTCTGCACCTGCGGCATGGGCTTCGATGCCTTTATCTCGCTGAAATTCGCGGAAGCCGGTAAGCGCGGCCCGATCACCTATGTGGAAAACGTGTTGAAGGAGGGATTGAAATACAAGCCTGAGACCTACGAAGTGACGGATGAGACGGGCGCGAGAAAATACAAGGCATTCCTCATTGCCTGTGCCAACGCCTCGCAATATGGCAACAATGCCTATATCGCACCAGGCGCCACGATGAAGGATGGTGAGATGGATGTGGTGATCATGGAACCGTTTGATGTGCTCGATGCCCCGCAGATAGCGGCCGACCTGTTTATGAAGACCTTCGGCAACAACTCGAAGATCAAGACATTCCGTGCCAAGCAAATTCATATCCACCGCAAGGAGCCCGGTGCCATCCACTTTGACGGCGACCCCATCATGACCGATGCCGACATTGACGTGCATATCGAGCATAACGGCATCAAGATCGTGACCAATCCCGAGGCTATCGAGGATGCCAGTCAGCCGAATTTCCTGTTGAATGCCTTCAGCGACTTCTTTAATAATATAAATAATGTACGTGAAGACATCGAGAAACGGGGCAAGCGCATCCAACGGGTGAACAAGGTGATGCTCAGGAAACTCACGAAACTGTAAACACTATCGGAGAGAGAACATGCAACAAACCATCGTCGTTATCATCCTGATTCTGGCTGTCGGCTATGCCCTATGGCATGCTTACAAGTCGTTCCGAAACGATGCAGAGCCCTGTTGTGGCTGCGATGGATGCCCCTTAAAAGGCCACGGATGCAGTGAAAATCAAGAAAAACCTGATTGTTGTAGAAAAAATTAGGCGAAACATTTGGCCATATCAGATATTTTGCCTACCTTTGCACCCGCATTTGCAGAAATGGTGCCTTGGATGAGTGGCTTAGTCTACGGTCTGCAAAACCGTCCACGGCGGTTCGAATCCGCCAGGCACCTCTCAAAAAGCAAAGATCCCCAACCGAAAGGCTGGGGATTCTTTTGTTTATTCGCCATCGAAAAGATTACCTATCTCCTCAATCTCGTCCTCATCGAACCATTTAGAGAGTCGTTTCTTGGCCTTTGCCTGAATCTCGGGGTCGATGTCGGTCCAAACCTTCTTCAGTACATAGAGCAAGACGGCCAGATCGTCGGTGAGTCCGGCAATGGGAATGGCGTCTGGAATGGCATCAAGCGGGCTGATCATATAACCCAAGGCACCGATAATGATGGCCTTGTCTTTCTTGCTGACATTTTCGCTCTGCAGCGTGTAGTAGAGAATCAGGGCCGCATAAACGAGTTTGGCACCTGCGCGCTTGGCAATACGGGCAATCTTTTCAGTAAAGTCTCTTTTCGAGAACTTACCGCCATAGTTCATAAAATCGGGTAATTCCATGTTATAATTTACGATTTGACAATTTACTATTTACAATTTATTGGGTAATTCTTCTATTTAGCAATTCGGATGATTCGGATACCGATGTGTGAGGGATGCTTCTGGAGATACTGATAAAGCGTCATGGGTTCCTCAACCACTTTCTTGTGCAACTGAGAGGCATTGAGCAGGTGTAGGCCGTCTTGTTTCCACACCGCAAAACCGAGATGGGCAATATCAAGCCCGGGCTTGTTGCAGGTGATGGCAATGATGTCGCCATCGTGAACTGCCTCGCGGACGACAGCGGTATTCTTCACCTCTGCCTTGGGGATGAAACGGAACTTCTGTCCCGTGATGCGCGCTTCCATCTGACGGATTTCGGGCACATACTCGGGGTGAGCCTTCAGAGCCTTGTAACTCTGGGGGTGCTCACTCATATAACTGACCTTAACCGTCTGTATCGCCGTAAAGGGCGGATTGGGCTGCTGGATCTCACTGACGATGCCTGACTTCTGATTGGTGACAATCCAATCCGTAAAATAATGAATGCGCGAAGGATAGCCATCGATGACACCATTGCGATAGCGCATATTCCGGAGGTTATTCTGAAAGGCAGCCCATGAATACGCCTGCTGATAGGCACAGAGCGTGAGGGCCGTGACCGTCTCCACCAAGGTGGTGCAGTCGAGTTCGCGGACATTGACAACCAATTCTTCGGTATCGTTGACCTCTAATGTATGGGCCACGTAAGGCACATCCAGGAACTTGCGGGCAAAGAACAACGGGAAGCAGGTCTTGTCAACATCCTGCTGACTGGCCTCTTTGAGCAGGGCCTCGATGGCGATGCGATAGTCAGGTTTCTTGGCATCGGACGGATCGATTGATTCAGCGTCTTCTGTATACGCCGGAATCTCGGCAGCAGCAGTCTCAGGCTTGGAAGGATTATTGGCACACGACTGCAGTGACCATACAAGGGCACAAACCACGAGAATCAGGGTGATATGGGAATAATACTTCATTGCTTATCTGAGTTTAGAATTTGCCAAGTATACGGTCCATGGCCCAATTGACGGGCGTTGCCGACACACTCGTACAGGAACAGACGCCGATGCCCTGTAATTGCTCGATGACATTCTTGATCAACGGATACTGCACATACGGCGGATTGGGCACCGCTATCTCCTGATAGCCCTCGCTCGTCTGCAGGCGGATGGGTTCATAATCGAACACGGAAAAGCATACGAGCCCCTCGGTACCGATAATCTCGACACAGTCCTCACGGGCACTCTCGTGCGTCACAAAGCACCACGAACCACTACCAGGCAGACCGTTCTCGAATTGGAAACAGGCACTCACCGAATCCTCGGCTTCATAATACTGACCGCGATTGCTACAGATACCACGTGCCTCGAGAATCACACCAAACATATTCTGGAGCAAATCGAGTTGATGGGGCGCCATATCGTAGAAATAACCACCACCTGCAATCTCAGGACGCAGACGCCAAGGCAGCGTCTCCCCATTTTTGATGGCCTCAGCATCAGCAGCACGCAAAGGTTCGGTATAACGCACCTGAACATTCAGCACCCGACCTATAGTACCGCTTTTAACAATGTCGTAAACCTTCTGAAAATAAGGCAGATACCGACGATAGTAAGCCACAAAGCAAGGCACGCCCGTTTGTTCCGAGATACGATTGATACGGGCACAGTCTTCATAACTCGAAGCCAGTGGTTTCTCCACGTAAACAGGTTTACCAGCCTTCATGGCCATGATGGCATAGGTGGCATGACTCGATGGAGGCGTGGCGATATACACAGCGTTCACATCAGGATCATCGATGAGTTCCTGCGCATCGGTATACCATTTGGGTATCCCATGCTTGACGGCATAGGTTCTGGCTCGGCGCTCCGTACGGCTCATGACAGCCACCACGCTCGAACCCTCCACATCGCTGAAGGCAGGGCCGCTTTTGGTCTCCACCACCTCACCGCAACCGATGAATCCCCACTGCAATATCTTCATATCTTATTAATTTTGGTGCAAAGATACTTATTTAAATTTAAAATTAAGAGCGCGACAGCAAATTTTTCACTATTCACTCTTCACTTTTCACTTCTTTTTCGTACCTTTGCATGTTGAAAAGAGACTCATTTTGCAAAAATATGGATAAACAGAAAGACGATACCCTCTTGAAAGTGCGCAGCAGCCGTAGTTGTATCAGCGCAGGCTACAGGCTTTATACGGGTCATTTCAAGCATATCTTCAGATACTCGTGGGTGGCAGCCCTCGTCTACGCCCTCTTCTGTAGCGTGGGCGGTGCCATGATGGTCATGGTTCCCAAGATGATTCCCATCACGGGCCTTGTCATCCTGATTGTGGAATGTCTGTTTGCGTCGTACGGCTTCAGTGTGCTCAAGCAGCATCAGACGTATGACAATATCCTCAGACCTGCCAAGTGGTTCAGCATCGATACCCATATCTTCGGAAGAACGGTGAAGTGCTGGCTTTGGATCATTGTAATCTACATCCTGGTCTCTGCCCTCATCGCCGGAGCGAGTTATGTAGCCATCAAGTATCTGCAACTGTACACTGCCATCGGTGCCATCTCCTTAGTGAGCCTGATTGTCATCTGTCTGCTGTTGCCAATCGCCTATATCGCCACACGCTATATTCTCAACGACGGCATCGGCTTCTGGAAGCAGTTCAGGATAGGCTATAGTGTAGGCATGCGCCATTGGGGCTTTATCTTCATCGTGGTGCTCATCGCCTCCATCGTAGAAGTACTCCTGATGATGCTGCTCTCGCTGCCTGCCATCATTCTGTCGATGGCCAACACACAGTCTACCATTGGCGTCGCTATGGGTGACCCGTATGCGTTGCCGTCCTATATGCCCGCGTTGGCTGCCGCCACCTTCCTCATTATCGGATTCCTGCAGGCCTACGTGATGCTGTCCGTGCTATTCCCCATCTACTACATGTATGGTTCGATAGACGCACAAGAACAAGAGAAACAAGACTTTAACAAACAACAGCAATGAAGAGACTATTGTTTATAGACCGCGACGGTACGCTGATAGAAGAGCCTGCCGATGAACAGATTGATGCCTTTGAGAAATTGAAATTCACCAAAGGTGTGTTCCGTAATCTGCACTTTATCCGTGAGCATACCGATTTCGAGTTCGTGATGGTGAGCAATCAGGACGGCTTAGGCACCAACGCCTTCCCCGAAGACACGTTCTGGCCTGTCCACAACTTCATCCTGCAGACACTCGAGAGCGAGGGCATCACATTCGATGAGATACTGATAGACCCCCATTTCCCTGAGGATAATGCGCCCACACGCAAGCCGAATACCGGTCTGGTGGAGAAATATATGAACAACCCCGAATACGACATTGCCAACAGTTATGTGATTGGTGACCGTGAGACGGATCGGCAGTTTGCCGAGAACATCGGTTGTAAGGCTCTGATTCTTTCAGACAAGGGTATGTCGTGGGATAAGATCTGTGAATTGCTGTTTGCGGGCGAGCGCACCGCAGAAGTGCGCCGCACCACCAAAGAGACCGATATCCATATCAAGGTGAATCTCGACGGTACGGGTAAATGCGACATCGCAACAGGTCTTGGTTTCTTTGACCACATGTTGGAGCAGATTGGCAAACACGGCAGTATCGATCTGCTGATTCATACGAAAGGTGATCTGGAAGTGGACGAGCACCACACCATCGAAGATACGGCCATCGCCTTGGGCGAGTGTATCCTCACGGCCTTAGGCAATAAGCGAGGTATTGAGCGCTATGGCTACTGTCTGCCGATGGACGATTGCTTGTGCAGTGTGGCCCTCGATTTCGGAGGCCGTCCCTGGCTGGTGTGGGATGCCACATTTACACGTGAGAAAATCGGTGAGATGCCCACGGAGATGTTCCTGCACTTCTTCAAGAGTCTTTCGGATGCAGCGAAGATGAACCTGAACATCAAGGCCGAAGGACAGAACGAGCACCATAAGATAGAGGGTATCTTCAAAGCCCTCGCACGGAGTCTGAAAATGGCAGTCCGACGTGATATCTATCACTACGAACTGCCAAGTACAAAGGGGATGCTATAAAGGCATCCCTTTTTTATTTCTCCGTTTTCGGAACGATGAGTTTGTCACCCGTCTGCTTCAGGATCTCGCGGGCATAGGCCTTCGGATAACCCGGACGCTCCACGCGCGCACCGTTACCATACTTCGAGCGTTTGAAGGTGCCATCGGCATTGGTGGGCTTGATGACCATATCATTGTATTTCACCACAAGGTAGAAAGCCAACTGACGCCAACGTTCAATCATCTCGTCGCCCTTCTGACAACTGTAATCCGTGAGGTATTTCACGCGGGCATCACCCTCCAGTGATTGCGCCTTCACCTCAATCTGCGACTGTAATTGGTCGTAGGAGGCATCGAGCGAGTCGCGTACGGCCTCAAGTGTCGGGAACATCATGGAGTAACGGGGATAGACCATATTGCTCACCCAGTTGCATACCCAGAAAGCATTATCCATCGAGAAGGTGACATCATCGGCACCCTCACCCGAGAAGCACAGAGGCAATCGTGTGATACAAGAATACATCGGGGTATAGGCCACCATATTGCCATCGTCATTACCAAACCAGAAGCAGCCACCAATCTCACGTGGCAGCCATGAGCGCATCTGCGAGATAAACGAGAAAGCGGTCTGGAAGGTGGAGATGGGACGCTCGTTGAACATCTCCTTATCATCGAGTTTATATGACAAAGGCGAAAGGCGATAAGGCATCTGATAGATACCGCCACCGATGTCAGAGTCAAGTGCGAAAGGCGTGCCCTCATAATGGTCGCGCATAGCGGCACGCAACTCCTTCATACCAACCTTCTTATTAGGGATGATCCACAGTGGCATCGGCTCGGCATCCTTCACCTTACCCTCGGCATAAGGCACATAACGGGAGAAATCGTCCGAGAAGCGGTTGAAGAAACTCCACACACGGGCCTCACAATAGCGGCGACCAGAGAAATCAGGCTCCGCATAGGCTGCATTATAGGAGAAATCAACATCCTTACCTTCGAACCAACCCATCGTACGGGCATACTTCACCACATTGTCGGAATAGACCACGAGATTGGGGACAGGCTTCTTACCGTCAAGCGGATACTTCTTCTGCAGGTCCTTCATCTTCACCACCGTATAACGGCCATCGAGGAACTTGGTGATACGACTCTGATTGGCATGAGCCGCAATGGCATCATCGGGGATGCGTACGGCCACCCAGACGGTACGTTCCTTGGATTTCGCACGATCAGGACCACAACCCATCATCTCGAGCATCCATGCTTCGTTGGGGTCAGCCACAGAGAAGGTCTCACCCTCGGAATAATAGCCATATTGCTCAACGAGTTGCGTCATGATCTGCAAAGCCTCACGAGCGGTCTTGGCACGCTGAAGGGTGATATAAATCAGAGAACCATAGTCGATGACACCTGTGGAATCAGCCATTTCCTCACGACCGCCGAAGGTGGTCTCACCAATGGTAACCTGCCACTCGTTGGAGTTGCCAATCACATTCCAGGTCTCAGCCGCCTCAGGAATCTCCCCCAGATATTTGTTGGTGTCCCATTCGTACACCTTACGCATATCGCCAGGCTGATGCTTGGCGGCAGGATAATGATAGAGGGGCATGAAGGCACCGAAGGAGTCTGCATTATAGGTGACGAAGACAGAACCATCGGTACTGGCTTTCTTGCCTACAATAAAATTGGTACATGCCATCGCATAACTACCTGCGACGAGCATGACAGAGAGAATCAATTGTCTTTTCATACCTTAATAAATTATACTAGTTTCAAATGTTTGCTTATTGTTACGGCGGTCAGTGGCGGTAAAGAGGAGTTGATGCGCCCGCCCCGTCTTTCGGATAGGCGACTCACGCAGGTTGCATACCACATGCGAGGATTTCTCCTGAGGATTGAACACCACAAACAGCCCGTCAATCGTGGCCTGATAACTGGCTACCCCACTCTGCCCGTCACTCACGTTCAGGCGAAGGTAGCCGGAACCAGCCTGCTGACTGGAAACGAGATTGATGGTAGGCGGTTCATCATCATAATCGAGCGAATAGGCATAGCACAGTTCACTGATATGGCCGATGACCCAGCCATCCTGATAGTCGCCGCCTATATAGCGTCCGAGGGAAGAGCGGATATAGAGTTTCGAGGGGTCGACCTCCGAAGACAGAATATGGTCAGAGCCGATTTGATCGAGTCGGGCCTTGATCATCAGTTCTCCCTCAGCCATCAGCGGACAACTGACAGGATAGAACGAATAGCGGTCAGACACTTTGTCAGGTTGTCGTATTACAACGGGCTGCAGGATGATATCATTCGCCAAGAGACCGTAAGGTACCACCAGTTGCATTTCGCCTGGATAGGAAAACGAGTTCGTCTGATTCCAAGAGAATCGTTGTCCTGATGGTCTCTCCGGCTGAGGGATCGCTTGTCTGACACCGTGTACCGTGAAGGCGTAATGACTTTCGTTGCCCTTATAGTCGCGAAGGATATACTCCAAGTGATAGTCGCGATCCTCGTTGAAGTTGACAATGCCCCGCAGGCTGTCAGAATAAAGGATGGGCAGTTGGTTGCCTGGCTCGATATATGACTTCAGATACCAACGCCTGGTCTGTCGCCATTGATCATAGTCGCCCCACGCGTTCACAAAGGTATTGTCGCTTACAGGTATACGATCAACCGTCGAACGGAAAATCATATTCCCGTCAAGCATCAGAATCGTCTCGCGAACGCCATAATGGTGATAGGTTCCCTGCATATAGTCATCGGCCCAAAGGGCAAATCCAACCTTTCCCCATGCCGTAAACGCCTGCGGCATCTGATGGCCGGCAATCATATAGGTCTGCTTCTTGGCAGTACCGTTGAACACGCCTTCTCCAGCCACCGGACTGGCCATCAGGCCATGTGCCTGCGGAGGAACAGAATCATTGATGAAGTCGTTGAGGAATTCGTAGGGGTCGAGCATGTCCCATGTTTCGGTATCATGAATCTCGAGGTGAAGATGCGGGCCCGTAGAGTGACCCGTATTACCACTCAGGGCTATAAACTGACCTTGTGACACAGGACATACCAAGGGAGACAGATGGGCATCGGGCACATTGGTCTCGTGGGCATACTGATAATCGCGAAGCGCCGCCTGGATACGAGGTGAGAACGATTTCAGATGACAATAGACAGAGGTATACCCCGAAGGATGGGTGACATAAACCGCATTGCCAAAGCCATCGATACCCTGCGTAATACGACTGACATAGCCGTCGCCGATGGAATAGATCACTTTGCCCTCGACATTATCAGTAGAGATGTCAAGCCCGCCATGAAAATGATTAGGACGAGGTTCACCAAAATTCCCCGCCAAGGAAATATCATAATCCACTGGCGGGGTAAATATACTAAGCAGAAGACTTATCAGCAGTTGATTCAGCACGCCTTAAACGACATATCAAGTCCTTTAACCGAGTGCGTGAGCGCACCCACACTGATAAAGTCCACACCTTGCTCTGCGTAATCGCGGATGGTATCAAACGTGATGCCCCCACTCGACTCCGTCTCAAAGCGACCGCCGATGATATCCACAGCCTTTTTCGTATCGGGCACACTGAAATTATCGAGCATGATACGGTCCACACCACCATGTTCCATCACCTGCTGCAGTTCCTCGAAACTGCGAACCTCAATCTCGATTTTCAGGTCAAGACCCTTTTCCTTCAAATAAGCATGACAACGGTCGATGGCATTCACAATACCGCCCGCAAAATCGACATGATTATCCTTCAGCAGGATCATATCGAAGAGACCGATACGATGGTTACAGCCACCACCGATCTTCACAGCCTGTTTCTCGAGCATACGCATACCTGGCGTGGTCTTACGGGTGTCGAGCACACGGGTCTTCGTACCTTTCAGACGTTGCACATACTGATCCGTCATCGTGGCAATGCCGCTCATACGCTGCATGATATTCAGCATCAGACGCTCCGTCTGCAACAGTGAGCGCACCTTACCGGTCACAATCATGGCGATGTCGCCCTTCTTCACACGGGTACCGTCGCCCATCAGCACCTCGACCTTCATCGTAGGATCAAAGCGATGGAACACTTCCTTGGCAATCTCAACACCTGCCAGGATACCATCTTCCTTGATCAGCAGATGTGACTTACCCATCGCATCCTCTGGGATACAACAGAGCGTGGTATGGTCACCATCGCCAATATCCTCGGCAAACGACAAGTCGATGAGCCTGTCAACTAATTCTTCTACACTCAACATATTACCATCATTTTAGAAATACAAGGCAAAACCAACCTTCACTCCAAGGCCACTGTAGTCACTGCATTTGGTACTCAGTTCATAGTAGACCTCAGGCTCAATGGTGATGTGTCTGGAAAGGAAGAAAGCGTAGCCTACATTGGCTTCAGGCAGAAGATCATCAATACCATTCGTATGTGCGAACTTAGCACCGGCACCGACGTAGATTCCGTTCTGTTCGATATAATAACGCAAGCCTGCACCTACATTAAAGGAAGAATGGCTGTAGGTAGAATTGTCATAACCCAACTTACCAGTGATCATCCAGTCGTCGACAATCAGATAACCAGCCTTAGCATCCAGACTCAAACGCCATTTCTCTCCCTTGTGATAATTCAAATCCAGTCCCGAGGTAGAAGCCCCAATCATCATCTTACCCTGATAGAACACATTCTCTGAACTATTCAGATACTGGGCATTTACACTTATTGCCATCATCAGGCCGATGGCGGCCATCAATAATTTCTTCATATTATATATTTATTTCTTTGTTTCTTTTCTATACCAGATGGTGAACCACAGGCATGCAATCACAAAACAAGCACCACCCAACGAATAGCCCAACGGCTCTGGCAAATAGAAGGCCTGCTTCGAGATGAATAGGAAGGTGGAGCATACGGTGGTCATAAAGAGTGCTGGAATCAGGGTGATCCAGAACGGCTTCTTGTTGCGCACCAGATAGACCGTCAGCGTCCAAAGCGTGAACACGCTCAAGGCCTGATTGCTCCAGCCGAAATACTGCCAGATGGTGTTGAAACCGTCAGGATTCTCTATCTGCCAGACAAGCATGGCTATCGAGCAGGCAAACATCGGGATACAGATCATCAGTCGCTTGGCGATGGGACGCTGATCCAGTTTCAGCCACTCAGCCACAATCAGACGACCAGAACGGAAAGCGGTATCTCCAGAGGTGATGGGCGCAGCAACCACACCCAGCATGGCCAACACGGCACCAGCCACACCCAGCCAGTCATTGCAGACGAGGTTCACCACAGCCGGAGCAGAGGTATGGAAACCTGCAGTAGCATTGGCTATCAACGTATAGCCGGGAGCGGGCTCACCATAGAAGAACCAGGCAGAGACCGTCGCCCAGATCAAGGCTACGATACCCTCAGTAATCATGGCACCGTAGAAGATGGGACGACCCATACGCTCACTCTTCATACAACGGCCCATCAACGGACTCTGCGTAGCATGGAAACCGGAGATGGCACCACAGGCCACTGTAATAAACAGAGCCGGGAAGATATTATCTTTCCAGGTGTCAGGTTCCGTCGCAGCACCCATATTATAGAAGTTGGTCCACAATTCAGGAACCGTCGGCCAGTTCAGGAAGAGCCAGATCATCAAGGCACCCGCCATAAACAACAGCGAGAAAGCAAACAACGGATATACCTTACCGATGATCTTGTCAATCGGCAGCATCGTGGCTATGATATAATAGCAGAAGATAATGATGACCCACATCATCGTCTCGCCGCCGATGGAATGAAGTATTTCTGCAGGCGAATAGACGAACACCGTTCCCACCATGATCAGCAGGAGCACCGTGAAGACAAGCATCACGTTCTTTGTGGTCGAGCCAAGATAATGGCCTATCAGTTGCGGAAGTCCCGCACCATCGTGACGCATGGAGAGCATACCCGACAGATAATCGTGGGTGGCACCCGCAAAGATGCAGCCGAAGACAATCCACAGATAAGCCACAGGACCGAACTTCGCACCCATAATGGCACCAAAGATAGGACCTGTACCTGCGATGTTCAGGAACTGAATCATGAAGATTTTCCAGTTGGGAAGCACGATGTAATCGAGGCCGTCGGCCTTCGCCACTGCAGGCGTCACACGATCATCGGGCGCAAAGACATGCTCCACAAAACGACCGTAAAACAGATAACCCAGTACAAGAGCCACCAGGCTCAGCAAGAAAGTAATCATTTCTTTTCTACTATTTTATTTAAAACATGTTGCAAAAGTACAAAATAATTGTGAATTGTGAATTATGAATTGTGAATTATTTAGTAACTTTGCACCAAATTTTAATAAAATACATCATTTTGAGAAAGATTCTTCATTTTTTCCTGCTGCTTGTCTTGTCTATCAACACGCATGCTCAGACTCCCAAATACGAGGTACGCGCCGTTTGGCTCACCACAATCGGAGGTATCGACTGGCCACGCACCCATGCCAATACCCCCTCGGCAGTCCAGCGTCAGAAACAAGAACTGACCACCATTCTCGACCAACTCCAACAGGCCAATATCAATACAGTTCTATTACAGGCCCGCGTCAGAGCCACCACCATCTTCCCCAGCAGCCGTGAGCCTTGGGATGCCTGTCTCTCAGGCAAGGCAGGGGTCTCACCTGGCTACGATGCCCTCCAGTTTGCCATCGACGAGTGTCACAAGCGGGGCATGCAGTGTCATGCGTGGATTGTTACCATCCCCGTAGGTAAATGGAACAACTACGGCTGCAAGCAACTACGCCAAAAATACCCCAAACTCATCGTCAAGGTGGGTGATGAAGGCTATATGGACCCTGAGAAGAGTGAGACAGGCGACTATCTGGCACAATTCTGCCGTGAGGTGACACGTCGTTATGATGTCGATGGTATCCACCTCGACTATATCCGCTATCCCGAGACATGGAAACTGAAGGTCAGCCGTTCACAAGGCCGAAAGTATATCTCGGACATTGTACGTAAGATACATCAGGCTGTAAAAGCCGAGAAGCCATGGGTGATGCTCTCCTGCTCCCCCATCGGCAAATACGACGATCTGTCGCGCTACAAGTCCGGCGGCTGGAATGCCAACACCACCGTCTGTCAGGATGCACAGGGTTGGCTTCGCGACGGCCTCATGGACGCCCTTTTCCCGATGATGTATTTCCAAGGCAATAACTTCTTCCCCTTTGCCGTCAACTGGAAGGAATTTGCCTATGGTCGTATCATCGCCCCAGGCCTCGCTGCCTATATGCTCCACCCGAGTGAGAGGAACTGGCCGTTGGAGGTTATGCAGCGCGAGATGTATGTTCTGAGAGAGCAAGGACTCGGACACACATTCTTTAGATCTAAGTTCTTGACAGACAACACAAAAGGTCTATACACCTTCACGAAAGACTTTAATCATAATCCTGCTCTTATTCCCCCCATGAGTTGGTATGATAAACGCTTACCGGCAACACCCTCCAAGACCCAGTTGCAACGTGGCATGACCACCGATATGCTGACATGGGAACAGCCGCGCGACTATTCTGGAGGCGACTACCTTATATATAATATATATGCCTCGGTCGACTACCCTGTCGACATCACCGATGCCCGTAATCTGATCAGTACCCGTCAGCGCAGTAACCATATCACCGTCAAGCACAACGGACGGCAACTCAACTATGCAGTGACTGCTGTTGACCGCTTTGGCAACGAGAGTCTCCCGGCACAGACCATCAAGCCCGCTGCACCCCTCCGGAAATTGGATTTCAGGGAACTCATCGTGGGAAAATCGCAAAAAAGAAATAAAAAAAGATGATTTTGCAACGAATAGACAAGCCTCATTCGCAAAATATGATTACCTTTGCACAGGATTTTTAAAAACTAATAACTTGCAATATGGAAAGAACATGGAGATGGTTTGGCAAGAAGGATAAGATCACCCTTGCACAACTAAGACAAATCGGAGTTGAGGGCATCGTCACCGCCCTGCACGACGTACCTCTGGGTGAGGTATGGACACGTGAGAAGATTCGCGACCTGCGTGAGTATATCGAGAGTTACGGCATGCGCTGGAGTGTGGTAGAGAGCCTGCCAGTCGTCGAGACCATCAAATATGGCGGTCCTGACCGCGATCACCAGATTGAGGTATACAAGGAGAGCCTTCGCAACCTCGCTGCTGAGGGCATTCACTGTATCTGCTATAATTTCATGCCCGTGCTCGACTGGGCCCGCACCGATCTGTTTCACGACAATCCCAACGGTGCCACCAATCTATATTTCAACTATGCCGAGTTTGCCTACTTCGACATCTATATCCTGAAGCGTCCAGGTGCCCGCGAGGAATGGGAGAAGTTCCAATTCCCAGAGGGTTGGGGGCAGGACCGCAGTGTCATTGCCGAGTGCGATGAACTGGCCAAGACCATGACTCCCGAGAAGGATCACAAACTGGTGGAGAACATCGTCATCAAGACCCAAGGCTTCGTGAGTGGCAACTTCAGTGAGAACGATGAGGCGCCGGTTCAGAAATTCCGTGAGTTCCTCGATCTCTATAAAGGTATCGACAAGGCCAAACTACGTGCCAACATGAAATATTTCCTCGAGGCTATCATGCCTGTCTGCGAAGAGTGCAACATGAACATGTGTGTCCATCCTGACGATCCCCCTATCGAGATCCTCGGCTTGCCGCGCATCGTCCGTACAGAGGAGGATATCCAGTGGTTCCTCGATGCTGTACCCAACAAACACAACGGCCTCACCTTCTGTGCCGGTTCACTCTCAGCAGGTGCCTATAACAATGTGGTTGAGTTAGCCAAGAAGTTTGCATCGCGTACTCACTTTGTTCACCTGCGCTCATGTCACATCTTCCCCAACGGCGACTTCACCGAGGCCAGCCACTTGGGCGGACGTGCCGACCTGATTGAACTCTGCCGCATCTTCGAGAAGGAGAATCCTGCGTTGCCTATGCGCGTGGATCATGGCATGACCTTTACCGACGAGCCTGGCGGTATCATGGACGAGAGCAGTCACGGTCATAATGCCGGTTACACCCTGCTGGGCCGTATGTTCGCCCTCGGACAGGTGCAGGGCATCCTCGCTACCGTCGACCGTGAACTTGGAATTGAATACAAACAACCCGGATTCTTTGATTAATTGATAATTATGAAACTAAACGATATTTTCTCAGGCAATTACAATGCCGCAGAATGGGAGCAGAAAGGCTACCAACTTCCCAAGTTTGACATCAAGGCCGTCCGCGAGAAGACCGCCAAGGAACCCACATGGGTACACTTCGGTGGTGGAAACATCTTCCGCGCCTTCCCTGCTGCCATCCTCAACGACGCACTGAACACAGGCAAATACGATCGAGGCGTCATCGTGGCCGAGACCTTCGACTTCGAAGTTATCGACAAGGCCTACGCCCCTTACAACAACCTTTCGCTCTGTGTCAACCTCTGTTCCGATGGCTCTATCGAGAAGAAAATCATCGCCTCGGTGACCGAAGCCTTGAAGGCCGACCCACAGTTCCCTGACTGGAACAGACTGGTAGAGATATTCAAGAACCCAAGCCTGCAGATGATCTCGTTCACCATCACCGAGAAAGGCTACACCTATAACGAGGCTGACCTGGCTCGCGGTCTGAAGCCCGTATTCGCGATGGGTAAGGTGTGCGCACTGCTGTTGGAGCGCTTCAACGCCGGACAGTTACCATTAACGGTACAGAGCATGGACAACTGTTCACACAACGGTGACAAGGTGAAAGCCGGTGTCTTTGCCTATGCCGAGCGCTGGGTCAAAGACGGACTGGTATCACAGGCATTCCTCGACTACCTGAAGGATGAGAAGAAGATTACCTTCCCTTGGTCGATGATCGACAAGATCACCCCTCGTCCTCATGAGAAGGTAAAAGAACTGCTCGCTGCCGACGGATTCGACGACAACGACTATATCGAGACCGAGAAGCACACTTTCACCGCCCCCTTTGTGAATGCTGAGGAAGTGCAGTATCTGGTCATTGAGGACAATTACACCAACGGTCGTCCCCCACTCGACCTCGGCGGTGCTCTTTACACCACCCGTGAGACGGTCGACAAGGTGGAGACCATGAAGGTGACCACCTGTCTGAATCCCCTCCACACGGCCATGAGTATCTATGGTTGTATGCTGGGCTACACACTCATCTCTGCCGAGATGGCCGATGAGGATCTGCGCCCCTTCATCCAGAAGATCGGTTATATGGAGGCTATGCCCGTGGTGGTCGACCCGGGTGTATTGAATCCCTATGAGTTCATCGGTGCTGTCATCAACCGTCGTCTGCCCAACCCCTTCATGCCCGATGCACCTCAGCGTATCGCAATGGACACCAGTCAGAAATTGCCCATCCGTTTTGGTGAGACCTTAAAGAAATACATAGCCCGCGGTCTCGACAAGAGTAACCTGGTGCTGATACCACTCACACTGGCTGGCTATGCCCGCTATCTGAAGGGTATCAAGGACGATGGCACATCCTTCGAACCCTCTCCCGACCCCATGCTGGCCGAACTGCAGGCGATTGTCGCCCCACTGGAGATTGGCAAGCCCGATCAGGACTGGAGCCCGCTGAAGGCGCTCTACAGCCGCAAGGACGTGTTTGGACTCGACCTCTATGAGGCTGGTCTCGGCGAGCAGATCGAGGGAATGGTGAAGGAACTCTATGCCGGCCCAGGTGCCGTGCGCGCTACACTCCACAAATACGTACAGGCCCGCTAAGACAATACATGTCTGATACATCGCTGAAACGCCAACTGAAGGCGCTCACCATCCCGGTATTCATCGAGATGGCCCTCGTCATGATGCTGGGGGCCGTCGATACGGTGATGCTGAGTCGCTACAGCGACAACAGCGTGGCAGCGGTGGGTCTTGACAACCAACTCATCTCGCTCGTCTTCCTGGTTTATCAGTTTTTCTCGATGGGTGCCGCCATCCTCTGTGCACAGTACATTGGCGCGGGACTCCGGAAACGACTGGTACAGGTGGTAGGCATGGCGCTGACGGTAAACCTGATGTTGGGTTTAACGGTCAGCGCCCTGCTATTCTTCTATGCTGAGGGACTGCTCAGACTGATGGGTCTGCGCCCCGAACTAATGGGCGACGGCCTGGTGTATCTGCGACTGACGGGTGCCCTATCGTTCTTTCAAGCCATGTCGCTGACATTCTCTGCCTCATTGCGCAGTGCCGACAAGGTGATCTATCCAATGGTAGTGACAGGCATCGTCAACGTGTTGAATATCATAGGCAACTACGCCCTGATCTTCGGGCACTGGGGCTGTCCGCAGATGGGTGTCGAGGGTGCCGCCATCGCCACAGCCGCCAGTCGTGCCCTGGCCATGGTGATGCTGGCCTGCATCCATTTCAAGGTACATATCCCACGCTTCCCGTTGCGTTATTTCCGTCCAATGCCCTGGCAGGAGTTGCGCAACCTCTTTTATATCGGTATCCCGGCCATGAGCGAGAATATCAGTTATTGTCTCTCGCAGGTGGTGATAACCTTCTTCATCAACCAGATCAGCAACGAGGCCCTGGCGGCGAGGACCTATTGCCACAACATCATCATGTTTGTCTACCTGTTCTGCCTGAGCATCACGCAGGGCGGTGACATTCTCGTAGGGCATCTCGTAGGACAGCGACGACATCAGGCGGCTTACGTGCTGGGAAACTATTTCTTCCGATGGTCGATGATCATCACCATCACAGGTTCAATCCTGCTGGCCCTGACAGGACGGAGCATCCTTAGTGCCTTCACCGACAATGCTGAAATCATTGCAATGGGAGTATGGGTGCTCGTGGTCGACATCTTCCTTGAGGTGGGACGTACGGCCAATATTTTCGCTGGCAGCACCTTGCGCGCCACCGGTGATACGGTCTACCCCTTCGTGGTGGGCGTTATCTTCCAATGGAGTGTCGCCGTAGGCCTGAGTTATGTCATCGGTATCCCTCTCGGCTTCGGACTCGTAGGCATGTGGGTGGGCTTCGCCCTCGACGAGAACATCCGCGGCGTCATCCTCATGCGCCGTTGGCGGTCGGGGAAGTGGAAAGTCAAGGGATTTGTCAAAGAAAGGGAAAGGGCTACTGCCCATTGAGTTTTTCTTTGCTTTTTACGCAAAGGTTTTCGTGTTTTTTTAGCGTTATACGAAGTTAAAGATTTGGTAGTATCGTAAAAAAATACTATCTTTGCAGTCGCAAATAAAAAAGTAACATTAAAAACAATATTTAAAAATGAAACCGCTAAACAAACAATTCGCTCCCAAGAGCGTGATGCCTGAGAAGGTCATTCAGTTCGGAGAAGGCAATTTCCTCCGCGCATTCGTAGATTGGATTATCTGGAACATGGACCAGAAGACCGACTTCAACGGTTCGGTGGTCGTGGTGCAGCCTATCGAGAAAGGTATGGTGGAATGGCTCAACGGCCAGGACTGCCTATACCACGTGAACCTGCAGGGCCGCGAGAACGGTAAACCCGTGAACACCTTGGAGCGCATCGATGTGATCAGCCGCGCACTGAACCCCTATACCCAGAATGCAGCCTTTATGGCTCTGGCCGACCAGCCCGAGATCCGCTTCGTGATCTCGAACACCACCGAGGCCGGTATCGCATTCGACCCCACATGTAAACTCGAAGATGCACCCGCCTCGTCATACCCCGGCAAACTGGTACAGTTGCTCTATCGCCGCTACCAGACATTCAACGGTGACAAGACGAAGGGTCTGATCATCTTCCCCTGCGAATTGATCTTCCTTAACGGCCACGTGCTTAAGGAGTGCATCTATAAATATATTGACCTGTGGAACCTTGGTGCCGACTTCAAGAAGTGGTTCGAGGAGGCCTGTGGCGTGTATGCCACCCTCGTAGACCGTATCGTGCCGGGCTTCCCCCGCAAAGAGATTGCTGAGATCCAGGAAAAGATATCGTATCGCGACAACCTCGTGGTACAGGCCGAGAATTTCCACCTATGGGTTATTGAAGCACCGAAGGAAGTGGCTCAGGAGTTCCCTGCCGACAAGGCTGGTCTGCACGTACTGTTCGTGCCCTCTGAGGAGCCCTACCACAAGCGTAAGGTGACACTGCTCAACGGCCCGCACACCGTTCTCTCACCCGTGGCATTCCTCAGCGGCGTGAACATCGTGCGCGATGCCTGCAACCATGAGGTGATCGGCAAATATATCCACAAGGTGCAGTTCGACGAACTGATGCAGACACTCGACCTGCCGATGGACGAACTGGAGAAGTTCGCCGGTGATGTGTTGGAGCGTTTCGACAATCCGTATGTCGACCATCAGGTGACTTCGATTATGCTGAACTCGTTCCCGAAGTTCCAGGCCCGCGACCTGCCCGGCGTGAAGACCTATCTGGAGCGCAAGGGCGAACTGCCAAAGGGACTGGTATTTGGTCTGGCCGCCATTATTACCTACTACAAAGGTGGCAAGCGCGCTGACGGTGTGGATATCATACCCAACGACGACCCGAAGATCATGCAACTGCTCGCCGACCTCTGGGCAACGGGCGATACGCAGAAGGTGGTCGACGGCGTACTCGGCGCAGAGTTTATCTGGCAGGAGGATCTTAACAAGGTACCTGGCCTGAACAACATGGTGAAACAGGATCTCGACCTCATCCAGAGCGTCGGCATGCTCGAAGCCGTGAAGTCAATCCTTTAATGAGCGAATTCATTGAGATTAAGGGGGCAAGGGTCAATAATCTGAAGGATGTTGACGTCAAGATACCCCGTAACCAATTCACAGTGATTGCCGGAGTCAGTGGCTCCGGCAAATCATCTTTGGCCTTCGACACTTTATATGCCGAAGGTCAAAGGCGTTATGTTGAGAGTCTGTCGAGTTACGCCCGACAGTTCCTCGGCCGCATGAACAAGCCCGAGTGTGACTTCATCCGCGGCATCCCGCCCGCCATTGCCATCGAGCAGAAGGTCATTGCTCGCAACCCCCGCAGTACCGTAGGCACGACAACCGAGATCTACGACTATCTGCGCATGCTCTTCGCCCGCATCGGCCATACCTTCTCGCCCATCAGTGGTCAGGAGGTAAAGAAGCACTCCACCGAGGATGTGGTGCAAAAAACGCTGGAATACTCAAAAGGCACGCGTTTTGTGATCATGGCGCCCATCCATATCCCGGAAGGACGGACATTGGCACAACAACTGAAAGCCTATATCCTGGAAGGCTATGCGAGAATCTATATGCCCCCTAAGTTAGGGGGCGACAAGGGCCTGAACGAGGATTGTTTCTACAGAATAGACGATTGGCTTGAAAAAAACGATTGTTCAACCCCCCAGCCCCCTAACTTAGGGGGTATGTACCTCGTGATCGACCGTATGTCGGTGGATGATTCCAAGGATGCCATCGCCCGTCTGGTGGACTCCGCAGAGACGGCCTTCTTTGAGGGAAACGGCGAACTCCGCCTGCTCTTCCCCCCATCGAACATCTGCTACGACTTCTCACAGCGCTTCGAGGCTGACGGCATCACTTTCGAGGAACCGACGGATATTCTCTTCTCCTTCAATTCGCCTGCTGGCGCCTGTCCCGAGTGTCAGGGTTTTGGCAGTGTGATCGGTATCGACGAGCGGTTGGTCATCCCCAATACCACCCTGAGCGTCTACGACGGCTGTGTGGTCTGCTGGCATGGTGAGAAGATGAAAGAATGGAAGGACTGGTTCTGTCAGCATGCTGCGAAAGATGATTTCCCCATCTTCGAGCCTTATATGAACCTCACCCGTCAGCAAAAGGACTGGCTATGGCACGGTCTGCCCTCCGACAAAGGGCAGGATCCGAAACCCTGCATCGACCAGTTCTTCGAGATGGTGAAGGACAATCAGTACAAGATACAATACCGCGTGATGATGGCCCGCTATCGGGGTAAGACCACCTGTCCCGTCTGTCACGGAACCCGTCTGAAGCCCGAGGCAGAATATGTGAAGATCGACGGACACAGCATCACCGATCTCGTGCAGATGCCGGTAATCAGGCTGAAGGAATGGTTCGATAACCTGCAACTCAACGAGCATGATGCAGAGGTGGGCAAGCGTCTGCTGACAGAGATTATGTCGCGCATCCAGTTCCTGTTGGATGTGGGACTGGGGTATCTGACACTCAACCGACTCTCTAATTCACTTAGTGGCGGTGAGAGTCAGCGCATCAACCTCTGTACCTCACTGGGAAGCAGTCTCGTAGGCTCGCTGTATATCCTCGACGAACCGTCGATAGGTCTCCATTCACGTGATACCGACCGACTGATACACGTATTGAAGGACCTTCAGTCGTTGGGAAATACCGTGGTGGTGGTGGAGCATGACGAGGAGATCATGCGAGCCGCCGACCATCTGATTGACGTGGGTCCCGATGCAGGAAGGCATGGTGGCGAGATTGTGTATGAAGGAAGTCCGATGGTCTCTGACAACGCTGCCGAGAAATGGCCTGCAAGTCACACGGTTCAGTATCTCCTCCATCAGGAAGAGATCCCCGTGCCCACGAGTCGTCGCCCCTGGAACCTGCATATCGACATCAAAGGTGCCAGAATGAACAACCTGCGAGGCATCGACGTAACGATTCCCCTCAACGTGATGACCGTCGTAACAGGTGTATCAGGCAGTGGCAAGTCCAGTCTGATCAAAGGTATCCTCTACCCTGCCCTGAAACGCCATCTAGGCGATGTCTGCGATGCCCCTGGCGAATATCTGGGTCTGGGTGGTGACATCGATGCCATCAAGCGCATCGAGTTTGTAGACCAGAGTCCGATTGGTAAAAGTTCGCGCTCTAATCCTGCCACCTATGTCAAAGCCTACGACGCCATCCGCGAACTGTTCGCCGATCAACCCCTGTCGAAACAGATGGGCTACACGGCACAGTATTTCTCCTTTAATGCCGACGGCGGACGATGCGACGAATGCAAGGGTGCCGGTGTCATCACCGTTGAGATGCAGTTCATGGCCGACCTCGTGTTGGAATGCGAAGCCTGTCATGGTCACCGTTTCAAGCACGACATCCTCGACGTGAGATTCGAAGGACTGAACATCGACGATGTACTGAACCTGACCATCTCCGAGGCTATCGAGTTCTTCTCAGCCCATCAGCAGGACACCATCGTGAAGCGCCTGAGAGCCTTGAACGATGTCGGCCTCGGCTATATCAAACTCGGTCAGAGTTCCTCTACGCTCTCTGGTGGTGAGAACCAACGCGTAAAACTGGCCTATTACATCAATCAGGAGAAACAGGAGCCCACCCTCTTCATCTTCGACGAGCCGACGACCGGTCTGCATTTCCATGACATCAAAAGACTGTTGAGTTCGTTTGAGGCATTGATTTCCAGAGGGCACAGCATTCTGATTATCGAGCATAATATGGAGGTCATCAAATGTGCCGACTACGTGATAGATCTGGGGCCAGACGGCGGTGACCGCGGAGGCAATCTCGTCGTTGCAGGAACGCCCGAAGACGTGGCAAAATGCGCTGCCAGTTTCACAGGACGATACCTCCAAGAAAAATTGAAATAATTGTTAAAAAGAGAACAACGTATTGATATTTTTCGTAACTTTGCACCGCTTTAAAAGATAGTTTTAGGATATTAGTTTGAGAATCAATCAGTTAGAAAGGATTTAAGGTAAGAAGATGAGGCAATTAAAAATTCAGAAAAGTATCACAAACCGCTCGAGTGAGGCACTCGACAAATACCTTGTTGAAATTGGTCGTGCACCGTTGATTTCCATTGATGAGGAGATCGAACTGGCCCAGAAGATTCGCAAGGGAGGTCCAGAAGGAGAACGCGCAAAAGAGAAGTTGGTAACTGCCAACCTCCGTTTTGTCGTTTCCGTTGCCAAGCAGTATCAGCATCAGGGCCTGACCCTGACAGACCTGATCGACGAAGGTAACATCGGACTGATCAAGGCCGCTCAGAAGTTTGACGAGACCCGTGGATTTAAATTCATTTCTTACGCTGTATGGTGGATTCGCCAGAGCATCCTTCAGGCAATTGCCGAGCAGAGTCGTATTGTTCGTCTGCCCCTGAATCAGGTAGGCTCGCTGAACAAGATCAATCATGAGATCAACAAATTCGAGCAGGAGCACCAGCGCCATCCGTCGGTAGCAGAGTTGGCAGAAGCCACCTCTATCGATGAGGATAAGATTGGTCAGTCCATGCAGGCCGACAGTCACCACGTGAGTATCGACGCCCCCTTCCAGGATGGCGAGGACAACTGTATGCTCGATGTGATGGCCAGCGGCGATGACAGCCGTACCGACCGTCAGGTGGACCATGAGTCAATGGCCCTCGAACTGAACAATGTGCTGAACAAGGTTCTGAAAGAGCGCGAGATAACCATCATCCGTGAGTGCTTCGGTATCGGTTGTCACGAGAAGGGTCTGGAAGAGATTGGCGACCAACTTGGTCTGACTCGCGAACGTGTCCGTCAGATCCGCGAGAAAAGCATTGCCAAACTCCGTGATTCCGGCAACGCAAAAATTTTAATGAAATATTTAGGCTAAAATATTTGCTGCTCCAAAAAATATTCGTACCTTTGGGGCTGTGAAATGCAAAACGCTGATAGATACAATCGTGCTGGGCATACTCACAAGTATGCCCAGCAGTGTTTCTGCCTGGGAGAAAAATGACTCCCTGATCCTCCCGCGCATCTATGCCTATTCGAAATATCATCAGCCTTATACCGACAGCATCACAGACAACGTCTATACGAAACTCCGCCTGAACGTGGAGCGACGCAACCCGACCATTTGGCTCATCCCCACCCTCTATGTATTGGCTAAGGACGATCGGAAATACATCCACGAGACCTACAACAAATTACTATACACGAGCGATCACGACTACAATGTCCTCAGTCAGGTGAAGGCGGGCACCATCAGGCGCAACCGTAACACACTGCCCACGCTGGCCGATATGATCACCCCCAAGATCTACGACGTGGCGCTCTATGACGGCCATATCCTCTCACCGTTCAATCGTGTCAACAAACGGTACTACCGGTTTCAGCAGGAGACCTATGATGACGGTACGACGCGCATCGATTTCAAGCCGAAACTCTACAACACACAATTGCTGAACGGCTATGCCATCGTCGAAACGGAAACAGGCCGCATCCTCAAATCGGTTCTCAACGGAGAATACGACATGATCAACTTCCGCACGGAGATCAACTACAGCAATCAGGGCGGACGGTTCATCATCCCCTGGCGATCGTCGACGGCAGCCACCTTCAAGTTCGCAGGCAACCGCGTCTCCGCCAATCTCACATCCATGCATAACTGCAAGACAGAAATGCACGACAGTGTCACCTGGGCAGAAGGTAAGGCCGTAATGGACACCCTGCGCCCCATCCCGCTGACCGTCGAGGAAGAAGAACTCTATGAGAAAAAGGAGGATTACTTCCCCCAGCCGCCATCCCCTGAAGACACCATCCCATCGAAGCCCAACCTGTTGAAGAAGATTTTCTGGGACACCATCGGTGAGACGCTGGTCACGCCCATCAAGGCAGAATCGCAACAGGCCTATTTCAGACTGTCACCCATTATCGACCCCCTGGCCATCAGGTATAGCGACAGCAAGGGTTTCTCTTACAAGATGAAACTTCGTTTCCAGTACACCTTCTCCCTCCACCGCTACCTGACGTTCAACCCTTACTTCGGCTATAACTTCAAGATCAGGCAGTTCTTCTTCGACGCCCCGTTGCGAATGACATACAACCCAAAGCGTAACGGATATGCTGAATTGACATTCGGTAATGGTAACCGTATTACCAATTCCACGGTGGAGGAACTGATCAAGGAGCAATACGGCGACACCCTCGACTTCACGGATATGGATATGAACAAGTACAAGAACACCTATATCCGTGCATTCAACAACATCATGCTCTTCGACTGGCTGGACATTGAGTCGGGTCTGGTCTTCCACCGGCGCAGTGCTGTCAACAAGGAGATGATGAAGAGATACAACATGCCAACGGTCTACACCAGTTTTGCACCGATGATGGGCATCAAGGTGCTCCCCTGGCAGAACGGTCCGGTATTCACGGTCGACTGGGAACGGGGCATCAAGGGCATCGGGTCGTCGAATATCAGTTACGAGCGTTGGGAAACGGATGTACAATGGAAGAAACGCATCCCGGGACTCCGCGTGCTGAACCTGCGGGCAGGTTACGGCACCTATACCCATCGGGAACAGAACTATTTCGTTGACTTCGACAACTTCCAGGACTCCAACCTGCCAGACGGCTGGGACGATGACTGGAGCGGTGAGTTCCAACTGCTCAACGGCAGCGAGTTCAACCGTTCCAACTACTACATCCGTGCCAATGCCTCCTACGAGTCGCCGCTGTTGTTTGCCACCTGGCTGCCTTACGTGGGCAAGTTCATCGAGAAAGAGCGGTTCTACGTCAACTCCGTTCTGCTGGAACGCTCACGCCCCTATAACGAGATAGGCTACGGCTTCACTAACAGATACATCTCTGTAGCGGCCTTTGCCAGTTTCAAGAACTGTCATTTCGAGCGGGCAGGCTTCAAGTTCGACTTTGAGTTATTCAGACGTTGGTAATAAAGAGGTAAGCATGAGTAAACCCTTGACCATATATAAGGCATCGGCGGGCAGCGGAAAGACTTTCACGTTGGCTACGGAATATATCAAACTGGTAGTCAACAACCCACAGTGTTACCGGAACATCCTGGCTGTGACCTTTACCAACAAGGCCACCGAAGAGATGAAGATGCGTATCCTCAGCCAACTCTATGGCATCTGGAAGCAACTGCCCGACTCAGCCAATTACATGAAGGTTATCTGCGAGAAGACAGGACAGTCTGAAGCATTTGTCAGCGAGCGTGCAGGCATCGCCCTCAGCAACCTGCTCCACAACTACAACCACTTCCGCGTGGAGACGATCGACACCTTTTTCCAAGGTGTACTCCGTAATCTGGCACGGGAACTGGACCTGACAGCCAATCTGCGCATCGGACTCAACGACACACAGGTGGAGGAACTCGCCGTCGACCAACTCATCGAAGACCTCAACACCACAGATATCATTCTCCAGTGGCTGCTGAAATATATCATGGAGAATATCTCCGACGACAAGTCGTGGAACGTGATCGGACAGATAAAGGCTTTCGGCAAGACCATCTTCCGCGATGAATACAAGAACGTAAGCAACACGCTCCGCCAGAAGATGGAGGAACCGGGCTTCTTCGACAGATACACCACCCAACTCAAGGAATTACGCCAATCGGCAGAAGACCGGATGAAGCATCTGGCCCACGACTTTCTGGAGACCATTAATAGTCAGAACCTATCTGTCGACGACTTCTCGTATGGCAAGTCGGGCGTCTGCGGTTTCTTCCTGAAACTGCAGGAAGGCATCTTCGACGAGAGCATCGTGGGCAAGCGAGTGACCGACAGTCTGGGCGATCCTGAGAAATGGTGCAAGAAAACCCATCCGCAAAGGGACCTCATCTATAGTCTGGCCGACACCACCCTCGGCAATATCCTCCGCACCGCTATGGAAGAGCGCCCCCGTCAGTGGCGACTCTACCAGTCGGCCGACCTCACCTTGCGTCACCTCAGTCAGTTACGGCTTCTGGGCAGTATTGAGCAGAAAGTACGCCAACTCAACGAGAGTGCCAACCGTTTCCTGTTGAGCGACACCCAGCAGTTGCTCCACGCCTTGATCGACGGCAGCGACACGCCCTTCATCTTTGAGAAGATAGGCACGCAACTTCAGCATGTCATGATCGACGAGTTCCAGGACACCTCGACCATCCAGTGGCAGAATTTCAAGGTGTTGCTCTCAGAGACCATGAGTCAGGAAGGGACGGAAAACCTGATTGTCGGCGATGTCAAACAGAGCATCTATCGCTGGCGTTCGGGTGACTGGCGCCTCCTGAATGACATCCAGGCGCAATTCCCTTCACCCGAGGCACAACTCGACATCCGTACCCTCAGCACCAACTACCGTTCGCAGCGCAACATCATTGCATTCAACAACGCTTTCTTCCGTTCCGCTGCGCAACTTGAATACCTGGCCTTACAGGACAATCCTGAAGCCACGGCCCTTCAACGTGCCTACGCTGATGTGGAGCAGACCATTCCCGATGGACTGGAAAACAACGGACTCATCAACATCCAGTTGCTGCCTGCGGATGATTACCAGGAAAAGACCTTTGCGAGGATAGCCGACATCGTGTGTGAACTGCAAGGGAAAGGTGTCAAGCCATCCGAGATGGCCATCCTTGTCAGGACAAACGCCTACATCCCGCTGATTGCCGACTATTTCACCAAGCATCTGCCCGATGTCAGGATTGTCTCCGACGAGGCCTTCCGTCTGGATGCCTCGATAGCCGTCAACCTGCTCGTCGAGGCCCTTCACCTCATGACCCATCCTGACGATAGCCTCGCCAAGGCCAATGTCGTCAAACTCTACCAATGCTACGTACTGGGCCAGCCCACCGCCGACAACGAACTGCTGCTCAGCACCACCCCACTCGACGACCTGTTGCCAGAGGCCTATATCCATCACTTTGAGGAACTGATGAATCTGTCATTATACGAACTGACGGAACACCTCTATACCCTCTTCGGACTCCATCGTCTGGAAGGCCAGAGTGCCTATCTGTGTGCCTTCTACGACCAACTGCTGAACTTCACGAGCGAGAATGCCACGGGCATCGACGCCTTCGTCGCCGAATGGCAGGAGAACCTCTGTTCGAAGACCATCCAGGGCGACGAGATTGAGGGCATTCGACTGATATCCATCCATAAATCGAAGGGCTTGGAGTTCGACCACGTCATAATCCCCTTCTGCGACTGGCAACTGGAGAAGTCGCAAGGTCAGATTCTCTGGTGCCGACCCGACGAAGCCCCATTCCAGGATCTGCCGATCGTTCCCGTTGACTACAGCAGCAAACAGATGATGGGCACCATCTATGAAGACGACTACCAGCACGAGCACCTGCAGAATACGGTCGACAACCTGAACCTGCTCTATGTGGCTTTCACACGTGCCAGTCAGAGTCTCTTCGTTATCGGCAAGCGCAATGCCAAGAACAGTCGTTCTGCCCTGATAGAACAGGTCCTGCCCCTGATGGATCAGGACATGGAAGACACCACCCTCTCAGGTCTTGACAACGAGAACGAGCCCATCGAATTCGCATTTGGCACGCTGGTGCCCAAAGGTGCAAAAAGCCAGCATCAGGAGTCGCCCAACCCCTTCCTGCAGAAGACAACGGCCATCGGCATCAACATCGAGACATTCAACAATCCCGTATCCTTCCGTCAGAGCAACCGCAGCAAGGACTTCATCTCCGCACAAGACGAAGAAAGTGAGGAACAGCAACAGCGCCAATACATCCAGACGGGCAGTGTCCTCCACCAGATATTCTCTACCATCCGCACCTCTGCCGATATCGACAAGGCCCTGAAGCGGCTGCAACTCGAAGGCATCCTCTACGATGAGCAGATCACCGCAGAAAAGATAGCATCCATGCTTCACAAGCGGTTACAGGATGCGCGGGTGGCTGATTGGTTCTCCGACCGTTGGACACTCTTCAACGAATGCACCATCCTTTCTGTAGAGAACGGCAACGTGATCGAGCGACGCCCCGACCGTGTGATGACCGATGGCAAGGAATGGGTGGTGGTCGATTTCAAGTTCGGTAGTCCGAAGGAGGAATACCACGACCAGGTGCGCCAATACATGCAGTTACTGGCCGATATGGGTCATACCAACATCAGGGGCTATCTCTGGTTTGTCTATAGCAACAGAATTGAAGAAGTTAAGTAGTTAAGAAGAAGTCAGAAACATGAGAAGTTTCCTCGAATACGTCGCAGCCGACCTGCTCCGGAAATACGGCACCAACCTGTCGCGGATAGCGGTGGTCTTCCCCAACAAGCGAGCCGCCCTGTTCCTCAACGAGCATCTGGCCCGTCAGGCAGGCCAGCCGTTATGGAGTCCAGCCTACATCACCATCAGCGACCTGTTCCGCAGTCATAGTGAGCGACAGGTGGCCGACCCCATCAAACTGGTGTGCGACCTCCATCAGTGCTTTACACTGTGTACGGGCATCGACGAGACCCTCGACCACTTCTATGGCTGGGGACAGTTGCTGCTCTCCGACTTCGACGACCTCGACAAGAACATGGCTTCTGCGGAACATGTCTTTGCCAACCTACGGGACATTCACGAATACGACGACACTTCTTATCTAACTGATGACCAGAAAGTTATCCTACAGAAGTTTTTTAGTAACTTTAACGCCGAACACAACAGTGAACTCAAACAGCGATTCCTACAACTGTGGAGTCATATCCTCGATATCTACCGCACGTTTAATGCCCGACTCACTGAACAAGGCTTAGCCTACGAGGGGGCACTCTACCGTGAAGTGGCCGAACGCGAGGACATCAGTTTTGACTACGACACCTACCTCTTCATCGGCTTCAATATGCTGCAACAGGTGGAGCAGACCCTCTTCCGTCGCATGAAACAACAGGGGAAGGCCCGCTTCTATTGGGACTACGACCACTACTACCTCAACCGCAACGAGGCCGGTTACTATATTGCCCAATATCTCAGCGACTTCCCCAACGAGTTGGACAATCGCGATGACGATATCTACAACCATTTCACCCGACAGAAGTCCATCACCTATATCGCCGCCCCGACGGAGAATATCCAGGCACGCTATATCAGTACCTGGCTGCGACAGGAGAACCGCATTGCCGACAACCGACGGACGGCCATTGTGCTCTGCAATGAAAACCTGTTGCAGACGGCCATCCACTGTATTCCTACCGAAGTGGAGAAGGTGAACATCACCACCGGTTATCCGCTTTCCCAGACACCCATCACCTCGCTGGTCAATCTGCTGGTCAACCTCCAGACCAACGGCTATGTTGCACAGACTGACCGTTACCGGCTCCGTCATGTCAACCACGTGCTGCGACACCCCTATTCCCACTATATCTCTACAGCAAGCAGCAGCCTCTACGAGGAACTGAACACGCAGAAGATCTACTATCCCGCCCCTGCCCTGCTCTCGAAAGACGAGGGACTCCAACTGCTCTTCTCGATGGCGCATGGCTCTGCAGACACTTTCAACGGCACATTGCTTCTCTGGCTGATGTCGGTCATCCGTCTCATTGTCAGGAACATGGGCACCGATGACACAGAGCGCTCTCCCCTGACACAGGAAAGCCTGTTCCGCATGTACACCCTGCTGAACCGTCTGAGCGACCTCGTTGAAAGCGGTAGCCTCCAGGTTGACACCTTCACCCTGCAACGGCTCATCACGCAGATTGTCTCCACCACCAGCATCCCCTTCCACGGCGAGCCCATAGAAGGCATACAGATGATGGGTGTGCTTGAAACGCGCAACCTCGACTTCGACCATGTGCTGCTGCTCTCCTGCAATGAAGGCAACCTGCCCAAAGGGCTGAGCGACACCTCGTTCATTCCCTATAGCATCCGAAAAGCCTACGGCCTCACCACCATCGACCATAAGGTGGCCATCTATGCCTATTACTTCCATCGGTTGCTGCAACGGGCTGGCGACATCACGCTGGTCTACAACAATTCCACCAACGACGGTCAGACTGGCGAGATGTCACGTTTCATGCTGCAGATGATGGTGGAGAGCGGTCACCCCATCAACACCCAGGCCCTTTTGGCTGGTCAGGCCCCGATACAGCGGGCGCCCCAGCCTATCGTGAAGAGCGAGGCCGTGATGCAATGCCTGCGGAAGCGGTTTGAAGACAACCTGCTCACACCGACGGCCATCAACCGCTACCTGCGCTGTCAGTTGCAGTTCTTCTACCGTTACGTGAGTAATATCATCGAACCCGACAACGATGATGAAGACACCATCGACAACCGCATCTTCGGCAACATCTTCCACCTGGCAGCCCAACTCATCTACGAGAAACTCATGCAACGGAGTCATCAGATCATGCCCAACGATCTCGACGACCTGCTCAAGACGGGTGTTGACATCGAACGGGCGGTGGATGAAGCCTTTAAGCAGGCGCTGTTCCTGATCAAGGATCCTGCCCGCCATCTGCCACCGCTTGACGGCATACAGATTATCAATCGCGAGGTGATTATCAAATACATCCGACAACTGCTCGAGATCGACCGTCGGTTGGCGCCCTTCACCATCCTGGGCCTCGAGAAGACCGTGAAGACAAACTACGAGATAACCACGGGCAGCGACACCTTCACGACAACGATTGGTGGTATGATCGACCGTCTGGACAGCATCACCACCCCCGACGGCAAGGAACAGATCCGTGTAATCGACTACAAAACCGGCAGTCGTCGACTCAAAGCACTGGCCGATGTGGATGCCATCTTTGCCCAGGAGAATCTCAAGGATCACAGCGATTATTACCTGCAGACCTTCCTATATAGCCATATTGTCAGGGGAAAGTCTGAAAACGTGCCTGTTGCCCCGGCCCTGCTCTTCATCCAGCATGCGGGTACCGACAACTACGACCCGACCCTTTGTCTGGGTCGTGAGCCTGTCAACGACATTGCCGTCGTGTCCGAATCCTACATGCAGCATCTTTCCAGCGTCATCAGCGACATGTTCAATCCCGCCATCAGTTTCACACCGACTGACGACCGGAAGCGATGCGCCAACTGTCCGTATGCCCACCTCTGCGGGATGGCCTAACGGTTCTTGTGCTTGAGATACCAGCGGTGCGTAAAGAAATGATAGAGGAGAAGCGCAACGACGGTCGTTGCGAGTGAAATCTGTAAGGCGGCTCCCGCCTGTAACTCCAGCAGTCCATAGCCCACGCCAATGCCCAACGCCAGCCCGCACTCCCATGCCAGGAAGAAAGTGCTCTGCGCGGTGCCCCGCTGACAATGACGGCTCAACTTAATATAGAACAACAGGAAACGGGAACCTAAAATACCCAATCCAAAGCCGATGAACATCGGTGCAGCGAACGAGACAATCGTCTGCTGGCGCGTCAGCATCATCAGCACGGCGACACCGATCAGCACCAAACTCGTAATGACCTCACTCTCGATATCCGCATTACGGAACACGAAGCGCTGGGCCAGCAGCGCCACGAAGAATCCCACCATCATCATCACATAGAACAGTTCCGATGCGATTGTCGACACGAGCAGTCCCGTCACAAACGTCACCATGATCAGGTTAAGTGTCAACGGCCATCCCTGTGGCAGGAAGAAGCGGTCGAGGCTCACCACCCGCACAGTCTCATCAGGCGTGCGGAAGGGGAAATGCGCCATCATGATGAACAGGATGGCAACCAGCGTACATCCGAGGGCCACCAGCGTCACGGTATCAAAGCCCATCATACGCGCCACAATCAGACCGGTCAACGGGCCTAACGACAGGGCGAACCTAGAGAACCACGAGGCAGAATGGTTGGCTTCCGTGCGTTGGAACGACTCGCAGGTATCGATGATCAATGTGCTCGACAGCACCATCTGTGCCAGTCCGAAGGTGGCACCCAGCGCCAGTCTGTGGACCAGTAATACGGGGAAATCAAAGAACCGTGATTTCTGCAGGTCCAGATAATAGAGTCCAGCCAGCAGTGCAGCCATCAACAGGATACTCCAGATGCAGACAACATTCCTGCGGAAGCGCTGAACCAGATACGAGGTAAAGCAACCGAACAGGAAGATACCGATGCCAAACGCGCCCATGATCAGACCCGTTTCCTGCATCGTGAGGTTTTCCGTTTGCATCAGCCACCCGGGCATGACGGGAATCAGCACGTACACTGCAATTGTCAACAGCAGATTGGCCATCGCCATCAGCCAGAAGTCGCGGTGCCACAACCGGATATGTACAGGTGTATTCTGAGTATTCATTGTCCAACCGTGAAATTAAGGGAATGAGAAAGTGCGTCATACGTCAGTCCCACGTAATCGGCTATCTGAATGTCGGAGAGGGGTGCCACCACCTCCGTCGGATTGGTGGTCAGCAGGCCCACCACCTTCATATCGGCAGCCCTACCCGAACGCAGGCCGTTCACGCTGTCTTCGAACACCGCACACGCCCCGGGCTCCACGCCTAAGGTCTGTGCCGCTTTCAGATAACAGTCGGGATCGGGCTTGCTCCGTTCGAAATTCTCTGAGGTGAGAATGGCATCAAAGAGACGTTTGAATCCAGGCTGCTTCCGATAGACGCTCTCCATCTTAGGCAGGTTCGAACTGGTCACGACAGCCGTCTTGACACCATGCCTGTGCAGATCATCAACCAAGGCAATGAAGCCAGCGATATAGTCATAGTCCATCTGTCGCTCGTAAGCATTCAGCCGTTCGGTGATGACGGGCTGCTCCTTCAGGAGCGGACCGCTGAACCAGCAGTCATAGATCTGCGTCAGCGTGGAACCCTTGATTTCCTGTTCCAGTCCGGGATGCTCGGGATGGTACAAGCGACACTGCTCTCCCCAGAAAATAGTGTACTGAGGTTCGGTGTCAAACACCACCCCATCCAGGTCGAATAGCGCTGCTTTTAGTAGACTTTCTTGCATATTAATACTATTTTGGCTGCAAAATTACGTTTTTTTTGCGAGAAATTTGCGAAATTCCTAAATTAAGTGTACTTTTGCCGCCAATTATGACATCAAAGATGGTTTTATGAAGAAAATTTTCACCCTCCTGGCTTTATTTTTCCTTCTGATAGGCTGTAGCGGTACCGACAACGTACCCCTCCAGTTCGAGGTCGCCACTGCCGATAAGACCGTTACCTTGGCATCCAACGAAAACGCCCCCACATGTAATGTCCATCTGGAAATGGCCTATGCCACAGAAGCCAACGGACATAAAGCCGAGATCATCAACAATAGCATCGAGAAACGCCTGCTCAATCTGCAGGATATGCCCATGCAGATGGCTGCCGACTCGTTTGCCATTGTCTATGTGGATAATTATCAGAGCAACCTCCAGCCCCTGTACCTTCAGGATCGTGGCAATGAGAAGAAGACGGCCTGGTATAACTATCACTACATCATCAAGACCCAGCCCGAAAATGGTTACAAAGGCACTACGGTCTACCATGCCTACCTCGACTACTATGAGGGCGGTGCCCATGGCATCAGCCAGCACCTGACGATGAACTTCGAGCAATCCACCGGACGGCAACTCGCGCTCGCTGATATCTTTGTGCCAGGCTATGAGTCCAGACTCTGCCAAGCCCTTCAGAAGGCCCTTTGCGCGTATGTCGGTGCAGCCAACGTCAAAGAACTCAAGAATCAGGGCTATCTCTACAACCTGGATATGTTCCCCTCCGAAAACTTCGTCCTTGGCGAGGAAGCCATCACCTTCATCTATAATCCCTACGAGATCGCCCCGTATGACAAGGGATGCATAGAGTTGACGATAGCCTACAGCGACCTTGACGACATCCTGAATAATTTCTTTTAATCATGCAGCCACTCATCGCCAAATACTTCCCCGACCTCACTGAGGAGCAGTGTCGGCAGATAGACGCCCTCGATGCCCTCTACCGCGACTGGAATGACAAGATCAATGTCATCTCCCGCAAAGACATCGACCATCTCTACGAGCATCATGTCCTTCACTCGATGGCCATCGCAAAGGCCATCCGTTTCCGCCCGGGCACCAAGATCCTCGATTTCGGCACAGGTGGCGGTTTTCCAGGCATTCCGCTGGCCATCCTCTTCCCCGACTGCCAGTTCCGGCTCATCGACGGCACGGGCAAGAAGATCCGCGTGGCACAGGAGGTCTGCAACGCTATCGGACTGAAGAACTGTCAGCCCACCCATCTGCGCGGTGAGGACGAAAAGGGACTTTACGACTTCATCGTGAGCCGGGCCGTCATGCCCCTGTCCGACCTGGTCAAGATCATGCAGAAAAACATCTCCAAGAAGAATCAGAACGCCCTCCCCAACGGCATCCTCTGTCTGAAAGGCGGTGATCTGCAGGCTGAGACGCAGCCCTTCAAGCATATCGTCCAGACCACGGAGATCAGCCAGTTCTTCGAAGAAGAGTGGTTCAAGGAGAAATACGTCATCTATCTTCCGCGCTAACCCCCACCCCTATGCTGCACGTCAAGACCTTCACCTGCAATATGCTCTCTGAGAACTGCTATGTTGTCAGCGACGAGACCAACGACTGCGTCATCATCGATTGCGGGGCCTTCTATCCGGAAGAAGCGCAGGCCATCATCCGCTACATCAACGACAATCATCTCACACCCCGCCATCTGCTCTGCACCCACGGTCATTTCGACCACTGCATGGGTAACGGCTTCATTTTCAAGGCATTCTGTCTGAAGCCGAAAGCACATCACGACGACAGTTTCCTCATGGAGAAGATGGAGCAGCAGACGAGCGAGATTCTCGGCATACCCCTCCATCTTGACGTGCCGCCCGTAGACCGTTATCTGACCGACAGCGATACGATCTCCTTCGGTTCCCACACCCTGCAGATTCTCCATACCCCGGGCCACACCCCTGGCGGCATCGTGTTCTACGAGGCCAACGAGCATATTGCCTTCAGCGGCGACACCCTTTTCCGTATGAGCATCGGGCGTACCGACTTCGAACGCGGCAGTTACGAGGACATGCTGACCTCCCTCCACCTCCTTGCCAAGCAATTACCGTCCGACACAACCGTCTACCCAGGCCACGGTCCACAGACCACCCTCGACGACGAAATCCGTTACAACCCGTATATGCGATAAAAGAATCCCCGTCAGACATCGGGCATAATGCGAACAAATTTAGTACGTTAATAAATATTTTTCCGTTCGGAGTAATCAAAATTACTTTCGGAGTATCTAGATTTACTCCCGGAGTAACGGTTTAATGTAGAATAGGGCTAAGTGATATACCCCGACACTAAGCCCTCTCTAGTATGATACCAGAGAGGGTTTAGTATGATACTTCTACTGTCACTACTGACCCCTACTGTCCACTCCTGGGTCAACTATACTTTATCCAAATAGTCTCCGTATGTTATTCGGATAATCTGAATCAGTCATTCAGATAGTCCCTATAGGGGTATAGAGATAATCTGAATAAGTTGTCCAAGATATTTGAATGAGCCGTTCAGACTATTTGAATGAAAAGGTAATGTTTCAGAACAGTTGGATGCCAACAGTACAGCACCTGCAGTCAATGTCAAGGAGAGTGAGAAGGCCTACACGATGGAACTTGCTGCTCCAGGCATTAAGAAAGAATATTGCCGAGTCAGCATCAACGACGAGGGCATCTTGACCGTCGCCATGCCGAAGATGGAAACGAAGCAGAAGGTCACTAAATCCATTGAGGTGTCATAAACGGTGACTCAAAACAAAACATTGCCCTGACCTGCAAATGCAAGTCAGGGCTTTTTCTATGATTAATAGAACTTGAAATAGCGACAGGCGTTGTTGTAACTGATGTCCTCGACCATCTTGCCCAGGAGTTCGCGATCATCGGGCAGCAGACCTTTCTCTACATCGTTGCCAAGCAGGTTGCAGAGAATGCGACGGAAATACTCGTGACGCGGATAACTCAGGAACGAGCGCGAGTCGGTGAGCATACCCACAAAGCGACTCAGCAGACCAAGCACGGAGAGGGCGTTCATCTGACGGATCATGCCATCCATCTGATCGTTGAACCACCAGCCTGAGCCGAACTGGATCTTACCGGGCTCACCACCCTGGAAATTACCCAGCATGGTGGCAATGACCTCGTTGGCACAGGGATTCAACGTATATAATATGGTACGCGTGAGTTTACCCTTCATATTCAGATTGTTGAGGAACTTCGACATGGCCTTGGCGGTGTTGAACTCACCGATGCTGTCGAAACCGGTGTCAGGACCGAGTTGGTTGAACATGGCCGTGTTGTTGTCGCGGATGGCACCGTAGTGGAACTGCTGGGTCCAGTCGGCATCGGCATCCATCTCAGCCATCACGGTGAGGAAGCAGTTCTTGAACTGACGCACCTCGAGGTTGGACAGTTGCTGTCCGCGCATGGCCTTCTCGAAGATGGTCTCAATCTGGGAGTCGGTGTACTCCTCATCGTAGAATTCCTCGATACCATGATCGGAGAGTTTACAACCGTTGGCTGCAAAGAAGTCGTGACGCTTCTGAAGCGCATCGACCATATCGGCAAACTTGGTGATGGTGACACCCGACACGTGAGACAACTGCTCGACATAGACGGAGAACTCGGGTTTCTCGATGTTCATGGCCTTGTCGGGACGCCAGGCGGGAATCATGATCGGGTCGTTGGCAGCCTTGTGCTTGGCATACTCGATATGGTTGTGCAGGTCGTCGACGGGATCGTCGGTGGTGCAGACGCACTCCACATGATAGTGCTTCATGAGGCCACGGGCGGAGAACTCGGGCTGCTGCAACTTCTCATTACACTCGTCGAAAATCTCACGGGCAGTCTTGGGCGACAGCAACTTATCGATGCCGAAAGCCGTCTTCAATTCCAAGTGGGTCCAGTGATAGAGCGGATTGCGCAAGGTGTAGGGCACGGTCTCAGCCCATTTCTCGAATTTCTCCCAGTCGCTGGTATCCTTGCCAGTGCAGTATTTCTCGTCGATGCCATTGGTTCGCATGGCACGCCATTTATAGTGGTCGCCACCCAGCCAGAGTTCGGTAATGCTCTTGAAACGGTGGTCGTTGGCTACCATCTCAGGTATCAGGTGACAGTGATAGTCGATAATTGGCATCTTAGATGCATGGTTGTGGTACAGATCCTGGGCAATCTCGGTCTCCAGGACGAAATTCTTGTCGTTGAATGCTTTCATAAAACTGACTTGTTTTTAGTTGTATTTAAAATTTTCTGCAAAGATAACAATAATCTCACATAAAAGAACTATCTTTGCAGCATAATTTTAACGCAAACGTTTTCAATGCAACGAAAAGTCCTTCTTATCTACACGGGGGGCACCATTGGAATGAACCGGAATCCGAAGACCGGCGCCCTGGAGCCCTTTGATTTCGAGCACCTATTATATAATGTGCCCGAACTGAAACAGTTCGACACCATCATCGATACCTTCCAGTTTGACCCGCCCATCGATTCAAGCGACATGACGCCTGCCAGATGGACCGACATCTCGCATTGCATCGCTGACCACTACGAGCAGTATGACGGTTTCGTGGTGCTGCACGGTACCGACACGATGGCCTACACCGCTGCTGCCCTCTCCTACATGCTGGAGAACCTGACGAAGCCCGTGATCTTCACGGGGTCGCAACTGCCGATAGGCCAATTGCGAACCGACGGCAAGGAGAACCTGATCTCGTCGATTGAGATCGCAGCGGCCTGCGACGAGCAAGGACACGCCCTGGTGCCAGAGGTGGGCATCTACTTCAACTCGCACCTGCTGCGCGGCAACCGCACCACCAAGCAGAGCGCTGAGGAGTTTAATGCCTTTGAATCGTTCAACTACCCCCATCTGGTGGACGTAGGCGTGAACATTGCCTACCATCGCGAACGCATCCTCCATCCACAGTGGGATAAGCCGATGGTGCCTCATTTCCGTCTGGACAACAACGTGATTATCTTCTCGCTCTTCCCGGGTATCCGCGAAGACCTGATCCGCCATATCATCCACACACCCAATCTGAAGGCCATCGTGATGCGTACCTTCGGAAGTGGCAATGCCCCGCAGTCGGCCTGGCTGCTGCGTGCCCTGAAGGAAGGAACGGCCAACGGCAAAGTCATCGTGAACATCAGTCAATGTCTGCAAGGTGCGGTGGAGATGTCGCGGTATGACTGCGGCTACCACCTGCAGGAGGCTGGCGTCATCAGCGGAAGGGACATGACGGTGGAAAGTGCGGTGACCAAACTGATGTTCCTGCAGTCCCACTATCCCGATTCACCAGAAACGGTGCGCCAACTCATGCAACAATCCATTCGTGGAGAGATGACGATTTAACATTATTATCAAACGTTTGCACAGACTATAGTGTTAAAATTTGATAATATTTAGGGTTGTGCGGGGACACGGAAGCCTTCTTAAAAAAAAAGTGCAGAAAAAGTTTGTGGGTTCGAAAAAAAACCTATACCTTTGCAAACGTTATCCTGAAAACAATCTTTTTACCTTAGAAGGCTAATACCTATTGAAGATATGGAGCGATCGCTTGCGAAAGTCGTCGCTTTATTTTTTGCCCCTACCCAAAGTGTTAAACTTTCCTAAATCATATCACAATGCTTCATGCTTAATGCTTAATACTCAAAGATAATTTGTACCTTTGCACCCCGATTTGAGTCCGTTGGGGCAGAGTGAAGTGTGTACGGACGTACGCCGCCTCGCGGAAAAAACCCTTTAATACAATAAATAATGTACGCAATTGTAGAGATTCAGGGTCAGCAGTTCAAGGTAGAACAGGGAAAGAAACTGTTCGTGCATCACATCAAGGATGTTGAGGCAGGTAAGACTGTTGAATTTGACAAGGTGCTGCTCGTAGATGCTGACGGTGCAGTGAAGGTAGGTGCTCCGACCGTAGAGGGAGCAAAAGTAGTGTGTGAAGTAGTCAACCCGCTCGTTAAGGGCGACAAAGTGATTGTGTTCAAGATGAAGCGCCGCAAGGACTCTCGTAAGCGCAACGGTCATCGTGAGCAGTTCACACAGGTTGAAGTTAAATCAGTAATCGCTTAATCAAAGGAGGACTTAGAAATGGCTCATAAAAAAGGTGTAGGTAGTTCTAAGAACGGTCGTGAGAGCGCTGCTCAGCGACTGGGTATTAAGATTTTCGGCGGTCAGCAGTGTGTGGCTGGTAACATCATCGTTCGCCAGCGTGGTACAAAGCACAATCCTGGTAACAACGTGGCCATTGGTAAGGACGATACGCTCTACGCACTCGTAGACGGTACCGTTAACTTCCACAAGGGCAAGTTCAACAAGAGCGTTGTTTCAGTGATTCCAAACGCTGAAGCCTAAAGAGTTTCAAACAAGAAAAAACTTATTCCAAACAAACAACAGAGTCCCTCTCTTTCACGAAAGAGAGGGACTCCTGCTTTTTTTAGGCCTTTTCCTTTGATATATCAGCAAGATTTTGTAATTTTGCACCTTAGAATTGATATCAAACAAATAAATACGTATTTAACATGTTAACACTCAAACTCATCAGTGAGCAAACTGAACGTGTGGTTCGTGGTCTGGAGAAGAAGCATTTCCCCAATGCACAGCAGGCCATCGACGAAGTATTGGCCGTAGACAAAAAGCGCCGTGAGGCTCAGCAGGAACTCGACAAGAGCCTGAACGAGCAGAAACAGTTGTCGGGACAGATTGGCCGATTGATGAAAGAAGGAAAGAAAGACGAGGCCGAGCAGGTGAAGGCCCAGGTGGCTGAGTTGAAGGAGAAATCCAAACAACTCGACGAGACCATGGCCAAGGCACAGGAAGAGATGACCACCCTGCTCTGTCAGATACCCAATATCCCTTATGACGAGGTGCCCGAAGGCAAGGCTGCTGAGGACAACCGCGTGGTAAAGTCGAACCTCAAGGAGTGTACGGAGAGCGATACCGTAGGCAACTGGGACGTGAACCCCTCGCTGGGCATCGCCAATCCCCTGCCCCACTGGGAACTCGCCAAGAAGTACAACCTCATCGACTTCGACCTGGGTGTGAAGATCACGGGTGCCGGCTTCCCTGTGTATATCGGTAAGGGCGCCCAGTTGCAGAGAGCCCTAATCAACTTCTTCCTGGCAGAGGCCAACAAGGCCGGCTATACGGAGATCATGCCGCCAACGGTGGTGAACCAGGCTTCGGGTTATGGCACAGGTCAGTTGCCCGACAAGGAGGGTCAGATGTACCACTGCGAGGTGGATGACTTCTATCTCATCCCCACAGCCGAGGTGCCTGTGACGAATATCTACCGTGACGTGATCCTCGACGAGAAGGACCTGCCCATCAAGAACTGCGCCTATACGGAGTGCTTCCGTCGTGAGGCTGGCTCGTATGGTAAGGATGTGCGCGGTCTGAACCGTCTGCATGAGTTCTCGAAGATCGAGATCGTACGCATCGACAAGCCTGAGCACTCGAAGGAGAGCCACAAAGAGATGCTGGCCCATGTGGAGGGTCTGCTGAAGAAACTGGAACTGCCGTACCGTATCCTGTTGCTTTGCGGTGGTGACCAGAGTTTCACATCGGCCATCTGCTATGACTTCGAGGTCTATTCAGAGGCTCAGGGTCGCTGGTTGGAGGTTTCGTCGGTATCTAACTTCGATACCTATCAGGCCAACCGTCTGAAGTGCCGTTATCGTCCGGAGGGTAGCAAGAAGCCTGAACTCTGTCACACGCTGAACGGCTCTGCCCTCGCCCTGCCCCGCATCGTGGCTGCCCTGCTGGAGAACAACCAGACGGAGAATGGCATCAAGATTCCTGCCGCCCTCGTGCCTTACATGGGCTGCGACTTTATTGGGCTTTAAGCATTAAGCATTAAGCGTTAAGCGTTAAGCATTATGATTACTGGTTTATGCTGAGCAGGAAGCAAGTAGATAATGACATTTACGATCTATCCAAAAACTTTGCAATAAGGATAGTTAAGTTATTTAATTATCTGAAATCAGAGAAGAAAGAAGTTGTAATGTCTAAACAAATATTAAGATCAGGTACGAGTATTGGTGCAAATGTACGTGAAGGGAGATATGCCCAAAGCAGGGCCGATTTTATTAACAAGATGAGTATTGCTCTAAAGGAAGCAAACGAATCTGCATATTGGCTTGAAATATTGCATCAGACAAGTTATCTTGATGACTCTCTTTATGATTCAATTTATGATGATTGTGATAAAATCATTGCTGTACTAACAAAAATAGTCAAAACAACAAAAACTACATAGCAAGCAGCAAGCAAATCATAATGCTTAATGCTTAATGCTTAAATATTAATGGTTTATGAATAAGATCGTAAGAAAAGAGCAGTTTTCTGAAAAGGTATTTCTTTTTGAGATTGAGGCTCCGCTGATTGCAAAAAGCCGCAAGGCCGGTAACTTCGTGATTGTGCGCGTAGGCCAGAAGGGTGAACGTATGCCGTTGACCATTGCTGGTGCAGACATCGAGAAAGGTACTATCACATTGGTGGTCCAGATGGTGGGTCTGTCGTCGAAGAAACTCTGCGCCCTCAACGAAGGCGACTATGTGACCGACGTGGTAGGCCCGCTGGGTAATCCCACAAAGATTGAGAAATACGGAACAGTGGTCTGTGCCGGTGGTGGCCTGGGCGTAGCCCCTATGCTGCCTATCATCCAGGCTTTGAAGGCCGCAGGCAATAGAGTTCTCTCCGTGATGGCCGGTCGTTCGAAGGATCTCATCATCCTCGAGGACAAGGTGCGCGAGAGTTCTGACGAGGTGATCATCATGACCGACGACGGCTCGTACGGCGAAAAGGGCGTGGTGACCGTTGGCATGGAAAAGTTCTTCGAGCAGGAGCACGTGGATAAGGTATTCGCCATTGGTCCTCCCATCATGATGAAATTCTCGAATCTTACGGCTCAGAAGCATAACATCCCTTGCGAGGTATCGCTGAACACCATCATGGTGGATGGTACGGGTATGTGTGGTGCCTGTCGTCTGACAATCGGTGGCAAGACGAAGTTCGTCTGCATCGATGGTCCTGAGTTCGACGGTGCACTCGTTGACTGGGACGAGATGTTCAAGCGTATGGGTACCTTCAAGCGCGAAGAGCAGGAAGAACTGGCTCATTACGAGGAACACCTTGATGACTCTGAGTCCCCTAAGTTAGGGGACAACAGGGGTCTGAACAAGGGGAAGTCTGACGCTGGTTCAGACCCCCAACCCCCTATCTTAGGGGGCTCAGAACCAATCGAGGTTCTCACCGATCGCAATGCCCCGTGGCGTAAGGAACTCCAGCAGAGCATGAAGCCCAAGGAGCGTACGCAGATTCCGCGTGTGGTGATGCCCGAACTCGACCCCGTGTATCGTGCTACCACCCGTACGGAGGAGGTGAACATCGGTCTGACCAAGGAGATGGCGATGACAGAAGCCAAGCGTTGTCTCGACTGCGCCAAGCCGAGTTGCGTAGAGGGTTGTCCTGTGAATATCAACATCCCATCATTCATCAAGAATATCGAGCGTGGACAGTTCCTGGCTGCTGCCAAGGTGCTGAAGAACACCTCTGCCCTACCCGCCGTCTGCGGACGTGTCTGTCCTCAGGAGAAGCAGTGCGAGAGCAAGTGTATCCACCTGAAGATGAACGAGCCCGCTGTGGCTATCGGTTATCTGGAGCGTTTCGCTGCCGACTTCGAGCGTGAGAGCGGCAATATCTCGCTGCCTGAGATTGCACCTGCCAACGGTATCAAGATTGCTGTGGTGGGTTCCGGCCCTGCAGGTCTCTCTTTCGCAGGCGATATGGTGAAGATGGGTTACGACGTGTATGTGTTTGAGGCGCTGCATGAGATCGGTGGTGTACTGAAATATGGTATCCCCGAGTTCCGTCTGCCCAATAAGATCGTTGACGTGGAGATTGAGAACCTCGCCAAGATGGGCGTTCACTTCCAGACAGACGTGATCGTGGGTAAGACCATCAGCGTAGAACAACTTGAGGCACAGGGCTTTAAGGGTATCTTCGTGGGCTCTGGCGCTGGTCTGCCTAACTTCATGAATATCCCTGGTGAGAACAGCATCAATATCATGTCGTCGAACGAATATCTCACACGTGTGAACCTGATGGATGCTGCGAACCCGAAGACCGATACGCCACTGAATCCTGCCAAGAGCGTGCTCGTGGTGGGTGGTGGTAACACCGCTATGGACTCTTGTCGTACGGCTAAGCGTCTGGGCGCTGAGGTCACCCTCGTTTACCGTCGTTCGGAAGTGGAGATGCCAGCCCGTCTGGAGGAGGTGAAACATGCCAAGGAGGAAGGTATCAACTTCCTGACACTGCACAATCCTATCGAGTACATCGCTGATGAGCAGGGAGCCGTGAAACAGGCTGTGCTGCAGGTGATGGAACTGGGCGAGCCCGATGCCTCAGGTCGTCGTAGTCCTGTTCCCGTGGAGGGTAAGACCGTCACACTCGATGTCGACCAGGTGATTGTGGCTGTAGGCGTATCGCCCAACCCACTGGTGCCGAAGTCTATCGACGGCCTCGAACTGGGTCGCAAGAACACGATTGCCGTCAACGATGGTATGCAGTCGTCGCGTGCTGAGATCTTCGCTGGTGGTGACATCGTACGTGGTGGTGCAACGGTGATCCTCGCCATGGGTGATGGTCGTCGTGCTGCCCAGAACATGGACAAGCACCTGCGCGGAAATAATTGATAATTGAAAGTTGATAATTGATAATGATATAGAGAGCCGTCGCCTGGAGAAACGGTTGAAAGAGCGGTTCATCAAGGCGATGGCTACTTATCATCTGATAGAAGATGATGATCATATCCTCGTGGGACTCTCTGGCGGTAAGGACTCGCTCCTGCTGCTCGAATTCTTAGCGAAGCGCGCAAAAATCGACCACCCACGATTCAGTGTAGAGGCCCTGCACGTGAGGATGGAGAATATCCACTACGAGACGGACACCAGTTATCTGCAAGCCTTTTGCGATGACCTGGGCGTTCCCCTCCACGTGAAGACCACCCGCTTTGTCATTTCGAGCGCAGTCGAGAAATCCCCTTCTGTCATCTCGACCGAGCAAAGCGAGCGGAGAGATCTCTCGACTACGCTCGAGATGACAAGCAAGGACAGGAGGCGTCAGAAACAGCCCTGTTTCCTTTGCTCCTGGATGCGACGCAAAGAGATGTTCAACCTCGCGCAGGAACTGGGCTGCAACAAGATAGCCCTCGGCCACCATCAGGACGACCTCATCCATACGGCACTGATGAATCTCACCTTCCAAGGGCGCTTCGACACCATGCCAGCAAGCCTGAGGATGCGTAAGATGCCACTCACGATCATCCGACCGCTCTGTATGATGGAGGAGTCCGACATCAAGGCCTACGCTGAGATGCAAGGCTATCAGAAACAGGTGAAACGCTGTCCCTACGAGACAGACTCGCACCGCACAGAGATAAAAGGACTCTTCGACGCCATCGAACAGATCAATCCTGAGGCCCGCTTCAGTATCTGGAGAGCCCTGAACGCTGACAACAAACTCATTGACGAATAGATATACAACATGATGAATTACAGAAAGATATCTCTTATTGCCTTTACCCTTCTGCTGTCGTTATCCATGCAGGCTCAGAAAAAGAAGGGGGTGGTGAAAAAAGCACCCGTCGTGGTAGTGGAAGAACCACAGGAAGATCCTCGTATCACAGAGATGCGCGAGGCGACCCAGCAGATTGTCTTCATCGACTCGATGGTCGTCGCCAAGGATGAGATCCTTTCCGTCATCCGGATTAATCCCGAGTCGGGCAAACTGGACACCTACGACCACTTCTTCCGTAGCGAGGAGCATCCGGAGAGTTATGTGTATATCAACGAGATGGGCAACAAATGCTTTTTCTCTGACGAGAATGCCAATGGTCAGATGCAACTCTACACCCTCGACAAATTAGGTCAGGACTGGAGTGACCCCTTGGCCCTGAGCGGTATCAATGAGGGCATCAGCGAGACCAACTATCCCTTTATGATGACCGACGGTACTACGTTCTATTTCGCAGCAAAGGGTAAAGAGAGTATTGGCGGCTATGACATCTTTGTCACACGGGCGGATTCCAAGAATGGGCAGTTCCTGAAACCTGAGAACATCGGTATGCCTTTCAATTCCGAAGCCAACGACTACATGTACGTCATCGATGAACTGAGCAATATCGGCTATTTCGTCACCGACCGTCGTCAACCGGAAGGAAAGGTGTGTGTCTACCTGTTCATCCCCCCTACCTCGCGTCGCACCTACAGCAGCGAGGCCTATACCGACGAGCAACTGCGTGGATTCGCAGAGATCAGTCGTATTGCCAATACCTGGGGGAAAGGAACGGAGCGCAAACAAGCACTCGAACGACTCAAGACCATTGTCACGACAAATTCTGCCAAGCAGTCGAAGTCGGCTATCAACTTTATCATCAACGATCGCGTCACCTATACGGACATCAGCCAGTTTCAGGCCCCAGAGTCGCCAGACCTCTTCCGGGAACTGCAAAGCACGCGCAAGCAGTATGAAGAGACGGTACGGTTACTGGAGAAATCCCGCACTTTCTACGCCAAGGCAAAACCCGAGGACAAACGGGTGCTTCGTAAGGAGATTCTCGACGCGGAAAAGCAGTATGAGCGTCTGACTGCCGATGTGAAGACACTTGAGAAGCGCATACGCCAAATAGAAAACCATATTATCAACAATCCCAAATAACAAGGCTTATGAAAAGAACATTTCCTGAATCCGAACTGATCATCAATGCTGACGGTTCTTGTTTTCATCTGCATCTGAAGCCAGAGCAACTCGCTGACAAGGTTGTGCTTGTGGGCGATCCTGCACGTGTTGACACCGTTGCTGCACATTTCGACACCAAGGAGTGCGAAGTCAGCAGTCGTGAGTTCCACACCATCACTGGTACGTATAAAGGAAAGCGCATCACCTGTCAGTCACACGGTATCGGCTGTGACAACATCGACATCGTGGTGAATGAACTCGACACCCTTGCCAACATCGACTACAAGACCCGCGAGGAATTCGCTGAGCACCGTATACTGACAATGGTGCGCATCGGTACTTGTGGCGGTCTGCAACCCAATACCCCTACCGGCTGTTTCGTAGCCTCTGTGAAGAGCATCGGCTTCGATGGTCTGCTGAACTATTACGCAGGACGCAACAATGTCTGCGACCTGAAACTTGAAGAGGCCTTCAAGCAGCATATGCAGTGGGATCCCATCAAGGGCGCGCCCTATGTGTCTGTGGCTGATACTGCACTCATCGACCAGATAGCCAAGGACGATATGGTACGTGGCTACACCATCTCATGTGGCGGATTCTATGGTCCACAAGGTCGTGTGCTCCGTGCAGACATCGCTGATCCCAAACAGAATGAAAAGATAGAAAGTTTCGAGTATGACGGTATGAAAATCTGCAATTTCGAGATGGAGTCATCGGCAGTGGCTGGCCTCGCCTCCCTACTCGGCCACCGTGCTATGACCTGTTGTATGGTCATCGCCAATCGCTATGCTCAGAAAATGAACACCGAGTATAAGAACTCCATTGACACGCTCATCGAAAAAGTACTCGACCGTATCTGATGGCAAATGAAACTATCTGCGCACTTGCCACCGCCACTGGTGGAGCGCTCGGAATCATAAGAATCTCAGGCCCTCAAACGCTTGAGATTCTTTCTCGCGTTTTCTCCAAGAACCTCACCGACGCCAAACCAAATACCATCCATTATGGTCATATCAAAGAAGAAAATGAGGTTGTCGATGAGGTACTGGTAAGCATTTTCCGGGCCCCGCACAGTTATACAGGCGAAGATGCTGCAGAAATCAGTTGTCACGGCTCAAGTTACATTCTGAAAAAGGTACTGGAACTATTGGTAAAGAGCGGCTGTCGGATGGCCGAGCCTGGAGAGTATACACAACGGGCCTTCTTAAACGGCAAGATGGACCTCAGTCAGGCCGAAGCCGTTGCCGATCTGATTGCTTCATCAAACAAAGCCACGCACCAGATGGCAATGAGTCAACTTCGTGGTCATTTCTCCTCTGAACTCGCCCAATTGCGCGAACAACTCCTAAAACTTACTTCGCTCCTCGAACTCGAACTCGATTTCTCCGACCATGAAGATCTTGAGTTTGCCGACCGTAGCGAACTTTTAGAACTTACAAAATTAATTGACAAGCACATCACCCGTCTTGCGCTTAGTTTTGAGACTGGACAAGCCTTGAAGCAGGGCATCCCCGTAGCCATCGTCGGCAAGACCAACGTCGGCAAGTCCACCCTGTTGAATGCACTATTAAAAGATGACCGTGCTATTGTTTCCGACATTCATGGCACGACACGCGACACCATCGAAGACACCATCGACATTCAAGGCATCACCTTCCGTTTCATCGATACGGCCGGCATCCGACAGACCACCGACGAGGTAGAGCAAATCGGCATCACCCGCACGTATAACGCCATCGAAAAAGCCCGCATCGTGCTCTGGCTCATCGATGCAATCCCCACCACAGAAGAGATTAAAGAGATGCGAGAGCGATGCGCAGATAAGTCACTGATTATCATCCAGAACAAGATTGATAAGTTTTCGAAGGAATCCGCAGCGGATCTATTCTCTAACCTCTCACCTCTCACCTCTTACATCTTATCCATCTCCGCCAAATACGGTCTGGGTCTTGACACCCTTGAAACCGCCATCTACCAAGCCGCCAACATCCCTGCATTACAGGACAGCGATGTCATCGTCAGCAATGCCCGTCATTACGATGCATTGGTTCGCGCCCACGAGAGTCTGAATCGGGTTCTTGAAGGCATGAACCAACAATTAAGCGGCGACCTTCTCTCAGAAGATCTCCGCCTCACCCTCGACACCCTTTCCGAAATCACTGGCGGCCAAATCACCCCCAACGAAGTCCTCGGAAATATCTTTAAAAACTTCTGCGTGGGCAAATAAAGTCTCCTAACTTCCTATACGGGCATAAAGTAACCTTTTTCTATCCTTTGTATAGACAACATCATTTTCATCAATGAAGACATCATCGTCTGACCATGACTCATTGGGGTCTAACTCCTCTGGCACATACGGCCTGTCCCAAAAACAGATGGTGCCAACGGTGTCCGTACCTCCCAGAATAGCATCAAAGTTTTCCTCTGGTAGAGTATATGGGAAATATAGACATTGAAGTTTATTGCATCCAATAAAGGCCAGTCTGTCAACCTGTTCTGTACCCTCCTTTATCTTGTAGTTCTTCACATCAGCACATACCAGCAGACGTTTTCTGTCTTTGCTGTAGACTGCACCAAACTCATCCACCCATCCTTCCGCTATTTCGGCTTCCAGTTCGTCACTTCTTATACAGTTCTCAGGATATGGCCAATTCCAATAATTCACCTTTAATCCTTTTGGAGCATACATCATGGCATCATTGCTCATAGGCTCATCCATATACCATTGTACGGTATAAGGAATATCAACCTCTTTCAGATGAGGACAATTCTTGAAAGCATGTTTATCTATCTCCTCAACACCCTCCTTAATACGGTAATGAGTAATATCAGGAACCTTATACAATATCTTTCCGTCGTTGGAAACTATAGCTCCATCTTCATCATATAGGTTTCGGTAAATTAATCCTTCCATAACATACAAGACTATTAAATAACATATTGACCTTGTCAAGCATGGCCATTAACTCAATATAGCTAATACCAAAGCCATTCATGTAAATGTCATAACGGTGACACTCATTACTCGGATAAGGTATTTTCTGGTCAACATAACCGTTCCTGACATAGAACCACTTTCTCCTGACACACTCATCATAGTCCTCGCTATCTGGTTGAAGGGCAAAAGCAGTCAAGGCTATAGGCTTGGATGTCTTTCCCTGCTTTATTTCCGAAAAAGATGCGTAAATACGCAAATAATTCGGAAAACATGTTGGCGATTCAGTTATTTTGCTTATCTTTGCATCCGAAAGTAGTGCGTAAATACGCAAAATATTCGAAAGTATGGATAGAATTGACAGGAATTATTATCTCAAGCAGCTTATAGAAAAGCGCGACAATGGGCGGGTGAAGGTGGTTACCGGCATCCGCAGGTGTGGCAAATCGGTACTACTCTTCGATATCTTTGGCGACTACCTGAAAACTGAAGGGGTGTCTGATAAGCAGCTGATAATGCTAAAACTGGATATAGCAATAAATGCCAGGTACCGAAACCCTCTTGAACTTGATAAATATCTACGGGGCAAGATTGCTG
>Ga0310690_10001052_pt1 | contig 51977 bp, 50 predicted proteins | sample AusTroGonzalo_MG_2_FD_207661 | JGI IMG/M metagenome (GOLD analysis project Ga0310690, IMG submission 207661) | Bovine rumen microbial communities from tropical cattle in Woodstock, Queensland, Australia - Gonzalo_04 (v2) (version 2) | ecosystem: Host-associated > Mammals > Digestive system >... | reverse complement strand
TGAGAACGGTGACATCGTTGGCAAAGTCAATCCCAAACTGCTTAAAACAGCGGAAATTGCTTATCTTTAAGTTCTTCAGTTTCATATTCCAATATTACATTTTTGCAAAAATAACAATTTTTCCCGAGCCCCACTTTTAACTCTTCACTCTCAACTTTTAACTCTTTACTGCGGCTCCGCCGCCTGCCTCTCTCACCCTTCTGTACGACCAGCCCGTGTGACTCATCACCTGACGTATCGAAGCACCCTCAGCTTTCGTGGCCTTCACTATCCTCGTTTGCTCCTCCGTCGTAAGCCGCTGGAACTCGGCCACACTTTTCGCACCGCACTGCTCGAAATCAGTTAAAAGTGAAAAATGAAAATAATGAAATCTTTCTTACTTTGTGCATACTGACCTTCACGCACATTTGCACCTATGCTTGTGCCACAACGCAAAAGCTGCTTCGACATTATTGTCTCGTCTTTCTTCTCTTTGAGAACCGACGGAGCAGCGAGCACAGAGCTAAGCTCGCTTAAGCTCTGTCGAGTCGCGACGGAGGTGGGCGCAGCCAAAGCGGTAGCATTTAGCAATTCGCTTTGCAAATGCCAAACTCTTATCTCCGATTATGCTTTGCGCCATATCAACTTTTAACTTTTAACTCTTAACTTTTAACTGCGGCTCTGCCGCCTGTTATGGTGTTGTTATCATCTTACGCTACGCATGGATAACGATTTTTGAAGGAATATATTGTGCCGAAAGTGTGTATAAAAGTTCCTGTCCCCCTGATCCTGAGAAAACCGAATATCTTATTGAAGCAGTCTATGTGTTTGATGTATTTTCAATCCATCGTCCTGCATTTCTTCTCTTAACCAGTGTTGCACCTCATGAACGAATTGAAAACCTTTTTCTTCAACTATCTGTTTAAATGTTTTCTCACCATCTTTCCAGATCTCAAACCTATTCATAAAATAAGTATAATTGGTATGATGGACTGGCACGGGCTGACCAGGTTGTACTATTGAGGCCATCACAACAGGGTCATAATAAATCATAGAGTCTGACTGACCGTCAATAGGGATATATTGTAGTTGAGCAATAGGTATATCTTCGTTCAATTCTCTTAATTTACAATATCCATCCCTCCTCTTGCCTTGGAAGGTAAATGCATTTGTCATTTCCTTCAACAATATATCTTGACCTTTATAACTATCCTCTCGGAAACGCACAAAATCACCATTTTGAATATCATCTGAAATATCAGCCGCATGTTTTTTATAGTCAAGCACTGTTGTAATGACATCATCCAATTGAACCGAATAAATCTCCTTTAATTTGATTTCAAGAGGTATTGCCTTGATTTTTTGCTGTAATGACTTACAGTTCTCAACCACAGTGTCACATTCTGATAACCGTGACTTATTTTTCCAAGCTGCAACCAAATCATCAATCTCTTTATCGTACTTAAGATACTGGTTCAAATATTCAGTTTCTGACTCAAAATTATATTCAGTTTCATCTTCTTCATCACGGTTTGTTGTCAACTGAAAATCCTTGTAACCATTCCCCTTAAAAATCGGCCAGAATGCACGAAGTTGTCCGATATTCGGGGCAGTATTGCTTTCTACCGAGAAAATCAACTTTTCAAATTCATCCCTATTGGGGAAAACGTCATCGAATCTGAAAAAGGGCTGGAAAGAAGCCTTGGCGTTTTCGCCCCTCCCTACAAATAAGAGTTTGTCACTGTATTTATTGAAATGCGATAATACCGATTTTCTAAGCTCGTCAGCAATTTCCTCATACAAATGTGTGTTGCTCTTCATAACCATTGACATGGATAGCGCTTGATCAACGTTCCACTTATCCTCGCTAATCTTATCCATATAAGCCTTGAAAATTGTCACAGTAATATCAAGCATTTCTTGCTCAGAAAAATATAAATAATCAGTTGGGGTACCTTCATGGTATGAATTGATGGCATGGTGTGTGTAATTTGACACCGCCCTCGGATTGACTGCCAACAATTTGAGTAGTGCCTTTTTTATCCATTCAGTATAACCTTCCTTATTTTTCAACCCCAGAATTGGAATTAGTTTATCTACATCTTCTTTCCTCAGATATACAAATGCAGCTGGAATGAAGTTAAGCGAAGTGTTTTTAATAACAAGGGCACCAACTATAATGTGGAAATATCGCTTAATAGCCTGTGCGTCACCAAAACCCGTAACATCTTGTGTTACGAGTGCAGTTTCCACATCCTTCGGATAAAGCTCGCTCAACCTTACCAACTCATCAAACGATTGCGGTAAATCCATCTGCAACAATTCATTTGCCTCTTTGGTGGTTAAATGTGCATATTCATAGTTATAAAAATAGAACTCAAAAGAAGAAACACTATATATGCGTTTTTTTCTTACTTGATAATAAACTTGATAGCCTGATTCCGTTGGAAACAACTCACGAAGCAAATCTATTGATTCAGGCAATTCATTATTTATGGATTGGTCTTTTACTATTGCTAATTCGTCGTTAAGATACCAAAGGTCGCTACTTACTGCACTGGCCGACGTTACGCCAGATGTTAAATGAATGTATTTTCGGCGATGCAGGTTGGTGTACTCTTCTGGGTGTGAAAACCTAATAAGTTCAAGCAAGAAGAAATCCCTGAAATGAATCTCTTCTTCCACAGGTTTTAGTGCATAAACAAACTGATTCACAAACCTCTTTACATCGCGCACGGTCTTCAATCGTTTTGAAACAGCATCAACGTGCGATACTATGGCAAATGTTATTTGATCATCAGTTGCGGTAATATTACCTTTATCCCGCTCTTCTTTGAGCATCTGTTCTAGAAGTGACCTCAACCTGTGTGGGGCGTGTATTGGAACTTGTATCTCAGTATTGAAATATTTATCTGTGTAATTAATTATAGCATTCTCTCCCAAGTAATGTGATATGGCACTATTCACATACTCCTTGTCATAGGCAGTAACAAAAAACATATTAATGAATGCACCGTTTTTCACCAAAACTTTCATGACCTCGATTAGTTCCTCACCTGTCAAACGATCAAGATCGTCAACAAACACGACCAGTTTTTTTCCCGTACTTTCAATAGCCTCTTCAATACTTTCACGATATGGTACTTCATTTTTGATTCTATGAATTGCAAACACCTTAACCAACCAACTGATTATATCTGGAGTATCGTCAACAATATTAATGGTCTCAGCATAGCGTGTTATAACGTTGTCAAGTTGAGGCAAACTGGGGGTTAATGCCAGTTTTAGCTTTGTCAAAAAATCTGATTGTATATGCTCAGTGTCTTTCGAACTTCTAGGATTATAGTCGATAATTATAAAATCATTCTTTGACAGCTTTTCCTTGATAAGGTTCATCATTGAAGTCTTACCCTCGCCCCACTTCCCAGTTAATCCAATACTATATGCATTTTCACTAACATCAGTATTTTTAAGATAATTCATCACTCGGTTCACTGTACCTTCAAGTCCGAATATGTCATCATCTAAGACATTGATTGCATCGTCACGATGAAATCTTTCACTAGAATTATTATCTATATTTGACTCTGATGATTGTTTATTCTTTTTAAACAGCGAGTAAATGGCAGCAAATGCAGCAAAACAAGCTATTGGATCAAGGTATGCAACAAAAGAGCCCCAATAGGTGTCAAAAATATATTCTTCATTTATAGCACGAAAATACCAATACACTAGCTCAATAAATAGCAGCCATGAAAGTGTTTTCTCCGTTATAGCCTTTTTCCCTTTTATCCAAACCTTCCATACCAAACTGCCAAGAATCAAATTGAATGCTATAAAGAAGATATTGAGCCATGTGTTGGCAGGATGATCCAATATAGGCATAAGAACCTTGTCAATCAGGCACACCAACTTATCCATCATACCCATGCAGAGCACAAAGGCTAGTACAGCTGTTAGTACATGTCTATATTGTTTCATTTTTCTCTCTTACTCCTTTTTATCACCATTAACACATTTGAAAGCCGCTTTAATCAGTTTTGGAATACAATTTAATTGAGGCTTACACAATTCTTCTTTCTTTTCTGCTTTTGTTATTACTATATCCTTCAGTGTAACTGGGTCAAAGTCTTTAGGCAATAAACGATATATATCATTCAAGTCTATCACCATACGATGATATTTTACATTTTTGCCTTTCAGCGCATCAATTATTTTCTTCTTATCTTCATCAGAACATCTTACCCCAAAATAAACATCAGTAATACTATTTTCTGGAACTGGCACTGGATGGTATTTCTCCGTGGTGTCAATATCGTAATATAGCAACCGTTTTTCATGCTCATAACTCCAATCTTTGCTTTTCGTAAAGAAGGCTCTCTGCAGATCAAAAGTTTCTGTGTCCATTGGAACATTTTCCACATATTTTACTTCGCCCATAACAAGAACTCGCTTGTTAACAAGGTCTTCATGCGTCAAAGTGCTTGAAAATTGATAACGGACACAAAAACCCTGATGATTATTGGTATAGTGCGACCACATCAACGTATTACTGTATTCTGCTTTATCGCTGTATGGTTTTGGAGTTGGATTAGCCATGGTTGGCAAAGGCTTGTTATATGCGAAACAACGAATGCGAGCATAACCCCATGCTTCCTGAAGCAAATCCGCTTCTTTCAACTCTATATCTGTTCGTAAATCTTGTCGTTGAGCAAAAAGCCATGGGTTAATAAGGCTATCAACAACATCATTAAAAGTATCTGGGTCAGCCAATGTAATGGTATTATCACGTAAATCTTTCAGCGAAAACTCATTTACCGACCTGAAACTATAAAATTCACGAACATTGTAATGTGTGTGCGATATACACAAATAAAACACATGCAGCCTGAGATTCTTCAATGCATCATTATCTTGATTAGCATATACATAATAATGCGCCAATTGCCTATGCATTGACGAAAGAACATTATAGGCGTGTTTGCTTAATTGATTTATTTCCTCAATCCCATCTTGCATCAAATCTATGGCTTTGTCTATGTTCTTTTTTTGAAAATAAGCCTCGGCCAAAGTACAATAGGCTGATGACAGCACACCTTGGTCAGTAAAATCACGCCGAGGCCAATTGGCTTTCATTGGTTCTAAATCGGCAATAAACTGGTCGGCATTTCGACCAGTAATTTTAATGCCATCGTGCAGATAAAGATAACTCTTAACTTGATCTTCTGGAGTAAAATTCATATATTAATTCCTGTCAACTTTAAATTATCACATTACTACTTTCATTATGACCAAAAGAGCCGAACTCCATCTAAGAAATCCGACTCTATACTGTAAGCCGTAAGCGCCTAAGCCTTCACCTCCTTCATCGCCTCCTCAATCTCCTCCAACTTCACTGTTCCTCCCCAAGTGGTTTCGTCGGTTGTATTCTCAATGGTCTTGTCCCTTAAATCTTTAAGTTCTTGATTATTCATAAAACTATTTGATAGGGTCAGCTTCGTTGTCATCTCGAGTCAAGCGACTCCCATCCCACATGTCCAATTCTTTGGAAAGTTCAAAACGACAACTCTCCAACAATTCATTAAATTCGTTTATGATTTCAATCTGACAGGGTCCCTGTGGTTGAACCCGCAGAAAATGATTTACATCATTTCTGAAAAGCTCAAAGTCCACATTTTTATATGGTACAATTATGAAAGCAGTTCCTTTCCTAGTCAGATTATTCCAACCAGGATTGTTGTGAATCATCGCTATAAAAGCATCCTTGTCCATAAGTACGAAATTGGATAATTGAGTTGAAAAACAAATAGATACTTAAACGTCAATTTTTTTTCTGTAGGCGGTAAGCCAAATTAAGCGGTAAGCTGTAAGCTTCTAAGCTATTTCCATTGCGGCCAAAACAAATAGCTGCAAAACTGCCAAACGCCTTTCAGAATCTCTTTCATAAACTGTAAGCATCTAAGCCGTAAGCTAAAGCGTAAGCACGCCTTCCACTTCATGCGGCACGTATGGCCCTTCTTTGCACTCAAAGATGACGGAGCCGGGCTCTAATGCTTCAACAGTGTGCCAGACGTTCTTTTCCACGTTCACGCCATAACGGCCTTCTGATGGAGAAAGAACATGGTCTTCAATGATAGAACCATCGTCGTTATAGGTGGTGACACGGATTTTGCCACGAAGCACAACGAATGATTCCTCTTTCTCCGGATGCCTGTGGATGGGAATATCTGCACCAGGTTCAACGGCATTCAGGAAGCGGTGGCACTTGTCTTCCAAGCTTTGGTGAAAGTTCAAATTCATCCGCAATCGGGGCGAGTCCTTAGCTTGGGCTGATAAACCGTCTAAAACCTTATCGTCGATAACCATAAGCCGTAAGCATCTAAGCATTTAAGCTATAAAGAAAGAATATCAGCTTCTGACATTGGCTCATATCTCCCATCCTTGCACGATAGCACTACTGAACCCGACTCAACGGCACGTATAGAGTGCCATTGTCCGGCTGGGATGTTTACCGCCACGTTGGGTCCATTGGGGGTCATCACAATCGAATCAGTGCAGATGCCTTGTGGTGAGCCTGCCGAACCATCCAACTCGTCATAAAATTCTTCCACCACACGGCCACGGATGCACACTACGGTTTCAGAAGTATGCTGATGCCTGTGTATGCATTCAGGAGAACCGGGTTCAATGGCATTGAGCATCCTTTGGGAACAGTCCTCTTCTGAGTTACGTAAATCGAGATTCATACGCAACCGAGGCGAGTTCTTCGCCCGCCTCGTTAAATCATCTAATATCGCTTGTGTGATAACCACAGATACTCTCAACATTCAACTATCAACTTCCCAGCTGACTATCAAGGCTACTTAATTGCATCTTTGATGCAGCTTACGATATACTTCACATCCTCATCGCTCACGTATGGCCCAGCAGGCAAACACATGCCCACTTTGAAGATGGCTTCAGAAACTCCATTCACGTAAGCAGGACAATTCTTATACACCGGCTGCTTGTGCATAGGCTTCCAGACAGGGCGTGCTTCAATGCCAGCAGCATCCATAAACACACGTAATGCCTCCACGTTGTCGTTAGGCTGGCAATCCGTGGTGGCACTCTCAGCAGCGTGAATCACGCCAGCAGCACCACCCACGGCACCCTGCACAATGGTCTTATAGGCATTCTCCTGACCTTTGATTTTCAAATCGGGGTCTAAGGTTATGGTGCAGAGCCAATAGTTGCTGTCGTATTCACCAGTGTTTGGTTGCGCATGGACGTGAATGCCAGGAACATCAGCCAACAACTCCTCATACATGCGTTGCACATGTTTGTGGTGTGCCAGGTGGTCGTTCAAGATGGTCATCTGCCCACGACCTATACCTGCGCAAATGTTGCTCATACGGTAGTTGTAGCCGATTTTCTCGTGCTGGTAGTAGGGATAGCTCTCGCGATATTGCGTGGCGTACATCATGATTTCGCGCCACTCGTCCTCGTTGGCCGTCACCAATGCGCCACCGCCCGAGGTGGTAATCATCTTGTTGCCGTTGAAACTCAGTACGCCCGACTTTCCAAATGTACCCAACATCCGGCCTTTATACTTCGACCCAAAGCCTTCAGCGGCATCCTCGACGACGGGTATGTCGTAGCGGTTGGCGATTTCCATGATGCGGTCGGCTTTGTAGGGCATACCGTAAAGCGCCACAGGAATGATGGCCGCTGGCTTGCGACCCGTTTTGGCGATTCTGTCCTTGATGGCCTCTTCTAACAGATCGGGGTCGATGTTCCAAGTGTCGGGTTCCGAGTCGATCAGGATGGGTGTTGCGCCAAGATAGGTGATGGGGTGTGTGGAGGCGCAGAAGGTGAAACTCTGCACCAACACCTCGTCGCCTGCCTTCACACCAGCGGCAATAAGCCCCAGATGCACAGCGGCGGTACCGCTCGAAAGGGCGACAACGCGCTTTCCTTCCCCGACAAACTCTTCAAGGTCTTTCTCAAACCCATTTACATTCGGACCCAGCGGCACCACCCAATTGGTGTCGAAAGCTTCCTTGATATACTTCTGTTCAAGTCCTGCTTCGCTCATGTGAGCTAGGCAGAGGTAGATTCTTTTTCTTTCTGACATAGTATTTTGACTTATTTTTATTATCGATTTTGAATAGAAAACTACGCCCTATATAGCGGAAAATAATGCGAAGTTTCATCAAAATTTGGGTCTGACTTTCTGCGAATTTTCACCAGTTCATCGTATTTCTCCTGGTCGAAAATCTGCTTGCCTATAGAGAACTGGTAGTCCGATACCTTATTGAAAGCAGCTTTGAATTTGTAAAGATTGTCCTCTCCACTGCCTACACCGCCACCAAGGTGGAAGGTCTTCATTCCTTTCTCGCAGCCCCACAAAGCAGCCTTGTAAAGCAACAAATTTGATGGTGCCAGATTGCGGTATTCAATATCCGAGCCACTAAGATGATAGTTCAATCTTCCGTTGGCAAAAATCATAATGGACATAGCAATAATCTTATCTTCCAACTTGGCATAGAACAGCTCATAATTGTCACGCAGGTCGTTATGGATGGATTCATAAAACGGGCGTTTGAAGTAATAATACTCCTCGGCATGGTCTTTGTCCATCGTGGCGTTGTATATATCAATGAACTTGTCGAACAAATCCATGCCTTGCCCATGCTCTATGACGATGCCGTTCTTCTCGGCCTTGCGAATCATGTTGCGGTTCTTGCTGTGGATGTTCTCCCAGATGAGCTCGGGCGACGACAAGTCCATGGCGATGGTCTTTCCCAGGTCTATCACATTGGAGATGGGCTTCATCGGCACCGCATTCTTCAGCACGGGATGGTAGCGCACGAAGTTGTCCACGATATGCTCCTTGGCCATCTCGTCCAGATAGGCCTTCCAGAAAGCCTTGAGGTTGGCCTCTGAGGTATCGCCCTCGAACAGCACGCCGCCATATCCGTAAGGGGTAATAGAATCGTATATACCCTCGATAGCCGTCGTCCGACGCATATAGACATAGATGGCCCGTAACCCGTTCTCTTCGTAATACAACAGGTAGGGTTCACCGTCGCCATGGATATGGAAAGCCTTAGTGTATCCGCTCAGGTAATAGATGTCATAGTCGGAAAATGACATAACAATATCATCCCACTCCGCAGAATGAGCTAAATCAAATAACTTTATCACTTATTGCGGTTTTTACAGTATCAATTTATAGTACTTTGCTTGATAAACAAGACACTAATTCATACCATTTTGAGTATGCATTTTGATTCAGATGAATCCCATCTATAGTCAATTGTACCGGTAACAAGCCATCTACTTCATACAAGGCGTAAATATCCAAACAATTCAATTCGCGTTCTTCGACAATCTTCTGTATTTTTTTGTTACAGGCTCGGATTTGATTATTATCGCAACTAATGCTGAAATCCTTGTTATTGACAGGAATCATTGTCTGAACGGCTATAGTTACTTCGGGTAAAGCCTGGGATATAGCATCTAACAAGCGATTGTAAAGCAATTCAAACCCATCAGGTGTGATACATGCTACATCATTTATCCCAGCCATCAGAAACACCTTCATGGGTTGCAACAGGCGTACCTGTTCTACCCTGTCAATCATTCCTTGGATAGTGTCACCTCGCAATCCTAGATTGCATACCACCCACCTTATTGGGGAATACCGAGGCAAAGTTACCATAATAGGTCAATGAATCACCAAAGAAAACAATATCAGCCTTGGCATTCATTTGTCTCAACGAATTGGTCCAGGCTTGCAGGCATTTCTCTACAGTGACACTCATTGTTCTGGATGTTCTTCTTTATACTTTTTAGCCAACTGATAACCCAAAAACAAATCAATGTCTTCTTTGGTTGTTATTTTGATGTTAGTGTGGCTGCCTTTTGAGAAAAAGAGCGGTATTCCCAACTCTGCCATGAAAACCGTGGTGTGATGCTCTTCAACCGTTTCAAACAGATTCTTCTCTTCTACCTGCTTGTATAGATCTTTAATGACTTCGTAGCGGAACGACTGTGGAGCGGCAAGCGTCATAAACGATTCACGATTGATGGCTTTCCTTGAGCAATCGCCATCATTACTGCCATAAAGCAAATAGGAATAGCTTGCAGTGATGGCATTTCCTTTCTCTTTACATACCCGAATGTTGTCAGTGATGATTTCTTCTGACAGGAAAGGTGAGGCGGCCCAATGGATGACGACCAAATCGTCAGGCTTGGCAATGCCTTCAAGACCCGCAATACCGTTCATGATAGAATACTCGTATTCCGAACCACCTTTCACTATTTTCAGCACCTTGGTGATGCCGTATTTGTCGGCAATTTCCCGCAAATGTTCCTGATAGCCATCCACACACACCAACTCGATGGCATCAATCTCAGGATGATTCTGAAAATGCTCCATGGTGTAGGCAATCACAGGTTTGCCCAGTACCTCCACAAACTGTTTCGGCACTTTCGCCCCCAAACGGCTGCCCACTCCACCTGCTATAATAATTACATAATTCATTGTTTAGCCTTATTTTTCAACACCATTTTTCGCTCTCAGCCTGAATCTGGCGGGCTTTCAATAAATCATCCACGCAATCCACCTCAGTCCATTTATACTCCTTGATGTCCTTGTAATACAACTCAAAATTCTTTTGGAATATCATCTGCACCAACGCATCCTCAAAGAAAAGGTTATACATTTCATCGTTCACCATTTGGTTCAACTGTTCAAGGAGGAAACGAGCCGACACTGCATCAAGTTTAGTCACACTGGCATAGTTTCCCAAATAATCAGTGAGGTTCTTACTCATCACACAAACCATATCACCCTGCACCTGCACGTTGTATTTGTTGGCATCACGATGGGTACTGTCGAGTAACACACAAGGATAATCGGTATGCTGACAAATCACATCACGAAGGAGTTTGTCGCTGGTAACAATGTCACCGTTGATGATAGTCACGTTCTCACGTTGCAAATAGTCTTTGGCAAACCAAAGAGAACCCATAGAACTGGTGGTGGAATAAAAAGGATTGTGGACGAACTTCACGTTGTCGTCAACCAACTCACGCTGAATTTGTTTGTACATATAACCCACCACCACCACTATCTCAGCTTCGGCATCAAATTTACGAATCATGCGTACAAGTCGCTGCAAGATGGTGGTCCTGTCGTCCAACTTATACAAAGACTTGGGATGATTCAAAGTCAGGGGCTGCAACTTGGCACCCTTACCTGCTGATAAAATAATATATGTCATAATTCTTTATTTTTTACTCGTTATACAATGGCAAGGCTTTTATACTGTATTCCTTAGCGAAATGGTACCACTGTGGCTTCAGATAGCCAATGATTTGGCCTTGCGATTCCTTATACATCGTCCAGTGCATATAGAAAAAGCCTGTGATGGCAATATAGGCATAGAAATGACGTTGCTCCTTTAGTGTTGGCTTACGTCCGAAATAGGTAAACAGGATTCTATCGACTTCTTCTTCGCTATGGTCGCCACCGCATACGTAAGAACCAATGTCAAAACCAGGGTCACCAAAACCCGCATATTCCCAGTCGATTAGATGAATTTCCTCATTGTTGATTAGAAAGTTTTCGTCGCGGCAGTCACCATGAGTGAGACATTTCTTGATGCCATCCGACTTGGCCAATTCATACAATTTATAGATGCGTTCTTTCACTTCATTAAACTCAGGGAAGTCGGCAAAATTCTCACCATATTTTTCAGCAGGGGTCATATCGCGAATGGATTCCCACTTTTCCTTGATATCGAACTCCCATCTCACCTTTGGGCGAACAGCATGAAGTTTGCGCAACTGGATAATGCCCCTCACCATATCGTTCACATCATGGTAATTGAAAGTGCGTGTTTCAACAAAACGAGAAATACGCCAACCATAACGGACACTCATGGCCACCAACGAGGTATCAACGCCGGCATCCTCAATCTGCTTCTGTACGATAGATTCGCGACCACGGTCAATAAGAATCTCCGACCCGAGCCCTGGATAGCGGAACACATACTTGCCTCCGTTGTATCTAAACGACAAAACAGAATTGGAAAGACCTTTTTGTAGCGGCTTCAGCTCTGTAATCGCCTCTGCATTGCATCCAAATACTTCGCAAATACAATTATTTATGAATTCAATGTCTTGCGGATGCAAGACTCCACCTGTTGTTTGTATTGATTCTGACATATTGTTATTGTATTATTGTTCCAAACCTATTACACGTTCTAGATCTTTGTCATTCATTTGAGTATAGTATGTGTATGGAAGATCTGGATCAAAAAAGATTTGAGTGTTCTTGGCGCCCCTGTCTTTTACTGGAGGGAAGCTCATGTAATCTCCATATGTTTTGGTTAAGATCTCATCGTGGCCCACAGGTATCTCTACTTCCAAACTTTCAAACTTATGCTTTACGCTCTTCTCAAAACAACGGGCAGGCCATATCAAACGATTATAATCATACGGTAATGCATTACAAATAAACATATAATCACCCGAATCAGTGCCTAAAGAATGTAGTTTGTTAAAAGAAGCGTATGGATCTGGAGTATAATACTTGACCAAATCATTCTTCTGCCTTTCATTCAGTCCCTTACAACCTCGCTTCATAAAGTTAGTACAATGCAAATAATATGTTATTATCTGTTGCCATTCTTTTTCAACGGCATCTGGATAGCAATAATCTAATGGAAATATATCAACAACAACTCCCATATTGAACCCATTTTTCCTAAATAATTTAGGAATAAATGTTGTTTCGCTATTACACACATCTATCACGGGATACAAACAGGTAGGGTCGGTGAATGGAGTTCTCAGGAAATATGGATATTCCAATTCATCTGGTGCAACTCTAATAAACTCTTCATAGTCTTTTCTTGGCATTCCAACATCCAAGTCATCGTCCCATGGAATAAAGCCATCATGCCTAATAGCACCAATTAACCCACCAAACATCAAGAAATACTTCAATTGATGTTTTTGGCATATCTCAGCAATGGTTAAATACAAATCAAGTTGTATTGCCCAACTTTTTTTCATGTAAGCAGGAATAAGGTAATCACATTTCACCTCCTCTTTAAAGAAATCCTCGCCGAGGATTGCTTTCATATCATGTTTCATTTTTGCTGACATACATTAATTATTTAAAGGGTTAAAATTCATTTTACTTAAATCGTATTCATCCAATTCAAACCCCTCACCATGACCTGGCATCACTTTCAGATTATTGCCTTTAAGTGCCGAGATTATCTTCATGCTCTCTTCCAGTTTCTCAACCGAACCACCTTTGAGTTTGGTAACAGTTCTGACATCCTTGATGAGTGTGTCTCCAGTGAACAGCATATCTTCCACCAACAAGCATTGCGAATCGTCGGAATGACCAGGGGTGTTGAAAGTTTTCATTTCCACCCCATCCCATAACAGCATTGTATCGCCAAAGAATTCAACTTTGGCATTGTCTGCAATCACTATCGCGCCTTCCTCCGTGTATTTTGAGCCGTTGGTTTTAGGATTATGCAATGCGTCCTTACCATACTCATTGGCAATATAAACCACACAATCAGGAAAACGTGACAATATTATATTTATACCATAGATATGGTCGAAATGAGCATGGGTTAAGAGGATTCCTTTTATAGTTATCTTATTGTGGCTTTCCAACCACTCAAAGACAGGTTCTGTGCCACCTGGATCAACTACCCAAACGTCATCATATTTAGGATGTGACAGAACGTAGGTGTTGGAAGTAAATCTTGAATTGATGAATCGCGCTACCTCAAGCATTTTTGTGAGGATAATTCATAAACTTGCAGACGGGTTTTTCCATATCCATCAGCACTGCGCCCAACGACATGCCAGTACCAAAGGCTGCGAACATCACTTTCTTCTGTTTGCCATCGGCAAACATGCCTTCGTTATGTTCACACATTGTTACAGGAATAGTTGCACTGCTTGAGTTGCCATATTTGGGAACAATATCATTAAACAGGCGTTGCTCTGTCACCTCCAAACGCTGGGCCAGTTTCTTCAAAGTGAAACTGCTCGATTGGTGGCAAACGAAATAGTCTATGTCGTCCATCTTGTCGCCCGACTTGGCAAGCAATTCTTCCATCACCTCGGGGGTCATGTTGATAATAATATTAAATACAAGATCTCCAAGCATCCTCAAATGTTGCTGCCCTCGCCAATTGCCAAATTCGTCTTCTTCCTCTTTGGTAGTTTCTGGAGTGATAGGCATACGGGTGCCACCGGCAGGGATATAAACGGCGAAGGCATCCTTGCCATCGTTTTTCAGTGAGCACCAAATCGGTTTGTCATCACCAGTGTTTTCCACCAAACTAACGGTTACAGCATCGCCCGTGATAGGACGGCTTGCACGGTCACGCTCGGAAACTCTGAACGACAAAAGGTCTCCAGCAATCACCAACACCTTCTTGTCCTTCAAAGCATCAAGTGTCATAAATGCGTATGTCAAGCCTACACAATAACCACAGCAGCCCTGGGAAATATCAATACATACCGTGTCTTCATCAAAGTCGAACTTGCCCTGGACAATGTTGGAAATTGGCGGAATGAAATGGTCTGGGGAGGTGGTAGTCACGATAATGGCACCAATCTCGCTTTCTTTGAACACACCGTCTTTCAACATTTGGTCAACGGCATATATAGCATAGTCACCTACAGTTTCACCAGCAATGGCCACACGGCGAGTTCCAAAGCCCATCACTTTTTTGAGCTTTTTCATTTGTGCCTCGGTGAAAGCATAGTTGCCCACCTCGTCCATAAAATCCACCTCGTTAGTAGGCAGGACTGAATAGACAGCACTTATTTTCTTACCTTTAAACTGTGCTAACATATCTTATTTTCTGTTTCTTTCAATGGTCTTGCAAATAGCATCAACGTCGCAGAAATTCTCGGGCAACACATCGGCGCCGCCAATGGCCACACCCATTTCTGTTTCGATGGAATCGATAAGGCTTACCATGTCGAACGAGTCCAACATGCCTTCTTCAATAAAGTTCACGCCTTCCTGGGTGAAGTCGAACTCCGGACGGAGCTCCGTCAAAATCTTGATAATCTGTTCTTTCATTGTTATAACTATTTATTGTTGATGGCTAATTGTATTTCATAACGTAGTCAAACATATTCTCTTCAGCAAAGCCATAGTGTCGGTAGCGCAAAATGGCGTTCTCGTTGGTGCGAATCACCCAAAACAGTTGCCGCTTGGTATCCTTACCCTCCTCGAAGAATCTTCTCAACAAACGGGACCCCACTTTCTTATCTCTGAAATCTGGATGCGTAAACCAATAACGCAGATAGAGTGTGGTGGCATTCAGCTCGTAAATCAAAAATCCTGCCATTTTATCATCCTCTTCACAAATCAGCACATGGCCTTGACGGGCATAGTTCAACAGTTCTTCATCGTAAGGTATCTGCTCGGTTTGCTCATCGAAATAAGTGTGCAGCAATTGGCTCACCACAGGAATGTCCTTCTCTGTGGCCTGGCGTATGCTGTTGTCGGCAGTGTATTCCATCGGGGTGGTCATTCTGGTCATGCGCACCAACGAAGTGGCCTCCTTGCAGCCTTTGCAGTGGAACATCTCTACTATAGGCTGGCACTGCGCGTCGCGACCCACAATGTCGAACATCATGGTCATCTCGCTATGCTTAGCCATAAAATCCGACAAATCTTGACTAAACTCGTCAAGTGTGGTGGAGCAATAAAACACATTCCAGAACTTGGGCGATTGCTTGATGATGAAGAGCGTGCTGCCAGCCCATTCGTAGCCACAGACTCCTTTGTCTATCCACAGGCTGTGTTTGTCTTCATCAAGATAGAAGTTGGTCAGAAAACCTTTGCGTTTGGCACGTACTTCAACAGGGAGCAAGCGAAGCTGCTCCATGGAAACTATTAGACGCATATTTGAATTAAATTATTGCCTAAACCTTGAAACAACCTTGAAGTAACCTTGAAGTTCTTCGTGCAGAGTTTTTCAAACCAACACCAAACATTGGCAATAAACATGATAAGGAAATTCAAGTTTGGGCGAAAATCCTCTACTGCGAATGAATTCCAAAACTATTCCGAAGAACTCTTGTAAATGGTTGAATATAATTGGTTTTAAAAAATATCTGTATAATTACTTGAACCAACCTTGAACCAACCTTGAACCAACCTTGAATTTTATTCGTATATCATTGAATATGATAGATTTGGGTCAAATTTATGCCCATTTCTCTTGACAACGCCATAATCCAAAAGTCGGTTCAGCCTTGTTGTCACTGTCCGATTCGATTTCTTGGTATGATTCTCCAATTGCGCCCTGGTCACGGTTTTGTTACTTGCCATATAGACCAAGATCTCCCGTTCCAAGTCATCCAACTGCAGCCAAATTTCCTCTCCCACATGCCGCAGCATGAAATCCTGCTTGCGCAAACTGCGCATCACGATGTTGTTCTTTAATGTCAGTTTAACGGACATGTCGTTGTCGGAATAAACCGGGTCGTCAAGGAAGAACTGTTTCATATCGGAGTAGATACGTTTAACACCTTCGTTAAGTTCGCGCACATAGCCAAATTCGGTGAGTACGCGTGAGATTTTCGGGTTGCGGGCGTAGCGGGTGGTGCGGATGTTCTCTACCGTCACGATGTTGGGCAGTTTGCCTGGACTATCGATCTCCAAACGGTCGTCGTACATACTCACCAAAATGTAGGCACCCGTTAGCGCATATTCCCTATGTGTCACGGCATTGACGATGCCTTCCAACCAAGCGAATTCGGGATATTCAGGCACGATACCGAACTTTCCAGTTGTCCTGTCCATCGCCGTAAACTCGCGCAACTGCGAGCCGACAAAGTCCTTGGCACGGTCAACAAGCCGCAACAGTGGCAAATCCATGCTGTAATCCTTGGTAATATTGATGCTTGTACCGGTCTTAGCCGTGTCGCCGTCGTAGCGCACAAAACGTATGCGGCAGTTGGGATAGAACTGCATAATGTTTCGAGCAAACAGCAACACTGCGGCATTGGTCAGATGCTTTTTCCTGTTTTGCTCCTTGATAAAACCTCTTGCCGACAAAATCTGCTCGTATGACATGTCGGGTGCTTGAAGTTTGTCGCGATATCGGTTCAAAAGTTCTTCATCCAAGTCTGCGATGGTGGCATCGGGGTGGCACTCGTCTTCATAATGGCGAACACTTTTGCTATATACAAGGTTGCGCAGGTCATCGCCTTTCATTTCTTTGGTGCGGTCGGCAATGCGAAGAAAGACCGACTCATTGACCGTCCGGATCATCTGGTCGGGACAGGCTTCGATATGGAGCAGCAGCAAACGGTCGAGCTTTCCATTGGCATTGGTGACCTCCAAAAACTCTTCTTGATATGGCGGCATTGGACGACAGCAATCTTTGGGTGCAGCGACAAAGCCGTTGATTTTATCCTCGCCGAATGCATTAATGCCTTCAATACTTCTTATCTTGTCGTTCACGCCAATGACTATGGTGCCTCCTTGCGCATTGGCAAAAGCACAAATAAGCGGAGCCAGTTCGGCCACTTTTATCTTTGCCGACTTTCTATCAAAAATTTTGTTCTCGTCTGCGTTAACGATATAGTCAAGCGTAAGCAACGGGTTAATTTTTGATCTTGTCATCATGCGTAATCCTTTTGCCTTGGGATGCAAAACAACTTTTTTTAGAATCTATTCCTCGACCAACTTGCTGTAATACAAGCGGTCAATCTTACCGTTGGTGTTGCGCTTCAGTTCGGGCAGATGGTGATAGACCACGGGAATCATATATTTCGGCAATGTGTTGCCAATCGACTTGCGGAAGTCGGCAGCAGTGAGCTCGTTTTCAGCCTCGTAATAGAGCGTGATTTCCTTGCGCTGGTGGTTGTACACCACACAACCGTTCTTCACAAGCTTCAGTGTGTTAATGATCACATGCTCAATCTCGCCCAGCTCAATGCGGTAGCCCATGTGCTTGATAAGGCTGTCCTTGCGGCCTTTGAACACAATTTCACCACGCGAATTGATAAACACCAAGTCGCCTGTGCGGTAGATAATCTCGGGATAGCTATGGTTCAGCGGGTTTTGCACAAAGGCAGCAGCGGTCTTTTCGGGATTGTTGTAGTAGCCCATAGCCAATGATGTGCCTCGGATGCAAAGTTCGCCTTCTTTATTGGCTTCGGTGACGTTCTGGTTGTTCTCGTCAAGAATCAGAATGTCGGTGTTGCGAAACGGCTTGCCAATCGGAATAGGCTCGTCGTCGGCAATTTCGCGCTCAATGGTGTAGTATACGCAGTCGAGTGTAATCTCGATTGGGCCATAGAAGTTGGCGAAGGTGGTCTGCGGCAGACTGTGGCGCCAAATGTTGAACTGCTTAGTGGGGAATACCTCACCCGCAAACCAGCAGAGGCGCAACGTGGGCAGAGGCACCTGTTGTAGCAAACCCATGTTGGCGATGTTCACCATGATGGTGGGCACCCAGAAGATATAGCTCACCTTCTGTTCCTGCATCAGTTGGAGAATCTTCACCGGGAAGGCCGACCATGTGTCGGGAATGACCACGATGCTGGCACCCTTGCCCTGAAGCAGGCACATCTCGTAGCTCCAGATGTCAAACACCACTGGCGACAGTGAGCCGATGATATCGTTCTCCGAGAAGCGGTACTCATCAAAGGTTTGCGCCATAAAGTCGATAAAGCTTTTGTGGTTGAGCACCACGCCCTTAGGCGTACCCGTGCTACCGCTGGTGTTGATGATGCAGTAGGGGTCGGTATCAATAAGGTCGGAGATGCGAGCCAGCAAAGCCTCCTGCGATGGGGTTTCGGCAGCGACCTCTTCCACATTAATCACTACTGCATTATTGGCCGCAGCAATAGGTTCAATAATGGCCTTGAACTTGCTATTGGTGATGACCGCACTGGGCTGAATCAAGGCAAAGATGTTGCCCAGACGCTCTGCAGGATTCTTCACATCCAGGTTCATGTAGGCATTACCACTGTAAGTGATGGCCAGGTCGGCCATCGCAGCCTCCGCACACTTGGGCATAAACATCGCCACCGGGCGGTTCTTGCACTGGCAAGTGTTGATAATAGTTTGTGCCAGCTTACGGGCTTGCACATCAAGTTCGTTAAAAGAAACCTTACGCTCACCGTCGATGATGGCGTTTCTTTCAGGAAACTGTCTGACAGTCTCCACGAAATACTCGATTAAGTTTATCTTCATATTCTTACAACTATTTTTTCAGCAGTTTATCAAAAACCAACCTATTAGCAAGGTTGTTAAGTTTAACGAAAAGGAATGTGGCAACAAATGTTGCTGCGATAATACATAGTATATTGACAATGATATAAGGGGTAATATGTGCCAAAGAGAAAGGTCCAATTACAAAGAAGTAATGCACGATAAAAACATGGAATGAATATTTGTCAAATAATTCCACAATATTAGGAATGTTTTTGATTTTCATCCTCGACAAAACCCGAATGCCTATAATAACAATAAAGACACCTGAGACATCATGAAACACTCTGTTCAACGGATGAAAGTATGCTTCGACAATATTAAAATCTAATGCAATCATTACTATCAGTGCAATTTCAAGCAAAACCAATCCTATATCATATATTCTCTTTTTATTCAGATGATTATACAAATAACCTATTGCGTACAAGAACACCCATGACGCTGCAAAGACAAAAGAACCAGGAGCAAGCAAGTATGAAACACCTACACAAAGCAGCAATATGGGAAACAACCAGTCAGCATATTTGCTCAACCATTGTAGGATGGGCGTTGAAAAGTAGGCAAACATTATTGCGGTAATAAACCATAAGTGCCTGATTCCCTGCAACATACCCCCCCCCCATTACAAATGGAATACCCTGTAAATTAAGGTAATTCAAGGCGTATGCCTTCCATGAGAAAATCTCTCTGTGAAAAAACAGATATAACGGAAGTACAATAATAAGGAATAAGAACATTGGTACATATACACGCCTCACTCGCCCAACAGCCCATTTCTTCCAATTGGTAACAATCTTCTTTCCATATAAATAGCCACTCAATACTAAAAACACTTGAACACCTATGTTGAACACAAAAGCCCAACGGTTGGCGTATGATTGCAATATATGGCAAATCACGATGGCCAACATTGAGCCAACGCGAATATATTTTATGGCACGACTTTCGTTTTCTGAAATCATCATATTCTAATTCAATAAATAGCCACCGTCAATAACAAGGTTTGTACCTGTAACCCAACTGGAAGCATCAGAAAGCAGATAGACGCAACCGTATGCAATGTCTTCAGGCGTGCCGTAGCGTTTCAGCGGATAGCTCTCCACCATGATGTCGGTATGGTGGGTTTCGGCAAACATCTCGTTGGTGAGGTTTAATATATTGGTAGGCACAAGGCCTGGATTTACAGCATTGATGCGTATGCCCTGCACTGCCAGTTCAAGAGCGGCACCTTTTAGGAAACCGTTCAAAGCAGCCTTGGAGGCATTATAAGATACATCGCCTTTGGTTCCCACGAAAACTCCAGAAATGGACTCAACCAACACCACTGAGGAACCCTTATGGATTTTTTTCTTCTTCACAAGCGACGAGGTAATCATAATCGGAGCGAAAGTGTTCACGCTGAAAATATCCTCAATATCCTGACGCTTGAAATGTTTCACTGGACATACCTGCGGGATGCCGGCACAGAGCACACAGCCGTCAAGTACTGGAAGCTCAGCCACCAAACGGTCAATCTCTTCCTGACTCGAAATGTCGGCAATAACCATCTGATGGTTGCCGCCTTCCATCATGGAGAGGGTTTCCTTGAGTCGTTCCTCATTACGGGCATTAAGAACCACCGTGGCACCCATTTTCGAGCACTCGATGGCGATGCCCCTTCCTATGCCGGAAGAGGCACCGGTCACCAAGATTGTCTTTCCTTCAAGAGAAAACGGATTCATCATTTGCTCTCCACGAAGTTGGCAAGTTCCTGAATAGTGGTGTGATTGCGGAGATCAGCACCCGTGATGGTCTTGTCGTAAGCCTCGTCAACCATCGAAATGATTGAAAGGGCGGTCAACGAATTCCACTCGTCGAGCGACTTGTAGTCGGTTTCAGGGGTGAAAGCTTCCATCGGGGTTTCATCAAACTCACCAGCAAAATTCTCGATAAATTCTTTAATGTCCATTTCTTAGAAATTTATTTAGTTGATATTAATGATATTAATTGATAATTGAATAATCATGTACTTTACCTTCGTAGGTCGGTATGTGGATAAGTGATGTTACCATCGAATCTGGTTTCATGCGTTTCACTATCTTTTGTAACGTATCGTCAGTTCCCACCTCATAAAACTCTTTCACTCCGTCTTCATCCATACGATTGGTGATCTTAGTCCACTGCACCGGATAGGTCATCAGTTTGATCTGGTTGTCTAAAATCTCTTGAGCATTGGTGTGTGGTTCTCCATCAGCATCTTGGTAAATGGGAATTTGAGCATCCTTGAAGTTCAACTTCTTCAGTTCTGCGCCAAGAATCACGCCTTCCTCTGCCGAGTTGGGAGAATGCCCAACGCCTTTCATAGGAAGCACCATAGCGCGTTTGGCACCCATGTCTTTCAATATCTTACAAGCTTTTTTTATGCTAGCGCGGGCACCGGTTACAACCAACTGGCCTGGTCCATTATAATTAGCGATATACAGGTTCTCTCCATCCTCTGCTCCGACTTGTTTCAGTACATCCTGCACTTGCTCGTCCGGAATGCCAATGATAGCACCCATAGCACTGGGATGTTTCTGGAAAGCCTCATAAAACACCTGACCACGAATCTTGATGAACTTCAAGGCTTCCTCGAAAGAAAGCACACCGGCCGTTACTAAAGCAGCGTATTCTCCAAGGGAATGGCCAGCAACGCAATCAGGCTTTACTTCATTCTGCCCCAAAGCCAAAGCTACTTCGTAGATAAAAATAGCAGGTTGAGTATAACGAGTATCCATCAAAAACTCCTCTGAAGCACTAAAAAGTGTGTCAGAAAACCTTTCACCAAGAATATCATTAGCCTGTTCGAATATGGCTTTTGCTTTCGGGAAACCCTCATAGAGGTCTTTCCCCATACCTTCCTTTTGGCAACCTTGGCCAGGAAACAAAAATGCTTTTTTCATTTTAATTCTTTTCTAAGTTTTCTTAATCTGCGTATTACGGAAAGCATTTCAAAATCACCTGCTTCCTTATGTGCAAAATATTCATCTCTCAATATGGCGGCACAACTCAAATCATAATAACGACCATTCTTATAAATTGCATCACGGAGAATGCCTTCATTCTGCATAAACATCAATGGCTCAATCATATTACTCATCTTATGTCCAACTAAAGAATGACCATATACACGATGAAGATTCAAACGTTCAAAAGCATACTCGAACAAAAACAACACTGATTCAATCCAAGCTGTACCATCATTATAGTCAGGGTCGGCAATCATGATGGCACCCGTTTCGGCCGAGCTGTTGATGTAATGGACACCTACCAAACTCGCATAGCCTATCATTTTATCATTGGCTTTTGAGCATACAGCCCAATAGACGTTGTACTCATGGTGATTCTTACGAGCTTTCACCCATTCAAATGTCTCTTCTTTGCTTAATCTACGGTTAAGTCCCACGGTCAACTCAAGTAAGTTATCATCGTTCAACCATTTATAGAACAATTCTGCATCCTCTTCCTCAAACGACCTGAAATAAACTGTTTTTTCCATTATTTAGTATTTTGATCACTTCACTTTTTTTCTTATTGTTTTTTCATCATCTCAGACACTGGGTCACCCTTTGAGGAAGCATATATCATATAGTTTGTATGCTCCATGTCATTGTGTTCCAATTCTGGTAATTCGTCTGTGACAAAGTTCTTCTCAACACACCATTCGGCATTATTGCACATGTCGAAAATCGGTTTCAAATAACTTGTCTGCTTTACTACATAATACAACCCAGAGTAATTATGCTTGAACGATTTCACATCTATAGGTTTCAAATCTCCAGTAGCTGCTTGGGCAACAGCAGCTATAATGTCGAAGCCGGTGCTTAGTTCAACCATCGGATACCAGATATGGTCTCCACCGGGTCGTGCATTGAACTCAATCAAATAAACCTCCCCGTTTATTATCTTTATCTCAGTATGGCAAGGTCCGTTAGTGACACCAATGGCTGTTAAACCAGAGGAAACCCCACGAACAACCAAGTTCCATATATCTTCTGGCAGTGGAGCCGGCTGGTGATGACCAAGCTCGACGCAATGTGGCGCGCCGCTACTATCTTTCTGTGTTATCTGAACGATAGTATGTTTTCCTTTGTATGAGATACTTTCCACACTACACTCCATGCCACCATCGAGAAACTGCTCTGCTATGATTACAGGGGTTGTTCCTTTTCTGAAACAATCTTTGGCATAGTCAAAAGCCATTGACAATTCATCCCTATTATTTACTACGGTAATACCACGTTTTCCACCAAGATTGATAGGTTTAAGGATCATCGGGAAGGGCACGTCTGATTCTTCAATGTCTTCCAAACAGGTGGCTTCAATATACTTTGGCGAATGCAAATCGGTTAAGCCTTTAATACATTCACGATTGCGGAATTTGTCCGTGATAACTTGTGCCACTTCGTATGGAAGGCCCAACAACCCCAATTTTTCTGCTACGTATGCTGCAATAGCCACTGATAATTCTGTTGTGGCCACAACTCCGTCAACGCCTATTTCCTTGCAGATTTCTACTATCTTTTCTTTCTCAAAAATGTTTATTTCATGAAAGACATCCACCTTCGATTCATCAACTTTGCCATCAATCATCGAAAAATAATGTCCTTCATATCCTAAACGATGGCATGCTTCGCCAAAATATGAAGCCATAACACCGCCCCCAATAATAGCTAATTTCTTCATATATTATAGAAATTATTGATGGTTTCAACTATTCGATTCATATCGTCAGCATCATATCGTTGGTCGATGGGTATGCACAACAGATGCTGATACGCATTTTCTGCACCTTCGCATTGTGCGGACTGATGCTCCTCTTTTGGCCATACTACTGGCGCGTAGATGGCATTGCCCACTAAGTGTTTTTGAAGAGATGGCCTGTCTTCAACCAAAATGGGATAATACAACGGAACTTCTTTATTTTCAAGTGTAAACACCGACTGTATGGGCCCTTTAAGAGATTCTTTTAATATTCTAAAGTTTTCTCTGCGTTTGCTTTTAAGATTTTCTTTATCAAGGTTTGCTTGAACTTTGGCCGATGTTTCTGACAAGGCATATATCTCGCTTTGGTTATCCAGAATATCCTCAGCTTCACGATACATGGCCAACATCTCGCTTTTGTCGCCTTTATGTTCAAATAGGAAACGATATTTGGCATACGATGCTTTAACTTTAGCCTGTTCAAGTGCCACATCTGGACAATTGGGTTTGTTCATAAAAACACCTTCTCTGCAAACCGCAAAACCGCCATCAGGTGTCCCTGTCCACTTCCTGATACTGCCAACAGTAAAGTCTGAGTCAGCTCTATATATGTTGCTGTACAAACACTGTGTACAATCTTCAATTGAATACTTACCAAGATTGCGCAAAGCGTCACACATCATATCAACTTGGCCATCAAGTGTGTCAAATCCGAAATAACGATGAAACAATACTATAGATGCATCATGTTCCATCACGGTTTTAAAAATGGCATCAGAAGTTGTGGTCAAATCTTTTTCAACAGGATAGTAATACACCTCATATCCTAGTTTCAGGAACGGTTCGAAAACCGTATCACACGTGAATGATGGCAAAACCGCCACTTTCTTCATGCCAGGATTTCTTACCTCGATAGCTTTTATCACAAACTTAACTGCGGAACGACCTGTTGAGAGCCATACATAATCATTGCCTTTACAGTGGAACTGTTCGGGCGAGCTTAAAGACTTGTTTTGATAATGCTGTTCTGGGTTGAGCCAGAAATTACTTCCTATTTCACTGAGCATTTTGTTGTTGTTTTGCCATTTCCCTTAATCTTAAGCGAAAACCCAAATCATCTACTTCTATCATATCGCCCGTCCCTTCACCAACATCTGAGCGTTTCAACACATTGACCACAGTCATCCAAATGATTTTGATATCAGTCCACAGGGTACAATGATCCACATACCAAACATCAAGTTTAAACTTTTCGCTCAGTTTGCAATGGTTGCGTCCATGAACTTGTGCCCAGCCTGTAATACCAGGTCTAACCTCATGGCGACGGTTTTGTTCTTCATCATAAAGAGGCAAATATCTCACTAATAGTGGCCTCGGACCGATGATTGACATATCACCCTTGAAAACGTTGATAAGTTGGGGCAATTCGTCAATTGACAAACTACGCACAATTCTTCCCACTTTGGTCAATCGATACTCGTCAAGAAGAAGATTTCCGTTCTCGTCTCTCTCATCCGTCATGGTTTTAAATTTGATAACTTTGAAAATCTTCCTATTCTTACCCGGTCGCTCTTGCGTAAAGAAAGCACCAGCTCCCTTATTGGCGAAATGCAAAAAAATAGCAACTAGAATAATAAACCAGCCGATAAGCAATAAAGCTATACCAGAGATGATAATATCTAGCAATCGTTTAAAAAAATGTTTGTACATTGTTGTTTACATTTTACAGTTTATAATCTAACCACCGGTGCATTATTCCAATCTATCACCTTGTCCGCCTGTTCAACGTTTATAAAGTCTTCCGTAAAGATAAGATTTTTCAACTTTTCTAATGCTCTTTTCTTACCAAGGTTGGTCTTAATATATCTCATATAACGGTTCTTCATTGTGCCCGGCTCCTTAAAATATGCTTCATAAGCCTCTTTACTTATCACACCACCAGTTTCGGGTAACAAATCGCCAATGTGAAAGTAACACATCGCATACGGGTTGTTCTTCATCTCTTTTTTCACGAACCATAATGGAAAAAATCTAAAATAACCGCCTCCAGAATAGGCTATCTCGTTTCCCAACACATTTGCGGTGCAGATGGGGAACTCCTTAATATATATGTCTTTGTACTCAACAGTGCATGGTGTTTTCTGCCCAAATTTCGGGAAACCACCGAAGTCACGTGCTGCTGGGAATATTGAAGCATCCCGTTCTATCCCGTTCTCTGCCAAGATTTCAAATACCCATTTGTTGCTCTCGCCAATACTGAACGCAGGGGCTCGATAGCTTTTCACTTTCTCACCAATGCATTGTTCCAAACTATCCACCGCTTGACGCGTATCTTGTCTGCATTCCTCTTCAGACATCTTGTTGAGCCAAAAATGGATATTGGAATGACAACCCACTTCGTGTCCACCATCATGAATCTTTCGAATCACATCCGGGTAAAGTCGCCCCATCTCACCAACACAGAAAAATGTAGCTTTCAGATTACGTTTGTCAAGACTTTCAAGAATTCTTTCAAGGTAGCAGTCAAATTCAGCATGTTTTTCTTGCTGTTTATAGACATACCATTCTTCGATGTCAAAAGTAATCAGATTCATTGTTGTTCTATTTCAGGTTTTCTTTCTGGAATTTGTTTCACCACCTTGGCTGGGCGGCCAGTGGCAATAGTCCAAGCAGGTACATCCTTAGTCACTAAAGAACCTGCACCAACAATTGCACCTTCTCCGATTGTCACGCCAGGCATCACAAAACTCTCCATGCCCACCAAACTACCTTTACATAGATGTATTGGCTTCAGTACATACCCAAGTTTGGCATAATCATCACCAACACAATAGTTACTTAAATCACGTTGATGGCACAACAAGCGCGTTCCTCCCGCAATGTGCGCATGATCATCGATATAGATAAGGTCCGCATGTCCACCATCTACTCTTACATTATCTCCAATAAATACGTCTTTGCCAACATGACATCCATATTTTTTCAATACCCACGGGCGAAGTTTTCGCGGTTCTAAAGGAGCCAAAAGCCAAGAATTCCAGAAAAATCTTCCCAAAAAAGCATTCCGATAAGTTGTATATACTTTTTTAATCACTTGCCAAATAGAGACCTGCCCGTACTCTTCCTCAGAGTAATTAAGACCAATTCTCCGTAAGAAGCAATAGGTCAAACTCAGTTTCTTTTTTTCTTCCATTATTTCTTACGGTTTTTCAATACTTCATCAAAAACGTGTATGTATTTATCCACCGCCACAGGCAACGAATAGTCTTCGGCTTTCTCACGGGCGTTCTTGCCCTGTTGCTCAAGCAACGCGTCATTCGACAAATAATCAACAAACGCCTTCACGTCATCATCTGTTGGACGATATGGTAACACATAACCGCATTGGTTTTCTCTAATCACCTCAGCCTGCCAACCCTGATAGTTAATCAGGACAGGACGACCTGCCGCAAGGGTGTCGAAGAATTTATTGGCCGAATTATCCCATTTGATTTTATAGTCCCACACAAACGAGCTGCCCATAGACACTTTTGAGTAAACTGATGGTAAATCTTTTTTTCGGATGGGGTTCAAGAAGAAAATGTTCTTGTTGAGAATGTCATTATCCTTGCAATACTTCACTATTTCTTCTTTCTGCTGTCCATTACCAATAATCAGATAGCAGAGCCAAGGGGCAAGCGGCAAAGTTCTCTGTGCAAGTTTGGCCACATACATGATGTCGTTAACAGGACCGAGTGTACCAGCATATAGCACCACTTTTTTCCCTGTGAAATCGAAATCAATATCGCAATCTTCATAATGCTCAAAGCGGTCAATCTCGCTAATATTGGGAATCACCTCCATGTTTTTGACATCCACACGAGTAAGGATGTCGGCCTTCATGCCTGTTGATAGCGGCACAAGATAGTCGGCACGATGGTAGATAAACTTCTCCAGCTTGCGCAGAAACCAAATCATGAACTTGTTTTTCACGTAGCCTTGCTGGATGGGACCCTCTGGCCACACATCCCTAATTTCAAATACAAACGGGATTTTGGAGCGCCATTTTTTTATGATGCCTGGTATGGCAATGGTAAGAGGTGTTGAAGTAGCCAGCACCACATCAGCATCGATTTCCACGGCCTTTTTCGATGCCTGACGGCTGAACTTGAGAAACGACTTGATGCGTTGGCGAATAGGCATCATGTGGCTGTATTCATTTTCTATCATCCACAATTTGATACCCTCGCGTTCCATATATGACCACTCCTGCGAAGGGTCGGAGCCTGGTACACGACCAGTGGTAATCACCGTAACGTCGATTCCTTTCTTTACAAACTCTTTTGAAAGGTCATAGGAGCGTGTTCCACTGTGACCTTCTGGGAAGGTGAAATACTGGTGAAGATATAAAAGTTTCATGATTTATGATAATTTAAATGAAAACATCTACGAGAAAAACTATGAAACAACTACTTTTTTAACACATCTTTATACATTGCACGATATCTTTTCGCAATCACATCCCAACGAAATTGTTCAAAATCAAAACCTGAATTCGAATAATTGGACTGTTTTTCAAAAACCTTAATAATTGCTTCCATAATATTATCAAGCGTTGGATAAGTAATTCCCACACCATTATTCTCAGCCAAGAAACCATCAATACCATCTCCTTTTGTATAAACGACTGGTAAGTTTTGAGACAAAGCCTCCAAATAAACCAAACCAAAAGTTTCTGCAACAGAAGGCAAAACAAACAACGAGTTTGCCCGATAGTTTTTTAACAACTCTTCTTTATTATTAATTTGACCGTGATATACTATTACACCCTTGTTTTGACGAGCATACTCTTTGACAGCTTCTTCATCTTCACCAGTTGAGCCAATGATGTTGAGTTTAATATCAGGATACTTCGTCCTTAAATCAAGAATTGATTGTATAAGCATCAGTGGGTTTTTACGTCTAATCATTGTTCCAACATACAACACTTGATGATTATTCTGTAGTTGCTCACTATTAACATTATCAATCCAATAATCATCAATGCCATTTCTCATGATTACCATTTTATCCTCAATTTTCGCAAGAAAAGAAGCAATATATTTATGTTTGCAGAACTTTTCTTTCAAAGCTGGCGATACGAAAATAATCTTGGAAGCATTCAACAAGGTTTTCTTTGCTGAGGGCCAAGTGTTCGGTGCTTTATTTAAGAAAACATTGACATCTGTGCTTCTTACAGCCACAATATATGGAATATTAAACTTCTTAAAAACCTTATATGCTACTCCTCCGTCTGTAAACAACGTAGATGCATGACACAAATCCACTGTTTTACAATTTACTTTTTGTTTCAACGAATGAAAAATAGCATGACATTTAAAGTGATAGGCATAACGATGGAAAGGTTTTATCACCAAATCATGTATTACAACTGTATTGTTAATATCAATGGCATTTTTCCCCAATTCGTTTACACTACGAACAGGACAATACACCGTTTGTTCAATACCATTTTCTCCCAATTTTTTACAAAGGTTCACATGAACTTTTGAGTTACTGAAACCATTTGAAATATGAAGAATTTGCATAATAAACTGAAAATATGATCCTTAAACCAGCAAAAATGTATCAGAAAAGAAGTGTTATGATAGTTGTTTGTCTCCATTATCATTTGTAACACAACAGCGTTCCTTGTCTGAAAGCATAAAAAGCATAATTGTTGAAAGAGAGAAAACGGGCGTCAAATAATATGAGGAGGAAACCATTAATAGTGACAAATACTGAATATATAACAATCCTATCCAAACACCAAAAGAATTCTGTTTTATTATATTCAAAACAATTTTACAAGTTTTAACAACCACATAAACAATCAGGCTAAAACCAATAATTCCCAATTGCATTAACGCATCAAGAAATAGATTATGGGCATAAATATTGTGATCAATAAGATATATTGCAAAATACTTCCCTATTATAGGACTATCCAAGAAAGCGCTCCAAGCATACTGATAATGGAACATTCTAGAAGCTATTTGACCTTCTTCTTGATTTGAAGAAAGACGTCTGGAAAGATTTGGAGCAATTGAGTCTAACACTTCTAAAAAGCCAGAGATAATGAAGTCTGACAAAAGGAAAAGGGTGATGATAATCAATAATAATACAACTGGAGATTTTGATTTTCCAGCAATAAAAAAACCGATAACAACAATAAGTGACAATAAAGGACCACGACTACCCGTCCGTAACATAACAAGTATGGAAACGATTGCAATAATAACAAACAAAACTTTCCCAAAAAACTTCTTTTTTTGTGTCAAAAGCAAATAGACCGACATGATAAATGTGCTCAACCCTAAATGCCCGGTACCTATTGATGACATACCCATTGTGTCGCCACGCGAATATTCATCCACGATTTGCATTGTGTCAGATCTTAGAAATGTCAAAAGCGTTGCAACTGATAAAGATAAATATACAAAACGAAGGACCTTGTTAAAATCAATATAATTAAAGCTTAAAAACAGGGAAATCATTGGGAAAATATTAATGATTATCATAAACATCCCAATCCTAAATTTATAATCTCCAGATATGAAAATATCAGTTCGAATGTACATGTCGTAAAAAAATCTACACAGAGCCAAAACCCAAAACAGACACAACACTTTCGACGGACGATTAATAACAACCCCTTTCTTTAAGTTTAGCAAAATAACAATCACGCAAATAGCAAATGCAAACAAACGATATGGAATAGTTATCATTTGAGAATCGTTCGAACCTAAAACAAAACCAAATACAACCGAAACCAATTGATACCCAGCGATGAAAAGAATTGCATTAAATGTAGAAAAAAAAACGTTGATTTTTTTTGAATTCATAAACGCATTGAATTGTAATAAAAAGATTCTATATTATAATTATGCAATGATTTGTTTGACTAATGACAATAGTTTATTTTTGTTATCATCAATGCTTTCTACCAATACTAATTCATGAACAGATGTCGTGTGATTTGCCACTATCATCAAGTTTTTCTCTTTCATTTTTAACGCTTGAAACAATACTGAACCTGGAATTTTTGAAGAAAACCTTTGTGAAGACTCTTCCCTTGAATTGACTCTATTAATACATTCTTCAATATTTATGACACAATTAATAGCTTCAATATTGATTACCTTAGTGATAGACAACATAACTTCATCTAATCTTTTATTATCAGGCAATTGCTTTAAATAACTAAGAGACGATAGATGCTGTATGATTCCTTCTTCGCATAATACGATATCGTATTTCCCCTCTTCTTTTGTTTTCATTATCTGATGTACAAGAAATATGAATTTTAGCAAAAACTTAACACTGCTAGCGGATATTGATACAGATAACCCATATAAAAAAATTTGGAAATAAACCGGGTATTTTTTCAGGCTCGTTATTATTTCAAACCATACCTTTGTTTTATTTCTGTCGCAGCAATTCCTAAAATACACTTCGGACAAACCAGCCACACGAAAACCTTCTTCTCGGAGAGCTTCGATAACAGGATTTGTAATGGTGGTTTTTCCTGCACCAGGCAATCCAAATAGTTCTATATAATTCATTTGCGTTTCAATTTAGTAAAAATAATACTTTTATATTGATTAAATGCTTCTAAATGAAGTAGTCTAGATGTCAACCAATAAACTAAAAGAAAAGCCATCAATTGAATAAACATCATCGGGAATTCTCCAATTTTAACAAACCTTCCAATAATTAACATGGGAACAACAGCAATAATACATGTAACGATATTCAATAGGACATCTTTAATTTGAGAAAACAAGCCATATCCAATCAGCTTCCTATTGATTGTCGAATAAACAACCAATTCTATGTATGAAACAATAACCAATGACCAAACGATTCCCAAAACGCCTCTGAAAGCTCCCAAAATGATAATCGCTACCCCTATTATCCTATTTGTTAACTTAGCGAAGAGGAATATTTTTCCTTTGCCCAACCCTTTTATTACATTAAGATTCATAGCAGTTAACGAACTAACCATCCCTGCCAAACACATTATTTTAAAATATGGTATAGCAGCATCCCATTTGTATCCATAGAATAAATGAATCAACGGCACTGCCAAAACAATCATGATGGTACTTAAAGGAAAGTTGATATAGGAGAGACAAACCAAATTCTTTCGAAGAGCACGACGAACATCTGTTTTGTCATTTTGTAAAGCAGAGAACATGGGAAAAGAAACTTGTGCAACAATTTGAGTGAAGGTGTTAATTGGCAATTGCTCAAGTTTATGTGCCTGTGAATAATACCCCATTTCTTTTGCAGAAAAGAATTTTCCAATGATTAACCCCTGAATATTAGCATATATTCTCTCGAAAATATCGGACAAAGCAACCAATCCTCCAAAAGAGAACAACTCCTTAAACGAAGCCCAACTAAATTCCAAGGTTGGTCTCCAGTCGCTCATTTTCCAAAGAAGAATGACACTACACACTCCTGATGTCAATGAAGAAGCAACTAGGCTCCAAACCCCAAACCCCATAAAGGCCATAATTATTGCAACTATTGTTCCGGCTAAAGCGGCGAGAACGTTTCTGGTAGCATACTCTTTGAATCTTAGTTTTTTTTGTAGTTGATTGTTTTGTATAACTATTAATGCATGTATAATAATTGTCAGACTTTGCACCCTAAGCACACTGCACAATAGAGGCATATTGTAAAAACTGGCAATCAAAGGCGCACAGAAGAACAATATCAAATACAGTAAAACCGAGGCGCACAAATTCCAAATAAAAACAGTTGAATAATCAATATGTTTAGGGTTAGCTTTCTGAACCAATGCTTGCCCAAAACCTCCTATTGCAATAACATCAGAAATGGATATAAAAATTGTAAGCATACCAATGATTCCAAAATCTTCCGGCATCAGCAATCGCGCCAACACCATATTTGAAATGAATTTGATAAAAACAGCTCCGAATTTACCGAAACTATTCCATAACATGGCTCCTACAACTTTATTTTTTAGATTATTGTTTCCCATTTTCAATAATACTAAGTTTGATAAAACTCAATTCAACACAACATTTAACGAGACTGGATGTTTAGCGTTTTCAAACAAGTCAACGACATTCCCTCTTAGCCTTTCCCTTCTTTGTAATTGCGAATTCAGTCTTTTTTTACATTCCTCCCAATCTGTTTTTTGTTGGTAAGGGAACTCCTCCTGATTGTTTTCAAATGATTGCAAAAAGTCATATGCCTTATCAATTCTTTCCTGATGCTCTTGATAATAATCGGGATTCCAGTATTGAGCAATAAAACAAAAGTCCAAGATATGGGAAAGATTAAACAAGGAATATGAGAAGGCTTTTGTCCTTTTCAATTCCGCTACTTGTTTTCCTTCTTCATCAATTTGGGCTAACAATCGTTTTTCTAAAAATGAATCATACAATTTTCGGGCCTCTTCTTCTTTCCTAACAAACAAGTAGAATTCTGTAAGCATAACATCGTATGCGAGGCCGGTATTATTATTTGATTTTCGTAACGAATAGCCAAATCTGCCACTTTCTGCCCAATCAGTAAAATCAACAAACCATCTTTGTATGGTATTAATCATTGTGGTATCTATTGTGGTTTTAGCATTAACCAGAAGGATGCTTTCTATAACATCAATGAAAGAATATGCTTGAATCATACCTGAAGCACGTCCTTTGTTTTCATTTTTTCCTATTATTACTGCTGCATATTCGAAGTTCGGATACATGAAAGAGGTCTCGTTGATAAACCATGAGTCCAGTTGGTCAATAAATGAATCAAAATACTTCTTTTCATCCGTTATATAGTAAGCAACACTTAAATAGGAACATCGTTTTGAAAATTCTGACAAACGGCTTGCATCATAATCCTTGGTCATAGGATTTCTCTCTCCATCTTTATGTACATACTCTTTTGGATTTAGTGAATCCTGCCACCAATAACCTCCTATTGAACAATAATAATGTGTATCTTCTACAAAACTTTTTATTTTGTCAGTAACCACAATCGGCTTGGATTCACAATACACATCGCTTATCTTTATAATTTTCTTCAATGTCTTTTTACAACGTGGATCCACCTTGATTCTATCAATATTATCAACATTCCACAACATTGGTTTGGGCAACTCCGTTTGTGCAGAAACATCCAAGATACACATAAAGAGAATAGCCACCGTTATGTATTTCCTAAAACAACACAGGCCCCCTTTTCCATTTATACTATTAGTAGCTATACATATTTCCATAGCTGCTTTTTGATTTCCAATAATTCCAAATCATAAGGCAGTTCTGCATCAATATCAATTATTTTTGCTCCCTGAAAATGTAGTTTGTTTAATTCATTGATTTTTCTTGCAAACATTTCTCTATCATTGTGCTCAGGTTTGCGATTGATACAAGTATCTACAGATATATTCAGTCTAAAAACCATATCTGGCTTAATAACATTAACTATATCCAACCATCTTCTTTCTTTCTCAATTCTCTTCTTAACAAAATTTCTTTCTCCAAACACTTGGATATAGGGTGGCATCTTTGGACCGTCATTCTGTCCAACAATCTCAATTTGCGGAAATCTATCCAATACACTTATCCCTCCATTGAGTTTATACCGATACATCTTTTTAATCTTTTTCACATTGTTTTTCTCGACGCTACATATCATACACATTTTCAAGTATTGCTTGATGTATTGTTTGGGATTCTTTATGAATGTGATTGGTTTTCTTCCTTTCACCGGAACATCCTCATAATTTTTTTCCATTGCTTTTGGCTTGTTCTCATGAGAAACCGTTTTCTTCATCCTTTTCATAGTTGATGCGAACACGGTGGTCTTCCCGTCTCCCATTCCCATATAAAAACGCGTACACTCTATTTTCTTCCCAATCCATTTGCTTATTTCATTTGAAACAGTACTCTTTCCTGCACCATCAACTCCCACAAACGCGATGATAAGACCGCCCTGTAATGAAATCTTTTTAGTGATTGCAACACCCCCCGCTTTTCTACTTCGAACCTTCTTGATTAAGTCTTCTATTTTATAAATACGAGAACGGATTGATGCTTCCAAAGATCCATATCGTCTGTAATTGGCCATCTCCTGACGCACTACCCTGTGCATGCCACGATAGTCTCCTTGAGACATGCGTTCTTTTATTAGGTATTGAACCATTCTCTGGTGATTGATTGGGTATAACTCCTCAATATACTTTATCAAACGTTCTTGAGATGCTTTCTGCTTCAAATCTTCCCATTCTCTCTTCATCGAATTACTTAAAGAATAAGCACCGAATAGCTTTTTAAGATAATCCTTTGGCTTGGCCTTTAACACACTCCTTGTAGCCAACAAAACAAGTTCCAAACTCGGATCGGTAATATATGTGCCAAATTCAGAATCTTTTATTCTAGTTTTAAAAAGGAGGTCATTCCATGGTAGTACATAATCTTTTACCAAAGACTTTCCTGTTACTAACTGATAATGAAGATGCAAATGATACACGCACCCGCTGTTTTCATCAAAAATCAGCCAATTATCAACACTAGGATAATAACCTATATGTACGGGATTATGTCTTTTCCCATTACATTTAGATATTATTCTCTCCACATCTATTATTCGGCTTTTATCTATTAATACATCAAAGTCAGCTCTGTTTTGGAAACTAAGATTCAAATTGGTATTACTCTTAAAATGCAAATAGGAAATTCCTTCTTTTTCAAATAACTGAAAAAGAGTAATCATAATATTATCATTCATATTTTAGTTTTTATAACAATAGTTTAGTTCGCTAAATCTAAAAAAGGACAACTAGACTTGTTGGACAATCAAAGACCAAAAACATCAGCTTGTGGGTGGTTAATAGGATTTTTCAAATCTCTCGTTTATCGATCATGGCAAAACCAATCCTCGAACGACCTTTAAACAAACCCTGTATACTTTGTATTCAATATAATTTAGAGGTTGCGTGACAAGTCCGTTGGGAATCGAACCATTTGAGAGACCAACGGACTGTCCACATCTTTATTTTTGGCGGCGTGCACTGTGTAGACCATCCTGCCCCGTCAGCGACTCCAGTTGTACAATATTATCGCATGGCAGACATTTGTACATCGCATTTGCCAAGTTGTAAACATACTTGGATTATCATTATCTTTCAGGGTATAAAGGGTAAATGTGTTTCCATCGGATTATTGATTTCAAAGAAAAAGGGCCGTGAACTATGGAGCTTACATCAACCCTCTCACCTCTTCCATCAAATATGCTCCTCTACCCCCCTGAAATGCACATTAAGCTCGTGCAGATGTTCCAAAAGTGTTCCGAGAGGCGTTCCTTCGGTCATCTTAGCAAAGGCGTTCACATCCTTGGGGAAGCACTTGCCGCCGTAACCGTACTTACCATCGGGACCAGGAACATAAGTATGTGTATCATTGATATAACCCGAAAGCAGTATGCCAGTATGCACTTTGCGCCAATCAGCTCCCATCTGCTCGCAGTATTCGCGGCAAGCGTTGAAGTAGGTGACCTTATAGGCACCAAACACGTTGTGCATGTATTTGGTTAGCTCGGCCTCCAATGGAGTCATGACGGTGAACTTTTTTCCTACGAAAATCTTGGTGAGCAAATCGTGTGCACCAGTAAAGACCATGGTCTGCTTTTGGAAATCCTCAATATGTGTACGTTCGGTGAGGAACTCGGGCATATAGTGCACCTTGTGGCCAGTCTCACGAGAAAGCCTCTCGCTTGTGCCAGGCAGGATAGTGGTACGCACAAACACAGGCACATCCGGTAGCTTTTTTATTAACTCCGTCATCAAACGCAAATCTTGCGTGCCATCATCCTCGGTGGGGACATGTATCTGCAAAAAAGCGATATCCACTTTGCTCAAGTCATCATTATAACCCTTGGGAGGGTCGCTGATGAACAGTTTGCATTCAGGGTTGTTGTGTTCCAACCAATCTTTGAGGGCTCCGCCAACGAAGCCGCATCCGATAATTCCAACTTTAATCATTTTTAATATTTTTAGATGTTACTATTCTGTACATAGTTTCCTTCAAAAAACCTTCTATGTTCATCCTATCATCATTCTATGTTCATTCTATTTTTAAGCCTCATCAAGTTTTAAGCCTCATCAAGCGAATGTTGTTTGTTAAATTTGTTTAGTGTTTAAGAAAAGAATGGCTGATTTTTAGCCGCCCTCCCAAGCGTCGCATTTTTCCATGTTTCAGCTGTTTTCCGTATCTCTGAGTAAGCATTTTGGGAGGGAAAATGCGTATTTTGCCCAAACAACCGCCGTTATGTTAACCGCTCGTTTTACAGCTCCGCCCCGTCAGTTACAGGGTTGCAACGACAAAATGCTAATATTCAAAACGTTACAATCAGGTTTTCGAAGTTCTATTACAAGCAGAGAACCTTTTAACCCCTTCGTTTAGCTATTATAATCGTGCAAAAATAGAAAATATTTGGAATCCTAATCTATTTGGTTTGATTTTTTGAGGGATTACCTGCTTGTCGTCCATTTGGACTTTATGTTGTTCTTCGGTAAGATTCGTTATGTTTTTTAAAGTATAGAGTTGAGAGTTGTTGTAAGTATGTCACACAGATTTCACGGATTACACGGATTATTTCGCTTGCCAAGCGGCAAGCGGGCTACCGCAGTCAATTGACTATGCGCTTTATACTTTCCCTTAAATTACTTGTGTTAAAGTTTACCAAGAGTCCCACCCGTTTATCCATTAGCTTCAAGTATGTCAGCAATTGCTTTGCAAACACAGGCTTCATCTCTTCCACCGACTTCAGTTCAACGATAACCTGATTATTAACCAACAAGTCAAGTCTGAGAGGGGTTTTAAGTTCGTTGCCTTTGTATATGATTGGCATTTCAACCTGACGGGCTACCTCCAAACCACGCTCCTGTAACTCGAAATCCAAAGCCTCTTCATAAACAGATTCCAGCAGACCAGGTCCCAGTTCGTTGTAAACGTCGAAAAAGGCGCCTCTTATCTCGTATGTCAATTCATTGTCAGTCATAATCATGCGGCAACCGCTCGCCTTGGCGAGCAGCATCTGTGTAATCAGTGTAATCTGTATGACATCATATCTGTGAGACCTTTAAACTATCCTCTGTGTGAGGTTTATTCTTCATCTCGTCGATGACTTTCAATAGATACTGCCCATACTGGTTCTTCAGCATAGGCTGTGCCAAAGCGCGCATCTGGGTTTCGGTGATCCAATCGTGGCGGTAGGCGATGCCTTCGAGACAGCCGATTTTCAAGCCTGTGCGCTTCTCGATGACTTCTACGAAAGTGGAGGCCTCGGCGAGGCTGTCGTGGGTGCCAGTGTCAAGCCAGGCGAAGCCGCGACCGAGGGTCTGCACCTTCAGCTCGCCGTCTTTCAAGAACTCTTGGTTAACAGTTGTGATTTCCAATTCACCGCGAGCAGAGGGCTTGATGCTCTTGGCCACCTCAACGACCTTGTTGGGGTAGAAATACAAGCCCACCACGGCGTAGTTGCTCTTGGGTTCTCTTGGCTTCTCTTCGATGCTGAGGCAGTTGCCATCCTTGTCAAACTCCGCCACACCGTAACGCTCTGGGTCGGCCACCCAATAGCCAAACACGGTGGCTTTCGGGGCTGGTGAGCCTGTCGAACCACCCTCCGCATCCTTCACTGCCGCTTGCAGCATCTTGGTGAAGCCGTTGCCGTAGAAGATGTTATCACCTAAGACCAAACAGACGCTGTCGTCACCGACAAACCGTTCTCCGATGATAAAGGCTTGGGCCAATCCATCTGGACTGGGCTGCTCGGCATACTCGAAACGGACGCCGAAATCGCTGCCGTCGCCCAGCAGTCGCTTGAACGCGGGCAGGTCATACGGCGTGGAGATAATCAGTATCTCCCTGATACCCGCCAACATCAACACGCTGATGGGGTAATACACCATCGGCTTGTCGTAGATGGGAAGCAGTTGCTTGCTCACGCCTTTGGTGATGGGATATAATCTGGTGCCGGAACCGCCGGCTAAAACGATGCCTTTCATAAATTGAAAATTGACAATTTATAATTGACAATTAGTTGTTTTTCAAGGATTTTATGATTGAAGTGAGTATTTTGATGAGTTCAACGCAATCGTCGTTTAGCGATTTGGACATTTTATCATCAATATAATCGGTAGCATGAAAAAGATCAAGCCAGTATTCAGTCTCGTCAGCTTCTTTAAGAGCTATGCTGAGTTTATTCAAGAAGTCCATTCTTGACTGGGCGTTTTTGCTCTCTCGTGTGTTAGCCCCGATGCTAGTACCACACCTGAGCAATTGCTTCGACATCACAAACTCTTTCTTCTCTTCAGTCAAATACTTATAGCAATTAATCACCCTTATTGCAAAATCACGACTCTTCTCTTGAACAGCATTAGCCATAATTCTCAATTATCAATTCTCAATTATCAATTCTCAATTGTCAATTCTCAATTGTCAATTCTCAATTGTCAATTCTCAATTGTCAATTATCTCCCGTCAAGGCTTCGCCTCGTCAATCACATTTTGTATTGACAAGGGTTTGTGTCATAACAACTTATAGGCAACCAGAGAATACTCTGCGGCCTAAAAAAGCGTCCTATTTTTCCAACTGCAATAATAGGAAAAAAAACAATACATCTGAATTTTTTGATTCTTTTATTTGCTGTAGGCTTCAGAAAGCATATCATTTCTGGGGCTTTTTATTGATCGTCATTCCGGCCACCGAGCCGGAATCTCCTATGTGGAGCGATCTCCCTCGGCCTAAGAGATGGCGGATCGCTGTCCGCCATGACTGCTTTGGTGGGGTGGACTTTGCCCTCACTCGGCCGTCATCATCCGCCACTTGAAGTAACCGAAGACGGCGATGACCACATAAAGCGCATACAAAGAAGCCTTGAAGGGGATGTCCTTGTAGAAATAGAGCGCACAGGTGACCACATCCACCACAATCCATACAAACCATTGTTCCAGATACTTGCGTGCCAAGGCCCAAATGCCCACGACGCTGAAGGCGGTGGTGAAGGCGTCGGCGACGGGGACATTGGAGTTGGTGAAATGCGACAGGATGAAATAGATGGTCGCCCAACACGCAAGACCTATGCCCAGCCATGCCATGGCGGTCTTTCGGGGCATGTGACGGATAGGCAATTCCTTGGCTTTCTGCTGGTGGCGCATCCAGGCGATGAAGCCGTAGACGGTCATGGCCAAGTAGTAGAACTCCATGCCACAGTCGGCGTAAAGGCCTTTCTGATAGTATAAAACGATGCCCAACGACTGCATCATGAAGCCTACGACCCACATCCAGACGCTGGCTTTGTATTCCAAGAGGATGTAGGCTAAGCCGAGGGCTGTGGTGGTGATGTCGAGCCAATGGGATGAAAGAAATTCCATTTTTTATGTCACTATCTAGGGTATTGTCCTACGGACAAGAAATCTTTCAAAATCAAATCAAAAATCTTCCAAAAATAATTTTCAAGGATTTTGATATAGATTTTCCTCAGATTTAACTACGTTGAATACTGAGTATTTCGTTGCGAAGCAAATGCAAAGCGTCAAAACGTCCTGTAACCCCCAAACCTTATCACTGTATCGTCTTTCTCATCTCCTCGGCGTATGCGACAAACTCCGCTGCCGTCATCTGCTTCAAGAATATCAGTCCGTGCGTAGCGCGGATGAGGGGGTGGTGGTTTTCGTAAAAGTAATTCTTGCCCAAAATGAGCTGTATGTCTTTGAGTTGCTTCACCCAGATGCTCTCGGCCAGTTCGCTGAACGGTCCGTCGAAGTCGGGATTGGGGAACTCAGCCTTGACCTGCGTCAAATAGCTGTCCCTGAAGGCTTTCTCGAACACGGCAAAGGCGTTGAGCGACACGGGCACGTAGAAGTTGGCTTCGGCGGGATGGAAGGTTGACCAAACATTGCGGTAGCCGAAAATCTTCAAATCCATGAGGTTGGTCTCCTCGCTCCAGAGCCTAACGGCCTCGGCGATGGACTGCATGACCTTGTAATGCGTATTGGGTCCCAAACCCTCGTAGTCGATGGCCACGGTAATGACGGTGGGTTTCAATTCGCGCAGTTGGTTGAGGATGGGCTCAACGTCGCGTTCGCGATTGGGGAAATCCTCGCTATGGCTGTAGAATCCCAACCGCAGGTGGTGTACGTGGCTTAACGAAGTTCCGGCGTAGGCCCAGACAAGCTCTTCTTCAAACTCCCGTATCTCGCCCTTCAGCTTTTGGATTTCGGGGCTGTTGGGCTGACCGTCGCGCAAGGAGGCTATCTCTTTGGTGAGCCGTGCTTCAACATCGTCAACGCTCTTCAGTTGCCACAACCCAACGGCATCGCGCAAGATGCGGTGGCAGAAACCGCGCCGCATCTCATCAGGGTTCTTGCGAGCCACGTTGTCCAAGTAATGGTGGATGTCCTTCTCCTGCTTGAAACGATAGCCTTGGTCAAAGAAGTCGGGATAATGCACCATCTCAATGCGACCCTGATGCAGATAGTCCAAGGTGTCTTCCAAGGCCTTTAACAGGAACTCGTCGGTGACGGAGTGGTAGCCCGAGGTCATGATGGCAAAATGCACCTGATTGGAGGGTGAGCGCAACTGCCTATTGATGAAGGGCATGATGCCCAGCATGATATCGTCGTGGTGCGGACCGGTGTGATAGATGACCTCGTTTGCAAACGGCTTGATGCCACGCTGAATCTTGGCCTCCACGTCGTTGATGACCTGTTGCACCGTTTCCAAGCTCAGGTTGGGGATTTTGGCGCAACGTGGGTCGTTTTGGAGGTCTTCCAAGGTCAGCTTATGGGCATAGCGGTTGAGGATTTTGCAGAGTCCGAGGATGGCGCGTTCGGTTTTCTCAAAATTCCACTCGCCTTCGAAATAGGAGGGGTCGGTTTTGTTGAACATGGGAAGGCACTTTATGCTTTTTTATGGGTCGTTTCGTATAAGAGATTGCGGATCAAGTCCGCAATGACAGTCTCAGACAAAGGAGTCATTGCGGGCAAGGACCCGCAATCTCCTATTAGCATCAATCCCGCTTAAAAATATCCCGCGTATAGACCTTATCCTTGACATCGTCGAGGATGCTGTCATAGCGGTTGGCGATGATAGCCTGGCTCATGGCCTTGAATTTCGCTATGTCGTTGACAACCAAGGAACCGAAGAAGGTCGTGCCATCGGGCAAGGTCGGCTCGTAGATGATGACCTCGGCGCCTTTGGCCTTCACACGCTTCATCACACCCTGGATGCTCGACTGGCGGAAATTGTCGCTGTTCGATTTCATCGTCAGGCGATACACTCCTATGACGCAATGGCGCTCCTGTGCGGCGTTATATTGGCCTTGGTCGTAATAGTCGTAATAGCCTGCTTTCTTCAGCACTTGGTCGGCGATGAAGTCCTTGCGGGTGCGGTTGCTCTCCACGATGGCGCTCATCATATTTTGCGGCACGTCGGCGTAGTTGGCCAAAAGCTGCTTTGTGTCCTTCGGGAGGCAATAGCCACCGTAGCCAAAGCTTGGGTTGTTGTAATGGCTTCCGATGCGCGGATCAAGGCAGATTCCATCGATAATGGCTTGGGTGTCAAGACCTTTTACCTCAGCGTAGGTATCTAATTCGTTGAAATAGCTTACACGAAGGGCCAAGTAGGTGTTGGCGAAAAGCTTCACAGCCTCGGCTTCCTTCATGCCCATGAAGAGGGTCGGCACATCCTGTTTGATGGCGCCTTGTTGAAGCAAAGAGGCAAAGATTCTGGCTTTTTCCTCCAAGTCGACGCTGACCACCTTGCGGATGGCTTCGTTTTCTTCATCAAAACCATTGATTTGCTTGGGATAGCCCACAATGATACGACTCGGATAAAGGTTATCGTACAAAGCTTTGCTCTCGCGCAAAAACTCAGGCGAAAAGAGCAGGTTGAACTTCTTCACGCCCTTGGCGGCATACTTCACATAGAGGCTGCGTGTGTAGCCCACGGGAATGGTGCTCTTGATGACCATCACCGCATCGGGATTGACGCTCAGTACAAGGTCGATGACCTCCTCCACGTGCGTGGTGTCGAAGAAGTTCTTTTGCGGGTCGTAGTTGGTCGGTGCCGCAATGACAACGAACTCGGCGTTTTTGTAAGCACTTACGCCGTCAAGAGTGGCCGTGAGGTCGAGAGGTTTCTCGGCTAAGTATTGTTCGATGTAATCGTCCTGGATGGGCGACTTATGGTGGTTAATGAGGTCCACCTTTTCAGGAATCACGTCCACGGCAGTCACGTGATTGTGTTGTGCCAGCAATGTGGCGATGCTCAGGCCGACATAGCCTGTGCCTGCTACTGCGATGTTCATATTTAGTTGTTTTTGTTAATTTCAAGAATGACAATACCTTTATTAAACCGTCATTGCGGGCGCAGACCCGCTATCTCCCATATTTTTACCCAAATCCTCATATACCTTTATTAAACCGTCATTGCGGGCGCAGACCCGCTATCTCCTATATTCTTATCCAAATCCTCATAATACTCTTTCACCGACAATAAATACTTTTCATCTATTCCAATCATATCAGAAAGATCTGCCCATTCAGGATTAAAGTCATTAATCAAAGAATCTTTCCATTCCCTATGCCATTTTTTCAGTTGTTTTTCTCGACGAATGGCTGTTTCTATTTGATTATGTGTTTCGAAATAAACCAGTTTTTCAACCTTATACTTGTGAGTAAAACCACTATTAACGTGAAGCTTATGTTCAGCAATTCTACGCTTTAAGTTGTTTGTAACACCTATATACAAAGTTGTATTGTGTTTATTGGATAAGATGTAAACGAAACCTTGCTTTAACATAATCTATTTTTAAGGAGATTGCGGGTCTGCGCCCGCAATGACTCTAAAAAAAGAAACCTCATTTCCACCCAAAAGGATGCCCACTCAACGGCAGCTTGGCCATGGGATGGTAATCGCCGCGCAAGCCTATCGGCGTGGCATTGCGGATTTCGTAAACAATGTTGATGCAACGGCGAGCCTCTTCCATACCGAAGCCACGACCAGCGAGAATCTCGCGATAACTCTCGGTATGAAGTTCAGTGAAGCCCTGACTGAATTCAAACTCCTCGCCGTCAATCATAATGGCTCGATAGGTGCGCTTTTCGCCTTGCACGGCATTAGGAGGTAGCGTTTTAGCATTGATACTCAAGAAGTAACGTACACGAGCATGTTTCAATTCGAGATAGCCCGCCACTCGGTCGTGCGAGGCCACATGGACGATGTTTTTCTTCACGTCACCGAAAATCCAGCTCAACATGTCATAAAAATGCACACCTATGTTGGTAGCGATACCGCCGCTCTTGTTGATGTCGCCCTTCCATGAGGCGTAATACCAGTTGCCTCGCGAAGTGATGTAAGTCAAATCAACGTCATAAATCTTGTCCTTGGGGCCTTCTTCAACCTTCTTTTTCAAGGCTTTAATCTTGTCATGAAGTCGAAGCTGGAAGATGGTATAGGCCTTGTGACCCTGACGTTCCTCTACTTTTTGCAGCGCGTCGATGTTCCATGGATTAAGGACCAAAGGTTTCTCACAGATGACATCAGCACCAAGACGCAGGCCATAGCGCGTGTGAGCGTCGTGCAGGTAATTGGGCGTGCAAATGCTCACAAAGTCAATCTGTTGGCCATTATCCCTGAGTTTGGTATTATGGCGGTCAAAAAGCTCTTGTTCCGTGAAGAAGGCAGCTTGAGGAAAATAGCTGTCCATGATGCCGACACTGTCATTTTTGTCGTAGGCAGAGACAAGAGTGTTACCTGTGTCCTTGATGGCTTTGAGGTGGCGAGGCGCGATGTAGCCGCCAACGCCGATAATGGCGAATGTTTTCATGTTGTTAGCTTCTGGCTTCTGGCCTTTAGCTTTTGGCAGCTCCACAATTTACATTGAGGTTCTCCTGCTTTCCGGAGTTGCCAATAGCTATGCCAGTAGCCAGTTTATTTCTTTTCTGTTAATGTTACTATAAAAGAGCCAATTCTTTTTTGGAGGCTCATTATGCTTTCATCTGTTGATTTGAACAGATCTTCCGAGATGTATTTTCTTCTTTTTGCTATGATAAGCTGTGTTTCCAATTCGTATGCAGAACCTAGTGCTATGTCAAAAAATCTGGCAAATTCAACATCGGACCTTCTTCCTGCACCTTCTGCTATGTTTGAAGGAATTGAAACAACAGCCCTTTCCATCTGACTTCCTAATTGATAAAGCTCATTTTTTGGAAAACCCTCACAAATATCATAAATAACATCTGTAAGTTCAATGGAGTCTATCCAAATTTCATAATTCTTAAAGTTTCTCATAGTTTTTTCGGCTACTGGCCTTTGGCTATTGGCCACTGGTTTCTGGCAGCTTTAAATAATTAAACCAATGTTCAAGCTGCCAGAAGCCAGAAGCCAAGGGCCAGAAGCCATCATAAATTTTCTTTCTCGATATCCTTAAAGTACTTCACGGTACCATAGGTCATCTCGTCGCAGGCCGCGTCGTCGCAGACAATAATGCCTTTCGGATGCATTTGCAACACACTGACGGTCCACATCTGGCTGACGGCGCCCTCGATGGCGTGAGCCAAGGCGCGAGCCTTGTTGTGGCCGTTGGCCAGGATCATCACCTCGCGGCTGTCCATGACGGTACCCACACCCACGGTGAGGGCAGTCTTTGGCACCTTATTAATATCGTTTTCGAAGAAGCGCGAGTTGGCGATAATGGTGTCGGTGGTGAGGGTTTTTACGCGGGTACGCGAAGTCAAGCTGGAGCCAGGTTCGTTGAAGGCGATGTGGCCGTCGGGGCCGATGCCGCCCATGAAGAGGTCGATGCCGCCGTGGCTCTTGATCTTGGCTTCGTAGTCGGCGCATTCCTTTTCCAAGTCTTTGGCGTTGCCGTTCAGGATGTTGACGTTCTCCTTCTTGATGTCGATGTGGCTGAAGAAGTTGTTCCACATGAAGCTGTGGTAGCTCTCGGGGTGGTCTTCGGGGATACGGACGTATTCATCCATGTTGAAGGTGACCACGTTCTTGAAGGAGACTTTACCTTTCTTGTAGAGCTTTACCAACTCTTTGTAGGTACCTATCGGCGTGGAGCCGGTAGGAAGACCCAGGATGAAAGGCTTTTTGGCCGTCGGCTTGAAGGCATTGATGCGTTCGACGATGTGGTTGGCGGCCCATTTCGACATTTTGTCGTAGTTAGGTTCGATGATTACTCTCATTTGTTTAGTTATTAGTTGTTTAGTTGTTCAGTTGTTCAGTTGTTTAGTTGGGCTGCTGGCTACTGGCTTCTGGCTCTTGGCAGCGTCAACGCTGCCAGAAGCCAGAAGCTAATGGCCAAAAGCCAATGGATTATTTATACTTCGAAACCAGCTTCACAAACTTCTCCGTCTCCTCGCGGATTTGCTTGACGAAGCTCACATCCTCGATGCTGCCGATGACGGCGAGTTTCTCGGCTTCGTTGCGGAAGGTGGCGTTGCGATAGGGGTTCTCGTAGTCTTTCTTGCGGCTTTCATAGACTTGGTCACAGATGAACCGCTGGATGCGCAGGGCGTTGTCCAAAGTCTCGTCCCACATCTCCTTGGTCAGCACGTCGGTTTCGTCCTTGTAGAGGAACATCAGGGCAAAGTAGGCATGGCGCAGTTTCTCTTTCTGATAGCTGAGCCACAGCTCGTTGTAGCGTTGGTGAATCTCATCCCAGGTGTTGAGCACGCCATTGCCGATGTCGGCGCGGAGTTGGTCCACGTCTTCTTCGGGCATGGTCTGACCGCCCAAGTTGATCCACTTGCGGAGACGCTTGCCTTTCATGTGGGCCACAATGTCCTCTATCGTCCTGTCGGGATGGCTTTCCAAGTAGTGTAGGATATTGTTGACGGCATAGAAGGTAATCATGTCGCCGTAGGCGTGATAGGCCTGCAAAGGCTTGAGGATACGTACTTTGCGCTTGCCCTTTTCCATGCCTTCGCCGAATACCTCAAGCTGTTCAACCATCTCAGGTTCATGGTCGAGGAGTTGTTTGCCTTGGGCGCGAAGGTCGTAATACTCGCATTTTTCGGGGTCTTGGCCCTTAGAGCGGAGATAGGCTTTGGCGACCCAAACCTCCAGCAATTTGCGCGCTTCGATGGTCTCTTCCATAGTGTCGGGCGCAAAAGTCTCAAACTCAATGTTTTGTATCTTTCGTTTGCGCTTGTCGCGTTTCAAGTATTTTGAGGTGTTGCGTGCGATGGCGTACATGTTGTACATCCACCAATAGGCGGGCATGACCTCCAGCTCGTTCTTCGCCGTGTTGTTGTTCACCAAGCAGAATGGCAGCATAATGTTGAGCTCGCTCGGGTAGTCGGCCTTGCTGAGCAGGGTGAAAGAAGCGAACCTCGACGAGTGCTTGATGCTGGAGCAAAGTCCAGGCCAGAAGCCTCGCGAGGCCACGATTTCGCCGTCGGTGGCGCGACTGTTGTGGTTGGAACCGAGGGTGGCTCCGGCGGCCATGTTGCTCTGTCCCATCACACAGGCGGAGATGAGGAAGGAATTGTTGTGGTGCTGCTCGTGCGAGGGGAAAATCAGGTTGTTCAAGACCTCGCAGCAGGAGATGGTGGAGTTGTCGCCCAATACCGAGTGGATGAGGCGCGCACCGTATTTCAGGTTGCAGTTGTCGCCGAGCACGAAGCGTGTGGCCACTACTGAGTAGAAGATGCGGCAGCCGTAGCCCGTCACGCCGTTGACGAGGATGACGCCCTCGCCAATTTGCGAAGGCTCCTCCTTAGACGAGTTAATGGTGATGTTCTTCAACTTGCTCGCACCTTTTATATAACAGTGCGGTCCCACCTTGGCGTCCTTCAGAATCCAGCAGTTCTTGATGACGCACGACTCACCGATGGTGCCATAGTAGCCACGGTGGTTGTCCATGCTCTGCTGTGTGATTTCCATGAGACGCTGCTGGAGCTTGGTGTCGTCGGTGTATTTGGCCCAAAGGTAGGCGTCGGCGGTAATCATGCCATCAAAAGGCAGGATGCGGCGACCTTCGTTCTCGTTCATCACCTCGAGCCACACGCGCACGTCTTCGGGTTCGCCTTCCTTGATGATGCCGTTGCCGAACTTGGAGTGGTCGGTAGTTGACATCTCTTGGATGTTGAACAGGATGCACTGGTCGCCGATGATGTAGTTGGCCATGTAGTGCACATCGTGGATGGCCACGTTGTCGCCGATGTCACAGGAGACAATGCTGCTGTCGGTGATGCCGATGGGCACGCGCAGGTCATGGTATTGCAGCACGCGCCGACTCACCTTGCCGATGCGCACCTTGCCGAAGAAACGGTTGTTGCGAATCATGTTGGTGTCGAACTCATCGGTCACCCAGATGTCGTCCCAGTCGGTGGCGGAGTTGTTGTTCATCACGAGGCGTTCCACCTCGCTCGAATGCAGGTGCCGCCAACCGCCTTCAGGCTTCTTGACCTGCTGGTTGCGGTAGAAGTATTCGTCGTGACCGTCATGCAAGTACTTCTCATCGATGAAGTTCTTGTATATCCGGTCGTAGTCTATGATTGTTACTTGATCCATTTATTATTTGTGTTCGTTTTTAATTATTAAGTCAATTCGTCATTACTGGCTTTGACTGCTCTTTCAAAGAGTCATTGCGGGCTTGACCCGCAATCTCTTTGACTGCTCTTTTAAAGAGTCATTGCAGGCTTGACCCGCAATCTCTTTGACTGCTCTTTTAAAGAGTCATTGCGGGCTTGACCCGCAATCTCTTACAATAGGCGTTCCCTTTTATTCAGGAGATGCCGGATCAAGTCCGGCATGACGGGTAAAAAAGGCTATGGTCTGTATTCCGGAATATTGCTACTGAGTTCGGGTTATTCCCGTCGCCTCAGTCTGGGGTTACGGAAAGGGTTTCACTACCCCGCCGTAGCGGATACCGCTTATTCTATCCAATATGGGTTTTGTTACAGACACTTTTTCGAAATTAAAGGAATTCTTCCGACCAACCATGACCTAAATCCCAATGCACATCCATGACCAAATCGAAATCTTCGGGAAGGTTAAACTCGTCCTCCAAAGTTTCTCTAAATTGCTCGATGTCAATAGCTTTACCATCAACGCCTTCATTGAGCCAATGCCCAACACATACATAAAACTTATCGGTTTCCTCATCCAAAAAAACACGTCCGCGTGGAATCATCGTGTAATTGTGCTCCTGATAGAAAATGGAGTCCGTTTTACCTTTGGCGACAGCACGATGGTGCTGCTTTTGCCAATAAGTCTTGTGCAGTTTGTTGAGGGTTGCCTTGCCGTTGATGAAAGGCATTTTCTCGGCATCGGCCTTCTCCACACCAAATAGCGAGCCATTGGCTGCGTCATACCAAAATATACCCAGTTGAGGCTCTCCGTTGTCCAAAAAGCCTTTCATAGCATCAACCAAGTCATTGTGTTCCTGGTTATTAGTGTGAATTATGCCGTTTTTATCTTTGATCATTATCTTCCCTTATACATATCGTCGTAATACTTCTGGTAGTCGCCGGAAGTGACGTTGTCCATCCATTCTTGGTTGTCGAGATACCAGCGAACGGTCTTTTCAATGCCTTCCTCAAACTGCAGCGACGGCTCCCAACCCAATTCTTTTTGCAGTTTGGTGGAGTCGATGGCGTAGCGCAGGTCATGGCCGGCGCGGTCGGTGACGTAGGTGATGAGGTCCATGTCCTCGCCTTCCTTGCGACCAAGCAGCCTATCAACCGTGTTAATCAACACTTTAATCAAGTCTATGTTTTTCCACTCGTTGAAGCCACCGATGTTGTAGGTCTCAGCGATCTTGCCCTCGTGGAAAATCAGGTCGATAGCGCGGGCGTGGTCTTCTACATAAAGCCAGTCGCGAACATTTTCACCCTTGCCGTAAACTGGCAATGGCTTACGGTGGCGTATATTGTTGATGAACAACGGTATCAGTTTCTCAGGGAACTGGTATGGACCGTAGTTGTTCGAGCAGTTCGTCACGACTGTCGGCAGGCCGTAGGTGTCGTGGAAGGCGCGCACGAAGTGGTCGCTTGAGGCCTTGGCGGCGCTGTAAGGGCTGTGCGGCTGATATTTAAGGTCTTCGGTGAAGAACTTGCTGCCGTAGGCCAGATGGTGCTTGCCACTAGAAGCTTTGGTGCTAAAGGGTGGCATGATGCCTTCGGGATCAGTCAATTCGAGGGCACCATAGACCTCGTCGGTGCTGATGTGGTAAAAACGGCAGGGAATGCAGGTCGTTGAGCCTGTCGAAACGCCGTTATTCTTGGTCGGCCCTTCGCGTCCTTCGACGCTTCGACTATGCTCAGCGACCGCAGGCTCAGGAACCAGCTCAGAGACTTTCATTTTATACGGCTCAGGCTGGCTCTCCCAATACAGCTTTGCGGCCTGCAAAAGGCTCAGCGTGCCCATTACATTGGTTTGCGCGAAGGTGAACGGGTCTTTTATCGACCTGTCCACATGGCTTTCGGCGGCGAGGTGAATGATGCCGTCGACATGCTCGTCCTGCATCAGTTTGTATATGCCGTCGAAGTCGCAGATGTCCATCTTGACGAATTTGTAGTTCGGCTTGTCCTCGATGTCCTTTAGGTTGGCGAGATTGCCAGCATAGGTTAGCTTGTCGAGGTTGATGATCTTGTATTCGGGATACTTGTTCACGAACAGGCGCACGACGTGGCTACCTATGAAGCCTGCGCCACCGGTGATGATGATGTTTCTTTTGTAGTTCATAATGTATTTATTTAGATAATCAAATGCTTTAACAATACCCATCAGGATTATTCTTCTGCCAATTCCATGCATCACGGCACATCTCTTCAAGGCCAAATTGCGCCTTCCAACCCAGTTCACGTTCTGCCTTGGCAGGATCGGAATAACAGGTGGCAATGTCGCCAGCGCGCCTCGGTTTAATGCTGTATGGAATCTTGATGCCATTGACCTTCTCGAAGGCTTTTACCAATTGCAACACCGAATAGCCTTGCCCTGTGCCAAGGTTGTAAATCGCCAAACCACAGCGCTTTTCAATGGCCTGCAAAGCAGCAACATGGCCTTTGGCCAAGTCCACCACATGGATATAATCCCGGACGCCAGTGCCGTCAGGAGTGGGGTAGTCGTTGCCGAAGACACCCAGTTCGGGACGCTTGCCCACGGCCACTTGTGTGACGTAGGGCATCAGGTTGTTCGGGATGCCGTTGGGGTTTTCCCCAATGCGGCCGCTCGGGTGCGCACCGATGGGATTGAAATAGCGCAACAGCACGATGTTCCATTCTTTGTCAGCCTTTTGCATGTCCATCATGATTTCTTCCAACATGCTCTTGGTCTGGCCATAAGGGTTGGTGCAATGGCCTTTCGGGCATTCCTCCGTGATGGGGATAATAGCTGGGTCACCATAGACGGTGGCCGATGAGGAAAAGATGATGTTCTTGCAGCCGTGCTGACGCATCACATCGAGCAGTGTCAGCGTGCCGCCAATGTTGTTTTCGTAGTATTCCCAAGGTTTTTCGACGCTTTCGCCCACGGCTTTCAGTCCAGCGAAATGGATGCAGGCATCAAAATGATGGGCTTCCATCACGCGGTTGAGGCCTTCGCGGTCGCGGATATCAACCTCGTAGAAGGGGATTTCCTTGCCCGTCAGCTCGGCCACACGCTCTAATGACTTGCGGTTGGAGTTGCTGAGATTGTCTATGACTACGGTTTCGTGGCCTGCTGCGGCAAGCTCCACTAAGATATGGGAACCGATATAGCCGGCTCCACCTGTTACTAGAATGTTCATTATCTTATGTGATTGGGATACACTTCGTGTAGAAATCTTTCAAAAATCTTTCCTGTTTTTTGGGGGATTGGGATACACTTCGTGTAGAAATCTTTCAAAAATCTTTCCTGTTTTTTGGGGGATTGGGATACACTCCGTGTAGAAATCTTTCAAAAATCTTTCCTGTTTTTTGGGGGATTGGGATACACTCCGTGTAGA
>Ga0310690_10001051_pt1 | contig 52003 bp, 39 predicted proteins | sample AusTroGonzalo_MG_2_FD_207661 | JGI IMG/M metagenome (GOLD analysis project Ga0310690, IMG submission 207661) | Bovine rumen microbial communities from tropical cattle in Woodstock, Queensland, Australia - Gonzalo_04 (v2) (version 2) | ecosystem: Host-associated > Mammals > Digestive system >... | reverse complement strand
AATAATAAGCGTTATTGTGCAACATATACCAGTGACTGGAGATCTTATACAACAAAAGATTATACCAACTATAATGATGGTGGCAGACTGTATCTCTACAAAAAGACCCCTGTTTACACTTTGGTCACAACCATTTCCGGTTCTAAATCTATGACAAATATCGAGAAGACCTATATAATCACGGTTGCTAATGGCGGTGTACTCACTTTGTCAGGCACCAACAATGCCAATGCTGCCCATCTCATCATCGAAGACGGCGGCCAGCTCATTACCAACAACACAGTGCAAGCCACGTTGAAGAAGACGATTACTGGCTATGGTAATGACGATAATGTTAAAACTGGCTGGAACTTCATTGCTTCACCCATCAATGTTAACGACCTTGCTCCAACTAATGTGACGAATATGCTCTCCAACACCTACGACCTGTATCAGCTTAACAATACGAAATGGGAAAACTATAAAATACATGAGGGTAATCAGAATCCAGGTTTCAAACTCACAAACGGAAGAGGTTATCTCTACGCTAATAGTGGAACTGTTGAACTTTCGTTTGCTGGAACAATCAAACCTTACGATGCAGACCATACCATTTCTGTTGCTGAAGGATGGAACCTCGTTGGTAATCCTTACACATTTGATGCATACTCAAATGTTGCTTACTATGCAATGAACGGAACAGGAACAGGTATTACAGCTAATACGGTTTCTACTTCAACAGCTGTTAAACCTTGCACAGGTATCATCATAAACGCAGATGAGGATGGAACAGTCAAATTCTTGGACGAAGCTCCTGCCAGCTCAGTTAACAACGGCAACCTCCAGATGGTTCTCTCGCACAACGTTGCTTCACGTGGTAACAATGCAGAGACAATCGACAACGCCATCGTGAGCTTCAACGAGGGCAGCGAACTGGAGAAGTTCTACTTCATAGAACAGAACGCTAACCTCTACATCCCACAAGGCAATGAGGAATATGCTATCGTCAGCACCAACGCTCAAGGCGAGATGCCTGTGAACTTCGTGGCCAATGAAGAGGGTGCATACACCATCACCGTCAATCCTGAGAACGTGGAGATGAACTACCTCCACCTCATTGACAACATCGCCGGTCAGGACATCGACCTGCTCGCCAACCCAAGCTACACCTTCACCGCCAACGCAGACGACTACCCAAGCCGCTTCCGCCTGGTGTTCATCGCCAATGATGTGAACCAAAACGACAACGAAAACGAAAGCTTCGCTTTCATCGGCAGCGACGGACAACTCATCGTCAACGGCATAGGTACCGTCCAGATCATCGACCTGACGGGTAGAGTGATCAGCACCAAGAGCACTGAAGAACGCATCAGCACCAACGGTTTGACACCGGGAGTTTATGTGCTGAGACTGATCGGTGAAAAAGTGAAGACACAAAAGATTGTTGTGAGATAAGAGATAAAAGACAAAAGACAAAAGATTAAAGATAATAATTAAAATTACACAATATGAAAAAGTTAGCTTTAACAATCGCAATCGTTCTCGGAATGACCCTCGGTACTTTCGCCCAAGACAGGGGCCTGTTCAACATGGGATCAAAATCTGAATCAGACTCTTATTACAACGACCGTGGCACTGGCGATGAACCGATTTTCGGTCTTCCCGGCTCACACGGCAGCGACGAGGACCAAGCCACACCAATTGGCAGCGGTGCTCTGTTGCTCATCGGCTTTGGTGCTGCTTATGCGCTGAAGAAGAGAAAGAAGTAATCCCCCACCCCACCGGGCTGGGCGGGCCAGAAAGGCCGACAAATCTCACCGGAATGGGCGCGTTGGCCGAGGCCAAAAACCGGAGCAATCGCCACGAGTTGGGCGGGCCGGAAAGGCCGACATGCGGGGAAGCGCTGGCCTAAGGGCGGACTAAGGAGTTGAGCGTCAGGAGCGGCGCGACGCAATAGCGGCGCGTTTGCCTTCGGAACGAAGGCACTCCGCGACATGACGCTCAAGTTCTTAGGACGACCGCGGGAAGATCCGATAATGTCGGCCTTGATTTTTTCCACCGCTTTTGTATCAAGACAAAAGCGGTAAAAGAAAAAAACATGAAAAGATTAGGCATCGTCTTAGGTGTGAACACCATCGGCTGGGCCGTGGTTGAAGAAAACCTCATCACCGCCGCCGGCTGCCGCGTCATTCCCATGCCCGCCGATGCCATCAGCGATTTCCTCAAAGGCAAAGCCCCCACCAACCAACGTGCAGCATACCGCCGGAACCGCCACCGAAGAGAACGCCAACTGATACGAAGAGAACGGCTTTTAATAGAACTAAAGGCTCTCGGATTCCTTCCCCAGCATTTCGCCAACCAAATCGACCCATTCGGGCACTTCATCAACGACGACGAACCCAAACTGGCTTGGCATAACGGCCAATTCCTCTTCAACGAGGCTTACGACGAAATGCTTTTGGCCTTTGATGGGGCCAAAGCCTCACACGACCATACCATCCATTACCTCCGAAAAAAAGCCTTAACCCAAGCCATCAGCAAAGAAGAACTGGCGTGGGTCATCCTGCAACACAACAAACATCGAGGCCGGTCTATAGAACGCGACCGCAACAAAGAAGAACTCCAACAAATCCTAAAAAAACAGCAAGAGTTTATCCCCGAACTCACCAACGACTTCATCCATAAGATCATCGACGAGATCCTGTATTACCAACGACCCGTCACCGGGAAAGCTCCCGTCAACATACGTAATCCTTTGGTAGAGCAATTATTGGCCGAGCTACGACGCCTAGTCAAAGATGTCACCAAGAAGGAGGTGGTGGATGAGATTAGGATTGATACAGGTAATCATAGGCCATCCGTAGGCGAGGCCGCGGTAGCGTCATTGCGAGGAACGATAGGCGACAGCCGTCATTGCGAGGAGCCGTTTGGCGACGAAGGACTCCGTCGCACCTGGAACGGCATTCTAAAACCCCGTCTTGAACGATTCACAAAGCTAACCGGTCTGAAGCCCAAAGAAAGCGACTTGCCCTATATTGACTACCGTTACTACACACTGAAAGCCATTGGAACAGCCAGTACGATCATGCCATCAAACACCGAAGAGGTATTAGGGAACATGCTTGTGAGCTTCAAGCAAGACCTCCGCGTGGTCAGCAAAAAAGGCAACGGATGGGTCATCCGGAAACCCCTGCACAAAGACTCGGTTTACGGCGAAGTTCACCTCCCCTGGGTGAAAAACGAACGGAGGGAGAAAAATCCCAGATATTTCGCCATACGCAAGCCGCTGGACGAATCGTTCAACCTAAAGAACATCGAAAACATCACGGATAGAGGAATTCAGAAGATCCTGCTGAGACATCTGGAAGCTTGCGGGAACGACCCCAAGGTGGCTTTCTCCAAGGATGGCCTAGAACAGATGAACCGTAACATCCAAGCCTTGAACGGCGGCAAGCCGCACCAGCCCATCCACTCCGTCAGGAAATACGAGAAAGGGGAACGTTTTCCCGTGGGACAGAAAGGCAACAAAACCTCCAAATTCGTCGAAGCCGCCAAAGGCACCAACCTCTTCTTCGCCGTTTTCAACCAAGAGAAACTTATCAAGAAAACCGGCGAAATACTCCATCATCGTCACTGTTACACCATTCCCTTGAACGTGATGGTCGATTGCCAGAAACAACACGGCTCAAGCTGGCGTAAAAACATCGAGTCGTATCTAAAGGATAAAGCCTTGGTACCCAACGATGTATCATTGCTTTTCATCCTCTCGCCCAACGACCTGATCCGGCTTCCTTCCGGCGAGGTCTATCGTGTGGTGTCGTTCACCGGCAATCGCCTATTCGCCCTCCCGATGACCGTAGCCAAATGCATCGTGGACAAAAAGGAATTTACCCTGTTGAACAAGACGGAATTTACCGACGACGGACAGTCCATCAAAGAAGTCTGCGTCCCCCTCAAGGTGGATCGGCTGGGCAACGTGATCCACTAAAAAAGCGAAGCGGCAAGCCACTTCGCTTTAATTCTCACATCGGAATCATCCTTATTGTGAATTGCTGGTTCGTAATTCACAACATAAAACACTGTGATAGCTTTTCAGCGGCACAAAGATAAGAAAAAATCATTTATTGTCAATCGCTGTCCTTAGGGCGTTGCCGACGAGCATGAAAGCTAAGACCAGCAACATAATAGCGATACCCGGAAGGATAGCCAGATAAGCCGCATCCAGAATGATGAAAGCGTAGTTCTCCTTGATCATGCTGCCCCACGACGGCATGGGTGGCTGCACGCCGATACCCAGAAAACTCAATCCTGCCTCAAGCAAGATGGCCGAAGCGAAATTGGAGGCCGAAACCACAATAATAGGATTGACAATATTCGGGAGGATATGTCTTAGAATTACCCTTATATTTCTGAATCCCAGAGCTTTACCAGCTTCGACATAGGTCATCTCACGCACCGAAAAGATCTGTCCCCGGACGATGCGTGCCACCTCAACCCACATGGTCAAACCTACGGCGATGAACACCTGTCCGATGCCCTTGCCCAAGGCAAAAGTAATGGCGATCACCAGCAGCAAGGTCGGGATGGACCACACCACGTTGATCAACCAAACCACCACATCATCGACCTTCCCCCTGAAGAAACCGCCTAAACTGCCAATGAGTATGCCGATCAAAAGGCTCAAAGCCACGGCGATGAAGCCCACAATCAGACTAATCCTGCTGCCCAACACCAACCGACTGAGGAAGTCGCGGCCAAACTGGTCGGTACCCAGCAAGAACTTCTGGTGTTTGGTGCCAACCACCTCACCGTTGGGGATTTCCTGAACGCGTACGCTGCCCGTCGGTTCGGGGTTAAACAAATATACCACGGTGTGATCACCACAGGTCTGGATGCTGTCGTAAGGCAGGTAGGTGAACTCGTCGGCTTGCCCGTAGAATAGGCGTTGGAAGAACCCCACCCTCGCCGGAGGATTCTCTTTTTGGAGCACCAGCATGTCAACCTCGAAGCCCGGCTTGCGGGTGCTCAACTCAAGCAGCTGCCGGTTGGCATTGGGCGTAGGGTCGGGAATGAGGTAATAGGCGAACAAGGCCACAAAGGCCACCATGACGATAAACAGCGACGATGCCATGCCCAACTTGTTTCGGCGGAAACGCTGCCATGCCAACGCGCTCGGTGACTGTTGATCCTTCTTCGCTTTCATACTGCAAAGATAGATTTTTTTTGAAAAAAGACTTGCAATATTAAAAAAAGGTGTATCTTTGCAGCCGCAAACCAGATGGTGGATTTAGCTCAGTTGGTTAGAGTACCGGATTGTGGTTCCGTGGGTCGTGGGTTCGAGTCCCACACTCCACCCATCTTAGAAGAGGCCCGCCAATCGGCGGGCTTTTTTCTTTGAATGACGGTAAAATTTGCGGGTGTGGCGGAATTGGTAGACGCGCTAGACTTAGGATCTAGTTTCTCACGAAGTAAGGGTTCGAGTCCCTTCATCCGCACTGAGATTGACAAAATAACATTAAGGACAAATAATGAACACTACACAAACCCAAAAGGGAGAACAGCTGATCTCCATCAAAATCAACGTGGTCAAGGACGACTATGAACCACAAGTCAAGAAAGAACTGAACAAGCTCAAGCAAAAGGCCCAGGTGCCCGGCTTCCGTCCCGGCATGGTGCCCTTCGGCATGATCAAGAAGATGTACGGTGCTCAGGCCACCATCGAGGTGCTCAACACCCTCGTGTCAGAGACCCTCAACAACTATATCGTCGAGAACAAGCTCGACCTCATCGGCTTCCCGCTCAGCGATCCCGAGCATCAGCAGCCCGTTGACTTCGACACCCAGGACTCGCTCGACTTCTACTTCGAAGCCGCCCTGCGCCCCGAGATCAAGGTTGACTACACCAAGGCCAAAGTCGAATTCGCCCATGTCATCGCCGATGATGCCGCCCTCGACAAGACCATCGAGGAGATCCTCCAACGCAATCCCAACGTCACCCATCCCGAAACCGTCGGTGAAGAAGACATCCTCGAACTGAAGGTCCGTGAGGCCGAAGACGGCAAGGAAGTCGAAGGCGGCTTCCAGAAGGACTATGTGGTGTTCGACGTCAAGGACATCCGCACCAAGACCAACAAGAAGAAATTCATCGGCAAACCCGTCGGAGCTGAGTTCATCGTGAACCTCTCCGTCATGCTCGGCGCCAACGACAAGGCCGCCAAGATCCTCGGCAAAGACGCTCCCGCCGATGCCGACTATAACATCATCATCGACGACATCCGTCACGAGGAGAAGCCTGAACTCAACGAAGAGTTCTTCAACAAGATCTTCCCCGGCAAGGAAATCAAGGATCTCGACACCTTCCGCGCCAACGTCAAGGAAGAGATGGAACGCCAATACACCGCCGAGACCGACCGCATCCTCTTCACCAAGATGATCGACGCCTTGGTGGATAACACCAAGTTCAACCTGCCCGACGACTTCCTGAAACGCTGGATCTTCGACAACAACCAGGGCAAGCTCTCGCTCGAAGACATCGAGAAGAACTACGACGTCAACTACAGCAAGGGCCTCCGTTGGCAACTCATCGAGGATAGCATCGTGAAGGACAACATGGATCTCGCCATCACCGACGAAGAAGTGCGTGCCTTCCTGCGCAGCCAGATCTTCCCCGGCATCGACTACAGCACCATGGAAGACGACATGAAGCAACGCCTCGACAAGATCGTTGACAGCTACCTCAAGAACGAAGAACAAGTCAACAACGTCAAGAACCAACTCGCCGACGTCAAGATGACCAACTTCCTCAAGACCAAGCTCAACATCAAATACACCGACCAGACCTACGATGAGTTCATCAAGGATCTTGAAAAAGAAAACAAAAAGGAATCCAAGAAAAAGAAAGCATGAACGAATTCCAAAAATACGCAACCAAGCATCTGGGCATCAACCCTTTAGGATTGGATAAGTACATCTCCCAGATCAACAACAGCGGTGGTTACATCTCCCCCACCGTCATTGAGGAACGTCAGCTCAACGTGGCTCAGATGGACGTGTTCAGCCGTTTGATGATGGATCGCATCATCTTCCTCGGCACTGCCATCGACGACTATGTGGCCAACGTAATCCAAGCCCAGTTGCTCTTCCTGGAATCGACCGACCCGAAACGTGACATCCAGATCTACCTGAACTCCCCTGGTGGCAGCGTGTATGCCGGACTCGGCATCTATGACACCATGCAGTTCATCGGCCCTGACGTCGCCACCATCTGCACCGGCATGGCCGCTTCGATGGCCGCCGTCCTGATGTGCGCCGGCGCCCCTGGAAAACGCTCGGCCCTGCCCCACTCCCGCATCATGATCCACCAGCCCATGGGCGGCGTTGAGGGACAAGCCACCGAGATCGAGATCACCGCTCGCGAGATCCAGAAACTCAAGAAGGAACTTTACGAAATCATCTCCAGCCACTCAGGCCAACCTTATGACAAGGTGTGGGCCGACTCCGACCGCGATTACTGGATGACCGCCGAGGAAGCCAAGGAATACGGAATGATCGACGAAGTGCTTTCAAGAAAGAGATAACATGGCAAACAAGAAGTCAGACCACTGCGCCTTTTGCGGCCGTCCCGCCAGCGAGGTCCGTATGCTCCTCCAAGGCATCGAAGGCCACATTTGTGAGCACTGCGTTGAACAAGCCTATCAAATCATCACCGAGGAACTCGGTATCAACGACGGACCCAAGCACAAAAACCGCTCGGGTTCGTCGGCTTTAACGTTGAAGAAGCCCCAGGAAATCAAGGACTTCCTCGACCAATATGTCATCGGTCAGGACGAAGCCAAGCGCACCCTGGCCGTTGCCGTCTATAACCATTACAAGCGCATCAGCCAGCAGGTACAGGACGACGAGGTGGAGATCGAGAAGTCGAACATGATCCTCGTGGGCGAGACCGGCACGGGCAAGACCCTGATGGCCCGCACCATCGCCAAGATGCTCAACGTTCCTTTCGCCATCGCCGATGCCACCGTGCTCACCGAAGCCGGTTATGTGGGCGAAGACGTGGAGAACATCCTCGTTCGTCTGCTCCAAGCCGCCGACTATGACGTGAAAGCCGCCGAACGCGGCATCGTCTTCATCGACGAGATCGACAAGATCGCCCGAAAGAGCGACAACCCTAGCATTACCCGCGACGTGTCGGGCGAAGGCGTGCAACAGGCCCTCCTCAAGCTGCTGGAAGGCTCCGTCTGCAACGTGCCACCGCAAGGCGGACGCAAGCACCCCGAGCAGAAGATGATCCCCGTCAACACCAAAGACATCCTCTTTATTGCCGGCGGTGCCTTCGACGGCATCGAACGCATCATCGCCGCACGCAAGAGCACCAACGTCATCGGCTACAGCACCGCCGCCGACCAGGTTCTCGACAAGAGCAACATGCTACAATACCTTGCCCCTGCTGACCTCAAGAAGTTCGGCCTCATCCCCGAGATCGTCGGCCGTATGCCCGTCATCACCCACCTCGACCCCCTCGACGAAGTCGCCCTCAAGCGCATCCTCACCGAGCCTAAGAACGCCCTCGTCAAGCAGTTCACCAAGCTGTTTGCCATGGACGGCGTGAAGCTCACCGTCAAGGACGAGGCACTCGACTTCGTGGTTGAAAAAGCCATCGAGTTCAAACTCGGCGCCCGAGGACTCCGTTCCATCATGGAAGAGATCCTCAACGACGCCATGTTTGAGTTGCCCTCCAAGAGCGACGTCAAGGAACTGGTCATCGACCGCACCTATGCCGAAGGCAAAATCACCAAAAACACCAAATTGGCACAATAGTTGTTTTTCACCAAGGGTGTATCATGAAAAACTATTCAGCCATGAAAAAGACCCTACTTGCCATCCTCTTCGTGATGGTAGCCTCGACAGGATTCAGCCAGCTGTTCTCGAAAAACGGGAAACCCATCCAGCCAATCAGAGTCAACATTCAGAAACAGGAGCCACTGGCCACCTCCAATAAGATCAATGTGGTTTACGGCCGCATCGAGGGTAAGGACACCATCCTGATCGTCCGACTCCCTGAAGTCGATATTGACCTCTTGAACCGCTATTACCAGATCACCGACACTCGTCACGGTCGCCGGCTCGTCAACAACGTGCGCAAGGTATATCCCTATGCCAAGATCGCAGGGGCCACCATGCAGACCTACGACACCTTGTTGGCCAACGTCAGTAGCAGCAGGGAACGCAACCGCCTCATGGAACAGGCTGAAGACGAGATTTCAAACAAATACACTGATGAGTTGAAGCATCTTACCTTCTCGCAGGGTGCCATCCTGATCCGCCTCATCGACCGCGAAACCGGCAGCACCTCCTACCAAGTAGTCCAGGAACTCCGTGGCAAATTCAGGGCTTTCTTCTATCAGGGATTCGCCCGCCTCTGGGGCTATAACCTCAAGAGCGAATACGACCCACACAACAATCCCGAGGACGACGAGATTGAAACTATCGTGACATTATTGGAAAGGGGACAAATTTAGATAAAAGATAAGAGATAAAAGTTAAGAGTTGTTACTAAATCACTTTTATCTTTTATCTCTTGTCTTTAATCTCACTTTCCTCGTCCTTGAATAACGATAAGTACGGTGTAAATCAAAATCTTCAGATCCAACCCTAAGCTCACGTTCTCGATGTAGAGCACGTCATACTTCAGGCGTTCGATCATTTCATCGACGTTTTCGGCGTAGCCAAACTTGACCTCGCCCCAGCTGGTGATGCCCGGCTTGACCAACAGCAGCATGCTGTAATAAGGGGCACGCTCCATGATCTTATCGATATAATACTGACGCTCAGGACGATAACCAACAATTGACATGTCGCCTTTCAGCACCGTCCAGAACTGCGGGATTTCATCAAGACGCACCTTGCGCATGAACTTGCCGAACTTAGTGATACGAGGATCGTCGTCGCTCGAAAGCTGCGGCGTGGCATTGGCCTCGGCATCGACGCGCATGCTGCGGAACTTGGCCATCTTGAATGGACGGCCGTTCTTACCGATGCGTTCCTGCACATAAAACACCGGTCCGGGTGATGTAGCCTTGACAATGATGGCAGTGATCAGGTAAATCGGTGAAAACACAATCAGGACGAAGAGCGACACCGTGATGTCGAACAACCGTTTGATCACCTGTTGCCAAATGGGCATCAGCTCAGGAGTGACCTGCACCAGCGGCGTACGCCAAATGGCCTGTTGCTTGACGTTGCCAAACACCAAATCCTGCATCTGGGGAATAATCTCAATCTCCGCCTTGGTCTTGTTCATCACCGGCATGATCACGTTCATGCAGTCTTTCTCTGACCGTTCAATGGCGATGATCACTTCCTCCACCTCATGATCTTGAATGATCTTAACCAGATCGCTCACCGAACCGAGACGGGGCAGGAACTCACTCAAGCGGTAATGTTCCTGTTCATAGACGTTCACGAAGCCCACAAAACGCTGACCCGAGGGCTTGACCTGTTCGGTGACCTCTTTATAGATGGCAACGGCATTGTCGTTGCTACCCACAATCAGCGTGTTGAAATAGGTCTTGCCCGTATGGATGTTGTGCTTGATGATGCTGGTGATAAGGACACGACCGAGGTACGTCAACCCGAACTGCAGCAGGAACAGCGTGATGAACGACTGGTAATACATCTTGTAAGAGAGTATCTGGTCGTCAAGGATGGCCACGAAAAACAGCACCGTGACACCTAACAGCGTGATGAAAAAGGTTTGAGACAGCTCTTTCAGACGCGATTTGGAATAGACGCTCATATAAGCCCCGGTGATGCCGTAGAACACCACCCATACGATGGGGATAATGGACACAGCCAACCAGAAACTCGGATCGTGGAACGCGATGCCGAAGCGTTGCCAGGTGTTGACATTAGGCACCTCGTAAGTCTTCCTGAAATAATAGAAAAGCGTCCATGCAATGACCGAAAGCAGCCAGTCAAGGGCACCATAGATGTAGGGAAGTAGGCGTTTTTGTTTCATCGGTCGCGGTAAATTAACTTCAAGTTATCGAAATAAAAATACTGGTTGCCGTCATTACGGGTTGGCCACGAGGCAAAGTAGATCTTAAACCAGGAAGCGCCTTCGTTGTCGATCAGATAAGGCCCGATGTTGATATAGATCTTGTTCCATCGCTCCGGCTCCTCACCGCTGGTTCCCGTTGGACGCAAACGCACGATGGCTTCCTTGGTGTTGCGATAGTCCTTGTAATAATGCAGGCCCACCATGCAGGTATCGGAGCACTTGTAATCCATCTCAAGCATGCAGGAGCCTGCCCAGCCGGAGTTTTCAGCCAAAGGAGGAAGGTCGGCAAAAGCCTCGGTATTGGTGATATAAAATTGCGAAGTATCGGAAGTGAGCACCAGCTTGGCGGAGTAGGTGGAATAGATGCCGTCCTGGTCGTGCCAAGCCAGGGGGCCGTTGACACGGAGGATTGATGCATCACTGTCAGTAGAAGCCTGAAGTGTGATGGTTCCATCCTCAAAGCCTTCTTTCCAGCGGATATGCATATTCTCGTCAACACCGGCAGGATAATAGGTAAACACAGGGTTTAAGGTGACAATGCTGTCCCTGACCAAGTTGACCTTGGTATTCTCCCAAGGTTTCATGAAAGGATACGGTGTCCTGAGGTCACGGATACCGTCGCGAGCGATGCCAGGATAGACCTTAATCTTATGAACGCCCTCCTTGAGGACCGGGAAAGTAGCCGGCAGCTCGAAACAGCCCAGATCATAGTCGTCAACAAAGACCCAAGCGTCAATAAACTTGTGGGTGTTGGCACCATAGATGAAGTAGTCGCAATTCACGCTGACCGTATCAATGCGGATATAGGCGGGCACCGTCTGCGAGCCTTCGAACTTCTTGCAGGAAGGTAGCAGCAGTGCGATAAATGTTAAAGAAATAAGGGCAAAAAAAGTAAGTTTACGGATCATACACGCGTTTTCTTAATTAACGATTCAATTTCGTTTATATTGTATAGCGTTGATTTTTCGCTTCCACCTCGCGCAGGATGTCGTAAGCGAGGTTCAGCACCTTGACTCCGTCCTGGATGCTGACTACGGGCACGGTGTTATGGATGATGCTGTCGTAGAAGCTTTCGAGTTCCGTCTGGATGGCATTGATCGGATGGATCTCGGGACGTTCCAGCGTGATCTGCCGAGTGGCACCGTCAGGCAAGTCGAGGGTCAGGGAATAAGGATAGCCTTGCGTTTCGTGGTCGTGGATGCGCGTGATCTCGGTTTTTTTATCAAGGAAATCGACGGTGATGTAGGCGTCTTGTTGGAAGATACGCGTCTTGCGCATGTTTTTGAGCGAGATACGGCTTGCGGTGAGATTGGCCACCGAACCATTCTCGAACTCGATGCGGGCATTGGTGATGTCAGGCGTTGGGCTGACAATGGCCACGCCACAGGCACTGACACGTGAAACGGGCGAGTCGATGATGGTGAAGAGGATGTCGAGGTCATGCACCATCAAGTCGAGCACCACGGGAACATCGGTACCACGAGGGTTGAAGAGTGCCAGGCGATGCGCCTCAACGAACTTCGGTGCCTTGATGAAAGGCTCGGCGGCAATGAAAGCGGGATTGAAACGCTCCACATGGCCCACCTGAACCTTCACGCCAGCCTCGTCGGCGAGCTTCATCAGCTTGGAGGCCTCTTCAGGGGTGGCCACGATGGGTTTCTCGATGAAGACGTGACGGCGGCGTTGCAAAGCCTTTGAGGCACACTCGAAGTGCTGCACCGTGGGTGTCACGATATCCACCACCTCAACAGCGTCGATCAAGGCCTCAAGAGAGGTGAAGCAATGTACGCCAAGCTCCTGCTCCACAGCCTTTGCCGTGGCGGCATCAGGATCATAGAAACCCACCAACTCGTAACGGTCGATCTGCTTGATGCATTTGATATGGATCTTGCCTAAATGCCCCGCTCCTAAAACACCGATTTTCAACATGCGACGAAATTTGCGCAAAGGTACAAAGAATTATCGTAACTTTGCCTCATAAAATGAAGATCATCGAGGACAATTACCGGCATAAAGGCATGCGGCAGCAGCTGGTGAACCAGTTGCGCGGGGCGGGCTTCAACGACGAGCGGGTGCTCGCCGCCATCAACGAGGTGCCCCGCCACGTGTTTCTCGACTCATCGTTCGTAGAGTTTGCCTACACCGACCAGCCCTTCGCCATCGGTGCGGGACAGACCATCTCGCAGCCCTCGACGGTAGCCTTTCAGACCAGTCTTTTGAACGTGGAACGCGGCATGAAAGTGCTTGAGATCGGCACAGGATCAGGCTATCAGGCCTGTGTACTGGCCTCCTTGGGTGCCAAGGTGTTCAGCATCGAGCGGCAACGCAACCTATATTTCAGGACCAAGGAGATCTTGGAGCAGCTGCCCTATCGCGTCAAGACTTTCCTCGGCGACGGCTATGAGGGGTTGGAGACCTACAAGCCTTTCGACCGTGTGATCATCACCGCCGGTGCACCCATGGTGCCGCCAAAATTGGTGGATCAACTGAAACCAGGGGGCATCATGGTCATCCCAATGAACAACGCCTTTGGCGAAGGCCAGACGATGGTTCGCCTCACCAAAACTTCCGACGGCAGTTTACAACGTGAGGAATTCGGGGATTTCAAGTTTGTCCCGATGTTGACAGGAACGGCAAGCGATTAGCCGCCCCGAAGGGGCAAAAGCCCCTAGCCCAGGGCAACACCCTGGAAAAACCGAATCCAAAATTCAAATATAATAATAACCATTCCATACCCAGGGCGTTGCCCTGGGCTGATAGCTATTGGCCTTTCAGGCCGCCCTATTTAAATATTCCTCCTAAGATCGAGCGGAAAATCGATTTCCCGAGCTGTCTGCCAAAGGTAGTGGCCGTGGTATTGATCGCCTTCTCGGCGGCTTTGCGGGTGGTGGATTTTTTTGTGGAAGATTTCGTCACGCTTGACGACTTGGCCGATCGGGTCAGCCTGTCTTTGTCCAAGCGTTTGGCTTCCTCCTCGGCCTCCTTTTGGGCGCGTTTCTCGGCCTGTTGCTGTTCGGCTACCAGAATCTCGTAGGCACTCTCACGGTCGAAGCTCTTGTCGTAGGTGCCATAGAGCCTTGACGAACGGATCAAGCCTTGACGTTGATCGTCGGTGATGGCGCCGATTTGGCTCAGCGGGAAGAGGATCTTGGCGCGTTCCACGATGCAAGGTGCGCCTTTTTCATCAAGCAGCGACACCAAAGCCTCGCCGGTACCCAACTCAAGGATAGCGTTTTCGGTGTTGAACGTCGGGTTGGCACGGAAGGTCTGGGCAGCCGCCTTGACAGCCTTCTGCTCCTTGGGAGTATAAGCCCTCAGTCCATGCAAGATGCGATTACCCAACTGGCCAGCGATGGCATCCGGGACGTCATCGGGGCTTTGGGTGATGAAATAGACACCTACACCCTTGGAACGGATCAGGCGGATCACCTGCTCGATCTTATCTACCAAAGCCTTTGAGGTATCTTTGAAAAGCATGTGAGCCTCGTCGAAGAAGAAGATCAACTTAGGCAACTCGAGGTCGCCCACTTCAGGCAGTTGGGTGTAAAGCTCGCTCAGCAGCCACAGCAGGAAAGTGCTGTAGAGTTTGGGGTTGAGCATCAGCTTATCGGCGGCCAGCACGTTCATCACGCCTTGGCCGTTTTCGGTCTGCAGGAAATCGAACACGTTGAAGGCCGGCTCGCCGAAGAACTTGTCAGCGCCCTCGGCCTCCAAGGCCAGCAAGGCACGCTGGATGGCACCCACGCTCACCGCGCTGATGGTGCCGTAAGTCGTTGTGAACTCCTTGGCATTCTTGGCCACATAATCCAGCATTAAACGCAGGTCCTTCATATCAATGAGCAGCAGCCCACGGTCGTCCGCAATTTTGAAAACAATGTTGAGGACACCCGTCTGGGTTTCGTTGAGGTCAAGCAGACGCGATAGCAGCTGAGGACCCATGTCGGAGATGGTGGCACGAAGCGGGTGACCCTGCTCGCCAAACACATCGAAAAAACGCGTCGGGCAGCCACGGAACTGGGGATCCACAATGCCGAACTCGGGGCAACGCTTCTCGATGAAGCCACTCATCTTGCCGGCCTGACTGATGCCGCTGAGGTCGCCTTTCATGTCGGCCATGAAACACGGTACACCGGCCTGGCTAAACGACTCTGCAAGGACTTGCAAGGTAACGGTCTTTCCCGTACCGGTAGCTCCCGCGATCAAGCCATGACGGTTAGCCATCTTACCAACCATATTGAGCGATCCATTGTCGCAATGAGCAATATAAAGTTGTCTTTCTGTAGTAAACATGGTATTTTAGATTTAAAGATTCAAAATTTAAAGATTTAAGGATTAATTCTAAATTTCAAATATTTTATCGTTAGCCCTTGGTCAAGCCACATCTGCTCATAGAAGGTCCGGATGGTCTTGACTTCAAGGTTGTCGTCGTTGGCATATAGGTCATCCGAGGCATAAAGCAGCGGGAGACCTTGTTTTTCGATGACCTCATGAAGGGTGAATTCATACATGATGGGGCTGTCGGTCTTGAGATTGAGGATGCCGTCGGGTGTGACGATCTTGCGGTAACGCTGCAAGAATTCAGGAGAGGTGAGGCGATGGCGTGCGTTGCGTTCGCCTTCGCCGGGATGGGGATCAGGGAAAGTGACCCAAATCTCGTTGACCTCGTCAGGACCAAAGAAATGTTCGATCTGGTCGATGCGGGCACGGACAAAGGCCACATTAGGCAAGCCTTCCTCACGGGCTTGGGTCAAACCACGCCACATACGTGCGCCCTTGATGTCGATGCCGATATAGTTGATGTCGCGATGCGCCCGCGCCAATCCCACGGTATATTCACCCTTGCCACAGCCCAATTCCAGCACAATGGGGTTGTCGTTGTGGAAGAACTCGCTGCGCCAGCGGCCTTGCATCGGGAACCCCTCGGCCATGATGCGCTCATAGGAGTATTGGAACAGGTTGTCGAACGACTTGTTCTCTTCAAATTTCTGTAATTTGTTTTTCTTGCTCATGGTCTGTTTTTATTTAGGATCCATGCTTTCGGGCAGATTTTCCAGACTTCGGGCAATTCGGCCTTGGCCTCTTGCGACGTGGCATACTGACCATAACAAACGTAATACATGCTGCCCCGTTTCATGACGAACGCCTCTGGGAAGCCTTTTGCCTGTTCGTCGGCAAGCATGTTCAAGGCATTTTGCTCAACTGAGAAACATCCGCCGATGATAAACACCTTTTTATCGACTTGCGGGACAACCACTTCCACTGGCTGAGCAGGCTCAACAACGCCGTCCACCACAGGTTCCCCGACGGTATCAGTCATAGGCACAGCGACGGTATCCACTACAGGGATCTCCAAAGTATCCTTTATTGGCTCCACCGTGACCGGAACGATGGTATCCACAGGAATGACCGGCTTAGGCTCCAGTTTTGGTTGCACCGGCCTGAACTTGAAATACCACACCGCCACGCCGCCAGCGATCAACAGGAGAAGCAAAAGCCAGATCCACCAACGGTGACGGTGATCATCGTCATGTTTGATGTCAACAGTCATCGGGGTGTTCAAGTCCTTGATCTGTTGCGTCACCTGTTCCTTCCAGTTGTTTTGGTTTCCGTTATGGATGGATGCCGGCTGCAAGTCTTCGAGGCCGAAGGCATCACTGTTGAAATCGTTGGAAGCCACAGGACTGAACTGAATTTCTTGGTTTCCATCATAGGAAAGCACACCCACCTCGGGAATGTCAACCGTCGTTCCTGCCTTGAGTTTATTGTAACATTCAGAGACAAACTCCACCACCTGCTGTCGGGCATCAGCTTCTTCCATGCCTTCATGAGCCATCAAGTATTCCACGATGAGGTCATTTTCCTCACGGCGTTGGGGATCGAGGCTCAGCATGGCGCTTGGCTTCTCAAACTGGTTGGTGATCACGTTGACCTTGGCTCCCTCGGCTTGACAAAGAAAGGCACCCAAGCCAGGCACGATCACCACTTGATGGTCGTAAAGCAGGGCTGATATGGTGTTGGCGACCTTGTTCATTGGCACAGTTCTTTCGGGATGTTCAACAGGTCTTGCGGAGTGTCGATGGCGATGGTTTCCTTTACCTCGGTCACTGCCACGCGGATGCGCAAGCCGTTCTCGAGCCACCGCAGCTGTTCCAGGCTTTCGGCCTGTTCCAGTCGTCCCATAGGCATGGCTGCGATAGCGCGAAGCGTGTCGGCCTTATAGGCATAGATACCAATATGTTGGTAATAATCAGCTTTTTCAAACCATTGATCCAGTTCGGCATCACGGACGTATGGCAGCGGATGACGGCTAAAATAAAGGGCATTGCCTTCATGGTCAAACACCACCTTGACGGTATTGGGATTGACAATGCGCTTGGGATCCGCAATGCGTCTGGCGAGGGTTGCCAGGCAGGTATCGTCGCGCCGGATAAGCTCGGCCACTTGATCGATCTGACAAGGGTCAATGAAAGGTTCATCACCTTGGATGTTGACCACGGCATCATAATTGCCGTCCACCAAATCAAGGGCCTCGCGACAGCGGTCGGTGCCGCTACGATGGTCGGCACGGGTCATCACAGCCTTGCCGCCGAAGTCCTGCACCTCTTCGAAGATGCGCCGGTCGTCGGTAGCGACCACCACGGCATCCAACGATGACTTCAGGACCTGTTCATATGTCCTACGAATCATCGTCTTCGACCCGATCATCACCAGAGGCTTACCGGGGAAGCGTGTGGAACCGAAACGGGCAGGTATGATGCCAACGACTTTCATCAGAACAGGCCATTCAAGGAGGCTTCAATCTTATCGATGATGACACCGAGGTCCTCAGGTTTCTCCAATTCAAGTTTATCCATGTCGATGACCAGGAGCTTACCTTCCTTATAGCCGTTGATCCATTCCTCGTAGCGCTCGTTGAGGTTGCTGAGGTAGTCGAGGCGGATCGACTGTTCATAGTCGCGGTTACGCTTGGCGATCTGGCGCATCAGGGTTGGCACCGAGGCGCGCAGATAGATGAGCAGGTCAGGCGCTTGGAGAAATTTCGCCATCAAGTCGAACAGCGACCGGTAGTTCTCGAAGTCGCGCGACTCCATCAAGCCCATGGAATAGAGGTTGGGGGCGAAGATCATGGCATCCTCGTAGATGGTGCGGTCTTGGATGACGTCCTTGCCGCTGTTGCGGATGTCGATCACTTGACGGAAACGGCTGTTGAGGAAGAAGATCTGAATGTTGAACGACCAGCGTTGCATGTCCTCATAAAAACTGTCGAGATAGGGGTTGTGATCCACTTCCTCGAAGTGAGGCGTCCAGCCAAAGTGCTTGGCCAGCAGACGCGTCAGGGTGGTTTTCCCTGAACCGATATTTCCAGCGATAGCAATATGCATAGTATGTGATTTTTTCAGACTGCGAATATAAGAAATTTTTTATTTCGGTGCCTTCGCAAGGAAATAAATTGCCATCAAGATGTAAATGAAGTTGGGTATCCATGCCGCCAGGATGGGGGTCACTACTCCGTTGACGCCCAAGGCTTTGCCGATCTGACCAATCAGCACATAGGAGAAAGCTATGGCTATGCCGAATCCCAGATGCATGCCCATGCCGCCTTTGATCTTTCGGCTTGAGAGGGCGGCACCGATCAAGGTCAGGATGAGGATCGCAAAGGGCTGGGCCATACGTTGATGCATCTCCACTTCATACCTTCGGATGCCTTCCGTGCCTCGTTGTCGCATCACCTGGATATGATCACGCAACTCAAAGAAGTTCATCTCCTCGAAATCCTCCTTGACGTTATAAAAGTCAGTGATGCTGAGGTTCTCCAAAATCGTGTCGAGGCGGCGATAGTTGATGATGTGTTCTTGATCGCCATCGATAAAGCGCTCCGTCACAAAATCGATGCGCCAGTTGTGGGGACCCGTCGTATCGTTGTAAAGGGCTGCTGCTGCCATCTTGTAAGTCAAGACATTGCCCTCATATTTCTCGATGGAAAACTTATAGCCCACGTCGCGTCCCAAATCATACATGCTCACGTAAGCAAATTCGTCCTTAGCGGTCTGAATATGGACATTGCCGCCAGTGCCCTTCACCAGATGCTCGATATATTCATCCTTGAACTTTCGCCGAATCTCGTTCATGTTGGGAATCAGGAAGTTACCAAAATAAAGCGACATCAGTGCCAATAAGATGGAACCCATCAGGTAGGGATAAAGGAAACGCCAAAAACTAACTCCGCTGCTGAGCACCGCCACCACCTCGGAATGGTTGGCCATCTTGGAGGTGAAGAAGATGACGGAAATAAAGACGAAAAGATGGATAAACTGGTTGGTGAAATAAGGGATGGAAGTCAAATAATGATCAACCGCTACCCGCTGCCAGGTGGCATGGTTTTTCAGGAACGAGTCGATGTTCTCAGACAAGTCGAAGACGATGATGATCATCATCAAAAGGGCAACCGCAAAGAAGAAGGTGCCGATGAATTTCTTCAATATGTATAAATCCAGCTTTCTCACAGTCTTCGAGTGATTTTGGGCATCATGTCGGCTTTCCAAGAGGTGAAGTCACCCGCGAGGATGTGTTTACGGGCTTCTTTGACCAGCCAGAGATAGAAGCCGAGGTTGTGAAGGCTGGCGATCATAGGGCCGAGGATCTCACCCGGCACAAAGAGATGACGCAGATAAGCCCTTGAATATTGTGCATCCACGAAAGTTTCGCCATTGGGATCGACGGGACTGAAGTCGGTGCGCCATTTCTCGTTCTTCAGGTTGATGATGCCTTCGGAAGTAAAGACCATGCCATTGCGTCCGTTTCGCGTCGGCATCACGCAATCGAACATGTCCACTCCCTTTTCAATGCCTTCGAGGATGTTGGCCGGTGTGCCCACTCCCATAAGGTAACGCGGGCGATCCTTCGGCAGGATGGCGTTGACCAACTCGATCATCTCGTACATCTTCTCGGTTGGCTCGCCTACGGCCAGTCCACCGATGGCATTACCCCAAGCGTTCTTTGAAGCAATATACTCCGCCGACTGTTCACGGAGGTCGCGGTAAACGCAGCCTTGCACAATGGGGAACAGTGCCTGTTCGTATCCGTATTTGGGCTCAGTCTCGGAGAAGCGTTGCACACAGCGGTCAAGCCAACGATGGGTGCGTTCCATACTCTGTTTGGCATAATGGTAATCAGCCGTGCCGGGAGTACATTCATCGAAGGCCATCATGATGTCGGCACCGATGCTCCGCTCGATGTCCATGACCCGCTCAGGTGTGAACAGATGGCGCGATCCGTCGATATGCGACTGGAAGGTGACACCCTCCTCCTTCATCTTGCGGATGCCTGTGAGCGAAAACACCTGGAAACCGCCGCTATCGGTGAGGATGGGACGATCCCAGCCGTTGAACTTGTGCAGCCCGCCAACCGCCTCCAGCACGTCGAGGCCGGGACGGAGGTAGAGATGGTATGTGTTGCCCAAGATAATCTGCGCCTTGACCTCGTCGCGAATGTCGCGAATGTGGCATGCCTTCACGCTGCCCACGGTACCTACCGGCATGAAGATCGGGGTCTCAACCGATCCATGGTCGGTTTGCAGCAAACCAGCGCGGGCATTGCTTTTAGCGTCGGTGGCGGAAAGGGTGAATTTCATCGTTGGATTTTTTTGCAAAGGTAAACAAATTCTTTTATCTTTGCGCCTTCATTTATGAGGGTTCGCCGTGAGCATTAACTTTTTCTTCAACCGTCTGTCTTTTTTTGTGTTGGCATTGTTTATCGCAATGCTACTCATCCAGCTTTGCATCCATTGGATCCGTTTTTCGAGGCTCGCTTTCTACAAGCATTACCCCCGTCCAAAGCCCGACGAGGCCTTGGAACCCGTGTCGGTGGTGGTCTGTGCTCGCGATGCCTACGAGGATCTCACCGAGCTGATTCCCACCCTGCTCAGCCAGGACTATCCCAATTTTGAGGTCGTGGTGGTGAACGATTGCAGCGACGACGAGACCGAGGAATATCTCAAGGACCTGGAGCGGCGCGAACCCCGTGTAAAGCCAGTGCAGTTGCGGCAACACCTCAACTTCTTCAACGGCAAGAAGTTCCCCCTCTCAATGGGCATCAAGTCGGCCTCCAACGACCTGTTGATCCTCACCGACTCCAACTGCCGTCCCACCAGCAACCAATGGCTACGCAGCGTAGTCAACCATTACGACCACGGCACCGAGGTGGTCATCGGCTACAGCCGTTACCGTCATACTGGCGGCCTTTTGAACCTTTTGATGCGTTTCGACGCCCTGCAAAACGGCATCCTGTACCTCTCCTACGCCTTGGCGGGCAAGCCTTTCATGGGCATTGGCAAGAACCTCTCCTACCGCCAGCGGCTGTTTTTCCGCAACAAGGGCTTCATCTCGCATTACACCATGGCGGCGGGCGACGACGACATCTTCATCGGGCAAGTGGCCACCAAGAAAAACACCAGAGTCCAAATCGATGCCGAAAACACCATTGAATGCATCCCCACCACCTCGCCCAGTGCATGGATCAGGGAACGCAAACAACGTTACTCCACCATTCCAATGCATCACTGGAGTGTACGAGGGCTATTGGCCTTGCATTTCTGGTCGCAATTCCTGTTTTACGCAAGCTTCATTGCCCTGTTTTTTATGGCTCCTGCGTTTTCCATAGGAACCAACGTGCACTATGCAGTCTATTACTTCCCCACCTTGGCTGTGCTGTTCCTGTTGCGTTACATCTCGCAGTTGATCCTATATCGAGGTGCTTCCAAGCGTCTCGGTGAACACGGCTTGATCATGGGTTTAATACTGTTGGATTTCCTCTTCGCACTGCTGACGCCACTGTTGCGCATCGCTGGAAGAATGTCGAGGGAATAACATGCCATGAATCCCTAATTCGTTAGCAGCCCGAACGTTATTCAGATTATCATCAATAAAGACTGTCTCCTCGGCCTTGATGCCAAAACGCTTCAATGCCAATTCAAAAATGCGATGATCAGGTTTCATCACATGCTCTATTCCTGAAATCACCATGTCCTCCATCAAATCAAGCACTGGATAGACATGGCGCACCAACGAGAAGGTCTCTTCCGACCAATTGGAAAGGCCAAACACATGATACCCCTTGGCTTTCAGGGTTTTTACAAAATCCTCCATACCAGGGATTTGTCCACCCATCATTCCCATGAAATCATCGTAATACATACGGATTTCCTTCTCCCACTCAGGATGAATGGCGATCAGCTCCGCAGTACCCTCAGCGACAGGCTTGCCATTGTCATGCTGAGCATTCCACTCATAGGTACAGATGTTCTGGAGAAACCATTCAGCCTTCTCTACATCACCGAAATAGGGATCATAAACGTAGTGGGGATTCCAGTCCAGAAGCACCCCACCGTAGTCGAAAATGACGTTTTTGATCATGAAAATGAGATTTTGCTGCAAAATTAGGAATTAAGCCCAAAAAATCCCTATTTTTGCCGTTCATTTTTTAGACTATGGAAATCAGCAGCAAATACAGCCCTCAGGAAGTTGAAGGCAAATGGTACGAGCACTGGATGGACAAGAACTACTTCCACTCCACTCCCGATGAACGTGAACCCTATACCATCGTGATTCCACCGCCGAATGTGACCGGCGTGCTTCACATGGGCCACATGATGAACAACACAATCCAGGATATCCTCATCCGCCGCGCCCGTATGCAGGGCAAGAACGCCTGCTGGGTGCCCGGCACGGACCACGCCTCCATCGCCACCGAAGCCAAGGTGGTGAACAAGCTGGCGCAGCAGGGCATCAAGAAGACGGACATCGGCCGCGAGGAGTTCCTCAAGCACGCTTGGGACTGGACCCACGAGCATGGTGGCATCATCCTCAAGCAGTTGCGTCGCCTCGGCTGCTCCTGCGACTGGGAACGCACCTCGTTCACCATGGACGACATCCGCTCGAAGAGCGTCATCCGCGCCTTCGTGGACCTTTACAACAAAGGCCTGATTTACCGTGGCGTACGTATGGTCAACTGGGACCCCAAGGCCCTGACTGCCTTGAGCGACGAGGAAGTTATCTTCAAGGATGAACACAGCAAACTGTATTATCTCCGTTACTATCTCCACGAGGATGACGGCACGGGTGCCACGGGTGCTGAAGAAGAAATCATCCATACCGATGAAAAAGGTCGCCGCTACGCCGTGGTGGCCACCACACGTCCTGAGACCATCATGGGCGACACCGCCATGTGCATCAACCCTGCCGACCCGAAGAACCAATGGCTGCGCGGCAAGAAGGTCGTGGTGCCGCTGGTCAACCGCGTCATCCCCGTCATCGAGGATGACTATGTTGACATCGAGTTCGGCACGGGTTGCCTGAAGGTCACTCCTGCCCACGACGTGAACGACTATATGCTGGGCGAGAAGCACAACCTCCAAAGCATCAACATCTTCAACGACGATGCCACCATCAGCGAAGCTGCTGGCATCTATGTCGGCATGACCCGTGAGGATGTGCGCAAGCAAATCGTCATTGACCTGAAGGAAGCCGGACTGCTTGAGAAAATTGAAGATTATAATAATAAGGTGGGTTACTCCGAACGCACCAACGTGCCGATTGAGCCGAAGCTTTCCATGCAATGGTTCCTCAAGATGGAACACCTCGCCGACATCGCTTTGAAACCCGTTTTAAATGGCGACATCAAGTTCTATCCTGCGAAATACGTCAACCTCTACCGCCACTGGCTCGAGAACATCAAGGACTGGTGCATCAGCCGCCAGCTGTGGTGGGGTCATCAGATCCCGGCCTACTACCTGCCCGAAGGCGGCTTTGTGGTGGCCGAGACACCCGAAGAAGCCTTGAAGCTCGCTATCGAGAAGACGGGCAACAACAACTTGACGATGAAAGACCTGCGCCAAGATGACGATGCATTGGATACCTGGTTCAGCTCGTGGCTGTGGCCTTTGTCGCTTTTCAATGGCATCCTCGACCCCGAAAACGCCGAGTTCAAATACTACTACCCCACCAACGACCTCATCACCGCTCCCGACATCATCTTCTTCTGGGTCGCCCGTATGATTATGGCTGGCGAGGAATATCAGAACGAAGTGCCATTTAAGAACGTGTATTTCACGGGTATCGTTCGTGACAAGTTGGGCCGCAAGATGTCCAAGTCATTGGGCAATTCCCCCGACCCGATTGAGTTGATCGACAAGTTCGGTGCCGACGGCGTGCGTATGGGCATGATGCTCAGCGCCCCTGCCGGCAACGACATCCTCTTCGATGAGTCGCTCTGCGAACAAGGTCGTAACTTCTGCAACAAGATATGGAACGCCCTCCGTCTGGTGAAAGGCTGGAATGTCGATCAAAACGCCGCTCAACCCAAGGCCGCCAAAATGGCCGTGAAATGGTTTGAGGCACGCTTCAACCAAGTGCTGGCCGAGACCAACGACAACATCGACAAATACCGCTTGAGCGATGCCTTGATGGCCATCTACAAGCTCACCTGGGACGACTTCTGCTCATGGTACCTCGAGATGGTGAAGGCTCCGCAAGGCCAGGGCATCGACCCTGTGACCTACGCTGCCACCATCCAGTTCTTCGAGCACCTCATGCTGATGCTGCATCCCTTCATGCCGTTCATCACCGAGGAAATCTGGCACGCCATCGCCGAGCGCAAGGACGGCGACGACATCATCATCGCACAGCAGCCCAAGGCTCAGAAGGTGGACGAGCAGATCTTGAAGCAGATGGAGTTCACCCAGGAGGTCATCAACAATGTTCGCAAGGTGCGTTCCGACAAGAACATCGCCAATCGCGAGGCCATCAAGCTCGTTGTGAAAGGCACTTCCAACAAGGACTTCGACTGCGTTATCGCCAAGCTCTGCAACGTGAGCGAGGTCGGCTATGTGGCTGAGGCTCCCGCTGGTGCCTTCGGCTTCATCGTGGGCAGCACCGAGTTCTTCGTGCCGCTCACCGACAGCATCGACGTGGAGGCTGAGATCAAGAAGCTCGAAGAGGAGCTGAAATACGCCCAAGGCTTCTTGAAGAGCGTTGAGGCCAAGCTCTCCAACGAGCGCTTCGTCAGTGGCGCTCCCGCTGCCGTGGTTGACAAGGAGCGCAAGAAGAAAGCCGACGCCGAAGCCAAGATTGCCGTGATTGAGCAGCAATTGGCTGGACTGAGGAAATGATTATTAACTAGTCTTTAGGGATGACCAACATCTTCCTAAAGATTCCAGACTTTGGGAGTTGCTCGAAAAACGAGCAACTCTTTTTTTAATCCATGTTATTCACATATTTGAATTAATAAAATAAACATTTTTGAAATAAATTTCTTCAAAACACTTGCGCTCGTGCAAAAAATATTGTATTTTTGCAGAAAAATAAAAGAAATCTATATTTATCTAAATCATGGCTCAGAACACTCACAAAATCATCCAATCAATGGTGTATTTGGCATGTCACCAAAAGGATAAGAAATTAGACTTTATGAAAGCCTACAAACTACTTTGGCTCTCCGATCGATGCCATTTGAGAATGTTTGGCCGTACTATCACAGGTGACAAATATTTCGCCATGACTCACGGCATTGTTCCCACTGATGCAAAACATTTATTGGAAGGAGAGCCCACTTTATTATCCAATTCAGAGAACTATTTTAATTCCAATATTAAAGTGGTCGGCAAACACACTTTTCAAGCCATCAACGACCCTGACTTAAATGAATTCTCCGACTCCGACATTAAGGTGCTGAATCGTGTGCTTACTGAGTTCAATGCGATGAAACCAAAAGAACTTTCCGACCTTTCACACAAATACCCCGAATGGCTCCAGTACCAAGAGCTGATCAACGATAAAAGTAATAAAAGTTCTTTTCCTGTGAATGTTGACCTGTTTTTCGAAAACAGCACTGACGACCATGCTATGATATTTGACCAGTCGCCCGAGCTGTTGGAAGTGACCAAGGATTTGTATCACGAATATTACAGATAATCTTTGTTTATGGACATTCCTATTCAAGCATACGGTGCGACTGTCACCGAAGGCAAAGAATATTTCTTTAAATCAGGTTGCCCGATTGGAGTTGAGGACCATATTCATATCTGTATCTTCAAGGACAATAAAGTGTTTCTTTTTGCTACAGGATCTTCACAACTGGAGAAAGCGAAAAGACGCGCCTTCTTTCTTCATTACGATGAAAAAACCTATCCCATTTTTACAAAAGATGGAATAAACAGGTTCGAAAAAGACACTTACGTCGATTGCAACAAACCCATTGAGACCACACCGGAAAAATTCAATGAACTTTTAAGCCAAGGCCTCGTATATGAATTACCCGGAATCATTAACTCCGATGGCTTATCTCGAATCGCCGAAGGCGTTAAATCCAGCGACTTGGTAGAAAGCAGAATCAAGAATTTGTTTTAACCTTAAAAAGCCTTCTTTTTATTATCAATTATCAAGCTTTTCAAGCTCCAAACTTTTTACAAAAACTGCGTCATCGATTTCCCCGATAATAACACCATTTTCATGACTGTTTCTGAATCAGAAAAACACAAGGTCAAGATCTTTTCTTGAAGAGAATACCTACCTTCTTCAGCCCCATGTTGTCCTTCTTCTATTGTCATTGAACCATCGCTTTTAAACTCGATTGTTGACTCAAAACTTGTTGAACCAACACCTATTTCACCAGCAGAATTAAGGAACGTTCCGCTCCCATCAAACCATTCTTTGCTCACACTCACAACCTTCCAACGTCCAATCCCTTATTCGTGTCGGGCTCAACTTGGATTGGCGGACTCCCGGACGCCAGACCTGAAGCAATGCGACGCCCACGCTATGGTATGATATTGAAAAAACAACATACACCATAAATAGACGATGATCATTGCGTTATCGCGTCGTAATGAGAATTTGCGAGATTCCGATAGCCGCGAATAAACGTTAGTTCAACGTCTTTTCAATATGTCTGCAGTTCAGAGAGTCATTACTCCCTGAACTGCAATGCAAAGATAATCAAAAAACTCAAGAAAGCAAGGTCGAAAATCAGTTTTTTACTTGCAAATCAACCCTTTAAACATCAGCCACAAAGGGGAAATATTTGATTACCATGAAATGATTCTCATAAAATAGTTCTCATAAAATAGTTCTCATAAAATGAGAATCCGACCCTCATCAATCCTCAAATTCCAATTTGTCATTCTTTAGGAAAAGCCTCCGGATATCATTCGAGGCGACATTCGAGGCATAAGATGGCATTCTGTCTTTGTAATCAGCGTACCTGACCCCATACTGCTCCTTGCCACCCCCTTCCCCATCAGGAGTGCAAACAAATACTTTGCGCCTTGATGGAATCTCAATTAGAATAAGAGTAATCTTCGTGTCTTTGCTTAAGACATAACTGGTGTGATTATAAAAGAAAACTGACTCCTCCAAAAAATTAGCGTACAAAGTGCAAAAAACATTAATATCATGACGAATCGCGATGGTCTTCACTTTGTTAGAAGAGCTACTCCACATACGGTTAGGGATGTCAAAGAGCGCAAAATCAGAAATGTTTTTGACTGTATCAGGCAATTCAAGAATAGAGGCGGATTTGTTGGCAATGAAAATAAGCAGGTCTTCGGTCACCTTGTCTATGCGGCTGTTGTGCGAAGGATAACAGCCCTTCTTCGCGTACAACAATGTCAAATCGCCGCTTTGCTGCACATAGTACCATGAGTTGTTCTCATCCCCATTGATTTCGATTTGGCTTAGTTTATCACATCCTTCAAAACAGTTGACACGGTCAGCATGAAACGTGCTTTGGGCAGGAAGCACCACCCTCTCCAAGTTTTTGCAATCTGAAAAAACATGATAGTCAATCGAGCATTTTTCGGTCAAGAAAACCACTTCTTTCAATGATTTACAACCCCTGAACGCCTCGTCACAAACCCAAGTAATATACTCAGGTATGACAATTTTTGAAGCATTCCTAGTGCACTCGCCTTGATATCGGTTAAGCAAAACCCTGCCGCAATCCTCATACACCTCAACAATGAAATCCCCACCTTCTCCAATGTTGACCGTTCTCCATTTTGAGTATTTCCTCCAACTTTGTTTCTTCGCTTCTTCCTCAGCGTGGAATTTTGCGTAGGCATCTTGTATCTTTTTCTGATACAATTCATATTGCTGTTTTAACTCCGGAGTGATCTCATCCTGACTATAAGCCGTCACGGTGATGGACCAAAGCGCGACATCCTCCCAGACATATTTTATAAAACGGACGTCATCGGCGACACATAGACGATGGTCATTGTCGTACCACATGTCGCCCACAGACGTGGTCGGCTCCTGTTGGCACATGCCTCTTTCTGTAACTTCTTCTTCTATTGTATAGGTATGTGGCATGGTGTGATGAATTAGATTAATGGCACCCTGAACATCCCGAGCAGTTGCCACCGCAGCTGTCATTGAAGTCCTCGTCAGTCGATTCCCGAACGTCGAGGATCTCGCCGGCGAAGCAGAGGTGAACACCGGCCAGGTCATGGTTGAAGTCCATCTTCACGTGCTTGTCGGTGATAGCACGGACAACACCCATGATCGGGCGACCATCGGCGGTCTGCATCATCAGCTGGGCACCTTCCTTCACCATGTCCATCAGCACATCGTTCTCCATGAACATGGCCTTGTCGAGATCCATCACATAGCGTTCGTCGCGCACGCCATAGCCCTCTTCGGGGTTCAGGTAGAAGCAATACTTGTCGCCTGGCTCCTTGCCCAACAGGTTCTCCTCGAACTTGGGCAGCACCTGCTGCATGCCGCAGATAAAGGTAAAGGGTTGTTCCTTGGTGGCCTCTTGAATAACACGGCCGTTTTCGTCTTTTTCGCGTAAGATGTAGGTCATCGTTACGACAGTCTGATCTTGGATTTTCATAAGATTTAAAGATTTAATATTCAATGATTTAAAGATTAATAACTTCCAAACATTTTTCTCAATAGCCATTCGATGGCGGCTAAGCCGACCAACACGAAGAAGATCCATTTGGAATGGATCAGATCCTCGAAGCGGACGTCATGGTGTTCCACCGAGGTGATGCGGGTGTCGGCTTTCAAATCCTGAAGCAACTGCGGCAGTTGATCCACTGTGTAGCACTTGCCATTAGTGGCGGCCGATAGGCCTCTCATACGGTCGATGTCTGCCGTCAGCTGCTGGGCTTCGATGCCCATGGAAACCACCGCAAACGTTCCTGTGATTGAGACAGGATTACCCGCCACGGTAGTCTGAACCCGATAGGTATAGATGCCTTCAGGCAAGATGCCGGCGTTCAACTCATAATCATGTTCCCGCTTGGAAAACAAGTATTCATAGGTCTCACCTGTCTTCTTGTTGACGATGGCGATGCTCAAATCGGCCTCGGTCACCAGCTCGTTGCTCGGGTTGCGTATCTCAGCCGTCATCACGACCGGCTCGTTGCTGTAGTATTCCTCCTTGCAGAACACCGCCGAGCCATCGTCACGACTCAAAAGGAGATAGCTCAAGGTCTTTGAAAACAGCTCATCGAAGACCTGGTTGTTATGGTTCTGATAATAATTGTAAAGCCGCCAGCGCCATACGTTGGTGCCAAACAAAAATGCCATCTTGCGGTCGCCCTTGACGAAGGTCATCTGTGGCAATCCTGACTTGATGCCATGGATTTCCTGCATCAGCAAGTCGTCATGCGTCAGCAACAGATTCATCTCCAAATATGGCATGGCCAACGGTGGATATTTCCCCACCTGTTCACGAAGCTTGTCAGTCAACGAGAAGGTCCCGAACGAGGTGTTCACAAAGCCCTTCACGTCAAGCATGGCGTTGGTAACACCACGGCGCAACTCCACGGCATTTTGCAACTTGTTCAAAGCTTTCACGTCAGTGGCATTGCCCACCACAATCAATGTCGGAAGTTTCTTGTTCTTCTCCAACTGGGCGAGCAGCGCTTCCTCATCAGTTTGCTGCGAAGGCACCTGATGCAACAGTAACAGCTGGTATTTCGACAATTCGGGGATCTCATCCCGACCAAACACAAAATCCATCTCACAGTCATCGTTCAATACGCTCTTGATTGCACCCAGATCAGGATGGGGGGCTTCAGCAAGACAAAGGATCTTGAATTTTTGATCCTGAACCTCCACGAAGATGCGTTTTACGTTGTTCAGCCGCTGGGTTTCGTCCTTCAAACCCTTGATCTCAATGTCGATCTGCTTAACGCCTTTGCGATCGGCTTCCAACATAAAGTCAAGCTCCTTGGAAAATCGGTTCGAACTGATTTCCAGCGTCTTATTAGCAACAACAAGTCCATCCTCCGAAAGCGTCAAAGTAGCTTTTTGGCCTGAACAGTCGCGGGCACCCACCACCACACGGACGGGGAAAGTGGCACCCAACGACACCTTCTTATTATGATGCACGTCCTTCACAAAAAGGTCGGGATAGGAAAGGGTATCGCCCAGCACCACCGTATGGATGGGAAACGGGAATTGCTCCACCAGCAACAAAGGCTCGAAGCCTCGGTTATACACCCCGTCGGAAAACAGCACCACGGCACCCACATTTCTTTTATAATATAGACGGTTCACCGCTTGAAGCATAGAAGAGAGATCAGTCAACTGATCAGAAAAATCAAGTTGATCGAAATCCCTGACCTCTTGGCCAAAGAGGTATTCATCCACTTGGAAATCCTCGTTCAAAGCTTGCCTGAAACCGTTGTACTGCTCCGGATATTCCGCCTTAAAAAACACCGAATCCTTCGACAGCACAAGGGATGCCGAGTTGTCGTGAGCCAGCACCACGGTAGGCTGTTCCACCACACTGACCCGCTGTCGGATATAGGGGTTGAACAGCAGTATCGTCACGAAAGCGCCGATCAAGGTACGGAGGGCGAAGAGCACAATGGTCAAGGGCTTGCCGTAATGCTGCTTGCGGTTACGGAAATACAGCACCATGGCGAGAGCAACCCCCACCACCAAGGCGACCAAGACCATCCAAAACGGGATTCCGATGTTCAACTCAAATCTTTTATTAAAGGTGCAAAAGTACAAAAAAATCGTAAATTTGCACTTCTAATTGTAGTCCGCATGAACAGCATCTCCGTTGTCATCATCACCAAGAATGAGGAGCGCAACATTGCGCGCTGTCTCGATTCGGTCATGCCTATCGCCGACGAGGTGGTGGTGGTGGATTCGTTCTCGGAAGACAAGACCAAGGAGATCTGCAAACGCTACAACGTCCGTTTTGTCACCCATGCCTGGGAAGGTTATTCCGGCTCGAAGAACTACGCCGACAGCCTGGCCACTTTCGATTTGATCCTCTCCATTGACGGGGACGAAGCCCTGTCGGCAACCTTGACGGCATCTATCAAGGCGATGAAAGAGAGAGAGATTGCCGACAACGAGGTCTTCGCCATGCATCGGCTCAACAACTATTGCGGCCGCTGGATCAAGGGTTGCGGGCTTTATCCCGACACCAAGATACGCATCTGGAGGAAAGGCTTTGCCCAGTGGGAAGGCCTGATTCACGAATGGCTCGTCTTCGAAAAAACGCCGAAGACCACTTTGTTAAAAGGCGACTTGCTGCATTATTCCTGGGAAACCCCCGAAGCTTTTCGCCAGCAGCAGTTTCACTTTGCCGAGTTGGGCGCACAGTCCTATTATGAGCGTGGTAAGAAGACCGGCATCCTGCCGTGGCTGTTCAGTCCGAGCATCAACTTCATCCGCACCTATTTCATCAAGGGGGGTGTCTGTTATGGCAAGACGGGTTTTAGCATTTGCCACACGCTAATGAAAGCCAACAGGCATAAGTATGATTTGTTGAGAAGTAAGAAGACAGAAGTAAGAAGACAGAAGAAATAGAGATTAATATGGACCCATTATTTGAAGAAGAAGTACAACGAACCGTATCGTTTCTGAAAGCGGGAAAGACCATCCTCTACCCCACCGACACCATTTGGGGGGTGGGCTGCGATGCCACAAACAGCAAGGCTTGCGACAAGGTCTATGCTGCCAAGAAACGTCCCAAAAACAAGAGTCTCATTGTCCTCGTGGACTCGATGGAACAGCTGCAGGACTATGTCGTCAACGTGCCTGCCATCGCCTACGACCTGATCAAGGCTGCCCAAAAACCCTTGAGTGTCATCTATTCCGAAGGTAAAAACCTGGCCAGGAATGTCTCTGCCGACAAGACCGTCTGCATCCGCGTGGTGGAACACGACTTCTGCAAGGAGGTCATCCGACAGCTCGGCAAGCCCATCACCTCCACTTCGGCCAACCTCTCGGGGCAACCTTCCGCCCTGACCTACAACGACATTTCAGAAGAAATGAAACAAAGCGTCGATTACACCGTTCAACTCTATCATGACGTGATGGCCAGACCCAAAAGCTCAACCATCATCAGGCTTTTTGAAGACAACACATTTGAAATTGTTAGAAGTTAGAAAAAAATATATAGTTATGAAACATAATAAAATATTTATAGTAATTTTAATTTTTTTGTTTGGTGTATTTTCAATTAATTGTAATGCACAAAACAAATCACAGATGAACGTCCAAAAATTGGGCACCTTGTTATACCTGATCGAGAACTTTTATACCGACACGGTCAACCTTGACAAGATTACCGAGGAAGCCATCGTGGCCGCTTTGAAAGAGTTGGATCCACACTCAGCCTACATCTCGAAAAAAGACGTGGAGAAGGCCAACGAGCCATTGGTGGGCAGTTTTGAGGGCATCGGCGTGACCTTCCAGCTGATTCGCGACACCATCACGGTCATCGGCCCTACGCCAGGAGGTCCCTCAGAGAAAGTCGGCATCATGGCGGGTGACCAGATCATCAAGATTGACGGGGAAGAATCGTATGGAAAAAAGGTGAACAACGAATACGTGCAGAAACACCTTCGCGGCAAGAAAGGCACCAAGGTTACCGTCAGCATCAAGCGCGGCACGGACAAGGAACTTCTTGATTTCGACATCATCCGCGACAAGATCCCGTTGAACAGCATCAACGCTACATTTATGATGGACAAGCACATCGGGTATATCAAATTGGATCGTTTTGCACAGGACTCCGACAAGGAGTTCCGGGAGGCCGTGGAAAAGCTTAAAGCCCAAGGCATGAACGCCCTGATCCTTGATCTTCGCAGCAACACGGGAGGATACCTGAACACCGCCATCGAGATGGTGGATGAGTTCCTGAAAGCCAACCAGCTGATCGTTTACACCGAGGGACTCCACTCGCAGCGTCAGGAATGGCAAAGTTCCAACAAGGGCGTTTACACGGAGGGTCGGCTTGTGGTGTTGATCGATGAAGGTTCAGCCTCAGCCAGCGAGATCCTTTCCGGTGCCATCCAGGACCATGACCGAGGCGTGCTCATTGGGCGGCGCTCGTTTGGCAAAGGCTTGGTGCAACGTCCCTTCAACATGCCTGACGGCGCGGTGGTCCGACTCACTACCGCCCGTTACCACACTCCCACCGGGCGCTGCATCCAACGGCCATACGAAGGTGGAACGGAAGATTATTACAAGGACCTGAACAAGCGCTTGGAACGTGGGGAATACTTCCACGCCGACAGCATCCATTTCCCCGATTCATTGAAATACAAGACCGACAAAGGCCGTGTCGTTTACGGCGGTGGCGGCATCATGCCCGACATCTTCATGCCCATCGACACCAGCTTCAACAGCAAGCTTTACACCAACCTCGTCAGAAAAGCCGTATTCAACAAATACACTGTTGACTATGCCATGGCCCACCGCGACGAAGTCAAGTACAACTATCCTGAATTCAGCCAATTCAACCAATCGTTCCAAATCACCGACGACATGATTGAAGCCATCAAGGAAATTGCCAAGAAAGAGAAGGTGGAATGGGATAATGAGCAATACCTACGTTCCGAGAAATACATCAAATTGCAGATCAAAGCCTTGATTGCCCGTAACATTTGGGACATGCAACAATACTACGAGGTCACCTTGACCGAAGACCCGACCATCGCCAAAGCCCTTGAAGTCATTGGCGATAAAAAGCAATACAACAAATTGTTGCAATAACAATCGGATCTTTTTTCAATCTTTTTTTGTTAAATTTCTCTTATTTTACACCTAATATAAGAGAATATTGTTATCTTTGGAGCCGTTTTTTGAGCAAAATCAGACAAATATCAATAGATTATTAAACAATTTTATCAACTAATCAACAACAACAAATGAAAAGAGTCAGTTTACTCACGTTGACAGTTCTCCTTATCGGAACGCTGTTCAGCACTCAGGCCATGGCTCAAGGCCGCATCGACCTGAATGCCGCTAAAACAACTCAGGAATGCAAGAACGTCAAAATGGACGGTTTCTCCGCATCATTCTCTTACAGCTCCATTGAGAGCCAAGAAATTAGCACCGAAAAAGGTGTTTTCTCTACCATCACTATGGGCAACTCAGTCGCCGCTGGCAACATTGGCGATCCTCAGGTGCCTGTTACTCGTGAACTCATTGCCGTTCCTTTCGGTGCCACCCCAGTGGTGACCGTCAAGAACTACACCGTGGAAGAATACAACCTTGCCGACTTTGGCATTGAGAAACTCTATCCTCAACAGCCTTCACAAAGCAAGAGCGAAAAAGAAGTGAAGTTCGCTTACAACGAAGCCGCTTATGCTTCTAACAGTTTCGACGAGAGTCGCCCGATCGCTCAGGTTACCGTGATGGGTACCATGCGTGGCATCCAAATTGGCGCCCTGCAGCTCAACACCGTGAGATACAATGCTGCCACCAACACCATCCGCGTGTACAACAACGTGGAAGTGGATGTGGATTTTGAAAATGCCGACCTTGAACTGACCGAAAAGACTCTGGTGAACACCTACAGCCCTTATTTCAGGACAGTTTATGCCACCTTGTTCAACGAGAGAGCCATCCTTGACATTTACGATGATCACCCGGATCTCTGGGCTGTTCCCGTAAAGGTGTTGGTCGTTGCCAACCGCATGTTCGAAACCGCCATGGAGCCTTGGGTCACCTGGAAGACCGAAAAGGGCTTCGTAATGGATGTTAACTACACCGACGAAATCGGCTCCAGCGCCGCCGCCATCAAGACTTTCATCACCAACAAGTACAATGAAGGCGTTGCCAACGGACAGGCTCCTACCTTCCTCGTCATCATTGGTGACACCGGCCAAGTCCCTGCTTCACAAACAGGTGCTCAATCACAGAAGGTTACCGACCTTTATTACTATGCAGTGGCAGGTGGTGCAAACGACTATTTCGGAGATATGTACCACTGCCGTTTCACTTGCGAATCAGTTGCAGAATTTGAGGCAGCTCGTGACAAAGCTATGACTTATGAGCAGTACACCATGCCAGATCCATCATATCTTGACAATGTTCTTCTCATTGCTGGTTGGGATAGCTCATGGAACCCAAGAATCGGCAAGCCCACCATTCAGTATGCCACCAACTACTACTACAATGCAGAGCACGGCTTTGCCAATGTTTACGAGTTCTTGCAGACTCCTTACAACAACCCATACGCAAGCTTGAACACTGGTGTCAACTTCGTGAACTACACCGCTCACGGTGGTGAGACAAGCTGGTCAGACCCATCATTCTCAACGAGCAATGCCAATGCATTAACCAACGAAGGCAAATACTTCCTCGCAATGGGTAACTGCTGCTTGGCCGCCAACTGGGGTTATTCAACCAAGTGCTTGGGTGAAGCTATGATTACAGCTCCCAACAAGGGTGCCTACGCTTACATCGGCTCATGCCCAAGTTCATACTGGTATGAGGACTACTACTTTGGAGTAGGCTGCACAAACGTCATGAACCAGATGCCTCCTATCGAGCAAACAACGATGGGTGTTTACGATGCCACCTTCCGCGATGACTTCAACAGCGTTTCAGCTATCCCATTCGTTGGTAACGTTGCAGTTGCCTACGGCCACGCCAACGGTTATCAGGGCAGTGTGAGCGACCAGTACTACTGGGAGTCATATCACGTCCTCGGTGATGGTACCATCTGCCCATTCCACACCAATCCTATTGAGAACACCGTTTCACACATGCCAACCCTGCCTATCGGCATGGACTTCTACACAGTTGCAGCTGATCCAGGTTCATACGTTGGTATCTCCAAGGACGGCGTCCTCTATGGTGCTGGCGAAATCGGCGAAGAAGGCAGTGCCGACATCCCGATCGAGCCTATCACCTCTGGTGGCAACGTCAAGATCGTTGTGACCCATCCACAGCGTCAGCCTTACATTGCTGAGGTTCCCGCCGCTGCCATGACCGGTGCTTACGTAGCCGTTGACTCCTACGCCCTGAACGCCGATCAAGCCAACTATGGCGAGACCCTTGACATGAACATCGATCTCAAGAACGTTGGTACACTGCCATCAGGTGCTATCACCGCTACCCTTACAACCGAGTGCGAATATGTTGAAATCCTGAACGGTGAAGGCACTGTTGCTGCTCTGGATCCTGATCAGACCGCTACCATGGAAGGCTTCCAATTCTCAGTTGCCGAGGATGTTCCCGACAAGACCAAGGCTCAGTTCGTCCTTGCAGTCACCGACGGCACCGACACCTGGAACGCCAACATCAACATTACACTCCACGCTCCTATTGTGGTTCTTAATGCCATTGAAAAGACCGACAACACCGTTGCCATCTCCTTCAAGAACACCGGTTCCGCTCCATTCTACGGCGGTGAATTGACCCTCACCAGCTGCTCACCCGACCTGGTATTCGATCCTGAAACCATCATCGTTGAAGACATCATCCAAGGTGACGAGATCCTTACCTTGACCTCTAATTACACCATCGACGAAAACGTTGAGCCTGGCACAACCTTCGAAGCAGCCTACAACTTTACCACTGGCCTCTTCGAGTTAGAGGAAATCTTTGTGCTCAGCTACGGTGCAATCATGGAAGACTTTGAAAGCCAGGCATTTGGCCAGAACTGGACCTTAAGTTCAACCAACCCATGGCAGATTGTTTCAGGCGGCAGAGGCAACTATTGCGCCAAGTCAAACAACAACGGACAGCACAGCTCAACAGGCTACATGGAGTTACAAGTCAACGTGCTGGCAGCAGGCGAACTCTCATTCTGGTACAAAGTTTCGTCAGAAAACAACTACGACAAGCTCCACTTCTACATGGACGGCATGGAGAAGGGTGTTTGGTCAGGCACTATTGACTGGACAGAGTTCACACAGGCTGTGACCGTTGGCAACCACACATTCAAGTGGGAATACACCAAGGATTCATCAGTAAGCTCAGGCGACGACTGCACTTGGGTTGACGACATCAAGTTCCCACCTGTCAACGTAATCACCTTCGTTGCTCCTGCTTCCGACCTCACTTTCGAACTTAATGAAGATGAAGGCGTTGTTACCCTCAACTGGACAGCTTCACCTGAAGCCGTGAACTACGTGGTGAAACGTGACGGTGAAACCATTGGTACCGTAACAGAGACCACTCTCGAAGACACCCTTGAAGACTATGGCACTTATGTGTATGCCGTTTACGCCGTGAACGCCGAAGGTTCCATGTCAACTCCTATCCGCTGCACTGTTGAATACATCGACTGCACCGGCGTTGCCGAAAGCAACAACGTCACTGTCAGCGTGTATCCCAACCCTGCCAAGGATGTCATCACCATCAACGCCAATACTGACAACTTCAAGTATCAGTTGGTCAACAGCCTCGGTCAAGTGGTCAGCAGCGGCAACGCTTCCTACAAGACCGTCGTCAGCGTCAACGAACTGAACAAGGGCGTTTACTTCCTGCGCGTCTCCACTGGCAACCAGGTTGAGACCCAGAAGATTATTGTTGAATAATAATTAAGGAATAACAAAAAAATGAAAAAAAGCTTCTTTTTACTGCTGGCCCTCCTCATGGTAGGAATCGGCTATGCACAAAAAGCTCCGGCAACCAAGTTGATCTCCAGCTCTGAGGATCAGATCGTGGTTACCTTCCAACTCAACGGATACAACACCTCCAAGGTTATCACTCCTGAGGGTGAACAGTTTGTCGTCAGCGCTTCCAAGATGGCTCCCATCTTGGAAGCCGGCGCTCCCGACCTTCCGATGTTCCCCATCCCAGCCATCATCGGCGACAAAGCTGAAATGACCGTCAGTGTCATTGACGCCCAATTTACGGATTACGAGAACATGGCAATTGCCCCATCGAAAGGAAACCTCAGCCGCCAGGTCAATCCTGACGAGGTGCCTTACACCTATGGCGAAATGTATCAGCAGAACGCTTTCTGGCCTGCAACTCAGGCTTATCTTGAAAAGCCGTACATCATCAGAGACTTCCGTGGTCAGAACATCATGGTTCGTCCATTCGCCTACAACCCTGTCACCAAGACCCTGCGTGTTTACACCAGCATGACCATTGCCATGACCAAGGTCAGCGACAACGGAGAAAACCAAAAAGTCACCCGCAGAAGCAACACCGTCAAGGTTGATCCGGAACAGAAAGCCATGTATGGCCGTCGTTTCATCAACTTCGCTGAAACAAGCAGGACATACACCTTTGACGAGGACTTTGGCGAGTTGCTTATCATCTGCGCAGATCCATATATGAGCAATTTACAGCCATTGGTTGAATGGAAGAACAAATCAGGCCGTCCAACCACATTGGTGAGCGTGACAACTGCCGGTGGTAACAACATCGAAAACATCAAGAATTATGTCAGCAGCTTCTACAACGACCCGGCTCATAATCTTGAATTCTTGCTCCTCGTTGGTGAATACAACGATATCACACCTAAGAACTACGGTTCAGGTTCAGGTGGCACCTGCTATTCAGACAACTACCTCGGCAAACTTGAAGGCAACGATGATTACCTTGAGATTTTGGTAGGTCGTTTCTCTGTTTCAAATGCCGCTGACGCTGATTTGCAGGTGCTCAAAAGCATTTACTACGAGCGTGACGTGCAGGCTGGTGCCGCATGGGGCAACAAAGGTATGGGTATCGGTTACTATGGCGCAGGTAGCGGTCACTTCGGTGAGGACGACTACCAGCACATTGACCTTATCCGCGACAAGCTTTTGGCATACACCTACGGAACAGTCACAGAGCATCACGGCGGTTCAGGCGGTGACGCAAGCGTTTCAACCATCAGCGGTACCACCAACCAAGGCATCAGCATCATCAACTATTGCAACCATGGTTCAGAGACCAGTTGGGGTGTTGCCAACTATAGCGTGAGCAACGTGCAGGCTTTGACAAATGACAATATGCTTCCGGTAGTTTGGTCGGTAGCTTGCTTGAATGGCAAGTTTGATGTGGGCACATGCTTCGGTGAGGCATGGCTCCGCGCCAACCATAACGGTGTTCCCGCAGGTGCTGTCGCAGGTATGTTCTCATTCGTTTCACAGCCTTGGATTCCACCAATGTATGGTCAGGACGAGATGGTTGACATCTTGTGCAGACGTGAGGCACACGCCACTGAGCCGTTCAACCACACCATCGGTGGCGCTTCATTGAACGGAAGCATGTATGTCCTTGATATGGCTCCAGGTGATTCATATCAGACATTCAACACATGGCTTCTCTTCGGTGATCCTTCGGCAGTGTTCAGAACAGACATCCCGACAGCCATGAACGTCACAGCATCACCATCAGTGTTGATGCTCGGTATGACAGAGCTTGAGCTTTCAGTTGATGCCGACTACGCAATTGCAACATTGTCATTGAACGGTGAGATCATTGCTTCTGAAAGAGTTGCCAATGGTCAGTGCACCATGCAGTTCCCAGCATTGTCTAATGTAGGCGATGCCGACCTCGTTATCGTCGGATTTAACAAGGAGACTTACATGGGTACTATCGAGGTGGTTCCAGCTGAAGGTGCCTACGTCACGGTTAACGCTTACGAAATGAGTGCACCTGCCAACTACGGCGAGACCATCGACATGAGTGTTGAGGTGAAGAACGTCGGTGTTGAGACAACAAACAATGTTGCTGTTACACTTTCAACAGAGAGCGAATATCTCACAATCACTTCAGCTGAAGGTACCGTTGCAACACTCGCCGCTGGTGAAATGGCAACGATTGAAGGCTTCCAGTTTGCAGTTGCAGAGAACGCTCCTGATGGAGCAGTAGCTCAGATTGACGTCACCATGACTAGCGGTGAAGATACCTGGACTGGCAAGATTATAGTTAACCTACACGCTCCTGATGTCGTTTTGGAGGCTATGACCGTAGTTGAAGGTTCTGTCGGTTTCTCATTCAAGAACAACGGTTCCGCTCCATTCAACGGCGGTTTGCTTTCACTTACAAGCTGCTCACCAGACCTCGTGTTCGATCCTGAAACAATCACCTACGAAGGTGATGTTAACCCAGGTGAATCCATTGAGTTGACCGTCAATTATACTGTTGACGAGAACGTTGAGCCAGGTACTACATTTGAAGCATCATACACATTCACAACAGGCCTGTTCGAACTTTCAGATATTTTCGTAGTGAGCTTTGGTGCCATCATGGAAGACTTTGAAAGCCAAGCATTTGGCCAGAACTGGACCTTGAGTTCAAACAACCCATGGCAGATTGTTTCGGGTGGCAGAGGCAACTATTGCGCCAAGTCAAACAACAACGGACAGCACAGCTCAACCGGCTCCATGCAGTTGCAAGTCAACGTGCTGGCAGCAGGCGAGCTCTCATTCTGGTACAAAGTTTCGTCAGAAAACAACTATGACAAGCTCCACTTCTACATGGACGGTCAGGAGAGAGGTGTTTGGTCAGGCACAGTGGCATGGACTGAGTTCACACAGGCTGTGACCGTTGGCAACCACACATTCAAGTGGGAATACACCAAGGATTCATCAGTAAGCTCAGGCGAAGACTGCGCTTGGGTTGACGACATCGTCTTCCCGCCGACCAACGTACTCACCTTCGTTGCTCCTGCTTCCGACCTCACTTTCGAACTTAATGAAGATGAAGGCGTTGTTACCCTCAACTGGACAGCTTCACCTGAAGCCGTGAACTACGTGGTGAAACGTGACGGTGAAACCATTGGTACCGTAACAGAGACCACTCTCGAAGACACCCTTGAAGACTATGGCACTTATGTGTATGCCGTTTACGCCGTGAACGCCGAAGGTTCCATGTCAACTCCTATCCGCTGCACTGTTGAATACATCGACTGCACCGGCGTTGCCGAAAGCAACAACGTCACTGTCAGCGTGTATCCCAACCCTGCCAAGGATGTCATCACCATCAACGCCAATACTGACAACTTCAAGTATCAGTTGGTCAACAGCCTCGGTCAAGTGGTCAGCAGCGGCAACGCTTCCTACAAGACCGTCGTCAGCGTCAACGAACTGAACAAGGGCGTTTACTTCCTGCGCGTCTCCACTGGCAACCAGGTTGAGACCCAGAAGATTGTTGTTGAATAACAACTATTTTTCCATTCACATGCAAAAAATCCCGCCAAAATTGGCGGGATTTTTTTATCTTTGCATCCTTATCACTCAAAACAATTCATGTTATGAAAAAAACATTACTATTCCTGCTTTTGACACTCGTATCGTTCGTGTCATTCGGACAGCGTTGGACCAGCATCGCCAGCAACAAGCCATCGACCGTCCAAACCTCTCTGACATCTGCTACCGAGTCCATGGTCAACATCTCTTTGGATGTGCCTGGATTCATCTCCACCCAAGTCACCACACCACGTGGCGAAGCCTACATCGTATCCATTCCCCAAACCATGAGTGTTTCTGCCGCTGGAGAGCCAGAGCTTCCTCAGATATCCATCCCGGTGGTTATCGGCGACAACGCATTAATGCAAGTGGCTGTGACCGGGTTCAACTATACCGATTATGAAGGCATGGAGCTTGCACCATCAAAAGGCGACTTCCCTCGCAGCATCAACCCAGAGGACGTGCCTTACACCTATGGTCCCATCTATCAGCAAAACGCTTTCTTCCCTTCGGTGATCGCCAAGCTTGATGAGCCTTACATCCATCGTGACGTAAGAGGACAAAACATCATGCTCTCCCCTATGGCTTACAACCCGATGACCAAAGTGCTCCGCGTCTATCATCACATCGAGTTGAGCATGACCAATGTCGGCACTGACAGCAGAAACGTCATCACCAACCGCGCCCAATCATTCAAGCTCGATCCAGAGTTCAAGGCCGTTTATGAAAGCCGTTACATCAACTTCAATCAGGCGATGGGCAGATACACCTCCATTGCCGAAGACGGCGAGTTGCTCATCATCTGCCACGATGCCTTCATGACAGCCATGGAACCTTTTGTGGCTTGGAAAAAGCAAATCGGCCGACCGACAACAATGGTTGGAACAAGTGAAACAGGCAATACTGCAACTGCAATACAGTCATACATCCAAACCTATTATGCTGCCCATCCGAATCTGACCGATATCCTTTTGGTTGGCGACGTGGCTCAGATTCCAGGTGTTTATATCTCCGCAGGAACAGGTTCCTCTGGTTATTCTGGCTATGGCGACGTTCAATACGGTCAATTGGTTGGCAACGACTACTACAACGAAGTGATCGTGGGACGTTTTTGCTGCGCTACCGAGGCTCAGGTGACAAACCATGTGAACAAGGTCTTGAATTACGAGCGCGACTTGGATGAGACAGCAACATGGCTCACTGTGGGAGAAGGCGTTTCGAAACGCGAAAACGGCAGCGGTCACTTTGGCGAAGACGACTATCAACATATCGACAACATCAGGAACGACCTTTTGGCCTACAACTACACTGAGGTACATCGCGACTACCAAAGTGTCACGGGTGTCACTGCAAGTGCGGCAACCGTCAGCCAGCATATCAATGCAGGCGTAAGCATCATCAACTATTGCAACCATGGCTCTGAAACCAGCTGGGGTGTGTTCAGCTACAGCAACTCAAACGTCAATGCGTTGACTAATGACTATAAGCTCCCCTATATCATTTCGGTGGCATGTTTGAACGGAAAATATGATCGCAACGGCGACTGTTTCGCTGAGGCCTGGATGCGTGCCACCAACAATAGCACTGGCAACCCGACAGGCGCTATCGGAGGCATGTTCTCTTACATCTCACAGCCTTGGATTCCGCCAATGTACGGTCAGGACGAGATGGTCGATATTTTGGTTGAGTCGTACAATAACAACATCAAACGCACCATGGGCGGCGTTTCGATCAACGGAAGCATGAAAGTTCTCGACCAGGGCGCAAACCAAAACATGGTGAAGGGAACATACAACACCTGGATTCTGTTCGGCGACCCGACCTTGACGCTACGCAACACTGTTCCCGCCATCATGAGCGTGAACGCACCTGAACAGATCACCAGGACAGACTCGGAAATCATCCTGACCGCCACCAATGCCGACGGCGCTTTGGCCACCTTGACCTTTGAAGGAGAGATCCTTGGCTCAGCAACGATAGTCGATGGAACCGCCACCATTAGCTTTACCACTCCGGAAAACACCGGTGAGGCTACATTGACCGTCTTTGGATACAACAAAAAGACTCATTCCCAACCAGTGAACATCACCGATGGAGGCAGCACAACGCCATTGTTGGTCGTCGCACTCGCCGAACCCGAAACCATTACCCTAGGCGAATCGACCACACTTATTGCCAACGCCTCCGGCGGAACAGGTAACTATTCTTATTCATGGGATCCAGTAACAAATGTCGCCAATCCAAACCAAGCCACAACAACAGCAACACCAACGGAGACTACCATTTATTCCGTCACCGTTTTTGATGGTTCCAACTACGCATCTTCCGAAGTAACCGTGACTGTCAACGATCCTCAACCTGTGGTTTGCCCGACACCGGAAAATTTTGAAGGCGTATGCTATTTTGAAGACGGTGAGTATGGAGCCAGATTGTCATGGGACAAAGCCGTGTATGAATCCACCCTCGACAGATTTGATATCTATAGAAGCGAAGATGGCGGCTTGTCGTTCGAAAAAGTACAACGAATCGTCAACACACCATCAATCACCCATTATGAATGTGTTGACTATGTTGACAACCAAGGTCTGTATCATTACAGGATTGTAGCATATTATATGAACAACTGTGAATCCGACTATGTTGAGATTGAAGTTGATATACATGGATTCTCCGTAGCAGTTGACGAGCAAGCAGCCAAGAGCATTGCCGTTTACCCCAATCCAACTACCGGACAAATCTCCGTAGCCTCTGAAAACCTAAGACAAATCAATATCATCAATACTCTCGGACAGACCTTACGTAGCATCGCCGTCGATGACGACATGGTCACCATCGACTTGTCAAGCTTCGGGAAAGGCATCTACATGCTGATGATCCAAACCGAAAACGGCGTGGCTGCCAAGAGAGTTGTTGTTGAATAATATCACAAATACGCTTTTCCATGAAGATCAAGTTCATCGGAGCCGTACAGGAAGTCACAGGAAGCAAGCACCTGATCACCACTGACCACGGAAAGAACATCCTGCTTGACTGCGGCATGTTCCAAGGCAAAGGGTTGGAAACCGACGCGGCCAACCGTAACACCATGATTGAACCCAAGGATGTGGATTACATCATCCTGACCCATGCCCATATCGACCACTGTGGCCTGATACCTTATTTCTATAAGAAAGGATTCAGGGGACAGGTGATCTGCACCGATGCCACTCGGGACTTGTGCAACATCATGTTGCCCGATAGCGGCTTCATCCAGGAAAACGATATGGAGTGGTTCAACAAGAAGCGCCGCAAGCAGGGGCTTCCCGCCTTGGAGCCCATATATACCGAGAAAGATGCCCGCGACAGCATGGACCTCTTCCTGAGTGTGGCATACAACCGCTACGTTTATCTCGACAACAACATCAAGGTGAAGTTCAACAACACGGGACACCTGCTGGGTAGCGGCTGTGCCACCATCGAGATCGACGAAGGTGGCGAGATGACCCGCATCGCCTACACGGGCGACATCGGACGAGAATACAACTACCTGTTGCGTTCGCCGGAAGCCTTCCCCCACTGCGACTATCTGATCACCGAGGCCACCTATGGCAATCGCCTGCATAGCGACAGATCGAACGCCGAACAGGAATTGCTCGACATCATCTATCACACCTGCGTGGAGAAACGCGGCAAGCTGATCATCCCGTCGTTCGCCGTCAGCCGCACCCAGGAGATCGTCTATCTGATGAACAACTTCTACAACGAAGGCAAACTGCCGGAGAAAATCCCGGTATTCGTTGACAGTCCCTTGGCCGTCAACGCCACCGAGATCTTCCGTATGCACGTCAACCTGTTCAACGACGATGTGAAGAACGTCATCGAATACGACCCCGACCCATTCGGTTTCAACAGCTTGACCTTCATCCGCGATGTTGCCGCATCGAAAGCCCTGAACGCCAGGAAAGAACCTTGCATCATCATCTCCGCATCGGGCATGATGGAGGCCGGTCGTATCAAGCACCATATCGCCAATAGCATCACCAATCCCAAGAACACCATCCTGGCCATCGGCTACTGTTCACCCGAGACCTTGGGTGCCAAACTGTTGGCCGATCCACGGCCTAAGACCGTTTCCATCTTCGGCAACGAATACGAAGTGAATGCCGACATCTATTCCATTGATGCGTTCAGCGGCCATGGCGACTATAACGAGCTTGTGGATTACCTGAAATGCCAAGATCCCAGCAAGATCAAGAAGACCTTCCTCGTCCACGGAGATCCTGACGCCATGCAGTTCTACAAACGCGTATTGAGAAAGGAAGGCTGGGAAAACATCGTCATTCCTGAACCCGGCGAGACTTTTGAATTGAAATAACCCATAATATGGCACAAAAACCCTCGATCCCAAAAGGCACACGCGACTTCCTCCCCGAAGTCATGGTGCGCCGCAACTATATTTTCGATACCATCAAAGGAGTTTTCAAACGATATGGCTTTCTGCCTATTGAGACCCCCTCAATGGAAAACCTCAGCACCCTCTTGGGCAAATACGGTGAGGAAGGCGACAAGTTGCTGTTCCGCATCCTGAATTCCGGCGACTTCATGTCGGGCGTGGAGCAGAACGGCGAGCCGATGGAGTCGTTGAAACTGGCTGGCAAGATCAGCGAGAAGGGACTGCGTTACGACCTGACGGTGCCTTTCGCCCGTTTCGTCACCATGTACCGCGACCAGATTGCCTTCCCGTTCAAACGCTACCAGATACAACCCGTTTGGCGCGCCGACCGTCCCCAGAAAGGCCGTTACCGCGAGTTCTACCAATGCGACGTCGATATGATCGGCAGCAATTCCATCTTGAATGAAGCCGAGTTGGTCAGCATCGTGAATGACGTGTTCAACAATTTGAAGATCAACGTCATCCTGAAGATCAACAACCGCAAGGTGTTGGCCGGTATCGCCGAATACATCGGCAAATCCGATGCCTTGGTGGACATTACCGTGGCCATCGACAAGCTTGATAAAATCGGCATCGAGGCCGTCAACGCCGAGTTGGCCGAAAAGGGGTTGGAACCTGAAGCCATTAACAAGTTGCAGCCCATCCTCTTCATGAAGGGCAACACCCGCGAGAAGTTGGCCCAGCTGAAGCCATTGCTCAACAACGAAGTCGGCCAAAAGGGCATCGAGGAGCTGGAAACCTTGTTTGATTATATCGAAGATATGGACTTGGACATCGAGACCGAGCTTGACCTCACCTTGGCCCGTGGCTTGAATTATTATACAGGAGCCATTTTCGAGGTCAAGGCCAAGGACTTCCCCATGGGCAGCATCTCTGGTGGTGGCCGTTACGACAACCTGACCGGCATCTTCGGTCTGCCAAACGTCTCAGGCGTGGGCATCAGCTTTGGTGCCGACCGCATCTACGACGTGCTTGAAGGGCTGAAGCTCTTCCCCGAGACCATGTCGGAAAGTACCCAAGTAATCTTCCTCAACTTCGGCAAGAACGAGGAGCGTTACTGCCTGAAATACTTGAACCAGGTTCGCAAGCACGGCATCAATGCCGAGATCTATCCCGATGCCGCCAAGATCCAGAAGCAGATGAAATACGCCGACCAGCGCGGGATTCCCATCGTGGTCATTGCCGGTGAAACGGAAGTGGCCAACAAGACCTTTACTGTGAAATGGATGAAAGAAGGTCGGCAAGAAACTGTCAACGCAGAACAATTAGTAGCAACAATCCAAATATGAAAACGCATTACATCAGTTCAAAAGAACTCACTTTCAAACAGGTAAACGAAATACTCACCAAGGGTTACAAACTCGCCCTCAGCGATGATGCCATCCAGCGCATCCAGCACTGCCGCGATTACCTTGATAAGAAGATGGAGAACCCCGAAAAGCCCATTTACGGTGTGACCACAGGCTTCGGTTCCCTTTGCGACCACAGCATCTCCAAGGAAGATCTGAGCACCCTTCAAAAGAACCTCGTGATGTCGCACGCTTGCGGCACCGGCGAGATGGTTCCAGAAGAGATCATCCGCCTGATGCTCCTGTTGAAGGTCCAGAGCCTCAGCTATGGCAACAGCGGCGTGCAGGTCATTACCGTCCAACGCTTGATCGACTTCTTCAACAACGATGTGCTGCCCGTGGTTTATAACCAAGGCTCACTCGGTGCCTCTGGCGACTTGGCTCCTTTGGCCAACCTGATGCTGCCTTTGCTCGGTTTGGGTGAAGTGCATTATGAGGGCAAGATCGTACCGGCTCAGAAAATCTTGAAGAAGTTCGGATGGAAGCCCATCACCCTGCAATCCAAGGAAGGTTTGGCCCTGCTCAACGGCACACAGTTCATGAGCAGCTATGGCACTTATGTATTGCTGAAAGCCTTCCGTCTGAGCTACCTCGCCGACCTGATCGGATGCGTATCATTGGAAGCCTTCGACGGCCGTATTGAGCCGTTCTTCGACCAGGTTCACCAGATTCGTCACCACAACGGCCAGATCGTCACCGCCAAGCGCGTGCGTGAGTTCACCAAGGGCAGCCAGCTGATCTCAAGGGAGAAGAAACACGTTCAGGATCCCTATTCATTCCGCTGCATGCCTCAGGTTCACGGTGCCTCCAAGGATGCCATCGACTACGTGGCTTCCGTGTTCAGCGAGGAGATCAACGCCGTCACCGACAACCCGACCATCTTCCCTGATGAAGACTTGGTCATCAGCGCAGGCAATTTCCATGGTCAGCCTTTGGCCATCACCTTGGACTTCCTGGCCATCGCCATGGCTGAGCTGGGTAACATCAGCGAGCGTCGTATCTATCAGCTGATCAGCGGCAAGCGTGACCTGCCGTCGTTCCTCGTCGCCGAACCTGGCTTGAATTCCGGTTTCATGATCCCACAATATGCTGCAGCCAGCATCGTCAGCCAGAGCAAGCAACTCTGCACTCCTGCTTCGGTGGATAGTATTGAGTCGTCACAAGGTCAAGAAGACCACGTCAGCATGGGCGCCAACGCCGCCACCAAGGCCTTGAGAGTGGCCGAAAACTTAGAGCGCGTGCTGGCTATCGAACTGTTGAATGCCGCACAGGCACTTGAGTTCCGTCGCCCGCTGAAGTCGTCAAAGACCATCGAAAAATTCGTCGCCGAGTACCGCAAGCAAGTGGAATTCGTGCGTATCGACAAAGTGATGTACACTGAGATCGCCAAGTCAGTCGATTTCATCAAGAACTATCCTTTGAATTTCGATCATCTGAAGAATAAATAATGGATAACACCCAACCGATGAAGCGGCCCTTAGGGATGACCATCCTGCTCGTGTTGTCACTTGCCAACGCGTGCTTGCAGATTTTTAGTAACCTATTCATTTTCATCTCATTACCAGTCCTGAAAGAGAACATGGAAAATGGTGAATTTGAAACTGCCTTGGAGCCTCTTCAAGCCTTCATGGATGAAGCCTCGATGAAATGGTACATGGATATGATGGATCACTTGATCAGCATTGATCCACTTTATTTCTTACTCACCGGCGTGTTGTTTATCGGTTCGCTGGTGGGCGTCATCAAGATGTTCAAGCTTCAGCGGTTGGGTTTCCATATTTACAGCATCTCGCAGATGCTCCTTTTGATTGTATCCGTCATCTTCATTCATTCAACCATCGGAAGCAGCGGATTCTTCAACGAGTTCCTGTTTACCTTGATGTTTATCCTTTTGTACCACTTATACCTCAAGCGCTTCGAAAATGGCCAAGAAACAAAAAGAGAGCAAGATTTTTGACCTCAAGCCCAAACTGACGCTTGCGATGAAGTTGGCGGCCACCTTCGCCATCACCTATTATGGCCTGTTGTTCCTATATGAGGTGCTGACGCTGGTGCTTTACCACTATTCGTTGGACTCTTATTACCTGGGAAACGGTGAAGTCCTTGAAAACCAATCCAAGGACTTCATCTATCTCATCGTTGAGTTAATACTCACAGGCGTTTTGGTCTTCAGCCTGATTCAGATTTTCCGCAAGAAGGTAAAAGGCAAAGCTTTTTTCGCGGGCTTTTCGATCTTGCTCATTGCTTTCCAGTTATATACCTCGGGCTTTCACCCATGGGTGAAATATGCCCTTGAAGTGCTATTGTTGCTCATCATCGTGCCGGTGCGAATGAAGATCAAGATCAAGGACGGCAAAATCAAGCTAGAGGAGACACCTGCTGAGGAACCAGAGAGTCCGGCTGTGGAGCAGGCTCCTGATACGGTTCAGGAACCCCAGGCTCCTGAAGCGCCTTCATCCAATAGCGAGCAACCTTAAGGAACTGTTCCATATCGGCTTTTTTGATAGGATCCGCTGGTGGTGATTCCATCTTGAGCGGGTCAATGGCAGTGCCGTTCTTATAGACTCGGAAGTCGAGATGAGGACCGGTAGCAATACCAGTACTTCCCACATAACCGATCACCTGACCCTGCTTCACACGAACGCCTTCGGCGATGCCTTTGGCATAGCTTTGCAGGTGCATGTAGCTCGTTGTATAGGTGGCATTATGCTTGATTTTCAGGTAATAGCCTGCACCACCGGCTTGATAAGCCTTCTTGATGACCGTGCCATCGCCGATGCTGCTCACAGGCGTGCCTGCGGGAGCGGCGTAATCAACACCGTGGTGGGGACGGTAGATCTTCAGCACCGGATGGTACCGGCTATTGGAGAAGGTGGAACTGATGCGGCGGTAGTTCAACGGCGCCTTCAGGAAGGCTTTTCTCAGGTTCTCCCCTTTTTCGTTGTAGAAGCCCATGATGCCGTCCTGTTCATAGGCGATGGCACGGATGGTGTCGCCACGGTGAACGAAGTTGCAATAGATCACCTCGCCCATCCCCACAGGACTGCCGTCGATATACTGTCGGTCATACACCACGTCGAAGCAATCGCCTTCCTGGATGCCGAAGAAGTCGATGGTCCATGCATAGACATCAGAGAGATGGACGGCCAAGTTGGCATCACCGCCATTGGCGATGACGGCGTTCCACAGCGACGAGGTAATGACACCCGAAGTGCGAGCCAGCCTCACTTCAAGATCCTTCTGGAATCGCCATGCCGTCAGCGAGTCGGTCAAGCTGAACAGCGCATAGTTGCGACGGTCGATCTCATAGATCCAGAACAGTGGCGTCTCCAAGGTATCGTTGGTCATCAGGAAATAATAACGGTTGCCCGAGCGGATCTTGCTCACGTCGAACACATCCTTATGGTTGCGAGCGATATGATCCGTAACCTTAGGGCTGATGCCTTTTGATGCGAACAAGGTAGAGAGGAACTGACCCTTGGCGATTTGACCTTCCTCAACGTACATCGAGTCGATGCAGATGCCATAGAAATAGGTCGGTTCCGGAGGAGTGACCGTATCAATCATTTCCTGGGTGAATCCCGGCTCGCCACGATGGTCGCATGAGCGGCCGCAGTAGGCGATCAGCAGCACCAACAAGACAACGGGTGCTACCAAGAGGAGCACCCGTTTAAGTGTTACTTTATAGAATTTCATTTTGTAGCCTGTTCGTAACCAGCATGCAATGCCTTCATGTTGACGTCAACGACCTCAGCACCCTTGCTGCCGAAGATATGGTTGATGGCTTCCTCGACTTTGCCCAGCTCGATGCCGAGATAAGGCACGGTAGCTCCCAAGAGCACCATGTTAGAACGAGCCTTGATGGTCTTGGCAATCTCGTTGGCGTTGAAGCTCACCACGTTTTTCACCTTGGCCAGCTCAGCGTTGACCTTAGCCATATCAGGATAGTTGTTGATGTTCACGAAAGGATCGCTGTTGGTGATGATCCAGCCGTCCTTGGCCAGCCAGGGCAGGTAGCGAAGTGCTTCCATCGGCTCGCTGGAGAGGATGATGTCTGCATGGCCTTCGGGGATGACATCGGCGAAAATCTCGTCGCTGGAGAGACGGAGGTGTGAGAACACCGAGCCGCCACGTTGCGACATGCCGTGGATTTCAGACTGTTTGAGGTTGAGGCCCATATTCAAGGCGGCATCCGAGATGATCTTGGCAACGGAAACAATGCCATCACCGCCTACGCCACAAAGTACTATATCTTTTTTCATGATTTCAAGATTTAAAGATTTAAAGATTCAAAAATTATTTTTTGAGATGCTTCTTCAGTTCAACGAGGCAGGTACGGTGAGGTATGATGACTGAAACGCCATTGTAATTCACTTCCTCTTCGATGATTCTGACATTTTCTTCGTGGTTCTTAGGCAGCGGGATGATGTCGCGGATATGTTCAGGAGCCACGCCGAGGCCTTCGCAGATCTGACGGATCTTGTTGTTGGCGGAGGAGGGCTGTCCGCCTGTCATGGCGGTGATGTCGTTGTCGAGGATCACAACCACCACATTGGCTTTCTCGTTGACGCAGTCAAGCAGGCCTGTCATGCCGCTATGGCCGAAGGTACCGTCGCCGATGACTGCCACAGCCGGGAAGATACCCACTTCGCTGGCACCCTTAGCCATGGTGATGGAGGCACCCATGCACACGGTAGTATCGATGGCATGCATGTTGAAGCCCAGGGTATAGCATCCGATGTCGCCAAACACCTTGCCTCCCTTATGGTTGGCCATCACAGC